>Ga0310691_10001699_pt1 | contig 32637 bp, 26 predicted proteins | sample 176DNAGHGlowgp2_FD_203887 | JGI IMG/M metagenome (GOLD analysis project Ga0310691, IMG submission 203887) | Sheep rumen microbial communities from Palmerston North, Manawatu-Wanganui, New Zealand - 1766 DNA GHGlow gp2 (v2) (version 2) | ecosystem: Host-associated > Mammals > Digestive system >... | reverse complement strand
CGCCGCCTGCAGAATGCGCCCAAGGCCAAAGGTGTCTATGTGGTGAAGGAAGGCGACAAAGTACGTAAAACCATTAAAAAGTAAGGAGGACTGAACGATGAAGAAGATTTTACTTGCCCTCATTGCACTGGTTGCCTGCACAACCATCAACGCCAAGGTTGTCAAAATCACTTTTAAAGACAAGACTACGAAGGTCTACACCTCCAGCCAGCTGTCAGCCATCGACTTCAACGACAATGGCACGACAACTATCAAAAGCTTTGACGGTCAGGTGCTGGCAGAGCTTAGCAGCGAGGTTGAGGACGTGGAGATTTCAGACGTGGAAGCAGTCACCGAGATTAAGGCGATTAACATGGAGTTCAACCCCGGGCTGATTAAAGCTCTCACAGATGTTAACAAAGGACTTTCGTCTATTGATTCAGATCCTATCAGCTCCCGTAATGCTCACCAAGTTAATTTCGTTTATCCCTCAACCGACCCATACGGCAATCCTGTCACTCAGAGTGGATGTATGTTTATCCCCGATGAGATTTGGAATGCCGAGGTAAGCAGCGAGGGTATTATCCTGTTCAACCACTTCACCACTACATCCGCCAAAAACCTTCCCTCACGCGGACAGGCATTCCTGGAGGCTTGGGTTCTGGCTAACCCTCTGAACCCTAACTACATCATCGTAGAGAGCGACTTTTACGGCTGGGGAGCAACCGAACGCTTCCCGCAGGCTTATCAGCAGGGCGATGTCAACGGACACGCAAGTGTTGACGCACTGTTGGCAGCTCGCCGCATCCTCCGCAACATGAGCATCTATTCTGGCATTCTGAACTTCAACGTAGGCTACTCAGGCGGTGGTTTCGATGCTCTGGCTACACAGCGTGTACGTGACATGGAACACCCATACGAGGTTGTCTTCGACAAGACATTCGCAGGTGGTGTTGCAGCAGACTTGAAGACTGCTTACACTGAAATGGTTCGCGTAGACACTACAGCCTTACCATGTTCTTTACCCTTGCTCCTTGTAGCTACAAACGAGACACAGAAGCTCGGTCTGAAATATGAAGATATCTTCACTGAGGAAATTGCAAAAAAAATTGAAGATCTGATTCTGTCAAAGAGATATGGCACATTCCAGATCAGCCGCTTAATGGGTGGTTACAATAAAGTTCACGAAATACTTAAAGCCCCCTACCTCGACCTTGAGAGCCCAGAAAGCAAGGCTATACAGGAAGTCTTCGAGAAAATCAGCCTCACCAGCGACGGCTGGCTGCCCAATCCTTCACAGCGTATTTTCATCTACCATTCCCGTAAGGACGACATCGTGCCGGTTCAGTCAGCACGTACATTGCTGGAGCTTTTCAGGGACAATGGCTATGAGCCCAGCATCATCCCCGGAGCCACCAACCTGCAGACCAACATGGTGTTGCCTGTGGGCCACATGATGGGTGTACTGCCTTGGTGGATTCAGACGACAGCAGCCATCGTGGCATGGCCCTATATGTACTATCACGGCGAGCTGAACGATACCTACAAGTTCCTGGTTGACCAGACCAAGAATGATCCCATTGCCATCATGCGCTACTTCGACTCCATCGGCTTCGACTGCCGCGGTCTGATTCAGAAGCTCTTTGACCTGAACCCGAAATACATATATGGTGACGTTGACGAGGCCTCGCTTGAGGCTGACGTGACGGCCGTCTGCCAGTTGTTAAATATCTCCTATGAAGATTTCTGCGAGATGATGGAAGACTCTGGTATCGACTTCAAGACCTTCGTCATCGAGTTGGCACGTTACATGAACGAAAATCCTGGTCAGGACATCTTCAAGGCTGACATCCGCACCTTGAGATCGAGCAGTGACAAGGTGAACCCCGTTGAGGAGAACGAGAACCTGCTGTATGACTGGCTGAAGGCCAACGGCGTAGAAACAGGCAGATAAAAGTTTGACTTAACAAGTCAATCCATACAATTCTGAAAAGAGCCATTTCACACCCACATGGAGGGTATGAAATGGCTCTTTTCTATGATTTTATGTACATAAAAGAGAAAAAACGGGAAAAATCGGAAAATAATGAGGAATATTCTTCCATAATTCCAATTATTTGTTTATCTTTGCAACTGAGAGCTACTCATTTTAATAAATGATCATTAATTAATCAATAAGTACTTATGAACAAAAAAGTCACATGGATGTTTGCCGCCGTCCTTCTTTGCGGCACCATGACGGTCTCTGCACAAAAGGCAGAGTTTACCCAGAATGGAAAACAAGTCAAGCGCATCACGTTTGACCGCGAGAAAGTTGACATCATCTATTCTGACGACACTCAGATTTCGGATGTCAACGACGTCACCATCAGCAACAGAGCCGGTGGAACTACTGGTATTAACAAGACAAAGACCGCCAACAGTGCCAACGAATGGTACACCGTGGACGGCCGCCGCCTGCAGAATGCGCCCAAGGCCAAAGGTGTCTATGTGGTGAAGGAAGGCGACAAAGTACGTAAAACCATTAAAAAGTAAGGAGGACTGAACGATGAAGAAGATTTTACTTGCCCTCATTGCAATGGTTGCCTGCACAACCATCAACGCCAAGGTTGTCAAAATCACCTTGAAAGACAAGAGCATGCAGGTCTACACCTCCAGCCAGCTGTCAGCCATCGACTTCAGCGACAACGGCACAGTGACCATCACCAGCTACGACGGCAACGTGCTGATGAAGGATGCTGAGGTGGACGACGTGAACATCACCGAGGAAGAGGCCATCACGACAGTCACCGCGAAGACGATGGATTTTAACCTTGCCCTGTTCTCCGCACTGGCTAATATGAAAGACGGCGACATGGGAGGAGTTGCTAAAGCATGGGAAGAGCCGAATATTATTAGCAGCCGCGATGTCCATCAGATCAATTTCGTCTATCCTTCTCTGGATCCCTACGGCGAGCCTATTACCATGAGCGGCGTCATGTGGATTCCCGATGAAATCTGGAATGCAGAGGTCAACAGCGAGGGACTCATCCTGTTCAACTATTTCTCACAAACCAAGAGTGCAAGTTTGCCTTCCAGAGGAGCTGCTATTTTTGAGCCGATGTTCATCTGTAATCCGCTCAAACCGAATTATATCATTGTGGAAAGCGACCTCTATGGCTGGGGCGCCACCGAGCGTTTCCCGGCATGTTTCTTGCAGGGAGATGCAAACGGACGTGCCAACATCGACTGTCTGCTGGCAGCCCGCCGTCTTCTCGGCAAACTGAGCATACACCCGGGCATCCTGAATTTCAACGTAGGTTATTCCGCTGGTGGTTTTGAAGCACTGGCTGCCCAGAAGGTTCGCGACAGGGACTTCCGCTACGAAGTATGCTTCGACAAGACTTTCGTGGGCGGTGCAGCCTCAGACCTGAAGCTGAGTTATCGCGGTATGGTCGAAAGCGACCAAATGGGTCTGACTGGTATTCTGCCCGTGTGGATGGTATCTACCAACGAGATACAGAAGTTAGGATTGGACTACAACCAACTCTTCCAGCCAACGATTTCTCCATTTATTGCCCAAGCCATATTATCCAAACAATACAGCCCCTCTGACCTCAGTTTCATGATAGGATGGAGTTCAAAGGTGCATGAGATTCTGGCCGATGCCTATTGTGACCTTGAAAGCCCGGAAAGCAAGTACATGCAGGACGTGATGGAGTCGATGAATCTTGCCAACAACTGGCTTCCCAACCAGACACAGCGCCTATTTATTCTCCATGCCGCCAAAGACGACATCGTGCCTACACAAGCAGGTCGCGCCCTGCTCCCGTTCCTGAAGGCAAATGGCTACGAGCCCAGCATCATCCCCGGTGCTACTACCCTGCAGACCAACTTCGTGGTTCCCGAGACCCACATGGGTGTCCTGCCCTATTATTTCATACAGACAATGGCAGCCATCGTGGCATGGCCCATCATGTACTATCACGGCGAACTGAACGCTGCCTACAAGTTCCTGGTTGACCAGACCAGAAAGGACCCCATTGCCCTCATGCGCTACTTCGACTCCATCGGCTTCGACTGCCGCAGCATGCTTAAGAAACTGTTTGCCCTGAACCCGAAATACTTGATATATGACGTTGACGAGGCTTCGCTTGAGGCTGACCTGACCATCGTTTGCGAGCAGATGGGTATCACCTATGAAGATTTGTGCCAGATGATGGAAGACTCCGGTATCGACCTCAAGACCTTCGTCATCGAGCTGGCACGTTACATGAACGAGAATCCTGAGCAGGACATCTTCAATGCTGACATCCGTACCTTGAGATCGAGCAGTGACAAGGTGAACCCCGTTGAGGAGAACGAGAATCTGCTGTACGACTGGCTGAAAGCCAACGGCTTAGACATGTAATCAAGACTGGTAAGTATTCTCATACTTCCATAAGAATAGGGATTTCCCCAACACGGTTTAGGGGAAATCCTTTTCTTTTGCCCTCATTTCTTCATAATTTTGCACCATGAAAATACGAGAACATATAACAACAAAGTAGAACAAATAAAACACTTACAATGATGAAGAAGATGATGATAGCCCTGGTAGCAATGCTGACAATGGCAGCAACGGGCAAGGCAATGAGCTACGAACAGGCACGCAACGAGGCCCTCTTCCTGACGGACAAGATGGCCTATGAGCTGAACCTGAATGACGAACAGTACGAGGCAGCCTACGAAATCAACCTCGACTACCTGATGGGCGTTACCAGCTACGACGATGTCTATGGCACCTACTGGGAGCGTCGCAACCTGGATTTGAGCTATATCCTGCTCGACTGGCAGTGGAACGCCTTCTGTGCCGCCACCTATTTCTATCGCCCGCTGTACTGGGACGGAGGCTACTGGCACTTCGGCATCTATGCCCGCTATCCGCACCGCGACTACTTCTACTTCGGACGCCCTGTGTTCTATGCCAGCTACCGTGGCGGACATGCCTGGCACCACGTCGGCGGACACGGCTACTACTACGGTCGTCGCGACCACTTCCGTCCCGCCCCTGGACGCAGCCACTTCGGCATGCTGGACCGCTGGAACCGTGGCGACTTCCGTCACCACCACAATAGCGGCAACATAGGACGCGGCAACTACGGCGGCTACCGCAACAGCTCAACACGCACCACGGTCAACAGACATGGTGACATGAACCGGAACGGAAATATGAACAGGGGTGATATGAACAGGGGAAACCGCAACGGCGGTTCATTCGGAGGCTATCGCGACCGCAACAGTCTCACCACGACACCGCGCACTGACCACGGCAGCAGCTCACATAGCAGCAGCGGTTCCTTCGGCGGCAGCAGAGGCTCATTCGGCGGCAGCAGAGGCAGCGGTTCCTTCGGAGGTGGCAGCACCCGCAGCAGCGGCTCATTCGGCGGCAGCAGAGGCAGCGGTTCCTTCGGAGGTGGCAGCACCCGCAGCAGCGGCTCATTCAGCGGCAGCAGAGGCAGCGGTTCCTTCGGAGGTGGCAGCACCCGCAGCAGCGGCTCATTCAGCGGAGGCCACAGCGCTCCCAGCCACGGAGGAGGCCAAAGTGCCAGCGGAGGACGCTCGTTCGGCGGACACCGTTAAGAGGCGCACCTCGGCATTCATCATGCGCTGCACCTCACGCATCGGACACTGCGCATAGACAGCAAGTATCGCTTTATTAAAGATACCATGACCAACAGCCACCACCCGTTTTCCCGGGTAGGTGGCCGTTATATATATAAGAAAGGTACGTGCGCGTGCGAGCAGGGCTTCCTCCGACTCAATATCGTCAGGCCACACCTCGCCCTTCAGGTCGGGAATGAAGCGTCCCGTAAAGCCGCCCCAGTCACGTTCGCGCAACAAGGGTGTCGTCACTACCGGCAGACCATGGGGCTCGGCAATAATCTCCGCCGTCTGTATGGCACGCCGTAGGTCGCTGGCCACAATAGCATCAATAGATTCAGCCGCCAGGCGCTCTGCCACGACGCGAGCCTGTTCCCTACCCTTCTCATTCAGACAACCCTGCGTCTGTCCCTGCATAATCTGCCGTGCATTATCCACGGTCTCGCCATGCCGAACCAGAAAGAGGACTGTTTCCATAAAATCTTACATGAGAAACAAATTGATACATACGATTTTACGGGTGCAAAGGTACTACAAAAAGAGTAAAAAACGAAAGGAAAACATTCTTTTCTTGGATTATTCAGGGAAAAGTTGTAATTTTGCAGACGTAACGCTAAAAGAATGACAACCATGAGGATATTCCAGAGTTCCATTTTCCGTGCTATATGTGCCATCGTCATCGGTGTGCTGTTGTTGAAATTCCCGCAGGACGGCGTGACGTGGCTGACCATGGCCATCGGTGCCTTGTTCCTGCTATCGGGGGTGATAGCACTGATAGCCTACTGGCAGGCTAAGCGCCATGCCGGCGAATATACGATAACCGACCAGCAGGGGCGCATCGTCTCGGGCGGACAGCCTACCTTCCCCATCGTCGGGGCAGGCAGCGTCATCCTCGGTCTGGTGCTGGTGCTGACACCGCATGCCTTCATCAACGGACTGATGTATATGCTGGCTGCCGTGCTCATCCTTGGCGGCATCACACAACTGATGAGCCTCGTGGCCGCACGCCGCTTGGGCAGCGTACCCTTCGGCTACTGGGTATGTCCGTCACTCATCTTGCTGACAGGACTGTTTGTCATGCTGAAACCGATGGAGTCGGCTGAAATGCCGCTGCTGATACTGGGCTGGTGCTCGCTGCTCTATGGTGTCATTGAACTCATCAATGCGCTGAAGATTTACCGCCTCCGCAAGATAGCCAACGCCAACACAGCCAACGCCAACACCCAACTCTCTGAAAGCGATACCGCAGTCACGGAAATCAGTTCGGAATTGGGTACTGACTGAGCACTAAATATTTTGACACTATTTGACGCTACGCCAGCCACATGCCAAGGCTGTCGTCACACGTTGGTGACGATGCCCTCGATGTAAGTCTTGAGGATGTGGATGCCGGTTTTGTTCTCATGTCCCCAGGGAATGATGAGGTCGGCAAACTTCTTGGTAGGCTCGATGAACTGGTCGTGCATGGGCTTGAGCACCTTCTCGTAGCGTTCGAGCACCATGTCCACGGTGCGTCCGCGCTCCACCACGTCGCGGCGAATATTACGAATCAGGCGGACATCATCGTCAGTTTCCACATAGATTTTCAGGTCCATCATGTCGCGTAACTTCTTGTAATGCAGCGTCATAATGCCTTCAAGGATGATGACTGGCTTCGGCTCGACATGAATGGTTTCGGGCAGTCGGTTGCTGATGACATACGAGTAGGTGGGCTGCTCGACGGCTTGCCCATTCTTCAGCATCTTGATATGATCGGTCAACAGCTTCCAGTCGAAAGCGTCAGGGTGGTCGAAGTTGATGGCCTTACGCTCTTCGGCGGTCAGCCCCGTCGTATCATTGTAGTACGAATCCAGGGGAATGATAACTGCACACTTCGGCGGCAGGACACTGGCAATTTTCTTTACAACGGTGGTTTTGCCAGAACCTGTACCACCTGCGATTCCAATAATTGTCATGATATATATAAATTAGATGATGTTAAACATGGATTGATAGTACTCCGACTTTTTCTCTACCTTCATGGGATATGCCCGTGAACTGCTGGGCATCCGGTACAGTCGGAGGGTGCGCGACTGGAACGTAAATTCCGCATAGGTGCCGACCTTGGGCGGACGTATGCCGAAATGGTCACAAAACACCGAAGTGGCCTTCTCGCCGGTCGTCACCACGGCACGGCATTGGGGAATGCTTGACAAGAGCGCGTCGAGGTCTGTAGGTTCCACAACCTCCAAGTCCTTGTCGGCGGCCGTTCCCTGTTTCCTGACGACGGCCGTCGCCGTGTCAAAGATACCGATGCCGCGCTCAGTCAGGAACTGTTCGATGGCGGCTTTGCGGAACGTCTTGTGCGCCTCGTCGACGAAATGCATTTTGTCGCCGAAGAAGCAGAGTCCGAAAATGCGCCACATGTCATTGGTATAGTTGGGGTAGAAGAAGTCCATGCACCACCTATTTTGCGACGGCGGGAACGACCCCAGCATCAGCAGGGTCGTTCCCGTCGGAAGAAATGGTTGCAATGGATGACGTTCTATCTCCATGTCATTTTTGTTCCTTAACGACGTAAACCAGGGTAGGCAGGTGGTCGCTATAGCCATTCAGCCAGACACCGCCGGCATGGGTACGCTTGGTGCCGCCCTTGTAGCGTCCCTCCTGCTGGAAGAGATAGTCGCGACGGAATATCTGCGGCTGCCAGTACTTCAGGGTGGTATAGTCTCTGGCACCATTCTGGTTCAGCAGCGAGTGCGAGAGGATAATCTGGTCGAAGAGGTTCCACGAGCCGTCATACAGCAGCGTGCCGGTGCCGCTTGCGTGGATGTTCCAGAACGGGTTGAAGAGCTCGCCAGGACCGACGTCGTTGAGTTCGCGCTTGGCACCCAAGGCTACCGACATAGAAGGATCGGCGGGGTCGTCGTTCATATCACCCATGATGAAGAGCTTCACGTTGGGGTCTTCCTGGATGAGTGAATCCTTGACGACACGAATCTGCCGGCCACCCAACTCGCGGTAGTACGATGTGGCACCACGGGAAGGCAGGTGGTTGACGATGATGGTGACGTGCTCGTCGGCCAACGTACCGCTGACAACGAGGAAGCCACGGGTGGCACGTCCCTTGTCAATGTCCTCCTGTTTATCATATATATAAGGTACGAGCTTGACGTCACGAACAGTAAAGAGTGCGGGGTTGTAAAGCAGCGCACAGTCGACACCGCGCTGGTCAGGACCCTCGATGTGGCAGAACTGGAAGTTACGCTCCTTCAACGGGGGCTCGTTGCAGAGATCCGTGAGGCAGTTGGCATTCTCGACCTCAGAGACGCCGATGGCGGCACAGCCAACCAATGGCAACTTGTCGGTACCCATCTCAGCCAGTACGCGAGACATGTTGCGTAACTTATTGGTGTACTTCATACTAGACCACTTATTGCGACCCTCAGGCAAATACTCGTAATCGTTGTGTCCTTCGTCGTGACAAGTGTCAAAAAGGTTCTCAAGGTTGTAGAAACCAATGGCATAGACAGAGAATTTTTTCTGCTGTGCCTGCATGTTCATCGTACCGCAGAGGAACATGATAGCGATAATAGATAGTAGCTTTTTCATAATTATTATAGGTTTATGCTGCGAAGATAGGCATAATTTTTGAAAATCTCGCATTTTTCTGAAAAAAAAAGCTGAAAAATGCTTTTTTTTACGATTTATTTCGCTATCTTTGCAGCAAAACTAATAATTCATTACTAAAATTTAACCTTATGATGAAAAAGCTGAAATTAGCAGTGATTGCACTATGCATCGCTCCTATGGCATTTGCTCAAACTGATGACACCGCTCAGCAGAAAGAGAATGATGCCATCGTGAGCGAACAGTCCTTCACCTTCACGGAAGCTCAGCTGGGTGAGAACGATGACATGTCTCAGAATGTGAGTATCATTTCATCAAACCAGAACATCTATGCCTCACAGGTCGGTTTTGTCTTCAGCCCCGCACGTTTCCGCTACCGTGCTTTTAGCCAAAAGTACAATGAGATTTACATCAACGGTGTACCCATGAACGACATGGAGTCCGGACAGTTCCGCTACTCATTGGTGGGAGGTCTGAACCGAGTAACCAACAGCAGCAAGGAAGCCTCGATGCCGTTTGAGTTCAACACATTCTCAATGCCAGGCATGGGCGGTTCTTACAACTACGACTTCCGTCCCGCCCATCAGTCAACAGGACAGTACGCATCAATAGCCGGTGCCAACCGCAACTACACACTGCGTGGCATGTACAGCTACAACAGCGGTCTGCGTCCCGACGGCTGGGCCTATTCAGCCTACGTCACGTACCGCTGGGCCTGCATGGGTACGTCGAATGTCGATGGAACGTTCTACAATGCACTCTCCTACTACTTCGGAGCAGAGAAAAAGCTGGGCAACAACCACGCCATCTCGCTCGTCACCTGGGGTAACCCCACAGAGCGTGCCGGACAGGGTGCCTCGACCGACGAAATGTACTGGCTGGCCAACGACCGCCACTATAACCCCTATTGGGGCTACCAGGACGGCAAGAAGCGTAACTCGCGCATCGTCAACGACTTTGCCCCCACCGTTCTCTTCACCTGGGACTGGGACATCAGCCACAAGTCGAAGCTGACGACGTCGCTCATGGGACGCTATTCTATCTATAAGAGCACCAAGCTCGGCTATGACGGCGAGAACCCGCAGCCTGACTACTGGAAGAACATGCCGTCGAGCTACTACGATGTGTGGTATCCCGATGACGTCAAGGGACGTACGGCAGAAGGCTACAGCGACTTTATCCGCGCCAGAACCTACATGATGGGCAGCGAGGAGGCACGGCAGATTAACTGGGACCGTCTGTACTATGCCAACCAGATGGTCAGCAAGCAGGGTCATGACGCTATCTACTACATCCAGGCCAAGCACAACAACAACCTGAACCTGACGCTGGCTTCGACATTCAAGACCGAACTGAGCAAGAACGTCGCATGGAACACGGGTATCCAGTTGGCTACCAACAAGGGTATGCACTACCAGACCATGGACGACCTGCTGGGTGCCACAACCTTCCACAACATCAACACTTACGCCTTAGGCAACTACGCCCCCACTGACGACCGCGTCTATTACGACCTGAACAACAAGGACGGCGAGGTCAAGGAAGGCGACAAGTTCGGCTACAACTATAACCTGCTGGTGAACAAGGCTCAGCTGTGGACCACGCTGAAGTACAGCAAGGGAGCACTGGCAGCCTTCGTTGCAGGCCGCATAGCAGGCCACACCATGCAGCGCGACGGTAAGATGCGCAACGGTATTGCAGAAGCGCTGGGTATCCCGTCGTACGGCAAGAGCGGCACGGCGAAGTTCCTGGACGGCGGCGGCAAAGCCGGACTGACCTACAACCTGGGCGGAGGCCACACCATACAGGTTGGCGCCGGCTACGAGCTGAGAACGCCAGAGGTACAGACCGCCTTCGTCTCTCCCGAAGTCAACAACGACTTTGTGTCCAACCTGAAGAGCGAGAAGGTGCTGAGCACTGAGGCCAGCTACCAGTTCACCACCAGTTGGCTGAAGGCTAACATCAACGGCTACTACTCCAACGTGAAGGACGCTACGGAGTGGCAGTGCTTCTATGACGACGATGCCAACTCGTTCACCTACGTTTCTATGACTAACGGCAGGAAGAGATACTACGGTATTGAGTGGGGCCTGAACTTCAAAATCAGCCCTTCGTTCAGCATCAAGACCATCGGAACCATCAGCGAGGCCAAGAACACCAACAACTCTGACGTCGTCTACATGAAATCGACGGAAGGAACGTACCACAGCGAAACAGTTTATAATAAGAACATGCGCGAAGGCGGCACCCCGCTGTCAGCCTATAACTTGACGTTGAGCTACCGCTCAAAAGGCTGGTTCATCGACTTGATGGGTAACTACTACGACCGCATCTATCTGTTCTATTCACCCTCCTACCGCTATGGCTCGACATTGGTAAACCGCCAGAAGGCTTACGAAAACAGCGGCATCAAGGAAGAGCAGGTATTCGCCTACAACGAGGCCGGCGAGAAGATTCTCCTCGCCGAGGCCGTGGAACAGCAGAAGGGCAAGGGCGGTTTCATGCTCGACATGTCTATCGGTAAGAGCATCCGCCTGAAGAAAGGCTCGCTGTCTATCAACCTTCAGCTGACCAACCTGCTGAACAACACCAGCATTGTTACCGGCGGCTACGAGCAGAGCCGAAGCAACTACTCTGTGAACTCTACTTCGGGCGAAGTTGGCAGCACCCGCGTCTACAAGTTCGACCGTAACCCGAAGAAGTACTACGTTTATGGCATCAACGGCATGCTGAACATTGGTTATAGATTCTAATAACAGGAAGACGATTATGAAGACATCAAAGTATATTCTCATACTATTGGCAGCATTGGGACTGACCACTGCCTGTCAAGACCGCGACTGGGATGCTCCTGACGAGACGACGGGAATGGAATCCTACGGCAACCAGAACTTGGTGGCTACGAACGTGAAGACCATCGCAGAAGTGAAGAATCTCTTTAAGAACGAGATTAACAACAATGGACTGAAAGAGGTGAAGGAACCCATGCAGATTATGGGTTTGATTACCGGTAATGACGAGAGCGGCAACATCTACAACGCACTCTACATCCAGGACAACACGGGTGCCCTCGCCATCAGCGTCGGACAGGGCGGACTGCAAGGCCCGTTCTCCGTGGGACAGTGCGTGCTGATAGAGCTGAACGGACTCTACATCGGCGGCTACGGTAAGCAGGGACAGATAGGCACAACCTATACCAACCCCAACAAGGAAGGCGCTACGCCGCAGGTCGGCCGCATGAGCCGCTATATCTGGCAGAGCCACTACAAGCTGATACCCCCGATTGCCGGTCTGATAGTCTCTCCCATCGAGTGCAAATGGAACTTCAACAGCCTCGACCTGGAAAATGACTGCGCCAAGCTCGTGACGCTGAAAGGTGTCATGCTGGCAGAAGCCGACGGCAAGGCAGTCTATGCACCCGACGACGGTAGCGCCAGCATCGTAGGCGGTAGCGTCAACCGCACCATCAGCGGCGTCAGCGACGTAGTGCTGCGCGTCAGCACCTACGCTGACTTCGCCAAGTCCGTCATGCCGACAGGCCGTGTAGACATCACTGGTATTGCCACCCGCTATAACAACGTTTGGCAGGTGCTGATGCGTACCGACAGGGACATCGTTCCGTCGAACACCGATGCACCGCCCGTGGCAACACCTGCCGGAAAAGGCTCTGCTGACGACCCGTTCAACGTTGCTGGTATCATTAAGGAAACCAAGGATTTAGCCAGCGGCAAGACCACTGAGAAGGAGTTTTATGCAAAAGGCTATGTTGTTGGCAAACCAAGCTTCGTCAGCAAATACAGTAGCATGAACTACTACATTTCCGATGATAAGGAAGGCAACCTCAATAGCTTCTATGTTTACAGCGGTCAAGGTCTCGGCAAAACTAAGTTCACCTCAGAAGAAGACTTGAAAGCCGGTGACGAAGTGGTGGTCTGCGGAAAGGTGACGAACTATAACGGTACCATTGAGTTCCAGAGCCAGAACTACATCGTATCGCTGAACGGAAAGACAAAATAATCAATAACGAAACAATAAAAAAACAATATAACTATGAAGAAAATAGCTAATTATCTGATTGCGTTGGCCGTAGCGGCCTTCACATTCACCAGCTGTGAGGACGTTCCCTCTCCCTTTGGAACTGTTGTCCAGCCTGACAACGGCGAAGAAGTAGTCATTGAACCACAAGGTAGCGGTACCAAGAGCGACCCGTACAATGTGGCTGCAGCACTTGAATTTGTCAGTGGACTCGGTGCTGACGTACCCTCCGACAAGGAAATCTATGTGAAGGGGTTTGTCACTGGTATCAAGGAACAGTTCTCTGCCCAGTACGGCAATGCTCAGTTCACAATGTCTGACACCAAAGAGGGTGCCAACACATTCACTTTCTTCCGTGGTCTCTATTTAGGCAACAAAAAGTGGGTAGAAGGTGACCTGCTTCTTGCTGAAGGTGATGAGGTCATTGTCTGTGGTAAGGTTGTCAACTATAAAGGCAACACGCCGGAAACTGTACAGAATGCTGCATACACCTACTCCATCAACGGCAAGACCGAAGGCGGCGGCGCTGACACGCCTACGTCTGACCTCGGTACAAAGGACGCACCCATCACTGTAGCGAAAGCTTTAGAGGCTATCAGCAAACTGGCTGACAGCGGTGAAACCAGTGTAGAAGCATACGTCAAGGGTAAGATTTCTAAGGTTCAGTCGTACAGTTCCCAGTACAAGAGCATCACTTACTACATCTCTGACGACGGTACTGAGGCAAACCAGCTGCAGATTTATAGCGGCAAGAACATCGGTGGTGCCGAATTCGCTTCCAAGGACGACCTCGCAGCAGGCGATGAGGTGGTTGTCAAAGGTAAGCTGAAGAAGTACGTGAAAGACGGCACTGCTACTCCTGAGATGAACCAGCCCAATGAAATCATCACAATCACCAAGGGCTCCGGCGGCGGTGGTGACACGCCTACGTCTGACCTCGGTACAAAGGACGCACCCATCACCGTAGCAAAGGCATTGGAGGCTATCAGCAAACTGGCAGACGGTGGCGAGACCGAAGAGGCATACGTCAAGGGTATCATCTCTAAGGTACAATCGTACAACTCCAAGTACAAGAGCATCACTTACTATATCTCTGACGACGGTAAGGAAGCCAACGAACTGCAGGTTTACAGCGGTAAGGGCCTTAACGGTGCCGACTTCGCTGCCAAGGAAGATCTGGCTGCTGGCGACGTCGTAGTGATCAAGGGTAAGCTGAAGAAGTATGTCAAGGATGGAACTGTCACTCCAGAAATCAATCAGTCGAGTGAAATCATCTCACTCACCAAAGGTAGCGGTGGCGACACACCAAGCGGAAGCACCGGCCTTGAGCAGAGCTTTGAAGCAGGCAAGGGAGACTTTACCATTGAAGACAAGTCTATCGGCGAGGGCATCACATACGTTTGGTATGAAGACACTAAGAACAAGTATATGAAAGCTTCTGCATACAAGGGTGGTTGCATTGCTGCCGAGAGCTGGCTGATTTCTCCTGCATTCAGCCTGAAGGGAATCTCGGCTCCTGTCATGACATTCAACAATGCTTGTAATCAGGTTAAGGGAGGTAACATTACCGACCACATCAAGGTAATGGTCTATGACGGAGCAAACTGGACAGAGGCTTCTATCTCTGGTATGCCAGACGGAAAGAGTTGGACATTTGTTGACAGCACGGTAGATCTCAAGTCCGTTGCTGGCAAGACGGGTGTTAAGATAGCTTTCAAGTATGTCAGCACCGCAGCCTTTGCTCCTACATGGGAAATCAAGAATGTATCGATTAAGTAAGTAACCTTACAAGATTGATAAATGACCAAAGTAGAGGGTGCTTCGTTTGAAGTGCCCTCGTTTTATATCCGCTGGTTGCCATCGGCGTATGTCGGAGCTGAAGGATGCTCAGGTCGGAGCTCGAGGACGCTTAGCCCGAAGCTAAAGGACATCCAGCCCGAAGCCGTGCGACTAAAGCAAAAAGTCAATGATTTAGCGACACTTTATGCTTTGTTTTTATAAATATGATGCAGTTAGGTTGCGAACTTGATGTCTCGCGTTATCAAATAATATGCCCCAGCGTATCAAATAATATGCCCCAATTCACCAAATCGGAACATCAAATTTAGTACTGTCGAACATATTATTTCCCACTGTCGCTGATATTATTTCGCACCGGCACTGATATTATCCCACTCCATGGTCTATCAAATTACAAGGGGACAGCTATCAAAGCGTTTTGAAAATCCGCTCTTTAGGATTAGTCTCACATGAATATATATCGATGATGAGAACTACTTTGTTGCGAATCTGATACACTATGCCAAACCTTTCCACAAATAGAATCCTCACTCCTGGGAAATTGGTCAAACGACCAATTTCAGGCATAGTCTTTAAAATTCCTATCTGCCTGTGTATCATCTTCATCAGTTTCTTGCTGAAGACATCACTACCATTCCGTTCGTCGTAAAATTTGAGGATAGCCTCCAAATTCTCCACAAACTGCGGAGCATAAGAAATACCTAAAGCCATTTTGCAAATCGTTCCTTGAAGTCTGACTCAGAAATGCACTTGCCCTCCTCTAAGTCGCGCTCTGCTTTACAGACAGCCTCTCTCATCTGTTTGGTTAAAATTATTCTACCAAACTCGTCGGAAACAAAGGGACATTCAATATTAGTATCCTCTTGCAGATATTTGATTAAAGCCGCCTTATCCGAGAAGCTTAAGCCCATCAACTGACCCAACAAACCACTACGACTTACACTTTCGCTCAATGAAGCAGCTGCTGGTTCTGAGACCGTCATTTTTTCATTTTCTTCCATTACATTATTCTTTATGAATATGCAAAGTTATATATTTCTTTATTAGAAACAAAATTAAACGGACTTTATCAGCTAATATTAGACATTATTAACAGGTTAGAAAAGACAGATCACTCCTTCAACTGACAATTTCTTGGCTGAAAAACAAAAAAACACGTAATTATTTTGCGTTTAGCCAAATTATTCGTACCTTTGCACCCTCAAAGCCGCATTATGGCGAAAACAAAGCACATATTATATTCGTAACAATTAATAATTAACAAGCAACAATGAAAAAAGGTATTCATCCTGAAAACTATCGCCCCGTCGTGTTCAAGGACATGTCCAACGGCGATATGTTCCTCTCGCGTTCCACCGCAAAGACAAATGACACCGTGGAATTCGAAGGCGAAACTTACCCTGTGGTAAAGATTGAAATTTCGAGCACTTCTCACCCGTTCTATACCGGTAAGAGCAAGCTCGTCGACACCGCTGGTCGCGTCGACAAGTTCATGAGCCGCTACGGTAAGGCAGCCAAGAAGTAACAGCAGAGGCTGCGGAGAAATAAGATATTTCAAGCCGGAACAAGAATTGAAGGCGCGTCCGAGGTAGTTGCATATGCCTATGGCCGCGCCTTTATCAGCTAAAAATCACGACCAGTGATTGCCCCTGTAGAAAAGCCAAATACTAACTATCGGGGGAAACCAACAATAGAAAACGCAATAACTATGAAAACAAAGAAACTATTCATGCTCATGACAGCCGTACTGGCACTGGCGGCCTGTGGCGATGACGGAGAAGACATTGTCATCGACAAAAATACCAAGACAAAGGAAACATCTGTCAACATCAACCGCAACACGGACGGTCCCAACGAGGCGAAGTACAGACTGGAGTTCCCACACCTGAAAGGAGGCAACAACGTGGTCATCGTCCACCGTGCCGTTATGAACAACAGCCTCGGTGACGTCGGCGTCAACTATTGCGTGGAATGGGATCCCTCCATGACAGCACAGCGTTGGAGCTGCTACCAGTTGTATAGCAGCATCAACTACAATACGAAGTATAATGTAAAACGCTACTATGCCGACAACGACGGTTCGCTGTCAGCATCGTGCCAGTACCCGAACGACCCGGACCTGTCGCCCACTTACCAGATGACGGCAGACCCCTATAAGTATAACAATTTCGACCACGGCCACATCTGCCCCTCAGCAGACAGGCTGCGCTCCAGCGAGTCCAATTACCAGACCTTTTTCATCACCAACATGCAGCCGCAGTACTCCAACTTCAACGGTGGCGACCTCAGCCCGTGGTATCGTTTGGAAAGCCAGATTCGCACATGGGCCGGTGCCAACATGAGCGACACGCTCTTCGTCGTCAAAGGCGGCACCATAGACGGCAGCAGCCAAATCATCAGGTATCTGACGGACAAGATCAATGGCCAGAACAAAATCCCCGTACCGAAATACTTCTTTGTGGCACTGCTCAGCAAGAAAGGATCACGTTTAGCGTCTATCGGTTTCTGGATGGAGCACCTCAATAGCTATACTGACAGGAAGCCGCTGTCAACCTATGCCAAGAGCATCGACGAGCTGGAGAGACTGACGGGCATCGACTTCTTCTGCAACCTGCCAGACGACGATGAGGATACGGTCGAGAGGTCATACTCTGCCAATCTATGGAGTGGTCTTCAATAAAAAATCCTAAATCTTTTGGCAGTCACGAGGATTATTCGTAACTTTGTCAAGGATATTAACTCTAACACATATAATTAAAAACAATGAAGACTGTTTATGATTTCTCTGTCAAGGACAGAAAAGGTAAGGACGTATCGCTCAAAGAGTATGCCAACGAAGTATTGCTGATTGTCAACACAGCGACCAAGTGTGGCTTCACCCCCCAGTATGACGAGCTGGAGAAACTCTACAAGAAATACCATGCCCAGGGCTTTGAAATTCTTGACTTCCCCTGTAACCAGTTCGGACAGCAGGCTCCCGGCACTGACGAGAGCATCCACGAATTCTGCAAGCTGAACTTCGGTACGGAGTTCCCCCGCTTCAAGAAGATCAAGGTCAACGGCGACGATGCTGAACCGCTGTACCAGTTCCTCAAGGAGCAGAAAGGTTTTGCCGGCTGGGACATGGAGCACCCCATCGCCAACATCCTGGACGACATGCTGACCAAGGCTGACCCCGACTACAAGCAGAAGCCCGACATCAAGTGGAACTTCACCAAGTTCCTCGTCAACAAGAAGGGACAAGTCGTCGCCCGCTTCGAACCGACAGAGAAGATAGAGAACATCGAAGCGCAAATCAAAGAACTGCTGAAGTAAAACGACAACATCTGGATAATAATTAACGACAACTTAGACAACTCAAGACAACTATTTACCTACGACGGCAAAACGCGGTCTGCAGAGCAATGTCTGGGTTCATATCAAAAAGTTGTCCTAAGTTGTCTAAGTTGTCGTCAAATAAAAGAAATAAAGTTGTAGTTTAAATATATTATGGAACACGTAAAATGTCTGATTATTGGCAGTGGCCCGGCAGGGTACACTGCTGCCATATATGCCAGCCGCGCCAACTTGCAGCCTGTGGAATACTGCGGACTGCAGCCCGGTGGACAGCTGACACAGACCACTGAGGTCGAGAACTTCCCCGGGTATCCCCAAGGTGTCGACGGCAACCAGCTGATGATGGACCTCCGCGAACAAGCCGAGCGCTTCGGCACGGACATCCGTGACGGCATCATTACCAAGGTCGACTTCTCAGCCCGTCCCTACAAGCTGTGGGACGACAACGGCACGGAGATAGAGGCTGACACGGTCATCATCGCCACGGGAGCCTCAGCCAAGTACCTGGGACTAGACGACGAGCAGAAATACAACGGACAGGGTGTATCAGCCTGCGCCACCTGCGACGGTTTCTTCTACCGCAAGAAGACGGTGGCTGTCGTTGGCGGTGGCGACACAGCCTGCGAAGACGCCCTCTACCTGTCAGGACTGGCCAAGAAGGTGTATATGATTGTCCGCAAGCCCTTCCTGAGAGCCTCCAAGGTCATGCAGCAGCGCGTCATGGCAGCAGAGAACATCGAGATACTCTTCGAGCACAACACCCTTGGACTCTTCGGCGACAATGGCGTTGAAGGTGCCCATCTCGTCAAGCGTAAGGGCGAGGCCGACGAGCAGCTGGTGGACATCCAGATTGACGGCTTCTTCCTGGCCATTGGCCACAAGCCCAATACCGACATCTTCAAGGAGTGGCTCGAAACCGACGAGACGGGCTACCTCAAGAAGATTGACGGTACGCCACGCACCCAGCTGCCTGGTGTCTTCGTGGCTGGCGACTGCGCCGACCCCACCTACCGTCAGGCCATTACGGCTGCCGGTACAGGGTGTCAGGCCGCCATTGAGGCAGAACGCTTCCTGATGGCCAACGCCTAAGTTTGTATAAACATGAGAACAACATAAAAGGCCCCGCTTCACAGCGAGGCCTTTTATTAAAAAACTAAATTAATCAACCATAAACCTTAACCATTAAAATTTCGAATATAAAGAATAAATGTCTCGAAGCCTCTCGCTTCCTCCATTTATAAATCGTTTTGTTTCTTTTCGTGTTGCAAAGATAGTGTATAATTATTAAAGTTGCGTTCACTAAATGTTATTATAGGTTTAAAATCCGTGATTTTGGCGTTTTTTCAACCCAAAGTAACGATTTACAAACTAAAATCGCCCATTTTAGTACTTTTTTGCATGATTTTTATCGGAAATTAGAAGAAATTATTTAATTTCGCAGCATGATATCGACCCACTATAACCTTGAAGTGATCTTCCTGATAGGAGGATTATGTGTCCTGGCAGCTATTATTACACTGGCTATAAGGGTCTATATCCGTAGTATCCGCATCCGGCAACAGGTTCAAAAGAACAAAGTCTTCGCCGACATCATCCACGAACTGCTCACGCCACTCACCATTCTCTCGGCTTCTGTGGAACACCTGCGCCTCAGGCAACCCGAGGAGCAAAAGGAGTACGACCTGATGCATCTGAACATCCAGCGTAGCATACGCCTCCTGCAGCAAATCATGGAAACAAGCCGTAAAGAAGAGCAAGACACGAAGCTGCACGTGAGCAACGGCGACGTGATGCGGCGCATCATTGAGACGGCACGCTGTACCGAGCCCCTGATGTCGAGCAAGGAACTGACCTTCACTATCCACTGCAAGCCTGAAAGCATGATGGGCTGGACTGACCTCGACAAACTGGACAAGATCATCTTCAACCTGCTTTCCAATGCGGCCTGGAACACCCCAGAGCACGGCAAGGTCAGCCTTGACGTCAATACCAATGCCAACTACGACCACATCATTATCCGCGTCAGCGACACTGGCAAGGGACTTTCCAAGGAACTGGTCAGACACATGCAGACCCCTTTTACCAGGGACGACCATTGGCGCAAACAGGTCTTTTCCAGCGAGCGAAGCCTGTCCATTGTCCACGATTACGTCTATCAGCACAACGGCACCATCCAGTGCAAGAGCATCGACGGGCAGGGAACGACATTCTTGTTGGAAATGCCTATCAACAAGGAGTCCTTCAGGACAGACCAAATCGACGAAAGCCGCATCATGGACCCCAGCATGGCCGAGGGACAGGTGCTGGATGTGTCGCAGGACATGGTAAACAGTCTGTCTGAGCAGGAGCAGTCCGAAGCAGAAAACCGCAATGCACACACCATCCTCGTGATAGAGAGCAACAACGAACTCAGGGCACTGATGCAGGTCATGTTGCGTACCAAATACATTATTCACACTGTATCCAAGGGGCAAGAAGCCCTTGACACCATCCGCGAGAAGTCCTTTGACCTGATAGTCTGCGACAGCCGGCTGGAGGACATGGACGGCTACGAGCTGACCACCCACATCAAGCAAGACCCCGACCACAGCCACCTGCCCGTGGTGCTGCTGACAAACAACATGCCAGAGGAAAACAGCCAGAAAGCCTTGGAGGCAGGCGCAGACAACCATGTGGCCAAGCCGTTCCGACTCGGTGAGCTGCAACTCATCATGGACAACCTCATTGCCAACCGCCAGCGCATACTCCAGGCACTGCCGCAGGTTGCCGAGGACGAAGGTGTCAGCGCCTACCCCTCAGAGTTGCAGGAGTTCATGGAGCGTGCCATCCGCTGCGTCAACGAACATCTCGATGACGGCGACTACGACCGCGACGCCTTTGCCGCCGACATGGGAGCCAGTGCCAGCACACTCTACAACAAGTTGCGTGCCGCCACAGGCATGAACGTAACGAGTTTCATCCGCGACATCCGCATCAAGGCTGCCTGCCGTCTGGCCAAGGAAAGGCCCGACTTGCGCGTCAGCGACATTGCCTACCGCGTAGGCTTCAAGGACCCCAAATATTTTGCGACCACGTTCAAGAAGGTCTTAGGCGTACAGCCCAAGGAGTATTTTGACAAGATGAGAAATGAGAGATGAGAGATGAGAGATGAGAAATGAGAAATGAGAGATGAGAGATGAGAGATGAGAAATGAGAGATGAGAGATGAGAAATGAGAAATGAGAGATGAGAGATTAGGGGTGTGAGGTTTGAGAAGAGTGGCGAGAGGTTACACTCAGCATCACAAACGTCAGCAACCCGTTGAGCATCAGCAGCTCATAGCCGAAATGGTAGTTCCACAACAACTGTGCCGCCCTGTCTGCCGCAAAACACAGCAGCGGGGAGGCGACGGCAATATATGGCACGAGACGGTCGCAGACAGCACGCCGCGTCAGCAGCCCATAGGCAAACAGGCCCAACAACGGGCCGTAAGTATAAGAGACGATGATATAGACGGCATCAATGAGACTGGTGGAATTGACCGCCCTGAACATGAGGATGAAGAAGACGAAGAGCACACACATCACCATGTGGGTACGCTTCCGCAGCCGTTCGTCGGCAACACGCCCACGGATGTCCACACAGTAGATGGTGGTCAGCGACGTCAGCGCCGAGTCGGCACTGGAGAACGATGCCGCGACAATGCCTAAAATAAAGACGATGGAGGTCAGCGGCGAGAGGTCAGCGGTCAAAGAGATGAATTGCGGCAGCAGGTCGTCACCAGCTACAGGCAGTGCCAATCCACGCTGCTGGTACCACAGCGTCAGCAGTACGCCCAACGACAGGAAGAGCAAGTTGGCAGGCAGGAACGCCAGTCCGTAGCTGCACATGTCCTTTTGTGCGCCGCGCAGCGTCTTACAGGTCAGGTTCTTTTGCATCATGTCCTGATCCAGTCCCGTCATCACCAGCACGATGAACACGCCGCTGGCAAACTGTTTCCAGAAATACTGCGTTGACAGCCAGTCGTCAAAGACGAAGATGCGCGACAGGTCGCTCTCCGTCACGGCGGCAACAGCCTCGCCCGCTGTCATGCCCAAGTCTGTCACCACCTTATATATAATAAGGAGAAGGGCCGTAAAGAGACACAGCGTCTGCAGCGAGTCCGTCCATACTAATGTCTTGATGCCGCCACGCCGCGTATAGAGCCATATCAGCAGCACCAACGCCGTCACCGTCAGAGCGAAAGGGACACCAAGGGGTTCAAACACAAAGCGCTGCAGAATGATGCACACCACAAAGAACTTGACCGACGCCCCGGCCATCTTCGACAACAGGAAGAACGACGCCCCTGTGCGCTGGCTCCTGGCACCAAGCCGTCGCCCAAGATAGGCATAGATGCTGACGACATTCATCCTATAGAACAGCGGCAGCAGCACGAAAGCCACTACCACATAGCCCAAGATAAAGCCCATGCACGTCTGCAGGTAGGTCATCTGCATGCGACCCACCATGCCCGGTACGCTGACGAAGGTCACACCCGAGATGGATGCGCCGACCATGCCGAAGGCCACCATATACCACGGCGATTGCCTGTCAGCGCGGTAGAAGGTTTCATTCGTCGCCTTCCGCCCTACCCAACGGCTGATGGCGAAAAGCAATGCAAAATAAGCTAAAACGACAGCTACTATCCACATAATGGCTGCAAAATTAAAAAATAATCGCGAATTATGAAAACAAAATAAAATGCTTTTTATTTTGTTTTGTGCTCGCTTATTCGTACCTTTGCACTCGGTAATCTTTAACCAACAACAAAAAACAATGTCAAAACAGAAAAAATTCATCCTTCAGGAGAGTGAGATTCCTACACAGTGGTACAACATTCAGGCCGACATGCCCAACAAGCCCATGCCGCCGATTCATCCGGCAACCAAGCAGCCCCTGGGTGTCGACGACCTGGCACATATCTTCCCCCGCGAATGCTGTGTGCAGGAGCTCGATACGGAGCACCGCTGGATAGACATCCCCGAGGAAGTGCTTGACAAGTACAAGTACTACCGCTCTACCCCACTCGTCCGTGCCTATGCGTTGGAAGAGGCTCTGGGCACTCCCGCCCACATCTATTTCAAGAACGAGTCCACCAACCCCTTAGGTTCACACAAAATCAACTCTGCCCTGCCCCAGTGCTACTATGCCAAGCAGGAAGGTACGACCAACGTCACCACCGAGACCGGTGCCGGCCAGTGGGGTGCTGCCCTCAGCTACGCTGCCAAGATCTACGGCCTCGACTGTGCCGTCTATCAGGTAAAGATTACCATGCAGCAGAAACCCTACCGCTCCAGCATCATGCGCACCTTCGGTGCCGTCGTCGAGGGCTCTCCCTCGATGTCTACCCGTGCCGGTAAGGACATTCTGACCAAGGACCCCATGCACACCGGTTCTCTCGGCACGGCCATCTCTGAGGCTGTCGAACTGGCCACCACCACGCCCAACTGTAAGTACACGTTAGGCTCTGTGCTCAACCACGTCGGTCTGCACCAGACCATCATCGGCTTGGAGGCTGAGAAGCAGATGGCCATGGCGGGCGAATATCCCGATATGGTGATTGCCTGCTTCGGCGGCGGCTCCAACTTCGGCGGCATCTCCTTCCCCTTTATGCGCCACAACCTGCTGGACGGCAAGAAGACGGAGTTCATCGCTGCCGAGCCTGACAGCTGCCCGAAGCTCACCCGAGGCCAGTTCCGCTACGACTTCGGCGACGAGGCTGGCTACACGCCGCTGCTGCCCATGTACACCTTGGGCCACAACTTCAAGCCGAGCAACATCCACGCCGGTGGTCTGCGCTACCACGGTGCCGGCATGATTATCTCGCAGCTCATCAAGGACGGTTTCATGCGCGGTGTTGACATTCCGCAGCTCGAAACCTTCGAGGCAGGTATGCTCTTTGCACGTACCGAAGGCATCATCCCCGCTCCCGAGAGCTGCCACGCCATTGCCGCCACCATCCGCGAAGCCAACAAGTGCAAGGAGACTGGCGAGGAGAAGGTCATCCTCTTCAACCTCTCCGGCCACGGACTCATCGACATGCCGTCGTACGACTCGTTCATCAAGGGCGACTTGCAGAACTACACCGTCACCGACGAGATGATTGCCGCAAACCTTGCCGAGCTCGACAAGTAATATAAGGTAAAAGTGAATAGTGAAAAGTGAATAATTTGCTGCCGCCATTGAAGTCCGGTGCAAATTATTCACTTTTTACTAATTTTCCTACGAGCTAAGCTCGCTTATACCTTTAGGTGTAAGAATTTTCCTACGAGCTAAGCTCGCTTATACCTTTAGGTGTAAGAATTTCCAATTTCAATTGTCTCGCCGCGCTTCGTCTTGACGTCATACTCGTAGACTTTTCTGACGGGTAGCGTCTTCAGCTCCTGCAGTTCCGGCGACACTAACGGTTTCTTGATGCTGGCACCTGCCAACAGCATGTTCGGACACTTACCCTTGGCGGCCTTCAGTCCCTTGCCTTTCAGTGGAACGTATGAGCGCAGGCGCAGTACGCCGCCCAACCGCGACGTGATGCGGGCGCTGACTAACTGACCGTCATGCCACGTCTCGTCGACCACGAAGCCGCCACGGGCACAGAGGCCCTTCACCTCGCCATCCTGCCAGGCGTCAGGCAGTGCGGGCAGCAGGTGTACGGCACCGTCGTGGCTCTGCACCAGCATCTCAGCCACACCGGCAGCACAGCCGTAGTTGCCGTCAATCTGGAACGGCGGATGGGCGTCGAACAGGTTCGGATAGGTGCGGCCCTCAGGATACATCTGGGCCATGCGGTCTTCGGGCAGCAGCGTCAGCATGTTCGACAGTATCTTCATGGCATGGTTGCCGTCCAGCATCCTCGCCCAGAAGTTGATCTTCCAGCCTAAGCTCCAGCCCGTAGCACGGTCGCCGCGCTGTGCCAGCGTGGTAGCTGCCGCACTGAAGAGCTCCGGATGGCGGTAGGGCGAAATCTGGTTCGAGGGGTACAGACCGTAGAGGTGCGAGATGTGGCGATGCTCATCCTTGGGGTTGTCGCCATCCAACAGCCACTCCTGCAACTGTCCGTAGCGGCCTATCTGCATCGGCGGCAGCTTGGCCAGCGTTTCCGTCAGGCGCTTCGAGAGCCGGTTGTCCTTCACGCCCAGCACCTTCATGGCGTTCAGCACGTTGCTCAGCACGTCGAACACGATCTGGTTGTCCATCGTCGAGCCAGCGGTCACATTGGTACCCTTGCCCATCGGTCCGTGCTCAGGCGACACCGTCGGCACAGTAACAAGCCACTGCTCTTTCTCCTTGCCGCCCTGCAAGAACGGAGAACCCTGCGGAACGGGCTGCATATAGTCCATCAGGAACTCGGCGGCGCCCTTCATCACAGGATAGTACTGGCGCAGGAACGCCTTGTCACCCGTGTACAGGTAGTGCTGCCAGAGGTGTGTCGACAGCCAGGCTCCACCGGTCGGGAACATGCCCCACGGCGTGCCGTCCACAGGACCGGCAATGCGCCACAGGTCTGTATTGTGGTGTGCCAACCAACCGCCGCAGCCGTACATCTGACGGGCTGTCAGCGCACCGGTGTGGCTCAGGTCGGCTATCATGCTGAACAGCGGTTCTGCCGTCTCTGCCAGGTTACCCACATCCGAAATCCAGTAGTTCATTTCGGTATTGATATTGATGGTGTACTTCGAGTCCCACGGTGCTTTCAGCTTGTCGTTCCACACACCCTGCAGGGTCGACGGCTGACCCCCGGGCTGCGAGGCGCATATCATGAGGTAGCGGCCATACTGGAACATCAGGGCTACCAAATCCATGTCGCCACCCTTGGAGAAGGCGTCTAAGCGCTTGTCGGTGGGTAGTGTCGAGCGCTCACATGTCGGCAGCGTCAGCGACACGCGGCCGTATTGCTGCTGATACTGGGCAACATGGCGCTGCCACAGGCTGTCGAAGTCGCGTCCCTTCAAGGCCTCAGCCACGGCAGCGTTCTTCTCTGACGGCCGTCCGCTGACGTCGTTGTAGTTGACGTAGTTGGTCGCTGCTGTGATGTAGACGGTAGCCTCCGAGGCTTCGCGCACGACTAACTGTCCGTCCGTGGTCTCCAAGCGGCCATTGCTTTCCACCCATACGCGGCACTCGGCGGTCAGCGCACCCTTGATGCCCTCCTGCTCACAGTTGTCCACGGTGGCGATGAGCGTGTTGCCCGCAACCTGCCGGCTGGCCTTCAGCGCGCCTTCGAACGACAGGGCGAAGTTCAGCGCGCCAGCCTTGTCGGCCTCAATCTTCATGGCGATGACGTTGTCAGCCATCGACGCCATGGCCGTACGCTTGTAGTGGACGTTGCCCACACGGTAGCTGACGCTGACCGTCGCATTGTCCAAGCACAGCTCGCGGCGATAGTCGGCAGCATTCTGGTGGTTCCAGAATTTCAGGAACACGTTGCCCAAGGGCAGGAATCGCATGCCGTGCGGACCCTTGATGAAGTATTTGTCCAACAGGGCATGAGCCTCCTGCTCGCGGCCGTTGAAAATCAGCTCGCGCACCTCCTGCAGATGCGCTTTTGACTCCGTGCTGTTGTTACTGTGGGGCGAACCGCTCCAGAAGGTTTCTTCGTTCAGCTGGATCTGCTCCGTGTCAGCACCGCCATACACCATCGCCCCCATGTGCGAGTTACCGATAGGCAGCGCCTCCAACCAGTTGACTGCTGCCTTGTCATACCACAGTTTCTGTGTCTGTGCCTGCATACCCATTGCACCCATCAGACACAACAGCAGGCTCATGCAAAGTCTTACCATTTCTTTTTTATAATTGATTAATTGTTTTATTGTATAATTGTATAATTATTTAATTTTTAATTGTTTAATTTTTTAATTGTTCAAAGTTACAACGAACCTTGCACCACCCGTATAACTGGTGTCCAGCACGACGTCACCGCCCAGTCGGCGTGCCAGCGAACGGGCTACGGTCAGTCCGATACCCGTGCCGTCGTAGTATTCGTTCAGCTGCACGAACTCGTCGAAGATGTGCTCCGACTCCTCAGCGGGTATGCCGATACCTGTATCCTCGACGGTGAACAGCACCCGCTGGCCGTCCTGTGCGATGCGCAACACGACGGACTTCTTGTCGCCCGCGTCGGCAGCGGCGGCCTCTTCATGGTGCAGGGCCTCGGCACCTTTCGTAAACTTCCGCGCATTGTCTAACACTAACGTCAGCACACGGGTCGCCGCAGCCAGGTTGGTCTGCAGCATGGCGGTGTCGCCGCCCTCACCCATCTCCATGTCGAATTGCAGGTGGTCAGCCGTCGTGATGCCGCTGTCCTCGGCGGCCTGTGCAGCTATCTGCACCGCCAACACGTGGTCGTTACACTCAATGACCGCCCGACTGTTGACATCCGACAATTCCAGCATCTTGTTCACCAGTCCTGTGATGCGGTTGGTATTCTCATTTATCTGGCGGTTGATGTCCTGACGCGTATCGTCGTCTAACTCCATGTCAGGCATCGTAATCACCTGTGTGAAGCCCGAAAGAATGTTCAGCGGCGTACGTATCTCGTGGGAAATCTGCTGGATGAAGTTGGTCTTCATGCGCGACGATTCCTCAGCACGCTCGTTGGCCACGGTCAACTCTTCGTTCTTCTGCTCCAACTGTGCGTTAGCCGTTTTCAATTGCGTATTGACCGCCTCCAGCTTGTGGTGGGCCAACTCCAGCTGCTGATAGGCATGAGCCAGACGGCGCTGGGCCTTGATGCGGTGGTAGATGTAAATGGCCAGGAAGGCAAAGACAAGCAGCGACACTATCAAGATGCTCCTCATGCGCTGCCGCGACATGTCTGCCTGCTGTTCCGCTATCATGTTCTCCTTTTGCTGCGTGTCGTAGATGGTGGCGAGCTCGGCGGCATCGTTGCTCTTGCTGGTGACCAGCACGCTGTCGAGCATGTCGCAGAGCTTCAGTCCCACAGCCAGCGCACTGTCAATCCTTCCGGCACCCACGTTGGCCTTGTATTTCGGCAGCAGGTAGGTGCTGATGTTGTCCAGTGTCGGTTCCAGCCCGCGCTGCTGCGCCAGCTGGTCCAGGTGTGTGAAGTTGTCGGCAGCCTCGCCCATGCGGCCGGCCTCCATCAGGTAGGTGGCAAGCCCTATCAGTCCCTCGTCGCTCTTGCCGAAGTCGCTATCGGCCAGTTCCGTGTAAATTCTGGCGGCCTCGCGCTGCTGCCCCAAGCCCTGCAGGACCAGCATGCGGTGCAGGGCCACGCGGCCCCGGTACTCCTCCACCAGCTTCCGGCGGTCTTCCGTGACGTTCTGCAGCCGCACCGTCATCAGCGAGTCGGTGACGGCCGTCCAGTGCTGCGCCTCGTTGAAGTGGTGTGTGTTGATGTAGCTCAGGGCAATATCGTCCATCACCATGATGGCGTCATCCAGATCGCGCTGCGACGGGTCTTTCGCTGCCAGTTCCAACAGCCGCTGCCGGGCAGACTCATAGTTCTGGGCGGCCTCCGTCAGACGGCCCAGGTTCAGCTGACAGCACCCGATGGTGTTCAGCAGGATGGCCATGTCCTTCTCCGAATAGTCCTCGCTGGCCCTGAGTCTGCCGATGGCAGGCATGGCCACGCGCAGCGCCTCCTCATACTCGCCGCGCCTCACCAACAACTCTGCCAACCGACGTACAGACTTATTATAATAGTACAGATCTTTGTCCGTCTCTATCTTCGCATCCACCACCTTCCGGTAGTAGTACTCTGCGCTGCGCACCTTGCCTAAGTTGTTGTAGCCCACGCCGCGCCAGCGGTTGGCGTTCATCCGCGTGATGGCGCCCTCGTGCTCAAAACTGTCAGTCAGCTCCAACAGGCGCGTATAGTCTAACGCCCTGCCAGCCGCAAACAGCACGCTGTCAGCATGGGTCACCTGGGTCTTCTCCTTGCTTTCATGCCCGCACGAAACAGCCAGCAGCATGCCTGCAGCGACGAAGACGACAGTGGTGGTCAGATGGTTCAGCTTCATACCAGAATGTCTCGTTTTGTTTAGTAGTTGTCAACAGCTATTAGCAATTTCCTCGCAAAGATACGAATAAGTGAGGAGAAAACCAAACTTTTTTTGATTTTTCTCGAACGAGAGTATCTACGACCGTTAGGTCAAAGATACGAATAATTATAGATTTGGCAAAGAAAACGTGTCTCTTTTTTTTCACAGGCAGCAAAACAAAGGCCCCGACAACTCATCAGCATGAGTCATCGGGGCCTTCTCCTTACTACTTACTACTTACTACTTATCCAATTTCAATCTGGCGCGAAACCTTGACCTTTTCCTCCACCATCTTCGGCAGCTCTACGGTCAGCACACCGTGCTCCACCTTGGCGGAGATAGCCTCCTTCTGCACGTCGTCAGGCAGTATCAGCGTCTGCTCAAATTTCGAGTAGCTGAACTCGCGGCGCAGATAGCGCGTGGTCTTGTCCTCCTCTTTGTGTTCCTGCTTGCGCTCCATCTTCACCACCAGGTTACCCTCGTCGTTGATGTGGACATTGAAGTCCTCCTTCTTCATGCCCGGAGCAGCCAGCTCTACGGTGTAGGCTTTGTCCGATTCTTTCACATTGATAGCAGGAGCCGTGCAGTTTGCCTTCGGCATATAGTCGTTGTAGAACAAGTCGTTGAACACGGCCGGAATCCAGTTGTTTGATCTCATTGTTGGCATCATAATCGTTACCTCCTAATTATTTGTTTAAGTGATACATTTTGTTAATTACTTTCTCACGAACCTTGCGGCTCTCACTCACAAATATGCAACATTAATGCCAAACTCACAAAACTGCCACTTTGCCACAAAGTACCGCCATTTTGTCACTTATACAGTCCTGTTACTCTATATAGATGCAAGTAGTTCTCTATGAAGTCAACAGGCTAATTACGCTATCCGCAGTCTGACCCACAGCCAACGCGGGATGAGGCGCCAGAAGAAGACAATCAGACGGTAACGCCAGTCGATGGTGATGATGGCGCGCCCACGTTTCAAGCCCCTGACGATGTGCTGCGCCACCTTGGCGGCATCGAGCTGCAGGGGGTAGTTGCTCCCGCTGATAAGGGCCGTGCGCACGAAGCCAGGACGGATGTCGTGGATGGTGACATGGCGCAGGTGACGGATGTGGCAGAGCTGGGTCAGACACTCCAGATAATGGTTCACGTAGCGTTTGGTGGCTGAATAGGCGGGTGCGGCTCCAAGTCCCTTAGTACCGGCAATGCTGCTGATGACAGCTATCTGCCTGTGCTGTTCAGGGTGCGCCTCAAAGTAATGGAAGGCCGCTCCCACCATGCGGGTCATTCCCACGGCATTGGTCTCGACGGTAGCCAGTTCCAGCTCCATGTCGAGCTCCGTATTCTGATAGCCAATGCCCGAACTGTGGAAATAGAGGTCCATGCCGCCCGTTTTGCCTATCAGCGTCAACAGGCGTGCAGGGGCATCAGCCTTCGTGACATCAATCTGCTCAGTCGCTACGATGTTCAGGTGCTTGCGCTGTATCTGTTGCAGCCGTTCCTGTCGGCGTCCGGCAATACCCACCAGCCACCCCTGCGCCGCCAGCGCCTTAGCCACCTCAAGCCCTATGCCTGACGTCGCCCCGATAATAATTGCCCGTCGTTGTTGGTTCATATAGCAAGTCTTTTGCAATCTAAAATTCCTTCGACAAAGGTAGTGTAAAATCGAGAGAAACACAAAGAAAATCGTGATTTTCTTTTATTTCCGAGGTGCATCCTACCTTCGACCGAAAGGTCAGAGGTAGTGAAAATCGAGAGAAATACAAAGAAAAAGTGAACGTTTCTCAGAAAAAATGCTTATCTTTGTTGCCGAATTGCAAATAATCAATATAATAGGATTATGAACAGCGCAGATTTTTGGGCATCCGTCCGCACCGTCATCGCCGAGGGCTTCACACCTGAAGGTCTGCAAAAACTCGATACTTATGCAGAACAATTTATCAGCGGAAGGCTTGTATATCAACGATTTTCACCGCGCGAACAGTATGGCTGCGCAGCGGGAGGTCATGCAAATGTCGTTGCATCCCTGCTCGCGGGAGCAGAAATTGGCGCAGATTCAGAGAGTACATCAGCACACAACGATTACGAAAGAGATTGTCAACGAGAATTGCGGCAAGGCGGGAGAAGGCGGCTGACAACAGAGGCGAGCATCTGATAACAAAACATTATAATTTTTGAGGTTATCACAAGGTTGTCACGTGATAACCTATTTTTGGCGCAGTTCAATTCTTCCGTGTGATAACCTTTTGCTGTATTTCTTGCATTTCCTGCTTTTCCTGCACCAGTATGGATTGTAGCTTTTATATCCAGCCTTGATATTTGGAGTATCAAAGCTGGATATTCGGAGTATCAAGGCCGGATACTCAGAGTATCAAGGCCAGGCACTTGTTTTTGATACTTTTGTTAAATTTTCTATAATGCCGTCTTTGTGCAGTGCAGGAAAAGCAGGAAATGCAGGTATGTTCAAGATGTTTTCGCGCAAGGTGCGTTTTAGCTTCATCTTGAGTTGATCCAATAACGCCATTTCGGCATGCTTATAACCAACCACACTTTTAAATTCTCGTGAAAATTCAAGACTTCTGATGCTCCTCGCTGATGGTTAGCACGAAGCAAGCCCTCAAATTCTCGAGAGAATTTATCGGATTACTTCATGCAGTTGCATCTTAAAGTTCTTATAATAAGAGGCTTAGCCTTATCCTCCAGACATGCTCCAACAACACGAGGAAGCCCCACTTTTTGTGTCACCCTTGTGTCAGCGTGTGTCACCCTTTAAAACGCTGCACGCCCTTTATTTATCGGTGTTGTGACAACGTGACAACCTATTTTTCAAAAATCTATAGTACAGATCGCTGTCTGAACACAATCCTTCAGCAGATCATCAAGAATCCGCAAGACATCTATGCAATCGGAGACTTCTGTTTCTTGGCATCATACGACAACATTACTCGCTATACTGAATTGGGGTTTGGCAATTCTGCTACCTTGGAACTGATGCTACTGTTCCCGGAAATACTTGAGGATAACGAGCAAGAAGAATAGACAGCACACCCTTGGAAATGAAAAGAAAAGCGAGCTTTCCTTTTGCATTTCGCTCGTTTATTCGTACCTTTGCCATCAAGATGGCGAAGTTACTCGGTCTTCCATATAACAAATATGCGGTGGGCACTCCATTCTGCCGTTTGCAACAATCACATTAGGCAACTTTTTCAAGTTTCTCGTTGAGTTTCTTTAGT
>Ga0310691_10001698_pt1 | contig 32638 bp, 29 predicted proteins | sample 176DNAGHGlowgp2_FD_203887 | JGI IMG/M metagenome (GOLD analysis project Ga0310691, IMG submission 203887) | Sheep rumen microbial communities from Palmerston North, Manawatu-Wanganui, New Zealand - 1766 DNA GHGlow gp2 (v2) (version 2) | ecosystem: Host-associated > Mammals > Digestive system >... | reverse complement strand
GGGAAATGTTCACGCCGCTGCCCAGGGAGCGCACCGTTCCGGCGGCGTCCTGCTTATATACCACGGCGTTCATGGAATCTGCATAGCTGCGGATACCGGGGTCGAAGGTGACGCGCCCCACATTGAGGAAACGCTCCCGGATGGCATCCGTAGCGCTCAAATACTTCATGCCGGTGAGCTTGGGAACGGTGGTCTTGTTATCCTGTTCCCCAACTCCTACGGTAAGGTCTATCACGGAACCGCTCACCACTTCCTGTCCGGCCCTCACCTCTTTTCCTTCGCAGTGCTGGGCCAGGACATTGTTGGTGGCCATGTCCTTCACATAATTGAGGCGCCCTACATTGAGGCCGCGGTTGCGGAGCTCCGACAGGGCCTCCGTCACGGAATAGCCGTACAGATTGGGCATAATCACCTTGCGGGGCACCACGGAATTGATGGTAAGAAAGATGCTGCGGCCCTTCTTCACCGTGTCTCCGGCCTTGGGCTGCTGGCGGTACACCACGCCTCCGGCCAGGCGGCGGACAAAGACGGAATCCACCACCTTCACGTTTACATCTTCCTGCCGGGCCAGCTGCCGGGCCTGGGGCACCGTGAGGTTGGCGAAGTCCGGAGTGATGACGGTTTTTCCGTGCCGGGTAATCAGATTGAGGCCGATACTGGCCAGCAAGCCCAAAGCCACAATAAAAGCCGCACCCAGCAGGAGGTTTTGCCATATCCAGCGGGTGTCTTTTGCCACTTTCTCAACTTTCTTTTTGTCTGCCATACTTCGCAAATGAGAATATCTCCGCGAAGTTACGAAAAAATATTCATAACTTTGTGCAGCATGAAAAAAGGAACCCTCATCTCCCTGGCCCTGGCCTTTACGGTCCTCATGAGCCTCCCCTGGCTGGTCCCGCACTGCGGGGCCCTGGCCCTGATAGGCCTTCTGCCGCTTCTTGTTATGGAGCGGCTGGCCACGGAACACCAAGTCAAGCACTTCTGGTGGTGGCACTACGCCGCCTTCGTCCTGTGGAACGCCGTCACCACCTGGTGGGTGGCCGGAGCTACCGTGGGCGGAGCCGTCTTCGCCATCCTGGCCAACGCCCTGCAGATGAGCGTCATCTTCGGCAGCTTCCGCTGGGTGAAACGGCGCTTGCAGGGCATCCTCCCTTATCTTTACCTGGCTGCCGCCTGGATGGCCTGGGAGCGGTTTTACCTTACATCGGCCCAGATTTCCTGGCCCTGGCTGGTGCTGGGCAACGCCTTTGCCGAATCTACCGGCCTCATTCAATGGTACTCCGTGCTGGGCACCCTGGGCGGTTCTCTGTGGGTATGGGCCTCCAACCTGGCCCTCTTCGGCCTCATGGTAGCCCTATCCGACGGGCGCATGGCCTTTTGGAACGCCAAGGCCCGCATCAGCGCCTTTGCCGGCACCATCGTGGTGTTGCTGGGGCCCATGCTCTGGTCCCTCTGCCTGAAGCCTGCCTCCGGCGGGGAAACGCTGAAGGTGGTGATAGGCCAGCCCAATTACGACCCTTACGAGAAATTCGAGTCCCTGAGCCGGGAAGAGCAGGATACACGCTTCCTCTCCTTACTTGAAAAGGCCGATTGGTCCTCCCCCGAGCCCACGCTGGTGCTGGCGCCCGAGACTTTTACCTCGCATGTGTCCACCAACCGGGTGCTGGGGCACGAGACCTTCCTGCGCTTCCAGAACTTCCTGAAAGAGCATCCGCAGGCCAGCATTCTTTACGGCGCGTCCACCCAGGAGCCCGTCCTGTCCTATGCCCGTCCGCACCCCTGCGCCTACGACCTGGGCGTCCAGCCCGACGGTCGCAACCTCTGGGTGCTCATGCACAACTCCGCCATCCTCACGGACACATCGGCCGTTTATCAGATTTACCACAAGTCCAAGCTGGTGGTGGGAACGGAGCTTACGCCCTATCCGCAGGTCTTCATCCCCTTGGAGAAGTGGCTGTCCCGCGGCGGTCAACTTATGGCCAAGGACATAGGCCAGAAGGAGATTTCCTGCCTCAAACTGGCCGATGGCACCCCGGTGGGCGTTCCCATCTGCTATGAATCCGTGTATGGAGAGTTCTGCACCGGCTACGTGAAGAAAGGCGCCCGGCTGCTGGCCGTCATCACCAACGACGCCTGGTGGGGCGACACTCCCGGCTACCGCCAGCACCTGAGCTACAGCCGCCTCAGGGCCATCGAAACGCGCCGATGGGTGGCTCGCTGCGCCAATACGGGGGTATCGGCCCTAATCAACCCCGCCGGCCGGATTGTGAGCCGGACGCCCTGGTGGGAACCGGCCCTGCTGGAAGGAACGGTGCAGTTGCGTGATGAGTTGACGTTCTTCGTGCGGTACGGAGACATGGTGGGAAGGGTGTCCGTGCTCCTTTTCCTCCTATTGGCCGCCGCCGCCCTCCTGCGCAGAAACCGTTAAAATCTGCGGCCGCCGAAACCTGTTCTTTTCGTTGGGCAAATTCAATCACCGCAGGCTGCCGTTGTACCATAATGAGCAGAATGTCAATTGTTTACGCAAATTAACCTGCGCCGTTACGCATAGGTTGATTTGCGCAATATATTGATTTTTAATCATATACCGTACAACGGCTGTGTGGTGTATCATAAACGTCCCTATTATGGTTGCCCTTGGCCTTGCCGGGGCAATTGTTCAACCAACGGAGAGACTTTACTACCTCTCCGTTTGGGTACGCAGGATGCACATATCCGGCCCAAATCATGCGGTAGCGAGACAGGGAGGTACGCAGGATGCATGAAATCGGCCCAAAACGTGTTGTAGGGTGGCTGCCATCCGGTACAACCATGGCCGTATGCAAGCAAAGGTACAAAAAAGCTTGACAACTAACTTATTGACTGTCATTGTATTATAGTACATTTCTCGTTCAAAAATCGAACGAGAAATGTACTATAACCGACACAGTGTCAATTACTTAGTTGTCAAGGCAATGGGTGCTTAAAACAGCGTTGGGTGGTTTTCCTCCAATTCAGACAAAACCTTGGACAGGATGGCCTCCCGGAAAAGGGTAGCTTTAGCGTGTACCTTGAAACGGGAGCAGTACTCTTCGATGGCGGCCATTTCGCTGTCATTGAAATAGAGCATGTAACGGTTGTGGCGCCGGAGCATGGCTTTTTGCTTCTCCAGATATTCCGGATCTACACCGGCGATGGGTTTTGCTTTTCTGGCCATACTACAGTTGTACGTATTTGTGTAAGATGATTCCTTTCCTGTCCATCTGGAGCACGAAGGGCATCACGGAAAGGTCGAAGCTGTCCAACAGTTCCGTGGCCTTGTCCGGCTGGCTTTCATACAGGGCGTCCATGTCTACCAGGAGCACCTTCGTCTTGCGCTTTTCCTGTACCAGGGCGTCCACTTTGTCCAGTAGCTCCCGGCAGGCCTCGCAGCCGCCGGTATAGAACACCAGATAGGTGGGATTCCCCTTCAGTTTCCGGAGCCGGAAAGTGCCTTCCTTGACGGGACGGGCAAAGAGACAGCCCTTGCGGCGCAGCGTTCCCGGTACCGTGAGGTCCGGAATCTGCGTACCCACGGGGGTCCTTTGGGCCAGGGAAAGCATCAGCTCTCCCAGTGAGGAAACCTGGGCCTTGTCGGCCTCCGTGTCCCAGATGTCCGGCTGCTGGATGTATTTCTGGATGAAGGGGATGGAGGCGTCGCGGTACACTTCCGTGCGCTGGGAGAAGAGATAGTACAGCAGGTCTCCGAAAGCCTGCTTGTAGGCCCCCAGGTCTCCTTCCCCGAAGGTCCTTTGGGCCATGTAGCCGGCCACGTCCATTACATCGGCCACCTTGAGGCTGTCTCCGTAGGCGCTGAACAGCTGTTGCAGGCGCTCCATTTCGGCCGATTCTCCATAGACGTATTCCTCCTGCCCCAGTTCCCGCTTCAGCAGCAGCTCCAGGGCTCCGCTGTCCAGGCCGCGCCCCACGATAACCCCGTCCGGGTTCACCAGAAACAGCTTGGGGGTCTGGAGCACGCCGTAAAGCATCTGCCAGTTGGAGCTCACCTCCGGGTCCCAGAGGTGGGTGAAGGCCTCCTTTCCCTCCCGCCAGGCGCTCCATTCCGGGGCCGATGCGCCCGTGTAGATGGCATAGTAGCTGACGGGGTATCGGCCTTCCTCCGCCAGGGCCTGCAGCCGGGGCGTTTCCCGCTTGCAGGTGGAACAGCCGGCGTCATAGAAGTACAGGACGCTGTATCGGCCCTCCTTCCGGAGGGGAATCCGCATCCGGCTGCTGTCCGGGGCAAAGAGGGTGAGCACCGGGGCGGGGGAGCCGATGAGGGAGGACTCGTTGAACTGCACGAAGAGCCGGGCATGGAAGAGGTCTTCTTCCGTTTTCATGGCAACGGCTCCCGACAGGAACCACTTGCGGGCCACATAGACGGCCACGGCGTCGTCTCCCATAATGCGGGACTTGAGGTAGTGGTCGTAAATCTTGAGGGCGGTGTACTGCCTTACCAAGGAATCCTGGCAGGTCTCGATGAGAAAATCGCATTCCTCACTCTGCACGGCGGCGCTTTCTCCGGACAGGGCCAGGAAATACTGGTCCAGCTTGGCCCCCAGTTCCGGATAGGGTTGCTGCGCTCCCGCCACAAGGCAGGCCGATAAGAGCAGGATGGCGGTCAGGAACTTTTTCATAGCGTCACCCCCTCGGCAATGAAGCTGGAAATGTCTCCGCCGTGGCGCAGGATGTCCCGGACGGCGGAAGAGCTGATATGCGCGAATTCCTGGGCCGTGGGGATGATGATGGTCTCTATTTCCGGGGCCAGGCGGCGGTTGGCGTCTGCGATGGAACGCTCCGTCTCGAAGTCAATCATGTTGCGGACACCCCTTACAATGTGGCGGATGCCCCTTTCCCGGCAGGCGTCGATGGTGAGGTTGTCATATTTGACAATGCTTACGCCGTCCATTCCCTCGGTGGCCTGACGGATGATTTCCAGGCGCTTGTCCATGTCAAAGAAACCGGGTTTGTCCTGGTTGATGCCCACGGCCACCACCACTTCGTCAAACATGGTGAGGGCACGGCGGAGAATGTTCAGGTGACCGGCCGTGAAGGGGTCGAAGGAGCCGGGAAAAAGTGCGATGCGGTTCATAATTGCCAGTCTATGGGAGAGAGTCCCTCCCGGGTGAGGATATCGTTGGTTTGGGAAAAGTGCCGACAGCCGAAAAAGGCACCCCGGGCCAGCGGGGAGGGGTGTGCAGCTAATAGGATATGGTGTTTCTGCCTGTCTATGAGCTCTTGCTTCTGCTGGGCGAAGCGGCCCCAGAGGAGGAACACCAGGCCGCTTCTGCGCTCCGACAGGGTGGAGATGACGGCATCCGTGAACTGCTGCCAGCCAATACCGCTGTGGGAAGTGGGGTGTCCGGCTTCCACGGTAAGGACGCTGTTCAGCAGGAGCACCCCCTGGCGGGCCCAGGGCTCCAGGGAGGTGGCCCCGCTCATGCGGACGCCCAGGTCCGTCTCCACTTCCCGGAAAATGTTCTGGAGGGAGGGCGGGGCCGGAACGCCGTTGGGGACGGAGAAGGAAAGGCCCATAGCCTGGCCGGGACCGTGATACGGGTCCTGCCCCAGGATGACCACTTTAACCTGCTCTATGGGCGTGAGCTCGAAGGCGTGGAAAATCCGGCTTCCACGCGGGTAGATTACCTTTCCGGCCGCTTTTTCCTGATGTAGAAAGCGCACCAGCTGCTCAAAGTACGGTTTCCCGAACTCCGGCGCCAGTGCGTCTTTCCAGCTTTGTTCTATCTTTACGTCCATTTTGTCTATAAACGGATTCTCCGTCCCTCCGGTCTTCAGGATGACATTTGTCATTCAGGGCGACACTTGTCATTCTGAGCGAAGCGAAGAATCTCAAAAAATAAAGTCGATAACATCGGTTATCGTTTTCACATAGACAAAGATAAGACCTTTTATGTAAATTTCCTTGATATCTTCCACATCTTTTCGGTTTTCTTCCGAAATCACGATGGTATGGACGCCCGCGCGTTTGGCGGCCAGAATCTTCTCCTTGATGCCTCCCACCGGCAGTACCCGGCCGCGCAAAGTCATTTCTCCCGTCATGGCGATGCCCTTTCCGGGGGCCTGTCCCCTGAGGGCGCTCACCATGGAACTCACCATGGTGATGCCGGCCGACGGACCGTCCTTGGGGGTGGCGCCCTCCGGCACATGCAGGTGGATGTCCTTGGCCATGAACTCCTCGGTGGTCATTTTGGCCAGATCGGGATGGGCCTTGATGTACTGCCAGGCAATCTGGGCGCTTTCCTTCATCACGTCTCCCAGGTTTCCGGTCATGGACAGGTTGCCCTTTCCGGCCGATACCTGGCTCTCCACAAAGAGGACCTCGCCGCCCATCTCCGTCCAGGCCAGGCCGGTGACCACGCCCACGCCCTCGTTGCCGGCCACGTCGTCGTGGAAGGCGGTGGGAAGGCCCAAGTACTCCCGCAGGTGCTCCGGGCCGATGACTTTGGGGAATTCCTGCCCCATGGCCATCTTCTTGGCCGTGACGCGGGCCAGCTTGGCAATCTGCTTCTCCAGGCCGCGGACGCCGCTCTCATGGGTGTATTGGTCTATGATTTCCTTAAGGCCTTCGTCGGAGACGGAAAGCTCATCGGCCCGCAGGCCATGCTCCGTGAGCTGCTTGGGAACCAGGTAGTTGTGGGCAATCTGGAGTTTTTCCTCGGCCAGATAACCGGAGACGTTAATCATCTCCATGCGGTCTTTCAGGGCGGGCTGGATGGTGCCAATGCCGTTGGCCGTGGTGATGAACAGGACGTTGGACAGGTCGTAGTCCACGTCTAAGTAGTTGTCGTGGAAAGTGCTGTTCTGCTCCGGGTCCAGGGCCTCCAGCAGGGCGCTGGAAGGGTCTCCCTTGAAGTCGGAGGAAAGTTTGTCAATCTCGTCCAGGACTATCACCGGATTGGAGGTGCCGGCCCGCTGGATGCCGCTCAGGATACGGCCCGGAAGGGCGCCCACATAGGTTTTGCGGTGGCCGCGAATCTCCGCCTCGTCGTGCATGCCGCCCAGGGAGATGCGGATATATTTGCGTCCCAGGGCCCGGGCGATGGACTTGCCCAGGGATGTCTTTCCCACTCCGGGAGGGCCCCAGAGGCACAGGATGGGGGATTTCATATTGCCCTTCAGCTTGAGCACGGCCAGGTATTCGATGATGCGGTCTTTCACCTGGTCCAGGCCGAAGTGGTCCTGGTCCAGCACCTCCTGCGCGTGAGAGAGGTCCAGGTTGTCGTCGGACATCTCTCCCCAGGGGAGGTCCAGCATGAACTGGATGTAGGCGTACTGGATGCTGTAGTCCGGCGAGCTGGGGTTGTATTTCTCCAGGCGGGCCATTTCCTTGTCAAAGATGGCACGCACTTCCTTGGACCATTTTTTTTCATCGGCCCGGCGGCGCATCTTTTCGAACTCTTCTCCCTCGTCCATGCCCAGCTCTTCCTGGATGGTGCGGAGCTGGTTGTTGAGGTAGTACTCCCGCTGCTGCTGGTCGATGTCCGTCTTTACCTTCTGGTTGATTTCCTGCTTGATTTGGAGCAGCTGTGTCTGGGCGTCCAGGACTCTCAGGAGGGCCATGCCGCGTTCCTGCACGTTGGTGATGGGCAGCAGCGCCGTCCTTTCCTGGAAGTTTTCCACCTCGATGGTGGTGGCGATGAAATTCACCAGGAAATGGAAGTTGTCAATGCTGCGGAGGGCGCCGATGGCCTCCTTGGGAGCAAAGGAGGCGGATTTGACGATGAGGGCGGCCTTTTCCTTGAGGGAATCGGCCAGGACGCGGAGCTCCCTTTCGTCCGCGTCTTCGGGCATGACCTCTTCTATATAGTTCACGCGGGCCGTCATGTAGGGCTCGTTGGACACCACGGATTCCAGGCTCACCAGTTGCGAGCCTTGCAGGATGGCTGTGACGCTGCCGTCCGGCATCTCCAGGGTCTTGATGAGCTTGCACACGGTGCCGTGGGTGCACAAATCCGCTTCCGTGGGGTCTTCCACGGAAATATCGGCCTGGGGGATGGCGGCCAGCCAACCGGTTCCGCTTTCTACGTCGGAAACCAGTTTGATGCTCTTTTCCCTGCCCACCGTAACCGGGAAAACGGTTCCGGGGAAAATCACGGCGTTCCTGAGGGGAAGCACCGGAAGGGCGGGAGGAAGCTGCGAGGTGTCCACTTTCATGGAGGCGGCTTCACCCACCACGGGCATGATGTTGACTTCCACTCCCTGTGGAGTATTCATGATATTGTCTAAAAAATTCATATTGTCTGTCAATTTGTCATATTTTGGGGCGCAATAGCCCCGGTCCCCTATATGCTCAAGATGCGTGCCAAAAGAAAAAGAGGCCTATCATTTTGAAATATCAAAAATTAACTCTAATTTTGCCAAGTTTTTCCCTTCACGGAAACTAAATTTTAAAACTATAAAAACTATGACTAAGGCAGAAATTGTAAACGAAGTAGCTAAGACTACCGGAATTGAAAAGGCCCAGGTACTGGCCGTCATCGAAGAATTCACCACCGTAGTGAAGGGGTCCTTGATTGCCGGCAACCCTGTGTATATGCGTGGCTTCGGCAGCTTTATCATCAAGCACCGCGCTCAGAAGGCTGCCCGCAACATCACCCGCAAGACCACCATGACCATCCCCGCCCATGACATTCCGGCTTTCAAGCCTGCCAAGAGCTTCGTTAACGCTGTCAAGGAGAAATAACCTTTAATTTTTTTATATTATGCCTAACGGTAAGAAGCATAAAAGACACAAGATGGCGACGCACAAGCGCAAAAAGCGTTTGCGCAAGAACCGCCACAAGAAGAAGTAAGAATTAAGCTTCTTCTGACAGTAAAGGGCTTACCCACATGGCGCAGGCCCTTTTTCATACCAAACCATTAATTTCCAAATGGAGTCTGAAAAACCGGACAAAGATCTGATTGTTGACGTAACGTCAACGGAAGTACATATCGCCCTCATGGAAAACCATCGGCTGATAGAGTACAACACGGAGTCCAGCACGGGGAACCAGTTTTCGGTAGGAGACGTTTACCTGGGAAAGGTAAAGAAGATTCTCCCCAATCTCAATGCTGCCTTTGTGGATATCGGAGACAAGAAGGAAGCCTTCATCCATTACCTGGACCTGGGACTCTACTTCCACGCCTTTGACCAGTTTGTACGGGAATCCAATTCCAATACGAATCTGAAGGATTTGTATTCCGGAATCAAGATAGGAGAACCCCTCCCCAAGGAGGGCCGAATGGAAGAAATTCTCCGCCCCGGACAGATGGTGGTGGTCCAGATAGTGAAGGAACCCATCTCCACAAAGGGTTCACGACTGACTGCGGAAATTTCATTGGCAGGCCGAAACATTGTACTTCTCCCCTTCGCCCAGAAGGTGTCTATCTCCCAGAAGATAGAATCGAAGGAAGAGAAACGTAGACTCGAGACACTGGTTAGGAGCATTCTTCCCCAAAATTACGGGGCCATCATCCGCACGGCCGCAGAAGGCAAGAACGCCGCCACGCTGGTTGCGGAAACCCAGTCCCTCATTCAGAAATGGGAAGATTCGTTCAAGAAGATTGCCAAGTCCAAGACCGTCCAGCTGCTCTTCACGGAGTACAGCAAAACAACAACCGTACTGAGGGACCTCCTCAATGACTCGTTCTCCAACATTTGGATCAACGACCCTCGTGTGGCCGAAGAAGCCCGGAAGTATGTTTCGCTTATTTCTCCCGAGCAGGAAAAGATTGTCCATCTCTACGAAGGCAAGCAGCCCATCTTTGACCATTTTGAGGTCACCCGTCAGATCAAGGGCTCCTTCGGCAAGGTGGTACCCATGCGGCAGGGCGCGTATCTGGTAATCGAGACCACCGAAGCGCTGAATGTAATTGACGTAAACAGCGGCATCCGCACCAAGACCAACGACCAGGAGGAGAACTCCTTCGAGGTGAACAAGATTGCCGCCGAAGAAATTGCAAGGCAGTTAAGGCTCCGGGACATGGGAGGCATCGTGATTGTGGATTTCATAGACATGGAATCCAACGAGCACAAAAACGCCCTCCACAAGTACATGCAGGAGCTTATGGAAGCCGACAGGGCCAAGCACAACGTGCTGCCGCTCACCAAGTTCGGCCTAATGCAGATTACCCGCCAGCGCATCCGGCCCGTTACGGAAATCAATACCTCGGAACAGTGTCCCGTGTGCCATGGCACCGGAAAGATTCACTCCAGTGTGGTCATTGACGAAGAAATTGAGCGCAAGATTGCCTTCTACGTCATTGAAAAAGGAATCCGGTCCATCACCCTCAAGACCAGCCCCATCCTGGGCGCTTATCTGAAACGGGGTCTGTTCAATTCCTTCCTTACCAGATGGCGCAAACGCTACAAGGTAAAGCTGGAACTGGTGGAAGTAACCGATTTCACGGTCCTGCAACATGAAATGCTGAATGAAAAAGGTGAGAAGCTCGATTGAGCGCTCACCTTTTTTTTCTCAAAGAAAAGTTATATCTTTGCACCCCGGTATTGAACTGTGGTGTAATGGTAGCACTAGGGATTTTGGTTCCCTCAGTCAGCGTTCGAATCGCTGCAGTTCAACAAAAAGGACCTTCACAAGGTCCTTTTTGTTGTTGCCTTCTGCCTGTCTTTGCTTGACAGTCAAGTGGTTGATTAACAATGTGTTGCTGTACATTTCTCGTTCAAAAAACGAACGAGAAATAGTATGTAAGTTTCTGAGAATGTGATAGTTAGTTGTCAAGGTCAAGAGAAGATTATTTTTCGTATCTTTGCACAAGTATGGAGCAAGACGAGAAATACATGCGGGAGGCCCTCCGTGAAGCCCGTGAGGCGGCCGCGGCGGGGGAAATCCCCATCGGGGCCGTGGTGGTGTGGAAAGGGCGTATCATCGGCCGGGGACACAACCAGACCGAGCGCCTGCACGACACCACCGCCCATGCGGAGATGCTGGCCATTACCGCCGCCACGGAATCTATGGGCGGCAAGTACCTGAGTGACTGCACACTGTACGTGACCGTGGAGCCCTGTCCCATGTGCGCCGGCGCCATGGCCTGGGCCCAGCTGGGCCGGGTGGTGTACGGCGCTCCGGACCAGCGCCGCGGCTATTCCATTTTCACGCCCTCCCTCCTGCATCCCCGTACGGAGGCCGTGGGCGGCATCCTGCAGGAAGAATGCGTACAGCTGATGTTGGATTTTTTCAAAGACAAGAGATAATGAAAGGAGTTCATATTTTTCTGGCCGATGGCTTCGAGGACATGGAAGCCCTGGGAACGCGGGACGTGCTGCTGCGCGGCGGCGTGCCGGTCATCACCGTTTCCATTACGGACAACTACCTGGTGGAAAGCTCGCACGGGCTCTGTGTATCGGCCGATACATCCTGGGCCGACCTGGAAGTGATGGAACCCGGAACCGACGCCTCCGACGTGATGATTTTTCCCGGCGGCATGCCCGGCTCCAAGAACCTGGCGGAACACGTCGAACTGATGGAAATCCTGCAGGACCACTGGGAACGCGGCGGTGCCGTGGCCGCCATCTGCGCGGCGCCCGGCCTGGTGGTGTCGCAGCTTCCCGGCCTGGAAGGGCTCCGCTTCACCTGCTTTGACGGCTTTGAGGATACCCTGAAGGCTAAGGGGGCTGTCTTTACCCCCGAGAGCGCCGTTACCGACGGACGCCTCATCACCGGCCGCGGAGCCGGGCATGCCGTAAACTTCGGCCTCGCCATCCTCCGTTATCTGAAAGGTGACGAGGCCGCGCAGAAGGTGAAAGCCGGCTTGATGCTCTAATTGCGCCGGTTGCCGGTTCCGATGGCGATATAATACAGCAACGTGGCCAGGGAGCCCAGGGCGGCAATCACGTAAGTGTAGGCGGCCCAGCGGAGGGCATCCACGGCCATGGGTTTGGTCTCGTAGTTCACGATGCCGGCGTCTTCCAGCCAGCTTACGGCCCGGCTGCTGGCATTGATTTCTACCGGCAGGGTAATGAAGCTGAACAGCGTGGTGAGGGCAAAGAGGGCGATGCCTATCCACAGCAGCGAAGGCATCACGTTAATCAGGAGCACCCCCGCCAGCAGCACCCAGGAAACGATGTTGCTGGAGAAAGAGACCACGGGTACCAGGGCCGAGCGCATCTTCAGGAAGGCATAGCCCGTGGCGTGCTGCACCACATGCCCGCACTCGTGGGCGGCCACGGCGGCAGCGGCCACCGAGCGGCCATAATAAACCTTCTCACTCAGGTTCACCGTGCGGGTGGTGGGGTCGTAATGGTCTGTGAGCTTGCCGGGGATGGATACGATGTTGACGTCCCGGATACCGTGCGCGGCCAGCATGCGGCTGGCCACCTCGGCCCCCGTCATTCCCACGGGCACTTCCTCATATTTGTCAAAACGCCGTTGGAGCATGTACTGAATCACATAACTCAGTATCATGATTACAATCATCAGAAGCCAAATGGCAGAACCGGACATAGTCATAAGCTTTTTGTTTGAACCTTTCCCCTCAAAAATTGCACCGCCCCTGCAAAAATAAACATTTTATGCCGATTTGTCAGTCCAAAATATTAATTTTGCACCGTGATTCAAGATGATTTTTCCCGCCTGGAGCTCAACCTCAAGGCCGCAACGGATAACTATCGATACTTCCGCTCCCTGCTGGAGCCTCAGACCAAGCTGCTGGTTTTGGTCAAGGCCAATGCGTACGGGCACGGAGGCGTGGAGTTTGCCGCCATGATGCAGCGAGCCGGGGCCGATTACCTGGCCGTGGCCTATCCGGTGGAAGGGCTTGAGCTCCGCCGCAACGGTATCTCCCTGCCCATCCTGGTGCTCACCGCCGGTACGGACTTCTACCCGGAAATCATCGAAACCCGCATGGAACCCTCCATTCCCAATGTCTATGCGCTCAGGAAACTCGCCGGCATCCTGCGGGAAAAGGGGATGACGGACTATCCCGTCCACATCAAGCTGGACACGGGCATGCACCGCTTGGGCTTTATGGGAGAGGAACTCCCGGAGCTCATCCAAGTGCTTAAGGAAACCCCGGAAGTGAAGGTGAAAGGCCTGTTCTCCCACCTTTGCGTGGCAGAGGACCCGGAGCAGGATGCCTTCACCCTCGGCCAGCTGGAGCTTTTTGAGAAATATACCCGGCAGATAGCCGACGGAATAGGCTACATGCCCATGCGCCACATCCTGAATTCGGCCGGCATCGAGCGCTTCACGCAGTACCAGTACGACATGGTGCGCCTGGGAATCGGCATCTACGGCATCAGCGCCCTTCCCGGAAAAGAGCTGGCCCCGGTGGCTTCGCTGAAGTGTAAGGTGCTGCAGGTGAAGGAGCTCAGGGAGGGAGAGACCATCGGTTATGGCCGATGGGGCCACGCCTCCGCCGGCACCCGCATCGCCACCATCCCGGTGGGCTATGCCGACGGGATAGACCGCCACCTGGGCCGCGGCGCCGCCTCCTTCTCCGTGAACGGCCGGCGGGTTCCCACCATCGGCAACATCTGCATGGACATGTGCATGCTGGACGTGACCGGCGTCCCCTGCGAGGTGGGAGACACCGTCACCATCTTCGGAAAAGACCCCACCGTCTCCGAGCTGGCCGCCATCCTGGGCACCATCCCGTACGAAATCCTGGTCTCCATTCCCCGCCGCATCCACCGCCTGGTGGTATGACGGGCGGGTATGGCAGAATCTCGAAAAAAATAGTATCTTTGCATAACTTAAAGAGGGAGCCATGAAAATCACCAAAGCGGAATTTGTCCAGAGCAGCACAAGGGTGGGGCAGAAGCCCCGGCGAAAGCTGCCGGAATTCGCTTTTATCGGCCGGTCCAACGTGGGCAAGAGCTCCCTTATCAACATGCTCACCGGCAACTCCAAACTGGCCAAAACCTCCCAGACTCCCGGCAAGACGCAGTTGGTGAACCACTTCCTCATCAACGACAGCTGGTACCTCGTAGACCTTCCCGGTTATGGTTTTGCCAAACTGCCGGACGGGGACCGCGCCCGCCTCAGGCACATCATCTGGGACTATATCAACCACTCCGAAGAACTGGTGATGCTCATGGTGCTGCTGGATTCCCGCCACGACATGCAGGACATAGACCTCCGCTTCATCTCCGAGCTGGGGGAGAAGGGTATCCCCTTCGGCATCATTTTCACCAAGGCCGACAAACAAGGCCCCGAGGTGCTGCAGCAGCAGATTGAAAAGAACAAGGAGCGCCTCCTGGAAGACTGGGAAGAGCTTCCGCCCGTCTTTGTCTCTTCCTCCGTGAAGGGAACGGGCCGGGAAGAAATACTGTCATATTTGGATTCTATCCTCAAAACACTATGATAAACGATGTTCATAAGCACCGGATGGCGCTGTTTACCTGTGATGCCTCCCGCTATTTTGCGGAGAAGGTAGTTGCTGCCATGAATCGCATGAAACCGGAAAATGACCCCGAGGTGGTCCTGGGCCCCTTGGAGGTATCCCGTTTCAGCGACGGAGAATTCCAACCCTCGTTCGCGGAAAGCGTCCGGGGGGCTACGTGTTTCATTATCCAATCCACCTTCCCCACCAGTGACAACCTGATGGAACTGCTTCTGTCTATCGATGCCGCCAAACGCGCATCGGCCAACAAGGTGATAGCCGTCATCCCTTATTACGGCTGGGCCCGGCAGGACAGAAAGGACAAGCCGCGCGTTTCCATCGGCGCCAAGCTGGTGGCCAACATGCTCAAGGTGGCCGGGACGGATGCCGTCATGACCTGTGACCTCCATGCCGACCAAATCCAAGGCTTCTTCGACTTCCCGGTGAACCACCTGTATGCCAGCTACGATTTCCTCGCCATCCTGGAGAAAATGGCCAAGGATTTCAAGGGAACCCTCACGCTGGCCGCACCGGACATGGGCGGCGCCAAGCGCGTGCACGCCTATGCCAAGCACCTTCATACGCCGGTGGTGATTTGCCATAAAACCCGCGCCCGGGCCAATGTGGTGGAGCGCATCACGCCCATCGGCGAGGTGGAAGGCCGTGACATCGTGATTATCGACGACATCATCGACACCGCTGGCACCCTCACGGAAGCCGCCAACGAACTGCTCAGGCGGGGCGCCCGCTCCGTCAGGGCCTTCGCCACGCACCCGGTGCTCTCCGGCCCGGCTTACGAGCGCATAGACAAGAGCGCCCTCTGCGAGGTGTACGTGACGGACACCATCCCGCTGGATCCCTCCAAAAAGGCCTTCCAGAGCAAGTTCCGCGTGGTTTCCCTGGCCGACACCTTCGCCCGGATGATTCTCCGCGTGTATAACTATGAGCCCATTTCCTCCGAATTTCCCCTGTAACGCATGAAAACTCTCATCGCCGCCATCATCTTCGTAGGTGTAGCCGTGCTTCTGCTGGGCGTGAACATCTTCTTTTTCCATCGGCCTTTCCCGGACGGAGAAATCTCCACCAATCCGGAAATGCGCAAGCGGGGAATCAAGTGCGCCAAGCAGGAGGAACTGGAGCTGCTGGCAGCGCAGAAGGGAAAGAAGGTGTGCGACGGGGAGTATTCGGACGCCTGTAAAACCTGTGCCCTGATGAAATGAGAATTGACTTTATCGTAAATCCCGTTTCCGGGCAGAATGACAAATCCCAGGTGCTCTCCGCGATAGGAAAGCACCTGGATTTCTCCTTGTATGAACCCCGGATACTGTTCACCACGGCAGCAGGGGAGGGCCTTACCCTGGCCCGCGAAAGCCAGGCCGACGTGGTGGTTGCCGTGGGCGGAGACGGAACCGTGAGCGAGGTGGCCCGCGGCGTGCTGGGTTCCGGCAAGATTCTGGGCATCATCCCTTGCGGCAGCGGAGACGGGCTGGCCCTTCATCTGGGCATCAGCCGCATTCCCATGCTGGCCGTCCAAACCCTTAACAAAGGCAGAGTGGCAGGGATAGACGTGGCCTGCATGAACGGAGAGCCTTTCTTCTGCACGGCAGGCTTCGGCCTGGATGCCCGGGTGAGCATGGATTTCGCCCGTTCCACCCGAAGGGGCCTGCCCCGCTATATCGAGTTGGCCTGGACGGAATGGCTCAAGAAAGACTTGGAAGAATATACCATTTCCGGGGCCGATGGCATCCTGTGGCAGGGAAAGGCCGTTTTTGTGACGGTGGCCAATGCCAACCAGTGGGGAAACCAGGCTCGGATTGCCCCCATGGCCTCCCTGCAGGACGGAGAGCTGGACGTGGTGGTGGTGAACCCCTTCTCTACCTTGGAAATCCCGGACCTGGCTACGCGCCTGATGACAGGCCGGGCCCCCACCAGCCGGCATTTTCTGCATTTCAAGGGCTCCCGTTTCCATATCCGGAGAGAGGCCGATGGCGCCGTCCACCGCGACGGAGATCCCTTCCTTTCGGGCACGGATTTTGACTTTACCCTGCAGCCCCGCATCCTGAAGGTAATGGTGCCTCGAGGCAAGAACGAGAAGATATGAAACTGATCAAGATATTGGGAAAGATGGTGGCCGGCCTGCTGCTGTTTGTCTTGCTGCTGGTGCTGGTGACGGGCATCAGCCCGGTGTACCGTTTCCGGGCTCCGCAGCCTTTCAGCGGCCCGGATATCTTCAATCCCTACGCCTCCTTGGATACGGCGGCAGGCTGGAAGCGGGCGCTCTTCCATACCCATACCCGGGTGAGCGGCCCCTGGCCCCTGAACGAATGCCCCTACGATGCCGCCTATACGGATTCCGTGCTGCGCTGCCTGGGCTACGACATTGTCACCTTCTCCAACCACAACGAGATTACCGCCCATCCGTACGACTCCACCCTGCAGGTGAATGTGTACGAGCAGGGCTACAGCCCCTTCAAGTTCCACAAACTGGTGTTCGGCAGCCGGAAGGTGCGGCACTGGGACCCGCTGCTTCCCTTTATGGCCTCCCAGTGGCAGTTTGAGCTGGATTGTCTGGACAAAGAGTCCGACATCATCCAGTGGAACCATCCGTACCGCACCATCGGCGTGAGCCGCAGCCGCATGGAGAAGCTTTCCGGCTACGATATCATGGAACTGGACACCCATATAAGCACGGAAAACGAGTACTGGGACTGGGCCCTCGGGGCCGGGCATTATAGTTTCGGCCTGGCGAATGACGACCTTCACCATCCGGAGCGGCACTGGTGTACGGCCATCCGCTGCAATTTCATCCAGACCCCGTCGGGCCGATACGAGGATTTGAAAAAGGCCCTGCTGGGTGGCTGCTATTATTCCATGCGCGTGCCGGATTACGGAGAAGGGGACTGGGAGGTGAAGCGGCAGAAAAACCTTCAACTGCCTTTCGTGAAAGCCATCGGCGTGGAGGGTGATACCCTTTATATGGAGCTTTCGCAGAAGGCCGACAGCATCCGCATCAACGGGGCGGAGCACCGCACCCTGGCCATGGCCATAGATACCTGCGACATCCGTTATGCCCTGCCGGAAGGGGAGCCCTTCGCCCGCATGACAGCCTTTTTCCCGGACGGCGCCGTCATCTACACCAATCCCTTCGCCCGCTATGACGCATCGGCCCGGGTGAGCCCCTTCAATCGGGAGCCCCAGCCTGTCAACTGGCTGCTGACCGTGCTCTACAACCTGGCCGTGCTGGCCCTGACGGCTGGCGTCCTGTTCCTTTTTGTCAGACTTTTCAGAAAAAGCAGATGATGATACCCCGTAAAGCCAGCCTGACCACCTACAGCCTCGCTCTGAGCGTCTATACCCTGGTGGCCTTCCACTATCCCTTCGCTTCGCATGCGGCCGGGTGCATGGAGGGCGGCTTCAACAGTGTCCTGCTGGCCCTCATGGGCCTCACGGTGCTGCTGGCGCTCAATTTCTTTTTCTATTATCTGCTGGTGTTCTGCCTGCGTGGAGTGGGGAAGGGGATTGTGTCCTTCACCCTCATCGGAGACGCCATCATGCTGTACTTCGTGAACAATTACGAGGTGCTGGTGACGGACGAGATGATGGGAAATGTCATCAATACGCAGTACTCGGAGGCCTCCGGTTTCTTCTCCTGGTCCTTCGTGCTCTATGTGCTCCTGCTGGGCGTGCTGCCGTCCGTGTATGTGTTTGCCCGGAAAGTGGAGTACGGCAGCTGGAAACAGCTGGGCTCCCGGCTGGGAATTGCCCTCGCAGCCATCCTGGTGGCCGTTTTCGGCAATATGAATAACTGGCCGTGGATAGACCGGAACTCCACCGAACTGGGCAGCCTCCTCATGCCCTGGTCGTACATTGTGAACACCTTCCGCTACTATGATGCCCAGCGCAAGAAAAACGTGAAGGAAATTCCGCTGCCGGACATTACGTCGCTTTCCGACACGCGGGACATCTGCGTACTCATGATAGGGGAATCGGCCCGCCGGGACCATTTCTCCCTCTACGGCTACCCCAAGGAGACCAACCCCTATACCGCCAAGGACAGCGTGGTAGCCTTGGTGGCCGATGCATCCGCCACCTATACGTCGGCCGGGGTGCGGGCCATCCTGGAACCGAAGGATTCGCGGGAGCTTTATGAAATCCTGCCCAACTACCTGGAACGGGCGGGCGTGGATGTGAGCTGGCGCACCTCCAACTGGGGCGAACCGCCGGTTCATACGAAAAAATACATCCGAATCCAGGATCTCCGGGAGAAATATCCCCATCTGGACGGCCGATACGACGGCATCCTCCTGGCCGGGCTCAAGGATGAGCTGTTGGCAAGCGATGCGCAGAAAATCTTTGTGGTCATTCACGGCTATACCAACCACGGACCGGCCTATAATACCAACTATCCTGCAGAGTTTGAGGTGTTTACTCCGGTGTGCAATACCGTAGAGATGGCCAAGACCAGCCCGGAGGAACTTAACAACGCCTACGACAATTCCATCGTTTATACGGATTACCTGATTCACAGCGTGATTGAGATGCTGCGGGAGGTGCCGGGCCGCCGCCGCTGCGTCCTCTTCGTCTCCGACCACGGAGAGTCCTTAGGAGAGAACAATCTCTACATGCACGGCGTGCCCATGGCCATGGCGCCCCGCGAGCAGATAGAGATTCCCTTTGTGGTCTGGAGTCCGGACATGGAGATAAGGCCCCTGGAAAAGGTAGGGCAACACCATGTTTTTCACTCGGTTCTGCGTTTTTTCGGCATCCAGTCGCCTGCTTTTGACGACAAAATGTGTATCTTTGCACCCAAAAATGAATAAGATATGGCATTGGTAGCGATAGTCGGGAGACCGAACGTAGGAAAAAGCACGCTGTTCAACCGTCTGGTGGGCATGCGGCAGGCAATTGTAGATGAGACCGCCGGCGTCACCCGTGACCGGCATTACGGCAAATGCGAGTGGTGCGGCCGCGAATTCTCCGTGGTGGACACGGGCGGCTACACCTCCAATTCGGACGATGTGTTCGAAGACGCCATACGCCGCCAGGTGAGCATCGCCATTGAAGAGGCCGACGTGGTTCTGTTCATGTGCGAGGCCGCCACCGGCATCACGGACTACGACGCGGAAATCGCAGACCTGCTGCGCCGCTCCAAAAAGCCCGTGGTCCTCTGCGTAAACAAGGTGGACAGCGGAGAAAAGATGTACGATGCCTTTGACTTCTACGGCCTGGGCCTGGGAGAGGTCTGGAGCATATCGGCCGCCAACGGAAGCGGCACCGGAGACCTTCTGGACGAGATTCTGAAGGTTCTGCCGGAAGATACGCAGGCCGATGACGACCACGCCGACATCCCGCATATCGCCATCGTGGGCCGTCCCAACGTGGGCAAGAGTTCCCTTACCAATGCCCTTTTGGGAGAGGAGCGCAACATTGTGACGCCCGTTGCCGGCACCACCCGAGATTCCATCTCCACCTATTATAACAAGTTCGGCCATGAGTTCATGATTGTGGACACGGCGGGCATGCGCAAGCGCGGCAAGGTGACCGAAGACCTGGAGTTCTACTCCGTGCTCCGGGCCATGCGCACCATCGAGCACTCGGACGTGTGCATCCTGATGATAGATGCCACCACGGGCCTGGAAGCGCAGGACCTCAATATCTTCAACGTGATTCAGAAAAACCGCAAGGGCTGTGTGCTGGTGGTGAACAAATGGGACCTTTTTGAAAAGGACGTGAACACCATGCGGGACTACACGGAAGGCCTCAAGGCCCGTCTGGCTCCCTTCAATGACATTCCCGTCATCTTTACCTCCGTCCTCAACAAGCAGCGCATCCTGGATGTGCTGGATGCCGCCGCCCGGGTGGCCGACAACATGGCCCGGAAGATTCCCACCTCCCAGCTCAACGACGCCATGCTGCCGGAAATCGAGAACTATCCGCCGCCGGCATGGAAGGGCAAGTACATCAAGATCAAGTATGTGACCCAGCTTCCCACCCGCACGCCGCAGTTTGCCTTCTTCTGCAACCTGCCCCAGTGGGTGAAAGACCCTTATAAACGTTTCCTGGAGAACAAGCTCCGCGAGCACTTCGACTTCGAGGGCTGTCCCATCCAGGTTTACACCAGAGCGAAATAGTATGTTCGAACCATTGAAAGTTAAGGACGCTTGCGTCCGATGGATTCGGGACTGGTTTGAGCAGAACGGTCCCGGCTGCAATGCCGTGCTGGGCATTTCAGGCGGCAAGGACAGCAGCGTGTGTGCCGCCCTCTGTGCAGAGGCCCTGGGCGCAGACCGTGTAATAGGTGTAACCATGCCTAACGGCGAGCAGCCGGATATCGACGATTCATTCCGTCTTATCGCTCACCTGGGCATCCGGAAGTACAATGTGAACATCGGCCCGGCCTTTGAGGCCCTCATGACGGAAGTGGAGGAGCGGCTGGGCGGCCCGGCCAGCAAACAGACACGCATCAATATGGCGCCGCGCCTGAGGATGACGGCTTTGTATGCCATCTCCCAGAGCAACAACGGCCGGGTGGTGAACACCTGCAACCTCTCCGAAGACTGGGTGGGCTACAGTACCCGTTACGGAGACGCCGCCGGAGACTTTTCCCCTCTGGGAGGGCTTACCGTGCAGGAAGTGGTGGCCATCGGCAAAGTGCTGGGCCTGCCGACAGACCTGGTGGAAAAAGCGCCCTCAGACGGCCTCACCGGCCTCACGGACGAAGACAACCTGGGCTTCAGCTATGCGGTATTGGACAAGTATATCCGTACGGGCATCTGCGAAGATCTGCAGACCAAGGCCTTGATAGACCACAAGCATGTGACCAACTTGTTCAAACTGAAACCCATTCCCCATTTTGCCCCCCAATTATAGATGAGAAGAGCCCTTTTCGTTCTGGCGGCCCTTTTTAGTACGCTTGCGCTCACAGCCTCCGAACCCTATTTCTGTACCGGAACCGGTACCAGGCTGCTTTACGAGCGTTACAAGGTTTCGTCCGGGAAACTTACCCAGACCACGCTTTTTGAAATTGAATCTTTGGGCAGTTCTTCCCGGGGCCGTGAGGTCCGCTATGCCGTTACCATGAAGAAAGCCAGCGGAAAAGACCTCTTCGGGGGACGGACGCTTCTGACCGCTTATCTTTCTCCTGCAGGAGACGTGAGCCTGGATTTCGGAGCCACGGTCAAGGGTTTTGTCCAGAATATGTTCCCCGGCGGTAAAGTCAGCGTAACGGAATCCCTGACCTCTCTTCCTGTGGATATGAAGCCCGGAGACACCCTTCCCGACACACACTGCACCGTGCGGGTGATGGGCATCTCCTCCCATTTTCACATTACCAGGCGGACGGTAGACCGCCTGCAGCGCATTACCACCTCTGCCGGCACGTTTGACTGCATTGTGGTGAGAAGTCACAAGGAGGAAGACGCTCCTTTCCACCATCCCGAAAACTGGGTGGAAGACTATTATTTCCCCGGTTTGGGGTATGTGCGCCACGATATTTTTGACAATAATATGCGCCTGCAGGAAAGCGAGTGCCTGGTACAGATAGAGCAAAGATAATCCGTGCAATTGTAAGGGATTTTTCTTATCTTTGTGAAGTTATGGGAGAACGGAAATATATGGATCTCCTGGAACTTCAGACCAGGATTAAGGAGAGTGTAGCCCAGGCCTTTCCGGGCCGATACTGGGTAAAAGCGGAAATCGCCTCCTGGAGCCCCCGCTCCAACGGTCACTGTTATCTGAGCCTGGTGCAGAGCCGCCTGGGAAAACCCGTCGCGGAATCCCGCGCCATGATCTGGAAGTGGAAGTATCCCGTGCTCACCCGTTTCTTCGAGCAGGCCACCGGTGAACCCCTCCGTTCCGGCATCACCGTGCTGGTGCAGGTGCAGGTGAGTTTCAGCGAACTTTACGGCGTCTCCCTCTTTATCGAAGACATAGACCCGGCCTTCACGCTGGGAGAAAAGGCCCTGGAGCGCAAGCGGGCCATCGAGAAGCTGACGGCCGATGGCTACATGGACATGCAGAAGGAACTGGCCCTGCCGGAGCTGCCCCGCCGCCTGGCGGTGGTCACATCCCTTACGGCGGCCGGCTATCAGGATTTCCGGAATCACCTGCAGAACAATCCCCAGGGCTATGCCTTCCGGCTGGACCTCTTCGAGGCCCTCATGCAGGGAGAGCAGGCGCCCGCGTCCATATCGGCCGCGCTCATGGATGCGGCGGAAAAGAACTACGACGCCATCCTTATCCTCAGGGGCGGCGGCAGCGAGCTGGACCTGGCCTGTTTTGACGACTTCGACCTGGCCGTCACCATCGCCACCCTGCCGGTGCCGGTGATTACGGCCATCGGCCACGACAAGGATGTCCACATTGCAGACATGGTGGCCCACCGGTCCGTAAAAACGCCCACGGCACTGGCCGATGTCTTTTTGGAAGCCTTCCAGGCGCAGGATGCCCTGCTGGACCGCCTGGGCCAGCGGGTGATGGCGGCCGCCCGGCAGGTGCTGAGCCGGGAGGAGCTTAAGCTGGGCGGGGCGGAGTCCCGGATGCACCGGGCGCTGCAAGGGCGGGTATCGGCCCTGGAAATGAGGCTCCAGAAGAGCCTGGGACGCATTTCCCGGGGGCTGCTGCTCAAGCATGGGCAGGTGGCCGCCCTCAAGGATGCCGTGCAGCATCGCATCCAGTTTGCCGCCCTCTCCCGGGTAAGCGCAGAGTATTCCAAGCTGGCCTTGAAGGAGGCCCTTGTCAAAGCCTCGGACCCCCGCAACATCCTGGCCATGGGCTATGTGCTGGTGACGGGGAAGGACAACAAAGTGCTCAAGACCGTGGACAAAGTGGCGGTAGGGGACCGTATTGGCGTGCGCTTTTCCGACGGCTCCCTCACAGCCAAGGTAGATGAAGTGTATAGTGAAACATCTGATAATCATAAAGTTAATATAGCATGACGCCCCAATTTGACTACGCAAAGGCCATTGCCGAACTGGACCGGATAGCTGCCCAGGTGGAGAATCCGGAAACCAAGCTGGACGATATCGACGCCCTGGTGGGCCGCAGCAAGGAACTTCTGGGCCAGTGCCGGGAGTACCTGCGCACGGTGAAGGAAAAAATTGATTCTCTGGATAAGGAGTAAACGACAGAATATGCAAAAAATTTACGAAACCGACCCCTGGCTGATGCCGTGGAAAGACGCCATTGACGCCCGGCACGAACACATTTGGCAAACCCTCAGGCACGTGGCCGGAGACGGCCAACTGAAGGACGCCGTGAACAACCATCTTTATTATGGCCTCCACAAGGACAAGGACGGCTGGGTTTTCCGCGAGTATGCCCCCAATGCCTCCAAGATTTATCTGATTGGAGACTGCAACAACTGGAAACGTACGGATGCCTATGCCCTGAAGCCTATCGGCCAGGGCAGCTGGGAACTGCACCTTCCGGAGATGTTCCTGAACCACGGCCAGCTGTACAAGCTGTACATCGAGTGGCCGGGCGGCGGCGGGGAAAGGATCCCTTCCTATGCCACCCGCGTGGTCCAGGACGATGTGACCAAGGTGTTCAGCGCTCAGGTGTGGGACCCCAAACCCTATGTCTGGAAGCACGGCCATGCCGGCAAGCGCCCCAATCCCTTCATCTATGAGTGCCATATCGGCATGGCCAGTGAAAAGGAAAAGGTGGGAAGTTTCGAGGAATTCCGCCGGGACGTGCTGCCCCGCATCAAGAAGTTGGGATATGACACCATCCAGATCATGGCCCTGCAGGAGCACCCGTACTACGGCTCCTTCGGTTATCAGGTGAGCAATTTCTTCGCGCTGAGCTCCCGCTTCGGCACGCCGGAAGAGTTCAAGGCCCTGGTGGACGACGCCCACGCAAAGGGGATTGCCGTCATCATGGACATCGTACACAGCCACAGCGTGAAAAACTCGCTGGAAGGCCTGGCCGAATTTGACGGAACGGACTACTTGTACTTTCATGCCGGTCCCAAGGGAGACCATCCCGCCTGGGGCTCGCGCTGCTTTGACTACGGCAAGGACGCCACCCGCTTTTTCCTGTTGTCCAACGTCAAGTACTGGATGGAAGAATACCACATAGACGGTTTCCGTTTTGACGGGGTTACGTCCATGCTGTACTGGGACCACGGCCTGGGCAAGGATTTCGGGAACTACGGACTGTACTTCGACGGCGGCGTGGACGAGGATGCCGTCATCTACCTGGCCCTGGCGAACATGCTGGTCAAGCAGATGAACCCCAACGGAATAACCATCGCGGAGGACGTATCGGCCATGGCGGGACTGGCCGCTCCCTTCGAGGCCTTCGGCGTGGGTTTCGACTTCCGCATGAGCATGGGCGTGGCCGACCACTGGATCAAGTGGATTAAGGAGCGCTCCGACGAGCAATGGTCCATGGGCGAGATATGGCACGAGCTCACCGGAAAACGGGCCGAGGAAAAGACCATCTCCTACGCCGAATGCCACGACCAGGCCCTGGTGGGAGACAAGACCATCATCTTCCGCCTCATGGACAAGGAAATGTACTATGCCATGCGCCTTGACAGCCAAAACGACATTGTGGACCGGGGCATCGCCCTTCACAAACTCATCCGCCTGGTGACGGCCGGTACCGCCGGCAACGGTTACCTGAATTTCATGGGCAACGAGTTCGGCCATCCCGAGTGGATAGACTTCCCCCGCGAGGGAAACGGCTGGTCCTTCAAGTATGCCCGCCGGCAGTGGTCGCTCTCCGACAATCCGGAGCTCCGCTACGGCTGCCTGAACCGCTTCGACGCCGAGATGGTACACCTGCTGCGGAAAGAGGCCGTCCTTTCCAGGTATCCGGAACTGCTGGTGGCCGATGAGGAAAAGAAAATCTTGATTTTCCGTAGGAAAAACTGTATCTTTGCACTGAATTTTTCACCTGCCGGTTCGTTCGCGGATTATGGTTTTTCGGCCCCGGCGGGAGACTATGTGACGGTACTGGACTCCGACGAGCCCCGTTTCGACGGATATGGGCGTCTGCAGGAGGGGAAACGTCATATAGCCATGGATGAGAGATGCCCCAACGGCAACCAGGGGTACGACCACACGCTTAAGTTGTACCTGCCTGCCCGTACGGCCCTTGTATTGAAGCAAGTATAAAAACATATTTATGGCTTTTTTGAAATTCAACAAGTCGGAGCTGGTCAACCTGTCCTATTCCCTCAAGCGGGAAATCATGTTGGCCAACAAGTCCGGAGCCTTCTGCAACACGTCCATTGTCACGTGCAACACCAGGCGTTACCACGGCCTTCTGGCGGTTCCGGTAGAAGCCTTTGGCGGCTACCGCTACCTGCTTTTGAGCTCCCTGGATGAAAGCCTGACCCTCCGCGGCAAGCGTTTCAACCTGGGAATCCACTGTTACGGGGATGTTTATGAGCCCCGCGGTCACAAGTACATCGTGGATTTCGACGCAGACCCCGTGCCTTGCGTCACGTACAAGATTGGAGAGATTGTCTTCCGCAAGAAGATTGCCCTGAGCCCGGATGCCTGCCAGGTGATGATTCAGTATGAACTGGTGAACGCCCCTGCCAAGGTGAAGCTGGAACTCAAGCCTTTCCTGGCCTTCCGCAACGTCCATGCCCTCACTTCCGAGAACGAGGCTGCCCGGCAGGATTTCACCCCTGTCCAGAACGGCGCCGCATTCTGCATGTACGAGGGCTTCCCCCAGCTCAACCTTCAGCTAAGTGCATCTGCATCGGTATTCAAGTTCGCGCCCACCTGGTACAAGGGGGTTACGTACTCGGACGAGATGCGCCGCGGCTTCGACTGCCGGGAAGACCTCTGGGTGCCCGGTTCCTTCGAGGTGGAACTCAAAAGCGGGGACACGCTGGTGTTCAGCGCATCGGCCGGTGAGCCGGTGAACGCCGCCGGCCTCAAGCGCCGCTTCAACTCCACCGTAGACCAGATAGGCCCCATCGATTCCTTCCAGGACCAGCTGATCCGCCAGGCCGATACCCTTATCCGCAACGACGGCGGCCGCAAGCGCATCGTGGCCGGTTACAGCTGGCTGTATACGGGTCTTCTGAGGGAAACCCTCTTCTCGCTGGCCGGTCTCACCCTGTACGGAAAGAACGACCCCAAGGAGTTCGAGGAAATCCTGGACAACCTCATTGCAGACAACCAGGAGCGCCTGAGCAGCCGCACCACGCAGGTGGAGGCTCCGCTGTTCCTGGCCGTCACCCTGCAGCAGTACATTGCCTACGGCGCCAAGCCCAAGGATGTTTGGGCCAAGTACGGTCCCGTGCTGAAGGCCGTCATCGAGAGCTACCTGCCCGGCAAACGCCAGGAGGTGGCCATGCAGCCCAACGGCCTCCTGTGGGCCCAGAAAGACGGGGTGGCCCTTACCTGGATGAACGCCTACATCAACGGCCGGGCCGTCACGGAGCGTGCCGGTTACCAGGTGGAGACCAACGCCCTGTGGTACAACGCCATCGCCTTCGCCCTGGAGAACGAGAAAAAGACCGGCGCCTTCTACAAGAAGTGGATTACCATCAAGGAAATCATCGAGAATAACTTCCAGCCCCTGTTCTGGAATGCGGACCTGGGTTTCCTGGCCGATTATGTGGACAACGCCGGCCAGCACCTGGAGCTGCGCCCCAACCAGCTCTGGGCCGTTTCGCTGGACCACCGCTGCGTAGACGACGAGGTGGTGAGCGAGGTGATGCGCGTGGTGAACGCCGAACTGGTGACCCGCCGCGGCATCCGCACCCTGAGCCCCCGCGACATCCGCTACAAGGGCGTTTACGAAGGAACCCAGCTCCAGCGTGACGAAGCCTATCACAACGGCAGCGCCTGGCCCTTCCTGCTGGCCCAGTACTGCTACGCCAGCTTCGGGATGATGGGGTCCAATTTCATCGGCCGGGCCGAATGGCTCACCGAAGGCTTCTATGAAGACCTCTCCATGCACGGGGTGGGCTGCTTCAGCGAGCTTTACGACGGAGACCCGCCGCACGAGGCGCACGGAGCCATCTCATCGGCCATGACAACGGCTGCACTCCTGAATATCAACTGGCTTATAGACAAATACAGGGAGGATTAAGTTATGAGAGTACTTATGTTCGGTTGGGAGTTTCCTCCCCACATTGCAGGCGGTCTGGGTACGGCCTGCGAAGGCATTGTGAAGGGACTGGCCTACAATGGCGTGGAAACCCTTTTCGTGATGCCGTCGGCCTCCGGTGACGAAGACCAGAGCGCCACCACTATCATCAACGCTTCTGACGTGGCCGTGGACCACGTGTCGGAGACGGTGGAAGAATACCTGGACAAGGTGAAGTTCATCCACATCGGCTCCAACCTGGTGCCCTATGCAGACCCCGAGGAATTCGGCAAACTGGTGGAAGAGGACCGCAAGCGCCAGGTGAAGGATTTCTCCGTGAGCTTCGGCCAGAAATACAAGTTCTCCGGCAAGTACGGCACCAACCTCATGGAAGAGGTGGCCCGCTATGCCATGGTGGGCGGCACCATCGCCCTGCAGCGCAAGGACGAATTCGACGTGATTCACGCCCATGACTGGCTCACCTACTATGCCGGCATCGCCGCCAAGGAACTCACCGGCAAGCCGCTGGTGGTTCATGTGCATGCCACTTCCTTCGACCGCGGCAGCGTGGACAACATAGACACCCGCGTGTTTGCCATCGAGCAGAAGGGCATGCAGATGGCCGACAAGGTGGTGACGGTGAGCGACCTCACCCGCACCACCGTCATTAACCGCTACGGAATAGACCCCGCCAAGGTGGTCACGGTACACAACGCCGTGGACTTCAGCGGCCGGGAGAACCTCCAGGTGGAGCGCGGTGTCAAGGAGCCCGTGGTTACCTTCCTGGGCCGTATCACCTATCAGAAAGGACCGGAATACTTCATAGAAGCCGCCGCCAAGGTGCTCAAGCGCACCAAGAACGTGCGCTTCGTGATGGCCGGCAGCGGAGACATGATGAACCGCTGCATCCGCCACGCCGCCCGCCTGGGCATCAGCGACCGCTTCCATTTCACCGGCTTCCTCCGCGGAATGGACGTGCAGAAGATGTTCGCCCTTTCGGATGTCTACATCATGCCTTCCATCTCGGAGCCCTTCGGCATTTCCCCGCTGGAAGCCATGCGTACGGGCGTTCCGTCCATTATCTCCAAGCAGTCCGGCGCCGCCGAGGTGCTCAAATACGCCTTCAAGGTGGACTTCTGGGATGTGGACGCCATGGCCGACGACATCTACGCCCTCCTTTCCTATCCGGCGCTCTCGGATTTCAGCGCCCGCATGGGATACGACGAGGTGAACGCCCTCAAATGGAACGGCGCCACCGCCAAGCTCAAGAAAGTTTATGAATCAGTTGTAAAATAAGATATTATGGCATCCAAGAGTATCTGCCTGTATTTCCAGGTTCATCAGCCCACCCGGCTTCGCCTGTACAGATTCTTTGATATCGGCAAAGATTCCCATTACTATGACGACTTTGCCAACCGCACCATCCTGCGCCGCGTGGCCCAGAAGTGCTACCTGCCCATGAACAAGCTCATGCTGGAACTCATTAACCAGTACAAGGGCAAGTTCAAGATTGCTTTCTCCATCTCCGGCAGCGCCCTGGAGCAGTTCCAGCGCTTTGCCCCGGAGGTGATTGACAGCTTCCGGGCCCTGGCCGCCACCGGCAAGGTGGAATTCCTGTCCGAGACCTACTACCACTCGCTGGCCTCGCTGGCTTCCGAGAGCGAGTTCCGTCACCAGGTTAAGAAGCACGCCGCCCTCATCGAACAGCTGTTCGGCGTGAAGCCCGTCACCTTCCGCAACACGGAGCTCATCTATTCCAACAGTATCGGCGAAATGGTCTATGACATGGGTTACAAGACCATGCTCACCGAGGGCGCCCGCCACATCATGGGCTGGCAGAGCCCCAACTATGTGTACAGCGGAGAAACTCAGCCCAAACTCAAGCTCCTGCTCCGTAACTACAGCCTCTCCGACGACATTGCCTTCCGCTTCTCCAACAAGGGCTGGAACATGTGGCCCCTCACCGCCGACAAGTATGTGAACTGGATGAAGGAGAGCGCCGCCGAGGGAGATATCGTGAACCTCTTCATGGACTATGAGACCTTCGGAGAGCACCAGAGCGCAGAGAGCGGCATCTTCGAGTTCATGCGGGCGCTGCCTGGCGCCGTACTTAAGGACGGCACCTTCGGCTTCGCCACTCCGGCCGAGATAGTGAAGAAGTACAAACCCGTCTCCGACATTTCCGTAGAGGATCCCATCTCCTGGGCCGATGAAGAGCGCGACGTCACCGCCTGGCTGGGCAACGAGCTGCAGGACGAGGCCTTCAAGAAGGTCTACGCCATGACGGAGAAGCTTTCCATTGTGAACGACCCTGACCTCTGGGCCGATTTCGGACATCTCCAGGAGAGCGACCACTTCTATTATATGTGCACCAAGTTCTTCTCTGACGGAGAAGTTCACAAGTACTTCAACCCGTATGACACTCCGTACGAGGCATTTATCAACTATATGAACGTCATCTCCGATTTCCAGATTCGTCTGGACGAGAAGCGTGCGGCCTTGGATGTGAAGGAAACCGCTCAGAAGGAGCTCAGCAGAAGGAAGAGCAAGTAGCGGAAAACGATGGCAAAGAAGAAAGAATTATTGCGTCCGGATTATCTCTTCGAAGTCAGCTGGGAGGTTTGCAACAAGGTGGGCGGTATCTATACCGTAGTGGCCACCAAGGCCCTCCATCTGCAGGAAGAGATGGGCCGCCGTCATATTTTTATCGGCCCTGATGTTTGGATGCACCGCGCCGGGAACCCGGATTTCCTGGAAGACCCCATGCTGTACCGTTCCTGGAAGGCCCAGGCCCAGGCCGAGGGACTCCGCTTCCGGATTGGACGCTGGAACATCCCCGGAAAGCCGCTGGCCATCCTGGTAGATTACAAGTCCTTCCTTCCGCATGCAGACGAAATCCTGGGAAAGATGTGGGAGATGTACGGCGTGGATTCCATCTCGGGCAATTGGGATTACAAAGAATCCGCCGTGTTCGGCATTGCTGCGGGAAGGGTGATAGAGAGCTTCTACAACTACAACCTCAAGGGAGGAGAGAAGGTGGTGGCGCAGTTCCATGAGTGGCAGACGGGGGCCGGTATCCTGTACCTGAAGACTGCCGCGCTTCCCGTGGCTACGGTCTTTACCACCCATGCCACCATGATGGGCCGCTGCCTGAGCGGCAACAACTTCCCGCTCTATGACAATATCGCGCAGTACGACGGTCAGGAGATGGCCCGCCGCTTCAACGTGACGGCCATCTATTCCTTAGAGAAGAAATCGGCCCAGTATGCCGATGTCTTCACCACTGTGAGCGAGATTACGGCCAGGGAGTGTGCCCAGTTCCTGCGTCCGGTGGACGTGGTGACGCCCAACGGCTTCGAGAACAGCTTCACTCCGGCTACGGACGAGGAGTATAAGGAACTCCATGACAAGGCCCGCCAGAGGCTGGTGGAGGTGGCTACGGCCATGAGTGCGGAGGAAGTCCCCCAGGATGCCCTCTTTGTCTGTATCGGCGGCCGATATGAGTATAGGAACAAAGGTATCGACGTGTTTATCGACGCCCTGGACCGCCTGAACAAGGGCGACAAACTGGGACGCAGCATCCAGGCCTTCATCATGATTCCCTCAGGCCATCACGGACCGGACAAGGAACTGGAGGCCAAGTTGGGCGGAAACGGCAATCCGGAGTACCGCAGCCAGACCTCCCATTACCTGATGAATGCGGAGTATGACACCATAACCCGCCGCCTGCGTGAGCTGGGACTCACCAATTCCATAGGAGACAAGGTGAAGGTGTATTTTATCCCGTCCTACCTCAATGGGGACGACGGCATCTTCAACCTGCCGTATTACACCCTCCTCTGCGGCATGGACCTGGCCCTTTTCCCGTCCTATTACGAGCCTTGGGGTTACACTCCCTTGGAGGCCCTGGCCTTCCGGGTTCCCACCCTCACCACCACGCTGGCCGGTTTTGGCAAATGGGTAAAGGACCATTACAAGAAGGCGCATCCGGGCATTACCGTCCTGGAGCGTGACGACAACAACTACGACGAGGTAGTTGCCGGCGTGGCCGCCCGGGTGGAGGAGATGGCCGCCGTGGAGAAAAAAGACAGAAACAAAATCCGGGAAAATGCCCGGGAAGTAGCCCAGATTGCACTCTGGGACAATCAGATAGTGTATTATCAGGAGGCATATTCCCTGGCCCTTGCAAAAGTTCAGGACCAGATAGACTCCTACAAAACCAAGAAGAAGACTATGCAATATTTTAAAGCAGACGTAACCAGTCCCAACTGGAGAAGTATCCTGGTGACCCGTCATCTGCCGGAGAAGCTCTCTCGCCTGGAGAAGCTCTCCAAAAACCTCTGGTGGTGCTGGAACGAGAGCGCCAAAGACCTCTTCCGTACCATTGACCCGGAAGTGTGGCACAAGAGCGGCCACAATCCGCTGGTGGTACTGGATACCGTGAGTATCAAGCGTTTCCAGCAGCTGTCCGAAGACGAGGAGTTCCTTGCCCGCATGAAGGCCGTGCTGGACGAGTTTGACACTTATATGGCCGCCAAAGCCCAGCGAAAAGACCCTTCCATCGCCTATTTCTGCATGGAGTATGGTCTGGATACATCCCTCAAGATTTACAGCGGCGGTCTGGGCATCCTGGCCGGTGACTACCTCAAGGAAACGTCCGACATGAACGTGAACCTGGTGGCCGTGGGCTTGCTGTATCGTTACGGCTACTTTAACCAGGTGCTCAGCGCCCAGGGTTATCAGGTGGCCGGATACGACGCCCAGGACTTCACCAAGATTCCCGCCGTGCCGGTTCTGGACAAGGAAGGCAACTGGGTAACCACCTCCGTGGCATTCCCCGGCCGTAACATCACTGCCCGCCTGTGGAAGGTGGAGGTGGGCCGCACAGACCTGTACCTGATGGATGCCGACTACGAGGCCAACAGACCCGAGGACCGTGAGGTAACCTACCATCTGTATGGCGGCAACTGGGAAAACCGTCTCAAGCAGGAACTCCTGCTGGGTGTTGGCGGTATCAGGGCCCTTCGCAAACTGGGACTGAATCCCCAGGTGTACCACTGCAACGAGGGCCACGCGGCCTTTATCGGCATGGAGCGTCTGCGCGAGTATATCGAGAAGGACAACCTGGACTTCAACGAGGCTCTTGAGGTGGTACGCGCCAGCTCGCTGTTCACCACCCATACGCCGGTTCCGGCCGGCCACGACGCCTTTGACGAAGGCCTGC
>Ga0310691_10001697_pt1 | contig 32669 bp, 19 predicted proteins | sample 176DNAGHGlowgp2_FD_203887 | JGI IMG/M metagenome (GOLD analysis project Ga0310691, IMG submission 203887) | Sheep rumen microbial communities from Palmerston North, Manawatu-Wanganui, New Zealand - 1766 DNA GHGlow gp2 (v2) (version 2) | ecosystem: Host-associated > Mammals > Digestive system >... | reverse complement strand
TGGTGGTGAAGTTTTTCCTGGAACTTGAACTTTTTCTAAGCGAACAGCTCGGCTCAAATTTCGTCACCGTCCAGCACGGGAATATCTATGTGGGTGATGAGGAAGTCGTTAAGCTGAGCAGGATACCTTTCATTATAAGGAATGAAAGCTATCAGGAAAAACAGAAGGAGTTGAATGAACTCAGTGAAGAGATTGCTAAATTACAAAGCAAGCTGGATAAAAAGCAATCCAAGCTGAAAAGAAGGAAAGAGAGTTTGGAAAAGAATCCTGATGATAAGGATTGTCAGGAAGAGTACGAAGAGGCCAAGGAGGAGGTTGAAGAGTTTATCGGTGAGCTGCAGAAGAAACTTGATAAAAAGGCTGAACTGGTAAAAGAGTTTGAAGATCAGCAGCAGTTCATTTTTGGTGTGGCTCGTAAAATAACAGAGCTGCGAAGCCTGAAAAGTACCGAAAGACTGAAGCGGGCCATTGATGCATTCGAAAATGGAGATGCCAAGAAAGCGGATACTATACTTGACGAGGCAATAAAGGATGCTGACAATATTCTTGCTGATGTCATGGCAGGGAAGAAAGCCGGCCTTCAAGTGCTGGAAGAGTTGATGCTGGCTACCAGTGTAAAAATGGCCAACGATTCCATCGAAATCGAGAAACGCATTGAGGAAACCCGTCACATTTACGAGAAAGCCGATGCATTAGCAAAGGAATGCGACTACGACAAGAAGAAATACATTGAATTCCTCTTCGGTTATGGGGAGTTCTTGCATAAATACTCATTCTACGACGACGCCTTGAATGTATTTGAGCGAGTGGAAGGAATGTGTATACAAGAATTTGGCAAGGAGCATCCCCACACCGCCGCCTCGTACAACAATATTGGCCTTATATATAAAGAAAAGGGCGAATATAGAAAGGCATTAGAGTATTATATAAAGTCGTTGGAAATCAAAGAGAACATTCTTGGCCTTGAGCATTCTGACACCGCCACCTCATACAACAATATCGGCGTCGTATATAAAGAAAAGCACGAGTATGACAAGGCTATGGAGTATTATATGAAGGCGTTGGAAATCCGAGAGAAAGTTTTTGACCTTGAGCGTCCTGACACCGCCCAATCGTACAACAATATCGGCGTTGTTTATGAAAGAAAGGGTGACTACAAAAAAGCGATAGAGTACCATACGAAGTGTTTGGCATTCTTCGAGAAAAAATATGGCCTTGAGCATCCATACACCGCCACATCGTATAACAATATCGGAAGCGTATATAACTCTATGGGCGACTTCGACAAGGCATTGGAGTATTATATGAAGGCTATGACTGTCTTGGAGAAAGTTCTTGGACTAGAGCACATCTACACTGCATCTTCGTACAATAATATCGGAAACCTATATGACGAGATGGGTGACTATGGCAAGGCACTGGAATATCATATGAAAGCCAAGGATATCCGTGAGAAAAAACTAGGGAAAAAGAATCCAGCCACCCTCGCCATTTATCGCGACATCGGAGATGTTTACCAGAAAAAAGGAGAGGAAGACAAAGCCAAAGAGTGGTACGATAAGGCTGGAGAGTAAGACACACGAAAGGCAGAAGTTGACAGCTAAATTCGATATGGTATGGAAGGTTTTCTTCCAATCGATTAATAAAGAGTGACATCCCGTCGTGGAGGGCGACAAGCTCTACGTCGCTCCCTCGGACCGTGTCAACATCTGGTAAACGTCATTCCATACAAACACAACAAGCGCCTGCAAGAACTTTTGCAGGCGCTTGTTGCGGAGAGAACGAGATTCGAACTCGTGGAACCCTAATCAGGTTCGTCGGTTTAGCAAACCGGTGGTTTCAGCCACTCACCCATCTCTCCAGTCAGAGGATACAGGATTGTATCTGATTGTGCAAAATCGGCGTGTTTGGCGATTTAGCGGGTGCAAAGATATAGAAAAAAATGATAGTCTCCAAATTTTTCGGCAAAAATTTTCAAAATTTTGATGATTTTTGAAAAATTTGGGCGATTTCGTGGGATATTTGGACAAAAATGCGTATCTTTGCGGCGAAATTTCGAAGGATATCATTATGAAACGAATAATAATCGCATTAGGATTGCTGTTGGCTGTGGTGGTAGGCGTGGGTGCCTACGCCTGGTATGCACTACGTATGAAGCCCGTGACGAGCGGGACGCATTGGCTCTACATCACGGGCGACAGCGTGAGCAATCCGGAACTGCTGGCTGCCCGCGAAATCGGATGGGCACTGAAGACGACCGAGTACGACAAACGCCTGAAAGAGGGCAAACTGGAGGGCGCCTATCGCCTGAAGGAAGGAATGACAGCGACGCAGGTGGCACGCAAACTGGCACTGCATCAGCAGGACCCTGTGCGTGTGACCTTCAACAATGCACGCCTCAAGGAACAGGTGGCGGGAAAGATGGCACGAACGCTGCTTGCCGACTCGGCTGCCATCCTCAATGCGATGGTCGATCCTGCCTTCCTGGCAGAAGCGAAGGTCGATGCAGCCAACGTGTCGGTGATCTTCCTGCCCGACACCTACGAGGTGTATTGGAACATCACCCCACAGGAACTGATGCAGCGAATGCTGAGGGAATACCTCCGCTTCTGGAACGAGAAACGTCGGCAGCAGGCGAAGGAACTGAAACTGAGTCCGCGCGAAGTGAGCGTATTGGCCAGCATCGCCGAGGAGGAGACTGCCAACCGCCAGGAACGCGGCACTGTGGCTCGCCTCTACTGGAACCGCCTGCAGAAGGGGATGCTGCTCCAGGCTGACCCAACGGTGAAGTTCGCATTGGGCGACTTTGCCTTGAAGCGCATCCTGCTGCGTCACCTTGAAGTGGATTCGCCCTACAACACCTATCGCTATGCAGGTCTGCCGCCAGGACCTATCCGCGTGGTGGAGAAGGCAACGATTGACACCATCCTGAATTCGCGTCCGAATCCTTATCTATATATGTGCGCGAAGCCCGACTTCTCGGGACGTCACAATTTTGCGACCACGCTGAGCGAGCATATGCTCAATGCCAATGCCTATCATCAGGCGTTGAATGGGAGGAAGTAGATGTGACATAATGAAAGAGAAGTGGGGGGATTTGGACCCTTTTGCAAAGAAAAATGGCTGAAAATTTGGCAATTCCATTTTAAAGCAGTATCTTTGCCGCTCAAATTTACGTAAAAATATGCCAGATATTTCTGAACGTGGCAAACAAATGCCACTCTCGCCTATCCGCAAACTCGTGCCTTTGGCCAACGCCGCCAAGGCACGTGGCGTGAAGGTATATCACCTCAACATCGGTCAGCCCGACCTTCCTACAATGCAGGCTGGCCTCGACTCACTGAAGCGCGTGAACCGCAAGATCCTGGAGTACTCACCTTCGGAAGGCATCCTGCCTTTGCGCGAGAAACTACTTAACTACTATCACCGCTTCAGGATCAACGTCGATCTGGAGGATATCATTGTGACAACAGGCGGCTCGGAAGCCGTGCTCTTCGCCTTCATGTCGTGCCTCAACCCAGGTGACGAACTGATTGTGCCCGAACCCGCCTACGCCAACTATATGTCGTTTGCCATCGTGGCAGGTGCCGTCATCAAGTCGGTGCCCACCTCGATCGAAGAAGGCTTTGCCCTGCCCCCGCTGGAGGAGTTTGAGAAACTCATCACCCCACGCACCAAGGGCATCCTGATCTGCAACCCGAACAACCCGACGGGCTACCTCTACACGATGAAGGAGATGAAGCAACTGCGCGACATCGTGAAGAAGCACGACCTCTACCTCTTCTCGGACGAAGTCTATCGCGAGTTCTGCTATACGGGTGCTCCCTACATCTCGGCCTGCCACCTGGAAGGCATCGAGCAGAATGTGATACTGATCGACTCGGTATCGAAGCGTTATTCGGAGACGGGTATCCGCATCGGTTCGATCGTGACGAAGAACGCTGCCGTGCGCCAGAACATCATGAAATTCTGCCAGGCACGTCTTTCTCCACCGCTTTTGGGACAGATCGTGGCCGAGGCTTCGATTGACGCCGACCCCGAGTATATGCTTGACTCGTACAACGAATATGTGGAGCGCCGTAAATACCTCGTGGACGGACTGAACCGCATCGATGGCGTCTATTCGCCCATCCCGATGGGTGCGTTCTACACCATGGTGAAACTGCCCGTCGATGATGCCGAGAAGTTCTGCGCCTGGTGTCTGTCGGACTTCCAGTTCGAAGGCTGCACCGTGATGATGGCTCCAGGAGCCGGATTCTACGTCACTCCCGGCATGGGCAAGAACGAGGTTCGTATGGCCTACGTGCTCAACAAGGACGACCTGAAGCACGCCCTCATCGTGCTCCAGAAGGCTCTCTCGGTCTATCAGGCCACCGTTATGAACGGGGAGGGCAAATAACAAATAACAATTAACAAATAACAATTTATAGTTTGTCGATCGCTTACTTTTTAGCCAAGAGGATACACTTCTCGAAGGGCGACGACAGCCAGCGCGTGTCACCGCCTGCCATCCGCATCGCCATCAGTGGCGTTGCCATTGGTGTGGCGGTGATGCTTATTACGGTGGCTATCGTCGTGGGCTTCAAGGAGGAGGTGCGTCAAAAGGTGATCGACTTCAGCGGACACCTGCAGATGCAGGCGTTCGTTTCGAACAGCACCTACGAACTGCCTCCCGTGTGCGTGAGCGACACGATGCTCAGTTTCGTGAAACGCGTGGCAGAGGTGGAGCACGTGGAGCGCTTTGTGACCAAGCCTGCGGTAATCAAGACCGATGACGACTTTCTGAGCGTGGTGGTGAAGGGAACGGACCAGGAGGGGTTAAGAGAGGTTCTGAAGAGTTCGAAAGGTTCGAAGGGTGAGGAGGAGTGGTCGGAGCGCGAAGTGGCTTTGAGCAAGACCATTGCGGATAAGTTGAAGCTGAAAGTGGGCGACCAGGCGACGTTCTATTTTGTGCAGGCTGACAAGGATGCCGACCCCTTTGCCCTAGGGGCCGAAAACACGAAGGTGAAGGTGAGGAAACTTACCGTGAGGGATATTTTCGAGACACACTTTTCGGAGATCGACCAGCAGATGGTGCTGGGTTCGATGGCCCTGCTGCAACAGGTGAGCGGTTGGGACGACGACATGTACAGCGCCGTGTCGCTCACACTGAAAGACTTTGACCAGATGGATGACGCTGCCTGGCTCATCAACCAACTGAACCTCGTGGACCGCCAGGGGGTGCAGGTATATGTGCAGACCATCGAAGAACTGAATCCTACCGTCTTTGCTTGGCTTGCTCTGCTGGACACCAACGTGTGGGTCATCCTGATACTTATTGCCGTGGTGGCAGCCTTCACGATGATCAGCGGACTGCTCATCATCATCCTCGAACGCACCCAGATGATAGGTATCCTCAAGGCACAGGGTATGGACAACCGCACACTGCGTAAGATGTTCCTTTGGGTGGCACTTTTCCTTACCGGCAAGGGCATCCTTTGGGGCAACCTCATCGGACTGGCCTTCTGCCTAGTGCAGTGGAAATGGCACATCATCAGCCTCGACCCTGCCAACTATTACCTCGAATGGGTACCTATCCACCTCACCCTGCCGATGTTCATCCTGATTAATGTGGGCACCATCATCATTACCCTGCTGGTGCTCATCGGTCCGTCGGCTTTGGTGGCAAGAATTGCGCCAACCAAGGCTATTCAGAGCGAATAGGGGGCGGAAATGCAGTTTTTCGGCTCCAAATTTGGGCAATTCCATTTTTATTATTATATTTGCAGCGAGCTTTTCGAGAAATCGAAAAAAAAAGCGAATAATATCATGAGTGGTCGCATAGCTCAAAATTATAGAAAAATTAAAACCAAAAATTGTAAGAAAAACTGGACGGTATTTTTATGATTTCGGTCATTCTTCTTTTGATAATTTTTAATATCAATTTTCTTATAATTTTGAGCGAAGCGACCGTTGAACAAAGTTGTTATATTGAAGAAACGTATTTACTCTAATCATCCATTTTATACTATGAAGAAATATCTTATCCCAGGACTGGCGCTGGCATTGACACTGGCTGGCTGCAAGAATTTCTGTCCACCCCAACTACCTGCTGACGACCTAAGTCATTACACCGAAGGACTGCCCTTCGAAATGGCACAAGTGCAACGTCCCACCTTCAAGGACTTTACGGAACGCATCACCGAATACGGTGCACGCGGTGACGGACACTACGACAACACCGAGGAATTCAACTTCGCCATGCGTCGCATCAGCGAGCGCGGTGGAGGCCACCTCGTCGTGCCCCGTGGCGTCTGGCTCACAGGACCCATCACCTTCCAGGACAACGTGGACCTGCACCTGCAGGACGGCGCTGTAATCCTCTTCTCGGGCGATTACGACAAGTATCCCATCGTCGATACCTACTTCGAAGGACTGAAGACACGCCGCTGCATCAGCCCGCTGAATGCCGTGGGCAAGAAGAACATCGCCATCACAGGCTTCGGCACCATCGACGGACAGGGTGACGCCTGGCGCTGGATCAAGCGCAGCAAACTCACCGAAGGACAGTGGAACGCACTGCTCAAACAGGGCGGCGTGACAGGCGTAGCACAAGGATCGGAGGTTTGGGCTCCCACACAGGCCATCCTCGACGAACTGCGTCGCTGCGACATGAACGTGCCCACATGGTGCCAGACCGACGAAGACTGGCAGCAGGCACGCGACTTCCTGCGTCCCGCACTGCTCGACTTCGCACAGTGCGAGAACGTCTGGTTGCAGGGTGTCTGCTTCCAGAACTCCCCTGCCTGGAACCTGCATCCCTTCATGTGCCAGAACGTCATCATCGAGGACGTGATGGTGATCAACCCCTGGAACAGCCAGAACGGCGACGGACTGGACCTCGAAGCCTGCAAGAACTGCCTCATCATCAACAACAAGTTTGACGTGGGCGACGATGCCATCTGCGTCAAGTCGGGCAAGAACAAGGACGGACGCGACTTGAAGACACCTTGCGAGAACGTCGTGGTGGATGGTTGTGCCGTCTATCACGGACATGGCGGTTTCGTAGTGGGTTCGGAGATGTCGAGCGGCGTGAAGAACGTGAGCGTCAAGAACTGCATGTTCCTTGGCACCGACGTGGGACTGCGCTTCAAGTCGGCACGCGGACGTGGCGGCGTGGTGGAGAACATCCACATCGAGAACGTCAACATGATCAACATCCCCACCGACTGCATCCTCTTCGACCTGCACTACACCGGACTGTCGGCTGCCGATGCCTTGAAGCAGAAGCAGGAGATGGCCGCCAAGGGCATTGTGCCCGAGCGTGATATGCAGCCTGTGAGCGAAGAGACACCTCAGTTCAAGGACATTTATATCAACAACGTGACCTGCCAGGGTGCTATGCGCGCCTTCTACTTCAATGGTCTGCCCGAGATGCCTGTGACGAACATCAACATTTCGAACACCCAGGTGACTGCCGACTACGGCATCGAAATCAACGAGAGCAAGGACATCACCATCGACCATGTGCAGCTCTTCCTCCCCCAGGGTCGTGAACCCTTCACCAGCGAATATGTCGAGAACGTCAAGGTCTCCGACCTTAGGGTCAATGGGGAGTTAAAGACTATTGAATAAATTATTTTAGGGATATTAAGGGATATTTGGGGATATTAAGGGATATTAAGGGACGTTACCTTCGTCTATTGAGATTGGGACCCCAAGAAACATTAGTCCCTTAGAATCCCTTAAATTCCCTTAGATTCCCTTAGAATCTTCAACAAAAACATTTATATTATGAAAAAAAGCATTCTGCTTGCTGCCAGCCTTTTTGCCACAGTAGCCTGGGCACAGCAGCATAACGAAATGACATACGTGGCCAGCACGGCACAGGCACAAATCGATGCCATCGGCAAAAAGGGCATCGTGACCGTTGAGGTAAGTAACCCGAACGACCAGGCGATGAAGGACGCACCTGTCTGCATCAAACTGCCCGACCTAAAGAAATACAAGAGCGTCACCGTGCGTGCCGAAGGCATAGAGATACCTTCGCAACTCGACGACCTGAACGGTGACGGGACCTATGACGAACTGAGCCTCGTGGTCGATCTTGACGCCAAGGCCACGAAGACCCTGGAACTCACCTTCGGCAAGAAACCTTTGCCTGCCGACCGATATGAGAGCCGCGTCTTCACCGACATGCGTCTGCGCGTGGTGAAGAAGGGACGCACCATCGACCTTCGCAAGGAGAACTACCAGATAGACACCATCTCGGAAGTCGAGGACATCCATTACAGCGACGTCTATCCCCACGGACTCTGCTTCGAGAACGAACTGATGGGCTACCGCGTCTATTTCAACAGTGGACACGGTACCGACCTCTATGGCAAGCGCGTGCCCCAACTGGAACTCGACCGCAGCATGTGGTACACCCCCGAGATTCGCGATTCGGCCGCCCTCTACAACTATGGCGAGGACTACATCATCGTAGGACAGACCGCCAGCCTCGGCACCTTGCGCGGATGGGACGATTCGAAGGATGACCCCAACTACTGCAAGACACCTTCGGGTGCCAAGATTGCCGACCCCTGCATGGTGAAGATCGAACCTTTCGACTGGCGTCAGGCACACATCGTGGCCAAGGGTCCCGTGCGCACTGTGGTAGATATGAATGTGGAAGGCTGGCAGTACAAGGGCCAGAAGCTGAACCTCAAGGCACGCTACATCCTCTATGCCGGCAACCGTGAGCACCAGGTGGTGAACCAGCTCTGCCGCGTGACCGACCAGGGCGAGACCTGCGAAGGCCTCGACAAGCTGGAATTTGTCACCGGCGTGATGAAGGTGGGTTCGCTCAACCACGACAGCGTCGATGTAGCTATCCAGAAGTACATCTGCGACGGCAAGGGCTTTGCAGCAAGTTACGGCAAGGATTGGCCCGACGGCAACCACAAGCTCTTCCCCTATATGAGCAAGGCAGCCCTGGCCATCAGCGTGCCCCAAACGAACGTCACACGCACCATTGACCGTCGTGAGCAGATACTCTACGGCGTGAAACCCAATGCCGACGGCTCGATCGTCTATCGCGTCGTTTGCGCAGCTCCCGACCTCGAGACCTTCGCTCCCTTCGAAGATGGACGCTGGAACTGGGAGCGCTGGTTCGAATGGTGCCAGAGCTGGAAACAATTGTTACCGGCGAGTGTAAAAGTAGTAACAGGGAAGTAAAATCCCTTTCAGAACCCTTCAGAACCTTTCGAACCCTTCGAACCCAACATCAATGAGACACGCATTACCCGCCCTGCTCCTTCTGCTTACACTGCCCTTGCAGGCAGAGATCAAGGAGACGGGATTCATCGATTTCAGCTATTGCGGCTATCACGCTTCGGAAGACAGCATTCCCCTGGCCGAAGTCAAGGCCTACGTGGAATGTGCGGAGGGTGATATGTCGGCCACCATCCAGCAAGCCATCGACTACGTATCGTCGCTGCCCATAGGCCGCGACGGCCTGCGTGGTGCCGTACTGCTGGGGCCAGGTACGTTCGTGCTGCAGGAACGTCTTGCCATCGAAGCGTCGGGCGTGGTATTGCGTGGTTCGGGAAGAGACATCACCGTACTTCGCAAGGAGGGCTTCGACCGCGGGTCACTGCTTCGCATCGAAGGCCGCCAGAACAAGACCTACGGCAAGGATACGCTGTGGGTCAACGAGGTGGTGGAACTTGGCACCAAGGAGATAAGCGTGACAGGGACGAAAGGTGTCGGCATCGGCTCGCTTGCCAACAGGCAGGTGGAGATCGTGCGACAGAGTTCAGCCCCGTGGATCGAAAAGGTGGGGTGTCGCATCTACGGAGGCGGCATCGATGCCTTGGCTTGGAAGCCCAGAGACATCGACCTGCTTTGGCGCAGAACGGTTGTTGGCGTGGATGGAAATACCTTGAAGCTCGATGCACCTTTGACGATGGGCTTTGACCCCAACAAGGAGGCTTCGTACATCGACAACAAGAAGAAGTTGCACGAACACGTGCCTATGAGTCCCTGCTACGTGAGAATCGTCGATGACCTGGGCGAAATCGGAGAATCGGGCATCGAAAACCTGACGCTCGAATCGGGTTTTGACCCAAGGAATGCACACGACGAAAACCACTGCTGGACGGGCGTCTCGCTGGAATATGCGCACGACTGCTGGGTGCGACTGGTCAACTTCAAGCACCTGGCGGGAGCGGGCGTCGTGATGCAGGCGTCGGCACGTCGCATCACCGTGGAGGACTGCCAGTACCTGGAGCCCGTGAGCGAGAATGCAGGCCTGCGTCGCACATCGTTCTATGTGATGGGCCAGCAATGCCTCGTGCAGCGCTGCTACGCACGTCAGGGACGCCACGACTTCGTGACAGGCTTTTGCGCAGCAGGGCCCAATGCTTTCGTGCAATGCGAGGCACAGGAAGCGCTTTCGTACAGCGGAGGACTTGACTCGTGGGCCTGCGGAACGCTCTACGACATCGTAGAGATTGACGGACACGACCTTGTGATGAAGAACCTCGGACAGGACAACAACGGTGCAGGATGGAATGCTGCATCGAGCGTGGCCTGGCAGTGTTCGGCCGCCGAGATCCATTGTTACAGCCCCGACACCATCAACACCAACCGCGCCTACGGAGCCTGGGCACAGTTCTCGGGCGACGGATACTGGTCGAACAGCAACAACCACGTGCAGCCCCGCAGCCTCTACTATGCACAGTTGGAGGAACGACTGGGGGAGAAGATGGTAGTCAATCCGCGCATCCTGATGCGTTCGACCGAGGCTTCGAGCAGCCCCACTGTTGCAAAGGCGATGGAGATGGCGATGGAGGCAAGAAATGTGCCTCGACAGACGTTGAGGGAGTGGATTGAGGAAGCACCGGCGATGCCTCTTGTGAAAGGAGGGGCAAAGATTTCGGAGTATTCGGAGTACTCCGAGTATTCCGAGTATTCCGAGAACTCCGAGAACTCCGAAAAAATCGAAATCAGCAACGGACGACTGACACAGCAGGGAGAGATTCTGCTGGGAGGCCGATATCAGACACCCTGGTGGAACGGAAAACTGCGCACTTCGTACCTCAACAGCAATGCCTGCAAACCTGCCCTGACACGCTTTGTGCCCGATCGTGAGGGCACAGGACTGACCGACCGCATCGACAGCGTGGTGGCCTGGATGGAACGCGAAGATATCCTCGCCTGGGACCAGAACTACGGCCTGTGGTACGACAGGCGACGTGACGACCACGAGCGCATCAGACGACGCGATGCCGCAGTGTGGGCACCCTTCTGGGAGCAGCCTTGGGCCAACACGGGCCAAGGAGAGGCCTGGAACAGGCTTTCGCTCTACGACCTCACACAGAACAATACCTGGTACTACGATCGTCTGCACAGGTTTGCCGAACAGGCAGCACCCTTGGGCAAACTCCTCTACCTCGAACATTACTTCCAGCACAACATTCTCGAAGCCGGTGCACATTGGGTGGACTCGCCCTGGCGACCCACCAACAACGTGAACGAGACCGTCTTTCCGGAACCTGTTCCCTTCACGGGCGACAAGCGCATCTTTGTGGCAGAATGGTTCTACGACGAGCAGAATGCCCATATGGCCGACCTGCATCGACAGTATATCCGTCGCAACCTGGAAGCCTTCAAGGACCTAAATAACGTCATCCATTACATCAGCGAGGAATATACAGGACCCCTGCATTTCACCCGCTTCTGGGTGGAGACCATCCGCGACTGGGAACAGGAGACCGGCAACCATGTGCTCGTTGCCCTTGCAGCCACGAAGGACGTGCAGGACAGCATCCTCAATGACCCTGCCCTGGCTCCCACCATCGACATCATCGACATCCGCTACTGGCACTACAAGACACGAGGCGGTGGCGGCGGACGAGGACTCAAGGACGACGGCAAGGACGTCTATGACCCCCAGGGAGGCTTGAACCTTGCGCCCCGTCAGCATGCCCGCGTGCAACCTGTCGGCAAGGTAGGCTTCAACGATGTCTATCGTGCCGTGCAAGAGTACCGTCAGCACTATCCCGAGAAGGCCGTGGTCTATTATGCCCAGAACTATCCCGAACAAGCCTGGGCCATCCTGATGGCAGGAGGATCGGGCGCAGGCGTGAAGATTGCCGACGCGACTTTGCGCCGTCAACTCCCCACGATGCAGGTGGAAGGTGCAGCCGACCGCGAGGATGCCAAGGTCCTGCAATCGGACAATGCCGCCCTCGTCTATGGTTTGTCGGACGGGACCGTGCAACTCACGAACCTTACCCCCGGCACCTATCTGCTCAACGAGATTGACCGACAGACAGGACAGGCTCTCGGCAAACCCCAGCGCCTCAACGTCAAGTCAGGTACATGCTCCCTCACCATCGCTCCCAACCGCCTCTGGTGGGTGCGGAGGAAATAAGTTAACCCATGTCCACCAACAAACTTCTCACCCTTGTCATTCCCACCTACAACATGGAGGCGTTCCTTTCGGAATGTCTCAGCACACTCATTGTGGGAAAGAAATACATGGAACTGCTCGAAGTGCTCATCGTCATCGATGGCAGCAGAGACCGGTCGGCACAGATTGGTCAGGAATTTGCCAACCTCTACCCCGACACCTTCCGCGTCATCGTCAAGACGAACGGCAACTACGGCTCGTGCGTCAATCGCGGCATTGACGAAGCAAGAGGCAAATACATCAAGACGCTCGATGCCGACGACAAGTTCCAGACCGAGCATCTGAGCCTTTTCCTGGACCATCTGCTGAGGCACGATGCCGATATGGTCATCAGCGACTATGCAGGGTGGAACATGTCGACAGGGCAGGTGGAGAACTTTGCGTACGACCTTCCCACAACGGACACCTTCGGCATCGACAAAATGAATTTCACCGTCGATGCTCCCCTCACGATGCACGCCGTGGCCTATCGGACCTCGGTGCTTCGCGACATGAATTACCGGCAGAGCGAAGGCATCTCCTACACCGACCAGGAATGGATCTTCATGCCCATCGTCGGCGTGAAGACCGTTACGCATTTCCCCCACATCCTCTACATCTATCGCCTGGGACGAGCAGGACAGACCGTGGACATCAACGTGTGGGTACGCCATGCCAACGAAGAGATCTTCGGACTGAAAAGGATGGCGGAATTCTACAAGAACGAGAAGGACAAGGTAAGCCCCGAGGCAAGGGAATTCCTCCTTAACCGCTTGAAATGCCGCACCGAAGCCACCTATCGCCACATCTTCATCCGTTCCATCGGTTCGGTCAACGAATCGATTGTGCAGGACCTCGACACATATGTGGCCGAGAATATCCCCGAAATCTATCTGATGCCCGAAAAGTCGATGACTTATCATGGCATCAACATCATCGGAATGTGGCGCAGGCATCCTTCGCTCTACAAGGCATACCTCAGCATCCGAAGTTTTGCCAACAAGGCCTTCAAAGCCCACCATTCGGCTAAATCCAGCGCTTCGACTACATCCTGCGGTTCGGCTGCAAGTGCGGCTCCATCACCTCTGTTGAGTCCTCAGACAACGACGGCTTCCGAGGATGCCGAAACACCGGAAGTGAGCATCGCGATACCCGTTTATAATGTGGAGGACTACATCGAAAAGTCGATGCTTTCGGCATTGAACCAGAACTTCGACTATCCTTTCGAGATTCTGGTGATCGACGACTGCGGCACCGACAGGAGCATCGACATCGTGAAGCACCTGATGGCCTCGCATTCCAGGGGCCATTGCATAAGGATCCTGAGGCAGGAAAAGAACACGGGACCGGGATTGGCGCGAAACATAGCCCTCGAACAAGCCCGAGGCAAGTATTTCTATTTCCTCGATTCGGACGACCTGATGGCACCCAACTGCCTGAGCCACCTGCATACCCTGGCCGAAGAGAACCATGCCGACTTTGTGGTAGGTTCTTCGGATCAGATTGAAAAGGAATTCCCTTCGCCCCGCTATAACCTCGACGACCAAATCATCCGAAAGGACGCCGCGGGCGTCCATATGTTCGTGCACGACATCTTCATGAACATCGAGGTCTGGAACAAGCTCTACCGGATGGATTTCCTTCGCAGGAACAACATCAGGACCACACACCCCATCATGGAAGATTCGATTTTCGACTTCCATCTGCGTGCCCTGGCAAAGGTGATTGTCCTGTCGTCGGAGGTGACCTATTTCTACAATGTGCGTGAGGGATCGATCATGACCTCACGCTTCGGACACGAGGCTTCCGACGAAACCATCACGATCTATTGTGACATCATCCATCAAGTGCAGAAACTGATACGGGAGAAGTATCACGACATCGAAGGCATCTACGACCTTTACGGCCTTCGACTCGCATATTCGTTCTATTCCTTCAAACAGATCAGGATAACCCCTTCGCAGGAAAAGTACATCGACGAGCAGATGAAGGGATTCAACACGTTTATCCCCAGCATGCACATCTTGAAGTTGGGCATCTTCCGCTACGCATATCTGAAATGCAAGCTCACAGGTGAAGACTGGCGAACATTCGGCGATGTATATGCCGAAAGATATACAAGGAAAAAGAGGATTATAGCCTGGATTTTCTCGTGGCTTTGACCTAAGGCTTCTATAGGATTGGAGCGGCCAAACGGCAGACACTTTCCTTGAGGCGCTGCCAACGGGAGCGACGACGCCATTCGTTCTTCTTGATCTCATGGCAATAGCGGAGGTCATCGAGGAAGGTCTGGCGTTGTTGTTGTGCAGTCTCGGCATCGTAGATGAAGGCGGTGACTTCGAACGACTGACTGATGCTGCGGTGGTCGATGTTGACGCTGCCCACGGTGCAAATCCTATCGTCGGCCACGATGGTCTTGGCGTGCAGGTAACCGTTGTCGTAGAAGAAGACACGAACGCCTGCGTCGAGCATCTGCTCGATATACCAGCGTGAAGCATAGATGACCACCCAGCCCTTGTCGGGATAGGTAGGAATCATCACGCGCACATCGACACCCGAGAAGGCGGCGGCATAGAGCGCCTTCCGGATGGCCTCGGAGGGCACAAGGTAGGGCGACTGGAGATAGACGTAACGCGTAGCCGTATAAAGGATCTGGGAGTAGGAAAGGTCCATTATGCGGAACTTGGCTGTCGGGTTGGACGTCACCACCTGCATCAGCAGGTTGCCAGCCTTGGGCTGGGGAGGATAGTATGCCTTGTCGTGCACCCATTTGTCGCTTGCGAACTGCCAGTCGGTGAGGAAGGTGGTCTGGAGTTCGGTGACCGCCGGTCCCTCGATGCGCAGATGGGTGTCGCGCCAAACACCACCACGAATGCCCTTCAAGTAACGTTCGGCCAGGTTCATACCGCCCGCATAGCCCACTACGCCATCGACGACGAGCACCTTGCGATGGTTGCGGTAGTTGGAGAAAGGCGAAAGGTGGGGAAAGAGAGGACTGAAAGCCTCGACCTGTACACCGCCCTCCTTCATCCGACGGAAGAAACTGCGCGCCACACCGATACAGGCGGCGGCATCGTACATCAGTCGCACCTCGACGCCCTGACGCACCTTGTCGATGAGGATATCGGCAAAGGCATCGCCTACAATATCGTGCTCGATCATAAAGAACATGATGTGGACGTGATGACGGGCGGCAAGGATGTCCTCCTTCATGGCCTCGAACATGTCGCCACAGACTGTGAAGACGCGGATGCTGTTGCCCCCGACGAGATTGGCACGGTTGTTGTTTTCGAGCATCTTGATGAGGCGGGTCCAACCCTCCCCTTCCTCAGCGGGGTGGGAAGTGCGATAGGCCGCAGTGTGGGACTTTAGTTCGGCAAGACGTTCGCGACTGATGAGCGGACGCAACATCGCAGGCACGCCGAAGAAATAATAGAGCAGAATGCCGAGCACGGGAAGAAAATAGAGCATCAGGATCCATGCCAACGTCTCGGTGGGACGCCGGTGCTGCGTCAGCACCACCACAGCGATGTTGAGCGCAAAAATGATGACCACTATGTTCAGCCAAATCGGTAATGTCATGGCGCAAAGATAGGAAGTTTTAAGGATTAAAGCAAAATTTTGGACCTTTTTTTTTGTTTATTTCCCGCAAATGACATATCTTTGCGGTGATTTCGATGTTTAGTTTCGATAAAACATCCTGACTATTCGAAAAGTATGCTGCAAGTTATATTGTTTTTCGTCGTCCTGTTTGTGGCCATCCTGGCCGACCTGTACATCTGGGACAACCATCTGCGTCAACTTGGCGTAGGCTGGCAGGTGCTGCATTTTCTGCCCGTCACCATTCTGATGGTGGCCATCATCATCCTGGCCTTCCGAGGGATGAACACCCTGCTCTTCCGCATCATCTTCATCGTGCTGCTGTGCGTTGTGCTGCCTCAACTGATCCTGCTCTGCTTCTGGGGAGCGGGCAAGATCTTCACCAGTGCGGCCTCAGCGCTCGGCACCATAGGCCTTGTGGTGGCCTTCTGCATCTCGGCAGCCAGTTTCTACGGGCTCGTTTGGGGCTGGCGACACCTCGTGGTACGACAGCAAAACATCACGGTGCCCGACCTACCCAAGGAGTTTGACGGGTTCCGCATCGTTCAGGTGAGCGACCTGCATCTTGAAATGTTCGAGGGGCAGGAGGCGTTTATGCGCTCGCTCGTCGATAGTGTGAACGCGGCACATCCCGACCTCATCGTGTTCACAGGCGACCTGGTGTCACGACAAAGTCGAGAGATGCTGCCCTTCATGGACATCCTTTCGCAGATGAAGGCGCCCTACGGCGTGATGTCGATCCTGGGCAACCACGATTACAGCATCTATGGACCTTTCCACGGCAGTCCGAAGGCCATCGAACACGATCTTGACCTCTTCAAGGAGTACCAGCGACAGATAGGCTGGGATCTGCTGCTCAACGAGCATCGCTTCATCAGGCGTGACAGCGCACAGATAGCCGTCATCGGCGTCGAGAACGAAGGCAAGTCGGGCAAGGTGCGACGTGCCGACCTGCCACGAGCTATCGAAGGCGTGCCCGACAGCTGCTTCAAACTCCTGCTCACCCACGACCCCTGGCATTGGCGTCACGAGGTGACGAGAACCACCAACATCCAGCTCACCCTTTCGGGACACACCCATGCTGCACATTTCCGCATCGGTGACGTCTCGCCTTCGCGACTGGTCTATTCAGAGTGGCGCGGTCTCTATCGCAAGGGTTCGCAGCAACTGTTTATTTCTTCCGGTATAGGCGGTATGCTTGCCTTCCGCCTTGGTGCCTGGCCCGAAATCAATGTCCTGACGATTCGAAGGGAGCAGTAAGGCTCTTTTCGGAGGAGTCTCGGAGGAATCGGAATAATCGGAGTTTTCGGAGTATTCAGAGTATTCGGAAAAATCGGAGGACTCGGAATAACGGGATACCGGAATTCCGTAAAAAGATAATAAAACCCTATAACAACCATGACACTTTTGCTAACCCTTCTTTTGGCCCTTCTTAACCCCTCAGAACCTTTCAGAACCCCTCAGAACCTTTCAGAACCCCTCGAACCGAGCTCTGCTCGCACCCCCGTTGAAGAGCGCCTCTTCCGTTCGGAGGCGGTCGAGAGGCAGATTGCCGAGATTGTCGGCCTGCTTACCAACCCGAAGTTGGCGCAGATGTTCGCAGCCTGTTATCCCAACACGCTCGACACCACCGTCCACTTTGAGGAGGATGAGGATGGGACACCCGACACCTTTGTCTATACGGGCGACATCCACGCAATGTGGTTGCGCGACAGTGGCGCACAGGTCTGGCCCTACGTGCAGCTTGCAGCCGAGGACGAGGCGCTACGCCGGATGCTTGCCGGGGTGATCCTGCGCCAATGGAAGTGCATCAACTGCGACCCTTATGCCAATGCCTTCAACCGAGAGCCGAACCCCGATGGGCCATGGATGAAGGACACAGGCATGCATCCCGAACTGCACGAACGCAAGTACGAGATCGACTCGTCGTGCTACCCCATCCGTCTTGCCTACCACTACTGGCAGGTGACTGGCGACACCAGCATCTTCGGCCCCGAGTGGATTGAGGCAATCGAAAACATCCTGCACGTCTTCACCGAACAGCAGCGACGCGAGGGACGCGGCAGCTACCGTTTCCTACGTTCCAGCAACCGTGCGCTCGACACGATGAACAACGAAGGTTGGGGTGCCCCTGTGCGCCCCTGCGGCCTCATCGCCAGCGCCTTCCGACCCAGCGACGACGCCACGACGCTGCTCTTCCTCGTGCCCAGCAACTTCATGGCCGTGAGCAGTCTGCGCAAAGCCGCCGAGATACTCACCACCGTCAACCATCGCGACGACCTGGCAAGCCGCTGCAATACCCTAGCCGACGAAGTCCATACTGCCCTGATGGAGCACGCCATCTATGATCATCCCAAATACGGAAAGATCTACGCCTACGAGGTCGATGGTTTCGGCAACCATCTGCTCATGGACGATGCCAACGTGCCCAGCCTGCTTGCCATGGCCTATCTGGGCGATGTCGCAATCGATGACCCCATCTACCAGAACACACGTCGCTTCGTCTGGAGTGACGATAACCCCTACTTCTTCCGTGGTGAGGCAGGCGAAGGCATCGGAGGCCCGCACATCGGTCACGACTACATCTGGCCCATGAGCATCATGATGCGTGCCTTCACGAGCCAGGACGATGCCGAAATCCGAGCCTGCATCGAGCAACTGATGCGCACCGATGCCGGAACGGGACGGATGCACGAATCGTTCCACAAGGACGATGCCACACATTACACACGCTCGTGGTTTGCATGGGCAAATACCCTCTTCGGCGAACTGATCATCAAACTCGTCGAAGAGGGTAAACTGGGTCTGCTCAACTCGATTGAGTAGCAGATTGATGTAAAAGCGGGAACTTACTTGCGGGTAATGGTCAGCACGCCGTTGGCGCAACCGCCCGTCAGGTCGATGGTGAAGACATAGGTGTCGCCATCGGTGAGCGTGACGTCGGGCAGCAGATAGAGGTTGCCGTCGTCGTGACCATTGCCGTCGCCGATGCCGAAGACATCGCTCGTGGTCGAAAGGTGATAGGCCGAAGCCGAACCCTTGAACTCGGTGCCCCAGGCAGCCTGTCCGAAGAACTTGAAGTTGATGTCGGCACCATTGAGCTGCTGACCAACGGTAAGGGTAATCTGGTGAACCTTTTCGCTGATTGGGGTCAGACAGTAGTCATATTCCTCGCCTGTCCACCAGCTCTGTACGTTCGAAGCCTTGTAGCTGGGCTTGCCCACACCATTGTTGCCGATGATCCAGATGGCGCCCGTACCGTCGGCATTAAGTTTGCCGCTCGATGTGCCATCCATCACCCAGATGCGGAATGCCAGGTTGCTGAAATCGGCCTTGATGTTATAGGTGCCAGTGATGCCCAGGAAGGTGTAGGTGCCGTCGTCGTTCTTCTGGAACCAGTCGCGGTCGTAGAACCAGCGGCTCGAATTCATGATCGACTCGCCAGCAAATTCATACTGATGACCCTGCACGAGCTCGCCCTGATAGACGTTGTCGGTCTTGGTCAGCACAATCTCGGTCGAAGCATTTGGGTCAGACTCCGTGGGACCATACGCGTAGGTCAGCACATTGAAGCTGACGTTATTTGCCCCCTTGTTACCATTGAAGGTGATGGCATCGGTGATGCCTTCGCTGATGTCGTCGTTGCCCTGTCCGAAGGAGATCTCCGTACCGTTGGCACCGTCCTTTGGAGCCACGAAGTAACCTTTGAACGAACGATTGGAACTCGTGTAGCTGCCTGCAAAGAGATACGGGTTGGCAGCGTCGGGCAAAAGGGTGACGGGGCTGCCCACCGAGGGCACAAACGTCAGATATTCGTAATGGGGTCGCGTAAGCGGAAGGTCAATCACCTGCTCGGTCTTTGCCAGGCGGATGTTCTGCAAGACGAGGCGGATCTGTGCAGCTCCATCGGGCACAGCCTTATAGAGCGGGGCATAGAGTCTAACACCATAGGTACCATCGGTACGCGTACGGATGGTCTGCGTCGAAACCTGCTGACCACTGTATTCCAGGTAAGCCTTCAACGTCGAGAGTCCTACGCCCTCAGCATCCGAACATGCCACCGAAAAGAAGATGCTGTCGCCATAATGTGCCGACGAAGCAAGGTCGTTTACCAGCAGGACGGGCTGACCTACGGCATTGTCGTCGTCATCGTCGCAGCTGGCGGTGGTCAGGATGGTTGTCATGGCCAACATTGTTGCCAAGGCTGCCATGGGGGAATGGAATAGGTATTTCATATCAACCAATAATTTACTTGTTCCACTTCACCGAAGATACACCACCTGCGGGGACATTGACGCGCACATAACTGCTGCCATCGCCCACATTGATGGTCTTGTCCTCATCGCCCGTGTTGAGGATCACGGCACCGTAGGTTCCATCGGGATTGAGGAAGCAGGCGCTGATGATGTTCTGGCTGGCGATGTTGCGGCTTGTGCCCAGGCGGACAGCACCCGTGGCAGCTGCCACACTCATATGGGCAATGATGTAGTAATGCGAGTTGCGGGTGTAGGTGCGGTAGTTCGAAGGATCGATGTCGATGGCACCGAAGCAGGTCTGGCAACCACCGTCGAGGTTGGGACCCATGTTGGTGTCGAGCATGAAGTTCCAGACGATGACGGCCTTGCACATGCGGTTGACCGTACCCAGGGCGACGTTCTTCATGTCGGCCATCAGGCGGGTAGCGAGGTTGCGACCGTCGTTCCAGGTGCCGATGGAGCTCTCGGAGAAGATCAGCGCCTTCTGGGGAGCCTTCGTATAGATGTCGACGAGCTCGTCGCTTGTTCCGCCGTAGTCATGATAGGCTGCGCCTGCCACCAGTTCAGAGCCTTCGTAGTCTTCGCCCAGGGTGTTGTAGATCTTCACCGGATAGTCGTCCTGATCGCCTACGTTGTCGTAGTTGTAGTTGTGGTCGAAGACGTAGATCTGCGTCTGCAGGCCGGCACGCTTGAATGCACGAGCCATGCTCTTCACCAGCTGAGCCTCTTCGGCCCAAGGCATGTAGCACGAGGCGCAGTTGGCATGGTTCAAAGGCTCGTTCTGGGGAGTCACCGCATGGATGCGGATGCCTTCGCCCTGGAAAGCCTGGATGAACTTGACGAAATACTCGGCGTAGGTGTCGTAGTGCAGGGGGCTGAGGTGACCGTCGGTCCACGAGTCGTAGGGACGCATGTTGGTCAGATTGTCGACCTTCATCCACTTGGGGGGAGTCCAGGGGCTGCCGATGATCTTGAGGTCGGGATTGATGGCAAGGATCTCCTTGAGGATGGGGATCACGTAGTTGACTTCATCGTTGAAGAGGGCAAAATGCTCGAGGCCCTCCACGTCGCACAGCGAATACTCGGTGCTCGAAAAGTCGTTGCAGCCGATCGAGATGCGGCAGTAGCTCACGCCGTAGCCCGAAGTGGTCGAGAAGGTGCGCGTCAGGAGGTCGTTGCGGTCCTCGGGCGTCATCTTCAAAAGGTTGTAGCACGAAGAATAGGTGATGCCGTAGCCGAACCCGTCGATCGACTGTTGCGTCTGGCTGGGATCGAGCTGGATGGTGAGGGGCGAAAGACTTTGTCCGCTCACCACATCGGCAATCTCTTCGTAGAGACTGTAGGCGCCGTCGGATGTCGTGGTGAAGACCACAGCCTTGCCCGAAGTGGGCTTACCCGTCGGATATGGCTCGGTCATATCGTCGACCACCGTCTCGGAATTGTTGCTGCAGGCAGAGAGGCAGGCAGCAAGAAGTATGCTGATCATGTTTGTCATTCTGTTCATAAGTATATCTTACTGAAATTAACCTAACAATCAATATCCTGGATTCTGTACTAAGTTGGCATTCTGGTCGAGGGCAGTCTGCGGGATGGGCAGCAGGTAAGAATTGGCGTCGAAAGGCTTCTTCTGTGCCAGACGTCCGTTGTCGCGGGCATAGACGGCATTCATCACCTCTTCGACCATACCGTTGCGGCAGAGGTCATACCAGCGCTCACCCTCCATGGCAAGCTCGAGGCGGCGTTCGTGAATCACCGCACGAATCATGGCCTCCTGGCTGGAAGTCTTGTCGCCCGAAAGAGGAGCAAGACCTACGCGGGCACGAATCTGGTTGACCAGTTCGGCAGCCTTTGCAAGGTTGCCTGTATAGGCATAGGCTTCGGCCTCGATGAGGATGATGTCGGCAAGGCGGCACTTGTAGATGTTGTTGTAGCCCGAACGCAGCTTGTACATGAATGCATAGTTGGATGCAGGATAGTAGTTGCTCCAGGTGCACGATTCGAAGTGAACGGTCTGGTCGAGACGGATCTGGTCGCCTTCGCGCTCGAAGTCGCTGACAAGGTCACGCGAGGGAGTCACCCATTTTGCCCAGGTGAAGTAGTAGTCGGGGTTCTCGAGACAGCGTCCGAACATCCACGATGCCCATGTGCCGGCACCCACGCTCCAATGCAGCTCGAGGATGCCCTCCGAGGTGTTGCGCTTCACACAGTCTCCGTTGTCGAAGCCCCACAAGGTCTCGTAGTTGGGTTCGAGCGCCAGTCCTGCGGTACCGATCACCTTGTCGGCATATTCGATGACCTTGGCGTGATTCTGTGGCGTACGTTCGGCATAGACCTTGGCGAGGTAAGCCTGGGCCACGGTCTTGGTCATGATGGTACGGTCGTTTTGCGAAAATTCAGGAGCATACTGGGCACCGAACTCGAGATCGGCGATGATCTGTGCATACGACTCCTCGGGAGTGTTCTTGGGTGGGAAGTAGGTGGGATAGACCTCTTCGACATTTTCGGCGGTGATGGTCTTGGCGATGGAGGTGATGATGGGGAAAGAGCCCCATTCACGGGCCATGTCGAACATCACGATGGCGCGGAAGATGCAACCCTGTGCCTTCAGCAGGTTGTATTCGGTCTGGGTGACCTGTCCGTTTTCGAGCAGCTGGTCCAAACCATTGATCAGAACATTCGACTGTGCGATATCTTCGAGGAAACGGGTCCAGTCGCGGCTCAATACCGAGTTGCTGGCATCGATGGCATTCGACTCGTAAGGCTCCACCTCGGCACCAGTGGTACCGGCGTATGCATTGTCGGAATGTGACTCGGCAAGCAGAAGCTTATCGACATACCAGTGCTCCACACGGCTGCGGAACAATTCATAGAGGTTGGTGAGCTGGTCTTCGGCAGCCTGCTTGTCCTTCAGGACGGCTGTGCTCTCTTCGGTCTGCGAACCTTCGGTGAGCTCTGTTGGAGTTGAAATGGGTTCATAATCGAGTGTGCAGGCGGTCATCAATAGCGCCATAGCGCCCAACAAAACCCCTTTGAACCCTTTGAACCTTTCAGAACCTTTCGAACCTAAAATATTATTTGTCTTCATAATGATTACGCTATTTTAGAATTCAACTTTCATACCAACAACAAACGAGCGGCACATCGGGTAGGTGCCCCAATCGATACCCTGTACGGCACCACTGTTGCCATACTGGTTGACCTCAGGATCCATGCCCGAATAGCTGGTGATGGTCAGCAGGTTGGTAGCACTCACGTAAGGCATCAGTCGGGTCAGGTGCAAAGGTTTGAGCACCTTGCGAGGCACATCGTAGCTCAACGAGATGTCCTTCACACGGAGGTAGGAACCATCCTCGAGGAAGTAGGTCGAGTTGCGCAGGTCGAAACCAGCCTTCGGAACGTCGGTGATCTGTCCGGGCACCTGCCAGCGGTCGAGCACCTCGGTTGTCTGGTTCTTGCCGTCGTACATGCCCTGGGTCTCCATCTTGCTCACGTTATACACGTCGTTGCCATAGGTTCCCTGCAGGAGGATGCTCAACGTCACGCCCTTCCAGCGGAAGGTGTTGGTCATACCATAGGTGAAGTCGGGATTCGGGTCGCCGATATAGGTGCGGTCGGAGGCGCTGACGATGCCGTCTCCGTTTACGTCGCGGTAGTTGAGTTCACCCGTCTCGGGATCGACGCCGTCGGCAATGTAACCCCAGAAGCTGCCGAGAGGCATACCAGGCGTATTGCGTACCACGTATTCGTTGACGTAATCGGTGGTCCTTGCGTTGTAATACACCTGTGTCAGCATCAGATGGGTGAGCTTGTTGCGGTTGAAGCTGATGTTGAAGTCGGTATCCCACTGGAAATTGCCGGTGAAGTTCTTCGAGCTGACGCTGAACTCCCAACCCTTGTTCTCGACGTCGCCACCATTGTAGGTGAGGCTGGTAGCAGCAGCCGAACCTGCAGGCAGGGTGACGGTCATAAGCATATCGGAGGTCTTCTTATAATAATAGTCCACGGTGAAGGTCAGACGGCTGCGGAGCACAGTCAGGTCGAGACCGATGTCGGTCTGCGTGGTGGTCTCCCACGTCAACTCAGGATTGCTCAAGGTCGACTGCGAACGGGTAGGCACGGCATTGGCATCGTGACCTTCGCCAAACCACTGGATGCGGTTGATGTTGTAGGCAGCGAGGTACGAGTAGTCGCCCAGTCCGCTCTGGTTACCGGTCTGTCCCCAGCCGCCACGAATCTTGAAGTCGTCGAGCCAGTCGATATCCTTCAGGAACTTCTCCTGCGAGATACGCCAGGCAGCCGAGAACGAGGGGAAGTAGCCCCAGCGATGACCTGGAGCGAGCTTCGACGAACCGTCGGCACGGAAGTTGGCCGTGAGCAGATAGGTGTCCTTGAGGTTGTAGCTCAGACGTCCGAAGTAGGAAAGGATGGCCCAGTCGGAGGCCGAAGAACCTGTGCCTGTCCAGCTGATCTTGTTGGCTCCGTTGAGCGTCTTGATGTCGGCATCGGCATAGTTGGAACCATTGATCCAGTTGTTGCTGTATTTCGAACCCGTCCACGAGGAACCGGCCATGAAGTCAAAGCTGTGGATGCCGAACTTACGCTTGTAGTTGAGCACGTTGTCCCAAACCATTACGGTATTGATGGAACGCGAGTCGTAGCCCGTACCGTAGTTGTTTCGGCCATCGCCCGTCTTGATCGGGTCGAGGAAGTTCATCGTAGTGCCCTGGGTACGGTCGAAGTTGAACTGGCTGGTGAAGGTCAGGCTCTCGGGGAGCAGCGTGATGATGGCCTTGCCTGTGCCCAGGAACTTGTTCCACGAAGTCTTGTTGTCCTCGGTGCGCGAAAGGTTTTCGGCAGGCGAAGTGATGTTGACACCATAGAAATTGTTATAGTACTGGCTTGGGTTCTTGGGATCCCAGACGGGGGCATAGGTGGGCGTGTTGATGATGGAGGTGATTACGCCACCGCGATTCGAACCTGTACCCGAAATGATGCCCGTTCCCTTGAACGTATAGTCGCTATAAGCGACGCTGGCGCTGACGGTGAGCCACTTGCTGATGTCATTGTCGATGGTGGCACGCACGTTGTAGCGGCTGAAGTCACTCTTCTTGAGCACACCATTCTCTCCCGTATAACCACCCGAGAGGTAGTAGCGAAGCTTTTCGTTGCCATTGGTCACCGAAAGCTGGTAGTCCTGGGTGAGACCTGTGCGATAGACCTCATCCTGCCAGTCGGTGCGATCCATGAGGTTGGCAGGCAGTTTCACCAGGCCGATCTCGTCCTGCAAGGCCTTGTACTGCTGGGCGTTGAGCGGAGTCTGATTATTGCGGACGGTGTTCATACCCACGTGTCCGTTGAAGCTCACCTTGGCCACACCTTCCTTGCCCTGCTTGGTGCTGATGATGATGACGCCATTGGCTGCACGCGAACCGTAGATGGCAGCCGAAGAGGCATCCTTGAGCACCTGGATGCTCTCGATGTCGTCGGCACTCAGATAGTCGATATCGGTAAGCGGCACTCCATCGACCACGTAGAGCGGGTTGTTCGAACCGTTGAGCGAAGTGGTACCGCGCACACGGATGGTGGGCGACGAACCAGGCTGTCCGTTGGCCTGCGTAATCTGCAAGCCTGCAGCCTTGCCCTGCATACCAGAAACTGCGCTCACGATGGGGCGGGTTTCGAGGTCCTTGGTCGATACGGTCGAAACGGCTGTGGTAACATCCTTGCGCCTTACCGATCCATAACCGATTACCACTACCTCGTTCAAGTCGGTGCGCTCCTCTTCGAGCACCACCTTCATGTTTGTCTGGGCTTTCACCTCCTGAGTGGTGTAGCCGATGTACGATATTCGCAGCGTGGCTCCTTTGGAGACAGTGAGGGAGAACTTTCCGTCAATATCAGTTACAGTACCATTGCGTGTACCAACTTCAAAGACAGAGGCCCCTATGACCGACTCATCGTGCGAATCGGTCACCACACCATTCACTGTAAGATTTTGAGCTGAGAGAGCCACGGCGAACATCATGGCCACGAGCGTCGTTAGGACGCGTCGGGCCACCGATGTCCTGTGTTTCATTTTAGAATATAAATAGTGTTTTATTTGATCAAAACAACCTTGCCGTCAATCACGTTCAGACCAGCCTGACGAGACTGCAGCTTGCGGCCCATCACGTCGTATACCGAGCCACGGCCTACGCTTGTCTGCAGCAGGGTGATGCCCGAAGTCTTGTCGGTGATGGTGAGCTCGGCGCTCTGTTCGTCGTCGGCGACTACGAGAACGACATGCACATTGTAGTTGTTGCCTTCCTCACCGATGGTGAAGTTGTTGTCGTTGTTGCCACGAGCACAAGTGTAGGCGCTGCCGAAAGTGAGCTGAGTAGGAGCATCCTGGGCAAGGAAGCACTCCCAGGTCTTGTCGATGGAAACCTTGAACATCTGACCGCCGGGGAACGACTCGATGTCGGTGGTCCAGCTGCCGTCGCTCTGCTGCTCAAGGAATGCGGCGTTACCGGTGTTCCAGCCCTGGAACGAACCTACGAGACCATACGAGTGCTCAATAGCTGTGCTGCCTTCAACAAAAAGGGTAGCGTTGCCGTCCTCGAGGATGGTGAGGGTGAACTTGCCGTTCCTCAGCACCACACCAGCAGCGAAGCCCGTGTTGTCGCCGCCCTTGTAGAGGTTGTAGGTGTTGCCTGGCTGCATGTTCATACCGCCACCGCCAAGTGCATCGGTCCAGGAGTTGTTCTTCACAATCTTCCAGTCACCATAGATCTCGTCAATCGAAGCGGTATAGACGCCTTCGCCCTGCGACTCGAACTTGAGAGGATTGTTCTCGAAGCTCCAGCCCTGCCAGGTGCCTACCATCATGTATTCATCGACCTTCTCGCCAGGCTCACCCACGGTGATGACCTCATCGGCCGTGATGCGGAAATAGTCGAGCGTATTGTCGGAACCGGGATAGAACTCGAACTTCACGTTGTGCAGGGTCACATTGTTGTTCTCTGCGCCGAGGTAGATGTTGTTGCCCTGGCCATCCTCAATCCACTTCAGGGTATAATCGGTACCGGTAGCGATAGGCTCGTTGATGCCATACTGATAGGTCCAGCCATCGACAGCGGGGTTCTTGATGATCTTGAATCCCCATTGACCAGTTGTGAACTCAGCAGCAGTTGCTGCGTAGCCACCATCAGCCTCTACGAAGGTGATGCAGTTCTCGGAAAGACTCCAACTGTTGTAGTCACCTGTCACGATGTAGGTGTCCTGTGCGTTTGCCATACCAACGAGGGTAAAGGCAGACATAAGAAGCGTAAAAATTTTCTTCATAACTGTTAGATTTTAGTTAGTGTTATATATTATAGATAATGTACACGCGAGTGATTAAAAAAGTCCATGATGCTGGTTTGCGCTGCAAAGATACGGCATTTTTTTGACATTTGCACATCAACAAAGGTGTTGAAGTGGATAAATTAGAGGAGTAAATTCGTACAATAAACTGTTTATTAAGTCGATAAAAATGATTTATTGGTATTTAAAAGTGGATTGTAAATTATTTTTTTGAACGCCCTTCAAGCCCTATTTGGTTCATTATCGTGCCTTTATTTGCCAATTCTGCGCAACAAAATGCAAGGGAATGTGTGCAATACAGATGTCTTATGGGTAGAAATAGCGCGAAAAGTTTGGAGGCAATCCCCAGGTTCTCTATCTTTGTGCATCAATCAATCCAAGAAGACCCACTGAAATGAAAACACAGAACATTATTGCCATTTGCTGGCTGCTTGTCCTGACGACGAGCGTTCACGCCTATGACCTGGATTCGATCTACGACGTTCTGGATAGGGAGATTGCCCTGGCCGATGAATATGTCGTGATGAAGGAGCAGCATCTCGCTTCGCTTCGTGAACAGATCAGGAGAAGCCGAACGCTTGAATCGAAATATGAAATGACTTTTCAACTCTACGAAGAGTACAGCTCGTACGACGATCGGATGGCAAAACGTGCTTTGGCCGAGTGCCTGGACCTGTCGCGACAGATGGGCGATGCAGCACGCGAAACCACTACCCTGTGCTTCCTGGCTTATCAGAATTCGCTGAGCGGATACTATTCGGAGGCTATCCACTGGCTCACAGAGATCAGCGAAGAGGAGCTCGAAGGTCCGGCGGTGGGTTATTTCTACTATGCCAGCACCCATGCCTACGGCGAATTGGGTCGCTACAGCGACGACGAGACGATGAGCCAGTATTACTACGGGCTTTCGGACCGGTATCGTGACAAGTTTTTCGAAGTGGCCGATACCACCTCGACATTCTTCTACGAACGTCAGCTGCTGTATCTATTGAGTTCGCAACAGGCCGATCAAGCCGAAGCAAGATGCCAGCAATGGTCGGCGACGGTGGAGCCCGGCAGCCACGAACATGCCATCATGGCCTATTTCCGTTCGGAGTGCTGCCGCCTGCGCAACGACGAGGCTGGGAGGCGCTACTGGCTTGCCGTGTCGGCTGTTGACGACTGCCGAAATGCGGTGACCAACCAGGCTTCGCTTTGGACCCTTGCCGAACTCGTCGGAAAAGACAGCGACCTCGAACGCTCAAACCGCTACATCGAATACTCCTGGATGTGTACCACCAAGTTCGGCGGACATACACGTTCGTGGCAGGTGTCGCCCGTCATCACCACCATTAACAACAACTACCGCGACAAGCTCAGCAAGAACAACCGAAACCTCAGCATCCTGCTCGGAGCCGTTAGCGTTCTGGCCGCCCTGCTGCTCGCCTCCTTCCTCTTCCTCTACAAGCGCAACAAACTGCTCGCCGCTGCACGTAACGAATTGCGCCGCATCAACGGCAAGCTCAACCACCTCAATGCCCAGCTCAACGCCTCCAACCAGCAGATGATGCAGGTCAATGCGCAACTGCATGACTCCAACCGCGTCAAGGACGAATACATCGGCCGTTTCCTCGACCTCTGTTCGCGCTACATAGACAAGCTCGACGCCTATCGTCTGAAGGTCAATCGCCGCCTCAAGGCCAACCAGCTGAAGGAACTGCAGCGAATGACCAGCAGCGAGGAGCTGCGCGAAACCGAGACGCGCGAACTCTTTGCCAACTTCGATGCCGCCTTCCTGCGCCTTTACCCCAACTTCGTCGAAGAGTTCAACACCCTGCTCCGTCCGGAGTTCCATCAGCAGTTAGGCCCCGACAGCGAACTCACCACCGACATGCGCATGGCCGCCCTCATCCGCCTCGGCATCGACGACTCTGCCCGCATCGCCGCATTCCTTCACCTCACCCCCAATACCATATATAATTATCGCGCGCGCATGAAGTCCCGTGCCGCCGGCAGCCGCGATGAACTGGAGGACAAAATCCGCGAAATCGGATTGCAGAGGGAGAAATGATGATAAAAAAGTGCCCAATATTTTGTATTGTCGAAAAAAATTCCTATCTTTGCGGGCTAAAAATAAATAACACAATACGAAATTACTCCCGATATGGCCGAATACATCAATATTCAAGAAGAAATTATAAAGCCCCTCGACCTTTATCTGGCTGGGGCAATCTCTGAAAAGAAGTTCCCATATGATTGGAGAAGTAATATTTCCGATGCCAGGGTAAAGCATTTTAATGAAGTGCGCGAAGCGCTGATGCCCTACTACCATCGCTTTTTCATGGCCGACAAGGATTTCTTTCGAAATGGGAATTCAGACGTTAATGTCAAATACAACTTGCTTGATGCCATTGAACGCGAGGGCAATTATGCAGGGCGCTTGTTTGTTGACCTCGACATCATAAAAGCAGCCGAAAACTGGGCAGAACGACTGGCTCCCGACAATCACTTTCCACTTTTCTTTTTCCTATTATTGAAGTCACTTTTGAAAAGAAACTTTAAGCCCGATTGGGAGAAACTGTACAACGACTTGAGGGAAAAACTGATCAAATCCAGGAGTTACGGCCACTTCAAAACGAATGAGCTGTACTGTATTCTGATGGGCATCACGCTGATAGAGCGTTCTGATCTGACCCGTGGGAAAAAGGATGAACTGATAGAATTGATGCATAGTCATTGGCAGTTCATCAAATACATGTATTCGGTGCTTATTCATTATATCGTCGGGCTGAGATTGGAAAACTTTGCGGCATTGGCCAATACAGTGTGCAATAAATCGTACTTCCCCTACATGCACTGGTTCTACAAGGCGTTCAAGGAAAACCTCGATAAAAACTGCCCCGAAGATGTGTTCGACCCGCACAGCGGCAAGAGCATAAGGGAACAGGCGTTGGTGCACATGAAGAAAATGGAGGAGATTATCAAATCGACAAAGCCTTCGACCGAACTTGACGAGCTGTTTGGTATCATATTCCCGAAAGTCATTGAGGATTTGAACAAGCAAAAACGCCCGAAAACATATGAAGAACTAGAAAAAGCTGTAGATGATCTGACGAACAGATACAACATGGTGTTGGAGCAGTTGACCAATGCCGTGAAGGATGTGGAGTCGGATAAGATTTCAACCGAAGACCTGACAGCAGCGTTTCTGCGTTTCCCTACCGATTTGGCTTTAGGATTGTTTGGGAGTGTCTCGACCTTGCTTGCTCATAATCAGACATGGCTGAAATGTGCGTCTCATATTCGTGAGCAAATATTGGCCAAGCATGAGAAGCCCATCATTCATGTGCAGGGCGACTATGTCGTAGAGAAAAAAGTTGAAAATGAAGTAAAGTATGTAAGTGCAGGAGCTACAGGTATCTGCACCAATAAAACAGGAAATGAATAGTTATGACTAAGGAAGAAATGATGGAAATGCTCAGCAAGAGCGGCATACACGTGGCTGGCGACCTTGTCTTGGAGAAGCATGTGGAAAATGAAATTGGCAACGTAGAAGCTGGTGGCATCGGCATTCAGATTATCAATTCTGAGAGGAAACCCAGTGTACCCAAACCAAAGAAAATAAGCGAAAAGAAGCCCAGCAGCGACAAGCCCAAGACACTTAAATACTTCACGCATGGTAATAATGGCAAGCTGATGGAGCAACGAAAAAGAGTGACCATCGTCTACCGAAAGCTTAACGAATGGGGCTGGATAGATGACAATACTACAGCTAATGATTTCGATTCATTCTTTGAGGGAGAACCCAGGCATTGCAACATTACGTGGATTGCCAACACAACGATACTGACGATTCTGCTGCAGGAGTTGTTAAAACAACCATACCTTACAGAGCAAACCGGATGCTCGGCAAAGTCGCTGGTCGAACAGCAATTTGGAAAAACTGCCAATTCGGACAGAACCCGTCTTGATGAAGATGCGGAGGAGAAGATAAAGCTTATTCTCTTTATTCTCGATACCAGGAATCCCTTGCCCGAAGGACGTGGAAGGAACACCAATGAGGAATACGATATACAAGATGCTGCTCTAAAAGCGGTATTCGAAGGTCAACTTCATTCGACCAAAGGCATTTAGTATGTAAGCGACTTTGTGAAAATGTAAGCGATTTTGTAAGCGAAATAAATTTTTTTTGAAATATTTTTAGTCGGAACACTCTTGAAATACAGAGAGTTCCGACTTTCTTTGTGTCTTTTCCTCATCTATGTAAGCATTTTGTCGTATTTCGCTTACGGATAGAGGGATGATTTCCCCACTGCTGAGAGCAGTACAACTAATCTGTCTGCGCTCAGTAGTATGACACAAAAAAAGAATAAGAACAGCGAACGGCCTGAAGTACAGTACGGCCCTCGCACCGTAGGAGAGATCCTACTCGAGAATCAACTTTTCAAGGACATCTACCCGAACACCGAATTGGGTACCGACCTTAAGTTACTCACCCGCAAGCCTGGAAGGACACCCATAGGAGAGTGCCTGGATGGCGTCCTCACACACGACGGCGAAGATCACTTCACCTTCATCCAGAATGCCAATGAGATGAAAAAGATGGTGGTTCATCGTAGCCCTATCATTTTCAAAGGAGAATGCATCAACGTCCACAAAAAGGAGGATGGCTCACTTCTCCTGACCTTCAACAGGCCACAATTCTCTGAGGACTTCACTTTCCAGGACTTTTGCCGAAAGGCTGCCGAGGAATTGTTCGTCTTCGCCTGCCATGTAGGGAAAGTGGGTGAGTAATTAACGACCACGGTTTCAATTTCAGTTGTTTCAGTTTCAGTTCGATTTTTTCGGTCCATTATTTTTTCAAAACCCCTCTCTTATACTATATAACTAATTAATAATTAATATATTATATAATAGAAGTGAAAAAATGACACCCTTCGAAAAACAACTGAAACAACTGAAACTGAAACGCTTGGTCAATCTATGTTTCATCTAAAAAGCAGAATATCAATGAAATACGACATTTCAAAAGCAACAGCACCTAAGATGCCTAACCTCGGAAATGGGTTGGA
>Ga0310691_10001696_pt1 | contig 32763 bp, 25 predicted proteins | sample 176DNAGHGlowgp2_FD_203887 | JGI IMG/M metagenome (GOLD analysis project Ga0310691, IMG submission 203887) | Sheep rumen microbial communities from Palmerston North, Manawatu-Wanganui, New Zealand - 1766 DNA GHGlow gp2 (v2) (version 2) | ecosystem: Host-associated > Mammals > Digestive system >... | reverse complement strand
TGTCAGTGAGTGACATGCTGAGGATTTGCAGTACCTCATAGGTGCTTCTATCCAGTCGCATATCATGCTGCACAATGGCAACGAGGCAGTAGGCACAGATGGCAGCGTAAATCTGTATTCTGACAGCATTCTCAGTTGTACCCCAGAATTTCTTGATCTTGAGGTGTTGCTTGAGCCACTTGAAGAACAGTTCTATCTGCCAACGATTCTTGTAAAGGTCAGCAACCTGCAGTGCAGTCAGTTCCATTGCATTGGTCAGAAACATGAACTCACGGCCTTGCTCCACATCGAAGAATCGTACGAGCCTAAGATGCTCTGGATAGCCTTTCTGACTGCCATAGATGGTCAGCTTTATCTCTGCATCAGTCAGAATTCCCTTGGGCATTCTGCGCTTCCAGTTGACGCACTTGTACTGCAAATTGGTCTTAGCCCTGACAACAAAGAACGACTCCGCACGATGTATGCGATAGAGTTCCTTAAAGTTGTTGTAGCCACGATCGAAGATGTAGTAAGCACCTGTCTCAATGGGAATTTCCTTCATCGCCTTGGAGTCATGAACTGACGCCGTAGTGATGTGGAAGAAGGCAGGAATCTGAGTCTCCAAGTCATACAGGGTATGTATCTTGATACCGCCCTTATGCTTACGGAACTTTGCCCACCAGAAGACATCCAGACATAGCGAGATGGTCGTGGAATCGAAAGCATAGATATTACCGTCAAGTTTGAAGATATCTGTAGCTCGTTTGCGTCTGGCCTCACTGACAAGGTGGTATGCATACTCCTCGAAGATGCGATAGTCACGGTTGGTATTTGCCTTGCTTAGATTACTTCTGGTCACATGCTTGCCAAGTCCGAGATGATAACACTTCTGATGATGGGCCTCTGTGGCGACAATCAAGTCTCTCATGCTCTCTCGGTTACCAAGTTGTCCGAACATCAATGTAAGAAGTTGATTCCAACATGTGAAATGCTTCACATAGCGGTTACCACCGTACTTGTCAACGATGTGACGAAACTTATCTGAGTCCATAAAAGCGACCAATTGGGAGAAAACGTATTTGGGCTTGTTCATATGCAGTCATCCATTTTGACTGCAAAGATACAAAATCAAATCGTCGCACCCTAAAAAGCTCTGCAACTAACTATATTTCAATCATTTCAAAGAGCGCTTAGCGATTTTTAGTGGACAGCAATGAGAGAAAATTAAAAGAAAAAGTGCTTTTCTTTTGTACTTCACATACTTTTTTGTACCTTTGCAGAAATTATTAACACCTTAAAATATAATATGAAGCTAAACGAAATACTGAGCGGCCAGCTGAATGCCGCAGAGTGGGAAGCCAAGGGCTATGAACTTCCAAAGTTTGATATTGCTAAGTTGCGCGAGAAGACTGCCAAGGAACCGACATGGGTACACTTCGGCGGCGGTAACATCTTCCGTGCGTTCCCTGCTGCCATCTTGAACGATGCCCTGAACACGGGCAAGTACGACCGCGGTGTCATCGTGGCCGAGACCTTCGACTTCGAGGTTATCGACAAGGCGTATGCTCCTTACAGCAACCTGTCGCTATGCGTGAACCTCTGCTCAGACGGTTCTATCGAGAAGAAGGTGATTGCCTCAGTCACAGAAGCGCTGAAGGCTGACCCGCAATTCCCTGACTGGCAGCGACTGGTGGAAATCTTCAAAAAGCCATCGTTGCAGATGATTTCGTTCACCATCACCGAGAAGGGCTACACGTTCAACGAGGCCGACCTGGCTCGCGGTCTGAACCCTGTATTCGCCATGGGTAAGGTGACGGCATTGCTCTATGAGCGCTGGAAGGCTGGCGAACTGCCTCTTACCGTGCAGTCGATGGACAACTGCTCGCACAACGGCGACAAGGTGAAGGCCGGTGTCTTCGGATATGCCGAGCGCTGGGTGAAGGACGGGCTGGTGCCTGCTGCCTTCCTGGACTACCTGAAGGACGAGAAGAAGGTGACCTTCCCCTGGTCGATGATTGACAAGATTACCCCGCGTCCGCACGAGAAGGTGAAGGAGCTGTTGGCTGCCGACGGTTTTGAGGACAACGACTATATCGAGACTGAGAAGCACACCTTCACAGCGCCCTTCGTGAACGCCGAGGAGGTGCAGTACCTGGTCATCGAGGACAACTACACCAACGGCCGTCCCCCACTCGACCTGGGCGGCGCCCTCTATACCACCCGCGAGACTGTGGACAAGGTGGAGACCATGAAGGTGACCACCTGTCTGAACCCGCTGCACACCGCCATGAGCATCTACGGCTGCATGTTGGGCTACACGCTGATTTCAGCAGAGATGAAAGACGAGGACCTGCGTGCCTTCATCCAGAAGATTGGCTACATGGAGGCCATGCCTGTCGTCGTTGACCCGGGCGTGCTGAACCCCTACGAGTTCATCGGTGCCGTGCTCAACAAGCGTCTGCCGAACCCCTTCATGCCCGATGCTCCGCAGCGCATCGCCATGGATACCAGCCAGAAGCTGCCCATCCGCTTTGGCGAGACACTGAAGAAATATATTGCCCGCGGACTGGACAAGTCGAACCTCGTGCTGATTCCGCTGACGCTGGCTGGCTACGCCCGTTACCTGAAGGGCATCAAGGACGATGGTACGCCGTTTGATTGCTCGCCCGACCCCATGCTTGAAGAGTTGCAGGCCATCGTCGCCCCCTTAGAGATTGGCAAGGCCGACCAGGACTGGAGCCCGCTGAAGAAGCTGTACACGCGCAAGGATGTCTTCGGACTCGACCTCTACGAGGCTGGTCTTGGCGAACAGATCGAGGGCATGGTGAAAGAGCTGTATGCAGGCGAAAGAGCGGTTCGCAAGACCCTTCACAAGTATGTAGTAGCAAGATAAGGGCTTTGTATAGATACATATTTCAAACTAAAAGCTGGCAAAATAGTTAATTTTGTCAGCTTTTTCACATTTCAAGCGTTAATTTCTAACTGTCGTTAAGAGTAAGGGGAAAAGTGTTAAATTGCGACAAAAATCCATGACATTTTGTCAGTTTTACGTTTTTTGACCCTATATTTGCAGTCGATTTCAGCGAATGAGATTATCAAACAATTTAAATAAAAAGAAGAATATGAAAAAGATTGTAAAGAATTTGATGCCGGCAATGTACCTGATTGTCATTGCTTTCTCGGCAGCTTCGTGCAACAAGACACAGGCCGCTCCCGCAGCCGCCACCGTCGCACCAGGACAACCCGTAGACCTGACCTATGCAGCAGAGAAGTCGCTGCCCTCAGTGGTCTACATCAAGTCAGTCATCAACGCCAAGACGCAGACCGTGGAATATTCTGACCCCTTCGAGGACTTCTTCTCCGATCCTTTCGGCGGCTTCTTCGGACGCGGACAGGGCAATAACAACGGCAAGCGCCAGCGTCAGGTGCAGACTCCCAAGCGTGCTGCTGCAGGTTCTGGTGTCATCATCTCAGCCGACGGCTACATTGTCACTAACAACCATGTGGTTGACGGTGCCGACGAACTGACGGTGACATTGAACGAAAATTCAAAGGAGTATTCAGCCCGCATCATCGGTGCCGACAAGACCACCGACCTGGCACTCATCAAGATTGACGCCAAGGACCTGCCAGCCATTGCCATTGCCAACAGCGACGATGTGAAAGTCGGCGAGTGGGTACTGGCAGTCGGTAACCCCCTGGGACTGAACAATACCGTTACTGCGGGTATTGTCTCTGCCAAGGCCCGCCAGATGGGTGGCGAGGGTGTCACCTCGATGATTCAGACCGACGCCGCCATCAACCAGGGTAACTCTGGCGGTGCACTGGTCAACACCAACGGTGCGCTGATTGGCATCAACGCCATGCTGGCATCACCCACGGGCTCGAACATCGGCTACGGCTTTGCCATTCCCACAGCCATCATGAATAAGGTTGTCGAAGACATCAAGAAATACGGTGCCGTGCAGCGTGCCATGATTGGCATCAAGGGTGGCGACGTCAGCAACTATGTGGATGCTGAGAAGGAGAAAGGCAACGAGGTTGACATGGGCACCATGGAAGGCATCTATATCGGCGAAGTGGTTGAGGACGGTGCTGCCGCTGCTGCCGGTCTGCAGAAGGGAGACGTCATCACCTCGATTGACGGCAAGAAGATCAAGAAGTTCGGCGAGCTGCAAGGCATCCTGGCTCAAAAGCGTCCTGGTGACGAGATTAAGATTTCGTACCTGCGCAACAAGAAGTCGCACTCGGTAACGCTGACGCTGAAGAATGAGCAAGGCAACACCAAGGTGGTCAAGAATGCCGATGTTGACGTGCTGGGCATTGACGTCCGCCCGATTACCGACAGCCAGAAGCAGCAGTTGGAAATCCCCTACGGTCTGGAAGTCTTAAAGGTGAATGGCGGCAAGATGAAGGAAGCCGGCGTGCCTAAGGGATTCATCATCCAGCGCATCAACGAGGCTCCGATGAAGTCCTTCGACGACCTGCAGGAGGCTGTCAAGGAGGCAGGCAGCTCCAAGGACCAGATGCTCGTCATCAAGGGTATCTACCCGACAGGTAAGCGCGGCGGATTCGTAGTCTACCTGCAGAACGAGTAAGTCTAAGCATTCTGTGAAACAATAAAATAACATGAGCGTGGGTCAAGATGTAGACTCACGCTCATATTATTTATCAACCATCCCTGGCCCGATTTATCAACCACCCCCGGCCCCTCCTTTCTAAGGAGGGGGAAAGTTACACCCCCATAACCGCCTTGACCAGCCACATGACAATGGGGACGGTAATGGCAAAGACACCGATAATGTCGATGATAATGCCCGACTTCATCATCTTCGTAATGGGCACCATGCCCGAAGCATAGACGATGGCGTTAGGCGGTGTAGAGACGGGCATCATAAAGCCTAATGACGACGACAAGGCGATGCCTACAGCCACAGGTATAGGGCTGAAGCCCAGCGATACTGCCGTGCTGATGGAGATGGAGCCCATGAGGTTGATGGCTGCTGTGTGTGAGGTAAACTCAGACAGTAGCAGTGTCATGAAGCAGAAGACCCCAATGAAGACCCACTCCGACGGGCTGTTGCCGAGCAGTTCCTTGATGCCGCCGCCAACCCAATCGCTCAAGCCAGTGGTATAAATAAGGCTTCCTAATGACAGGCCGCCGCCAAAGAGCAACAGCGTGCTCCAGTCAATACCCTCCAGGCCTTCTTTCCACGTCATCGTCATCTTGCCTTGCTTGACGTCCACGGGCAAAACAAATAGCAGCAGCGCACCAATCATGGCAGCGAGTCCCTCAGGCACATGGTCGTCGTAGAGTTTGATGATGTCTGACTGGGGACCGTAGATGAGACTCAGCACGCTGGGCAATATCCACAACGCTACGGCAACGCTGAAAGCCAGTACCGTGTTTTTCTGTGCACGCGTCCAGCCTCCCAGTTCTGCGGCCAGCTGACGTATCATCTGCTGAGCGCCCTCAATGCGGTTGATGTCGACAGGGAACATCCACATCAGCACCACGTAGGCCAACACGAAGTAAATGACCAGGGCTACCAGACCCCAAACCATCCAGTCGAAGAACGATATTATGGGCGCATTGGGAGCCAGCTGCTGCAGGAAACCTATCATCATAAGGTTGGGAGGCGTGCCGATGGGCGTCAACACACCACCGATAGAGCAGGCATAGGCCGTCATCAGCATCAGTCCCGTAGCATATTTGTAGTTCTTCAGGTCAATCACCTTCCCGCTGTGCGCCATCATCTCACGGATGGTTTCCAGCAGTCCGAGCGAGATGGGGAACATCATGGCACACGTTGCCGTATTGCTCACCCACCCCGAGCAGATGATACACACCAGACCGATGGCCAAGAAGATGCGCCGCGGCGAATCGCCAACCCAACGCATCGACATAATGCCGTAGGCGATACGCTTGTCCAGTCCGTTGACCATCATGGCCTTGGCCAACAGGAATCCACCCATGAACAGGAAAATCATGGGATTGGCGAAATTGGCAAAGACATCGCTCATCTTCGCCACACCAAACAGCACGCAAAGCGTCGGTCCCAGCAGGGAAGTCACGGCAATGGGGACAGGCTCCGTAATCCACCAAACAGCTACCAACGCCATGACGGCGAGCATGTGATGGGCTGCCTCACTAATGCCCGCTATGGGCAATAACCACAGTACGACGGCACATAACAGTCCCAGAAGCGCACCAACAGCTCGACGCTTGTCATCAAAGGAACTATTCTTCTGTTTCATCACTTGTTTTTGTTTGTTGAGTGCAAAGATAGATATTTGTAGGCATAAAACAAAAGAAAGTAAGATTTTTTCTTGGTCGTTACGAAAAAATACCTTACTTTTGCACGGAAATTGACAAACTATATGAGGCAGCTGAAAATCACAAAATCGATCACTAACCGCGAAAGTGAAGCTCTTGAAAAATACTTGGTTGAAATCGGCAAGGAGGAACTCCTTTCTGCCGAGGAAGAAGTGGAGTTAGCACAGCGCATCCGTAAAGGTGACCGCAAAGCCCTGGAGCGGCTGACGAGGTCCAACCTGCGCTTTGTGGTATCAGTGGCCAAGCAATACCAGAATCAGGGACTGTCGTTAGCCGACCTGATCAACGAGGGTAATCTGGGACTCATCAAGGCTGCAGAGAAGTTCGACGAGACACGCGGCTTCAAGTTTATCTCGTATGCTGTATGGTGGATACGCCAGAGCATACTCCAGGCCATTGCAGAACAAAGCCGCATCGTCAGGCTCCCCCTGAACCAGGTCGGCTCCATCAATAAAATCAACCGCATGCTCAGCAAGTTTGAGCAGGAGAACGAGCGCCGTCCTTCCATAGAGGAAATATCAGAGCATATAGACCTGCCTGAGGACAAGATAGACGAAGCCATGCATGTCACAGGCCGACAGATTTCCGTTGACGCGCCCTTCGTGGAAGGTGAAGACAACAGCCTGCTGGATATTCTGGTCAACGACGACGCGCCGATGGCAGACCGCCAACTGGTCATGGAGTCCCTACAGTCAGAGATAGCCAATGCGCTCCAGATGCTCAGCGAGCGCGAGCGGAACATTATTACCGCTTTCTACGGCATCGGGCAGTCTGAGATGACGCTGGAGGAAATCGGCAACAAGTTCGGACTCACCCGTGAACGCGTCAGGCAAATCAAGGAGAAGGCCATACGCCGTCTTCGCAGTAATACAAAGAACAAAATATTAAAAGCATATTTAGGACAATGAAACAATTGAAACTCTTTCTGCTGGCGTTTTTGGTCATGATGACAGCAACGTCCGCAGAAGCCAAAACCGTCAAAGTCGATAACCTGTACATGTTCGGGTTCTCAGCGTCCTTCAAGGATTCTGTAGTCTATGTCACAGACATCCAGAACGTCCCACAGGCCAGGATTAATGAGAAAAAGTTCCTGCTTGACAGAGACCAATATTCCTATCAGCTGAAAAACTATCTTGAAAAAACGCTTCAACAGCCTGGCCGTATCTGTCTGGTTATCTATGACATCGACAAGAAGAAGGCAGAAAAGAAGTATGTCAAACTCATGAAGAAATACAAGAAGGGCTATCAAGTCCTGTACTTGAACGAGACACAATTCAGGTTCAAAGTTATAGAGGGTGACGCTGACGAATAATGAACGACCATAAGATTATCAACGACCCCGTTTTCGGGTTCATCAAGATAAAACGCGGACTGCTGTACGATATCGTGCAGCATCCGTTTTTTCAGCGCCTGAACAGAATCAACCAGTTGGGACTTGCCTCCGTCGTCTATCCCGGAGCACGTCACACCCGCTTTCAGCACTCGTTAGGAGCCTTCTATCTCATGACGGAAGCCGTCAAGTCGCTCACGGAGAAAGGCGTCTATATCTTTGACTCGGAAGCTGAGGCGGTACAGGCTGCCATCCTCATGCACGACATCGGCCACGGTCCCTTCTCGCATGTATTGGAAAACACCCTAATACATGGTGTCACCCATGAAGACATTTCGCTGATGATGATGGAACGCATGAACCACGACCTGAAAGGGCAACTGGCGCTGGCCATCAGCATCTTTAAGGACGAATATCCCAATCAAATCTTCCACCAGCTGATCAGCAGCCAGCTCGACATGGACCGGCTGGACTATCTGCGGCGAGACTCTTTCTATACGGGTGTCACCGAGGGCAATATCGGGTCAGCCAGAATCATCAAGATGCTCAATGTCAAGGACGACCGGCTTGTGGTCGACTCGAAGGGCATCTACTCCATCGAGAACTACCTTACTTCCCGACGGCTGATGTACTGGCAAGTCTATCTGCACAAGACCGCAGTAGGCTACGAGAGAATACTGGTGAACACGCTGAGACGGGCTTGCGACCTGGTAAGAGAAGGCAGAGAAGTGTTTGCCTCTCCTGCCTTGGCATACTTTCTGAAGAACGACCGGCCTTTTGATGAAGAAACTTTACAAGTTTACGCCGAGCTCGACGACTCCGACATCTGGAGTGCGCTGAAAGCGTGGAAGCATGCCGACGACAAGATTCTATCGACACTTGCCACCGACATGCTGGACCGCCACCTGTTCAAAGTTGAAGTCAGCGAGGAGCGTCCGTCGCAGGAATACATCGACCAGATAGCCCATGACATTGCCCGGCATTTAAGCATTTCTGATGCTGACACGCGTTACATGATGACCCTCACCGAGATTGGGAAAGACATGTACAATCCTGACGACGACAGCATCGGAATTCTTTACAAAGACGGCTCCATCAAAGACATTGCCGAAGCTTCAGAAATCTTAAATGTACAGCTGCTTTCCAAAAAAATCCGTAAATATTACCTCTGTTATCATCGTTTTTCATAAAAAATGATTAACTTTGCAGAGTTTTATAAAACTTTGTTGACATTATGGAGTTTACAGCCAAACAAATAGCCGACTATATAGGAGGCCGCGTGGAAGGTAACGAACAGACAACCATCCATACCTTTGCAAAAATCGAAGAAGGGAAAGAAGGAGCCATCACGTTCCTCTCGAACCCCAAATACACCCAGTATATCTACGACACCAAGGCCAGCATCGTCCTTGTCAACGAGGACTTGGTATTGGAGAAGCCCGTCACGACGACGCTGATCCGTGTCAAGAATGCCTACGAGTGTGTCGCCAAACTGATGCAGATGTATGCTGCCATGCAGCCTAAAAAGACAGGCATTGACTCGCAGGCTTTCGTGTCGCCATCAGCCAAAATCGGCAAGGATGTCTATATCGGTCCCTTCACCTATATCGGCGACGGCGTGCAGATAGGCGACGGCTGCCGCATCTATCCCAACGTCACTATCTATGAAGGCACAAAAATTGGCAACCGCGTCACCATTCATGCCGGTTCAGTCATCGGCGCTGACGGCTTTGGCTTCGCTCCCAACCAGGAAGGCTACGAGAAGATTCCACAGATAGGCATTGTGGTCATTGAGGACGACGTAGAGATTGGTGCCAACACCTGCGTTGACCGCTCAACGATGGGACAGACCGTCATCCACAAGGGTGTCAAGTTGGATAACCTCATCCAGGTCGCCCATAACTGTGAGATTGGCGAGAATACCGTGATGTCAGCACAAGTAGGCATGGCAGGCAGTACGAAAATCGGTGCCTGGTGTATGGTTGGCGGACAGGCTGGCTTCTCTGGCCATATCAAGATTGCCGACAAGACATTCATTGGTGCCCAAAGCGGTGTCATCAGCAACACGAAGGGCAATGGCGAACAGCTGATTGGCACACCTGCCATCGACCCGAAGATATTCTTCAAGGCACAGGCTATTGTGAAGAAGCTGCCCGACATCTATCGCGAACTGGGCATGTTACGCAAGGAAATAGAAGAACTTAAAAAACGATAACGAGAACGTTAACGGGAACGACAACGGGAACGTTAACGAAAACGAGAACAAAACGAGAACGAAATGAAACAAAAAACAATCAAAGGCAGTTTTTCGCTTTTTGGAAAAGGACTGCATACCGGATTAAACCTGACAGTAACATTCAATCCTGCACCCGAGAATTCAGGCTATAAGATTCAGCGCATCGACCTGGAGGGAAATCCCGTTATTGACGCTATTGCCGAGAATGTGATGGACACCCAGCGCGGTACCGTCCTGGGCAAGGGCGACGTCCGCGTCAGCACGGTGGAGCACGGATTGGCAGCTCTCTATGCGCTGGGCATCGACAACTGTCTGATACAGGTTAACGGACCGGAATTTCCAATCCTCGACGGTTCTGCCATCAAGTATGTGGAGAAGATACAGGAGATAGGCATCGAAGAGCAGAATGCGCCCAAGGACTACTATATCATCCGCAAGAAGATAGAGGTCAAGGACGACAAGACCGGCTCGTGCATCACGATACTGCCCGATGATGAGTTCTCGCTGACCACCATGTGCTCCTTCGAGTCCAAGTTCATTAACTCGCAGTTTGCCACACTTGACAAGATTGACAAGTTCTCAACAGAGATAGCTGCTGCCCGTACATTCGTCTTTGTACGCGATATAGAGCCCTTGCTGCAGGCCAACCTCATCAAGGGCGGCGACATGGACAATGCCATCGTCATCTATGAGCGGCAGACCACCCAGGAGCGCCTTGACATGCTGGCAGACATGCTGCATGTGGAGCATCGCGATGCCACGGAACTGGGCTATATCCAGCACAAGCCGCTGGTATGGGAAAACGAATGTACACGCCACAAGCTGTTGGACGTCATCGGCGATATGGCGCTGATAGGCAAGCCCATCAAGGGTCGTATCATTGCCACCCGTCCTGGACACACCATCAATAACAAATTTGCCCGCCAGATGCGTAAGGAGATTCGCAAGCATGAGATACAGGCGCCCATCTACGATCCCAACGAGGAACCGATCATGGACGTCAACCGCATTCGCGAACTGCTCCCCCACCGCTATCCCATGCAGCTGGTCGACAAAGTTATTTCGTTAGGTGCCAACACCATTGTCGGTATCAAGAACATCACGGCTAACGAACCATTCTTCCAGGGGCACTTCCCCGAAGAGCCTGTGATGCCTGGCGTGCTGCAGATTGAGGCCATGGCACAATGCGGCGGACTGTTGGTGCTGAATACGCTGGAAGAGCCTGAGCGCTGGTCGACCTACTTCATCAAGATTGACGATGTGAAGTTCCGTCAGAAAGTTGTACCTGGAGACACGCTGATTTTCAAGGTAGACCTCCTGGCGCCTGTGCGTCATGGCATCTCTTCGATGAAGGGCTACATCTTCGTCGGCGACCACGTTGTTGCCGAGGCAACCTTCACGGCGCAGATTGTTAAGAACAAGTAGTTAAGAAGTTAAAGAAGTTATAGGAATTTATGGCAAATCAGATACATCCCATGGCCGTCATTGATCCTGAGGCTATCCTTGGCGACAACAACGTGATAGGTCCCTTTTGTGTGATTGACAAAAATGTCGTCATTGGCGACAACAACACTTTCTTGAACAATGTAACCGTTCACTTCGGCGCCCGTATTGGTTCAGGTAATGAGTTCTTCCCCGGAGCCAGCATTTCCACGAAGCCACAGGACTTGAAGTTCCAGGGGGAGGAAACCACCTGTGAAATTGGCGACAATAACTCCATCCGCGAGAATGTCACCATCAGCCGTGGTACGGCATCAAAAGGAAAGACCGTCGTCGGCAACGGCAACCTGCTGATGGAGAACATGCACATCGGTCATGACTGCGTCATCGGCAATGGCTGCATCATCGGCAACTCCACCAAGTTTGCTGGTGAAGTCATCGTCGACGACTATGCCATTATCTCGGCAACATGCCTGTTCCATCAGTTCCTGCATGTGGGCAGCTATATCATGTTCCAGGGCGGTACGCGCACCAGTCAGGACATTCCGCCTTACGTCATTGCAGGCAAGGAACCCGTGCGCTATGCCGGTGTCAACCTGATTGGACTGCGCCGCAGAGGTTTCCCCAACGAAACCATCGAGGCCATCCACGACGCCTATCGCATCATCTATGCACAAGGAGTACTGAAAGACGGCATTGCAGAGGCACGTGCCAAGTATCCCAACTCCAAGGAGGTGGAATACATCTGCTCGTTTATCGAGAACTCTAAGCGTGGTATTATACGGTGAACAGACAGACCCTGATTGTCATCACAGGACCTACGGCCGTTGGGAAGACGGCTCTCACTATTGAGCTGGCCAAGCATTTTGGCGTCCCCGTCATCAATGCCGACTCGCGGCAGATCTATCGTGAACTCAAGATTGGTACAGCGATGCCCTCTGCTGAGCAACTGCAGCAAGTCAGGCATTACTTCGTAGGCACGAAGAGCATTCAGGACTATTATAATGCCTCGATGTATGAACAGGATGTTCTGCAACTGATAGACAGTCTGTCAACATCTGATGACAACCAGCCGACATCCGACCTGCACCTCTTGTCTGGCGGAAGCATGATGTACATTGATGCTGTTTGCTATGGCATTGACGACATTCCGACCATCCGCGAGAACATTCGCGAGGAGATGAAACGACGTTATGCAGAAGAAGGGTTGGAGGCGCTCTGTGAAGACTTGAAGCGGCTGGACCCAGAGCACTACGCCATCGTTGACCGCCAGAATCACCGACGTGTCATCCACGCATTGGAAATATGCTACCAGACAGGTAAAACCTATACATCCTTTCGCACCCAACACAAAAAGCCCCGTCCCTTTCAGATCATCAAAATCGGTCTCAACCGTGAACGCGAAGAGCTCTACAACGGAATCAACCGCCGCGTAGACATGATGATGGAACAGGGTTTGCTGCAAGAGGCAGAACAGTTCTACGCCCATCGCCAGTGTAATGCCCTGAATACGGTTGGCTACAAGGAACTGTTTGATTATATGGACGGTCGCTGGTCGCTTCAGGAGGCTGTTGAGCGCATCAAGGGCAATACTCGCCGATATGCCCGCAAGCAGCTGACATGGTTCAGGCGGGACGAACTGATGCGCTGGTTCCACCCCGACAACAAGGAAGAAATATTGAAATACATAACACAATATGAACACATACATCAGTAATATCATTCATGCCCCCAAGAAAGCATGGAACTGGTATAAGCAATTGTATCAAGGCAAGAAGTGGTATACGAAAGGTGCAGTAGGCATCGCCTCGCTGATTGTCCTGTTTCTGCTCTACCTTGTCATGGTTGACATCAATTTCCTGTGGCTGTTCGGAAAGTCGCCGTCCATGAGCAACATCATGAACCCCAAGACCATCCAAGCCTCAGAACTGTATAGTGCCGACGGTGTGCAGATAGGCAAGTACTTCAGCGAGAACCGCACCCCTGTCAAATACGAGGACGTCAACCCCGTATTCTGGAGAGCCCTCATCGATACCGAAGACGAACGTTTCTTCCAGCATTTCGGAATTGACTTCCAAGGTGTTCTTGCTGCCTTTAAGGACTATGTCGTTCATCACGATGCACGTGGTGCCTCGACCATCACGCAACAGCTCGTCAAGAACATGTTCCGCGTCCGTACGGAATACTCCACAGGCTTGCTGGGCAATATTCCCGGCATCAAGATGCTCATCATGAAGAGCAAGGAATGGATTACCGCCGTCAAGATTGAGATGTTCTTCGACAAGAAGCAGATTCTCACCATGTATGCCAATACCGTCGACTTCGGCTCCAATGCCTACGGCATCAAGACGGCGGCAAAGACCTATTTCGGAACGACGCCGCAACAGCTGACAACGGACCAGGCCGCCATCCTCGTGGGACTGTTGAAGGCCACGACCTATTACAACCCGCGCATCAATCCCAAGAACTCCTTCAACCGCCGCAATGTCGTGCTCAACAACATGCTCATCCACCGTGACATCACGAAAGCGCAATACAACGAACTGAAAGAGCTTCCCATCAAACTTGACTACAGCGTCGAAAACAACTATGACGGACAGGCACAGTACTTCCGCGAAGCAGTCAAGAACTACCTGAAAGAGTGGTGCGACGACAACGGCATCGACCTCTATAAGGACGGTCTGAAAATCTACACCACCATCGACACCCGTATGCAGAAATACGCCGAGGCTGCCGCCATCAAGCAGATGAAGCAGGTACAGCGCAACTTCAACAGCCACTGGGGAAATACCAACCCGTGGCAGGACGAGCACCATGTAGAGATTCCCCATTTCATTGAGGACCTTGCCAAAAAGACACCTTATTATAAAGTATTACAGCAGAAATACAACAGCCAGGACTCCATCGACTACTATCTGAACAAGCCCCACAAGGTGAAGCTCTTCGACTATGAGCAAGGCATCATCGAACGTGAGATGTCAACCCTGGACAGCATACGCTATATGGAACACTTCATGCACTGCGGCTTCGTGGCGATAGAACCGCAGACTGGTCATGTCAAGGCCTGGGTGGGCGACGTCGACTTCAAGACATGGAAGTATGACAAGGTAACAGCCATGCGACAGCCGGGGTCAACCTTCAAGCTCTTTGTCTATACCGAAGCCATGAACCAAGGTCTGACGCCGTGCGACAGGCGCGTGGACTCCTACATCCAGATGAAGGTCATGGACAACGGCAAGGAGGTGCTGTGGCGCCCCACCAATGCCAACGGCTACTTCACGGGCGACTCCATGCCGCTGAAGGCAGCCTTTGCCCAGAGCATCAACTCCGTGGCGGTCAAGCTCGGTCAGGAGATGGGCATCGACCGCATCGTCAACACCGCCCATGCCATGGGTATCAAGAGCGAACTCAAGGCCACACCGTCACTGGCCCTTGGTTCCAGCGACGTCAACCTGCTGGAACTCGTCAGCAGCTATGCCACCGTTGCCAACGACGGCAAGCAGCATGACCCCGTACTCGTCACCCGCATCCTCGACCGCGACGGCAACGAGCTCTATGCAGCACCCACAGAAGCACATCAGGCCATCACCTACAGGAGCGCCTACCTCATGCAGCAGCTGCTCATGGGCGGCATGCGCGAACCAGGCGGAACAAGCATGAGCCTTTGGGGGTATGTCGGCAAATACTCTGACACCGAATTCGGCGGAAAGACCGGCACATCCAACAACCATTCCGATGCGTGGTTCGTGGGCGTCAGTCCAAAATTAGTGGCCGGTGCCTGGGTAGGAGGCGAATACCGCAGCATACATTTCCGCACAGGAGCCCTCGGACAAGGCTCGCGAACGGCTCTCCCCATTTGCGGCTACTTCTTCGAATCTGTGCTTGGCGACCCGTCATTCAAACAGTATCATGCCAAATTTGGAAAGCCCAAGGATGCTGACATCAGCGCAGACATGTATAACTGCGCCAGCTACTATCACCGCCGCGACACGGATTCCGTAGCAGTCGACAGCCTGGACATCGAGGTTGAACAGGAAATGGTTCTTGACGAATTTGGCAACATGATAGTGAAGCCCAAGGAACACCACGAAGATGCTGACGGCCAGCCGCAGCCCAACACCCCAGCAGAAGCAGAAGAACCCAAGGAACAACAGTAGGACTTTGAATCAGGAAACGCTGGACATCAACAATCAGGAGTGGCAGCAAGCCCTCCAGATTATCCAATACACCCGTCGCTCGCTCTTTCTGACAGGAAAGGCGGGGACGGGTAAATCGACGTTCCTGCGCTATGTCGCCGCTCATACCAAGAAGAAGCACGTCATCCTTGCCCCCACGGGTATTGCCGCCATCAATGCCGGCGGACAGACACTGCACAGCTTCTTCAAGCTTCCCTTTCACCCCCTGCTGCCCAACGATTCGCGCTACAATGCCCGCAACATCCGCAAGACGTTGAAGTACAGCGGCGTCACACTCAAACTGCTGCGCGAGACAGAGCTCATCATCATCGACGAAATCAGCATGGTGCGGGCAGACATCATCGACTTTATCGACCGCGTGCTGCGCATCTACTGCCGTAACATGCGTGAACCTTTCGGCGGCAAACAACTGCTGCTGGTGGGCGACATCTTCCAGCTTGAACCTGTTGTCAAGGAAGAAGAGTGGCGACTCATGCAGCCATTCTATCCCTCAGCCTATTTCTTCGATGCCAAAGTGTGGCAGCAGATGCAACTCGTCAGCATAGAGTTGCGGAAAGTCTACCGCCAGAGCGATGCACAGTTCATAGCCATCCTTGACCGCATCCGCCAAAACACAGCTACTGACGAAGACCTTGCAGCCATCAACCACCGCGTAGACCAGCAGCAGGAGACGCACCAGCAGTCTGTCTTCCCCATCACACTTGCAACGCGCAGGGACACGGTAGACTGGATTAACGAGCAGCAACTGGCCAACCTCGACGGCAGCATCACCATGTTTAAGGGAACGATTCAAGGCGAGTTTCCGCTCACTTCCCTACCCGCCCCCATGGAGCTTGAAGTCAAGCCCGGTGCCCAGGTCATCTTTACCAAGAACGACAAGGAGAAGCGCTGGGTAAACGGCACCATCGGCATTGTCACCGGCATTGACCAGGAAGAAGGCATCATCGGTGTCGTCGATGAAGACGGCCATGAATATGACGTCGGCTGCGAACTATGGGAAAACATGCGCTATACCTTCAACGAGAAAGAACAGAAGATAGAAGAAGAGCTGCTTGGTACCTTCAGACAGTTCCCCCTGCGACTTGCCTGGGCCATCACCGTTCACAAAAGCCAGGGACTGACGTTCCGACAGGTAAAGATTGATTTCTCAGGCGGCGGTGCCTTTGCAGGCGGACAGACCTACGTTGCCCTGAGCCGTTGCATGTCGTTACAAGGACTAACCCTTGAAGAGCCACTCCGTCGCAGCGACATCTTCGTACGCCCCGAAGTCGTACAGTTTGCCCAACGGTACAACAACGGACAACTGATGCGGCAGGCACTCAGCGAGAGCAAGGCCGACAAGGAATACCGCGAAGCCGTCAGCGCCTTCGACCGCCGCGACTTCGACGTATTCCTGAAACACTTCTTCGTAGCCATCCACAGCCGCTACGACTTGGAGCGTCCGGAAGTCCAGCGTTATATCCGTCGCAAACTCGGCATCATCAACCTACTGCACAACGAAAAGCAGCAACTCGAAGAGGAACTCCGCCGACACGAGGAACTCCTGAAACGTCTCGCCGTGGAATACACCCTCTTGGGCAAGGAATGTGAAGCCGAACACATGACCGATGCAGCCATCCGCAATTATGAAAAGGCGTTGGAACTATATCCCGATGCCCCAGAACCCAAGCGACGCCTCAAGAAGCTAAAATGAATCCCTACTCAGGAGGTCATGACGGTTCTGACAGATGACAGATGACAGTTTTTAATCCATGCGGGAGCGGTAGTCTTCGTAGGTGAAGCGGCGCAGCAGTTCCAGGGTGCCGTCGCTGTGTAGCATGGCTATGGAAGGATGCGTGATACCATTGAAGGTGTTGGTCTTGACGGTGGTGTAGTGTATCATGTCCTCAAAGATGACCTCCTCGCCCACCTGCAGCTCATGGTCGAACTGCCACAGTCCCATGAAGTCGCCACTCAGGCAGCTGTTGCCGCCAAGACGATAGAGGTGAGCGGGTTTGGGTGAGCGTTGTGAGGCTTCTTCCTCGTCGATATGTTCAGCACCGCGCACGTCGGGATTGTACGGCATTTCCAGGCAATCGGGCATGTGGCAGGTGAAGCTGACATCGAGAATGGCCGTGCGTACGCCCTTGTCCTCGACGATGTCCACAACGCTGCTGACGAGCGGTCCCGTCTGCCAGACAAAGGCGCTGCCGGGCTCGAAGATGACCTTCAGATGGGGATAGCGCTCATGGAAGCCCTGCATGAGCCGCACCAGCAGTTCGATGTCGTAGTCGTTGCGCGTCACCAAATGACCGCCGCCGAAGTTAATCCATTCCAGCTGTGGAAACCATTTGGCGAACTTCTGTTCGATATGCTTCAGTGTGCGTTCAAACACGTCGGCACCACTTTCGCAATGGCAATGGCAATGGAAGCCCCTGATGTCGTGAGGCAGCTGCTCAGGCAGTTTGTCAGCCGTCACGCCAAAGCGGGTGCCTGGGGCGCAGGGGTTGTAGAGCATGGTGCCCACCTCAGAATATTCGGGATTGACGCGCAGGCCGATGGAGCAATCCTCTGCCCGCTCGTGAAAGCGCTCGTACTGGGTCAGCGAGTTGAAAGTCAGATGGCTGGAACAGCGGACAATCTCGTCGAACTCTTCGTCTTTGTAGGCCGGCGAATAAGTGTGGGCCTTGGCGCCGAACTCCTCTAACGCCAGCCGTGCCTCGCTGAGCGAACTGGCTGTAGTGGAACGGATATACTCGCGGAAGACGGGAAATGTCTTCCACAGGGCAAAGGCCTTGAAGGCCAGTATCCACTCCGTATCAGTGCGGCGGGCTACGTCGCTGATTGTCTGCAAGTTGCGGCGCAGCCGCTCTTCTTCTATAATATAAATAGGTGTATTGTTCATCGTCGTCATGTCTTTACAGTTTGCAAAGGTAGGAAAAATCTGCAAATAATTTTGCATTTCCACTCACTTATTTGTGCCTCTGACTGCGTCAAAGGTACTTACGTTCGACAACACCAAAATAAAACAAGTTTTTTTTGGTGTTGTGCTCACTTATTCGTACCTTTGCACGCAATTTATAATAAGGTATATGGAATTAGCAAGCAAATACGACCCGAAAGAGGTCGAATCGAAATGGTATCAGTATTGGCTGGATAACAAGCTGTTCAGTAGCAAACCCGACGGACGTGAACCCTACACCATCGTCATCCCCCCGCCCAACGTGACGGGCGTGCTGCACATGGGCCACATGCTGAACAACACCATACAGGACATCCTCATTCGCCGCGCACGCATGGAGGGCAAGAACGCCCTGTGGGTACCCGGCACTGACCACGCCTCCATCGCCACTGAGGCTAAGGTGGTGAAGAAGTTGGCCGAACAGGGCATCAAGAAGCACGACCTGACGCGTGAGGAATTCCTGAAGCATGCCTGGGACTGGACCGACGAGCACGGCGGCATCATCCTGAAACAGCTGCGCCGACTGGGTGCCTCGTGCGACTGGGACCGCACGGCCTTCACCATGGACGAGAAGCGCTCAAAGAGCGTCATCAAGGTCTTTGTAGACCTCTACAACAAGGGCTACATCTACCGTGGCCTGCGCATGGTGAACTGGGACCCGAAGGCCCTCACCGCCCTCTCTACCGAGGAGGTTATCTACCGCGAGGAGAAGAGCCACCTGTACCACCTGAAGTACTATGTAGCTGATCCGGAAAATCTGAATATACCGGAGAATCCGGAAGAATCCGGCAACGTCATCCACAAGGACGAGAAGGGCTACTACGCCGTGGTGGCCACGACGCGCCCGGAGACCATCATGGGCGACACAGCCATGTGTATCAACCCCAAAGACCCAAAGAACCAGTGGCTGAAGGGCCGCAAGGTCATCGTGCCCTTGGTGGGTCGCGTCATTCCCGTCATCGAGGACCGCTACGTGGACATCGAGTTTGGTACGGGCTGTCTGAAGGTAACGCCCGCCCACGACACCAACGACTACATGCTGGGCAAGACCCACAACCTGGAGACCATCGACATCTTCAATGCCGACGGTACCATCAGCGATCAGTCGCCCATCTACGTGGGCATGGACCGCATGGACTGCCGCAAGCAGATAGCCAAGGACCTGGAGGCCGCAGGACTGATGGAGCGCGTGGAGGACTACACCAACAAGGTGGGTTACTCGGAGCGCAACCCCGACACGGCCATCGAGCCGCGCCTCTCGCTGCAATGGTTCCTGAAGATGAAGCACTTCGCCGAGATTGCCCTCAAGCCCGTGATGGAAGGCGAGATGCACTTCTATCCGCAGAAATACGTCAACACCTACAAGAACTGGCTGGAGAACATTCAGGACTGGTGCATTTCACGCCAGCTGTGGTGGGGACACCGCATACCCGCGTACTACTACAACGAGGAAGGCGACTTCGTCGTCGCAGAAACCCGTGAGGAGGCGCTGAAGCTGGCTCAGCAGAAGAACCCCGCCATCACCGACGCCGACTTGCGCCAGGACGAAGACGCCCTGGACACGTGGTTCTCGTCGTGGCTGTGGCCCATCTCGCTGTTCGACGGCATCAACAACCCCGGCAACGAGGAAATCAGCTACTACTACCCCACGTCAGACCTGGTAACGGCTCCCGACATCATCTTCTTCTGGGTGGCCCGCATGATTATGGCTGGCGAGGAATACATGGGCAAGTTCCCGTTCAAGAACGTCTACTTCACGGGCATCGTCCGCGACAAGTTAGGCCGCAAGATGTCGAAGTCGCTGGGTAACTCGCCCGACCCCATCGAGCTCATCGAGAAGTTCGGTGCCGACGGTGTGCGCATGGGCATGATGCTTTCAGCCCCTGCTGGTAACGACATCCTCTTCGACGAGGCACTCTGCGAGCAGGGCCGCAACTTTAACAACAAGATATGGAACGCCTTCCGTCTGGTCAAGGGCTGGCAGGTGGCTGACACCGAGCAGACAGCAGCCAACAAGACCGCCGTGGCATGGTTCGACGCCAAGCTGAAGGAAGTCAATGCCGAACTGGACGACCTGTTCTCGAAATACCGCATCTCGGAGGCTCTGATGGCCGTCTATAAGCTGTTCTGGGACGAGTTCTCAAGCTGGTACTTGGAGATGGTGAAGCCCGCCTATGTCAACGGACAGCCGCAGTCCATCGACCGCGAGACCTACGACGCCACGCTGCACTTCTTCGACGTGCTGCTGAAGATGCTGCACCCCTTCATGCCCTTCATCACCGAAGCCCTGTGGCAGGCCCTCTGCGAGCGCCAGCAGGGAGAGAGCATCATGCGTGAGAGCCTCCATATAGACGCTCCCACAGAGACCGAAAAACAGCTCATCAGCGACATCGAGCAGGTGAAGCAAGTGGTATCGGGTGTCCGCATGGTACGCTCGCAGAAGAACATCGCACCGAAGGAGGCGCTGGAGCTGCAAATCAATGGTCAATGGTCAATGGTCAATGGCCAGTCCTACTACGCCACCATTCAGAAGATGGCCAACCTCAGCGCCATCAACGTGGTCACGGAGAAAGACGCCACGGCTTCGGCCTTCATGGTGGGTACCGACGAGTTTGCCGTACCTCTGGGCAACCTCATCGATGTCGATGCCGAGATTGCCAAGTTGGAGACGCAGCTGCAACACCTGGAAGGTTTCCTGGCAGGCATCCTGAAGAAGCTCTCCAATGAGCGTTTCGTGCAGAATGCGCCGGAACAGGTGGTCGCCATGGAGCGCAAGAAGCAGAGCGACTCCGAGGAAAAGATAGCCTCGCTGAAGGAGTCCATAGCAGCCCTCAAGGCCCAAAAGAAATAAGGTGCCAAGGTGCATAAAAGTTTATCGGGTAGCCCTGCGGAACGGTCCGTAAGAGCTACCCGATAATTATAGATGGGAGTTCATTTGTTTCTACACACTCAGCGTAGTCGGTCGGCCGCTCGCACCAGCTTCTCGTCGTCCAGGACACCCTTGCGTGCCATGAAGCAGAGAATGGCGGCAATCAGCGGCAGGCAGGCCACATAGGGAAGTGCTTCAGGAAGCTGTCCCTGCTGTATCATGACTGCCAAGCCCACATACCACGCCAGGTTGACGAGGAGGGCACCTAAGCACCAGGCAGCCTGACGCTTGCGCCGCTTATAGAGGAAAATGGCAAAGATGCTAATGGCAGAGGCCACCAACTGGATAATCAGCAGAGGCCAGGCCAGCATGTGTACCAGTCCCAGAATAGCGGCCAAGAGCAGGAAAATAGTTTGCTTGCGTTGAATCATAGCCAGCCGAACTACTCAGAGGCACCCTGCATAGCCTCGCGGGCAGGGTCGCGCCAATAGACCTTACCCTCGACGAACTCCTGTGTAGCCAACAGCGAGGGCTTCGGGAGCTTCTCATAATAGCGGGAGATTTCTATCTGTTCACGATTTTCGAAGACCTCCTCCAACGAATCGTTATAGGATGCAAACTCAGCCAGTTTCTTCGACAGGTCTTCCTTAATCTGCACGCTGATCTGGTTGGCGCGCTTCGAAATGATTGCTACACTCTCATAGATGTTGCCAGTCTCCTGACAGAGGTCCATGATGTTGCGGGTCACGGTATTTACCGGAGCTTTTGATTTCTTGTAATCCATATTTAAAATTGACGATTTGACTATTTACTGTTTACAATTTATTCTTCACTTTTCCCTTTTCAATCGCCTGTCACCTTCTTGCACTTGACGATGTATTTCTCGGCGGTGGAACGCTCCGGCGACTCGGGGAACTCGTTGATGAATCCATAACACTCATCCTCGGCATCGCGATAGCGCTCTACGCGCTTTTCCTCCGACGAATTATGCGCCAGCTCATACTTGCTCTTCATGATCAGGATGGAGAACTGCTCACGCATCTTGGTGTAGGGATAGGTCTTCAGCGCATTCTGTGCGGTAATGATGCACGACTCGTAGTTCGACTCGGTATTGGCGTTGATGTTGCCAAAATAGCCACCGAGGTTAAAGTACAATTCTGCCGACAGGTACTCCTTCATGACGAGATTGTCCTGGAGGATGAACAGGCGCTCCTCGGCCTTGCTGCGCAAGGGGGAATCGGGAAAATAGTCCATGAAGTTCTGGTAGGCATTGATGGCGCCGACGGTAGAAGACTGATCCAGACGCGGGTCGGGCATACTCTCAAACAGCGACTGCCCAACATAGAAGGAAGCCTGCTCAGCATAGTCACCCTTGGGATAGCTCGAGAAATACTTGCGGAAGGTGGCACTGGCAGCCTCGTAGTCCCTGTTGCAGTACTGGGACATACCCAGCATGTACAGGCACTCCTGGGCGTTGGTACGGCCCTTCTGCATCGTTACCAGTTCGGAAAGTAAAGCTTCTGCCTGAGAGAACTTTCCCATGGCAAAACATTGCTTCGCAAATTCGTATTTAAACGTGTCATCAGCCGACTTGTAAACGCTGTTAAACTCCGTGGAACAACCACAAAGCAAGCCAGCCAAAAACAGGACTAATATGCCTTTTCTCTTCATCTTGTTCAAATTTGACTTGCAAAAGTACGTATTTTCCACCGAAAAACAAAGGAAAATTAGAAAAAATTATGATTGTGAATGATGAATTATGAATTATTTTGTACCTTTGCACTTTATGAAATACCATTTAACATCTAAATACAAGCCTACGGGCGACCAGCCGGAGGCCATCCGCCAGCTGACTGAGGGGCTGCTGCGAGGCGACAAAGCCCAGGTTCTGCTGGGGGTGACAGGGTCCGGCAAGACGTTCACCATGGCCAACGTGATAGCCAACATGAACAAGCCCACGCTCATCCTCTCGCACAACAAGACGCTGGCAGCCCAGCTGTACGAGGAGATGAAGGGCTTTTTCCCTGAGAATGCAGTTGAGTATTATGTCAGCTATTATGACTACTATCAGCCTGAAGCCTACCTGCCGACGACCGACACCTATATTGAGAAAGACCTAGCCATCAACGAAGAGATAGACCGTCTCCGCCTGCGTGCCGTAAGCAGTTTGATGTCAGGACGAAAAGACGTCGTCGTTGTATCTTCAGTTTCATGCATTTACGGCATGGGAAGTCCCGTTGCCTTGAACGAGAACATCATCGAAATCCACCGCGGACAGATTATGGACCGCAACGCATTGTTAAGAAAATTAGTAGCGGCACTCTATGTCCGGAACGACCTGGAACTGAAGCGCGGCTACTTCCGCGTCAAAGGCGACACCATCGACATCGCCATGGCCTACAACGAGACCATCTTACGCATCACTTTCTGGGACGACGAAATTGACGCCATCGAAGAACTGGACAGCATGACCATGACGCGCACCGCCCAGTTTGAGGAATATAAGCTGTACCCCGCCAACCTCTTCATGACTACGCAGGAACAGACCAACATCGCCATCCGCCACATACAGGACGACCTCGTGAAGCAGGTGGCATACTTCGAAGAGTTGGGCGACACCTTCAAGGCTCAGCGCATCAAGGAGCGCGTGGAGTACGACATGGAGATGATTAAGGAGCTGGGACATTGTTCAGGCATCGAGAACTACTCACGCTATTTTGACGGCCGGCAGGCCGGGGAACGCCCCTACTGTCTGTTCGACTTCTTCCCAGAGGACTACCTCATGTTCATCGACGAGAGCCACGTCAGCGTCCCGCAGATTGGCGCCATGTACGGCGGAGACCGCGCCCGCAAGACCAATTTGGTGGAATATGGCTTCCGGCTGCCTGCCGCCTTCGACAACCGTCCTCTGACATTCGACGAGTTTAAGGCGCTGACGCACCAGATCATCTATGTCTCGGCAACGCCTGCCGACTACGAGCTGAACGAAGCCGAGGGCGTGGTGGTGGAACAGGTTATCCGTCCCACGGGACTGCTGGACCCGCAGATTGAGGTCCGCCCCACGGAGAACCAGATTGACGACCTGATGGAGGAGATACAGCAGCGCATAGAGCGTCATGAGCGCGTGCTGGTGACCACGCTGACCAAGCGCATGGCTGAAGAAGTAAGCGAATACCTGCTGAACCACGGCATCCAGGCTGCCTACATCCATAGCGAGGTGACCACGCTTGACCGCGTCAAGACGTTGGAGAACCTTCGCAACGGCACTTTCGACGTGCTGGTGGGCGTCAACCTGCTGCGCGAGGGGCTGGACTTACCCGAGGTGTCGCTGGTGGCCATCCTCGACGCAGACAAGGAGGGTTTCCTGCGTTCACACCGTTCGCTGACGCAGACGGCAGGACGGGCAGCACGCAACGTCAACGGCATGGTCATTATGTATGCCGACAACATCACCGCCTCCATGCAGCTGACCATCGACGAGACGCTGCGCCGCCGCACGAAGCAGCTGAAATACAACGAGGAACACGGCATCACGCCCACGCAAATCAAGAAGACGCTGTCGTCGTCGCTCGTCTCCACAGACACGCCTGACGCCCGCGAGCTGAAGCTCTCCGTTGCCAAGCCTGGACAGGACACCAACGACAGCGAAACGGCTGCCTTTGCCGCAGACCCCATCATCGAGCGCATGACGCGCCAGCAGCTGGAAAAGAGCATAGCCAACACCACGCGCCTGATGAAGGATGCCGCCAAGCGCCTCGACTTCCTTCAGGCAGCTCAGTACCGCGACGAAATCGTGCGACTGCAGGAAGAATTGGAACTGAAGAACTGAAACGCGGATGCCACGCAGGCGTGCGGCAAGCATTAAAAAATGAAAAATAAAAATAACTATTGGCCATAATATAGAATATTATTCGTACATTTGCACGGAAATTCATAAAAAACGAACAGACATGAAGAAGTTAATCGTAACCATTCTCGCTCTGATGCCCCTGACCATGTGGGCTCAGGACAATACTTGGGAGCTCCCTGAGCAGGAGCAGGAAGAGGTAAAGGCAGAAAAGGAGAATCCTGACCAGAAATACCTATTGGGAGCCGTCCCCGTGGTTGACGGCAAAGTAGTGTTCAGCAAGACCATCGAAGCCCCCGGCAAGAGCGCTTCGCAGATTTATGGCATCCTGAAACAATACATGGAGAAGATGACCAAGGAGAGCAACCAGATTCACAGCCAGCTGATTGTCGCCGACGACAGCAAGCATGAACTGGGTGGCAGCTACGAGGAGTGGCTGGTATTCAAGAAGACGCTCCTCCAGCTGGACCAGACGCGCTTCCTCTATGTCCTCGAGGCCAACTGTTCTGACGGCAAGGCTGACGTGACCTTGAGCCGCATCCGCTATCTGTATGACGAGAACCGCACACCGCAGCACCTGAAGGCAGAAGAGTGGATTACCGACAAGGAGGCCGTGAACAAGAAAGGTACGAAACTGCTACCCATATCCGGCAAGTTCCGCCGCAAAACCATCGACCGTAAGGATTTCTTGTTCAACAAGTTCGAGACATTGCTGAAATGAACACAAAACTTATTCGCAACATTCTGAATATCCTCTTCATGGCCGGTGCCATCGTAGGACTGTGCTTCTACTTCTCCGGTCATAAGGAGACGGGTACCTATATCATCCTCGTATCAATGGTCATCAAGTTCGGGGAGGCTTCATTGAGAATGTTTAAGGTATGAAGAAAGTCCTTTCCCTATTGTTGTTGCTGACTGCCCTTGTGCCGTTTGCCATAGGACAAACCTATAACCAGATGGATGCCAATGGCAATATCACCCAAGGCAACGACCGCGCCAACTTCAACCCTAACAAGCGCGACACGCTGGGCAACAGCAGCAATAAAGAGGTTCCCTACGGTCTCCGTGTATGGACGGTGAACGCCTTTGGCGACGTGGCCAAGGCGCAGCCTGACACGCTGCCGCACCTCTACCAGAACTCCATCTACAATACCGGACTCTATGGCGAATACAATACCCTGGGCAACAACTACACGGCCCGCGAGAGCCGCATCTTCATTGACCGGCCAGAGCCCATGGAGTTCTTCTTCACACAGCCATACAGCTTCACATCCGTGGAGCCCACCACATTTCACTTTATCAATACTTTGTCGCCATTTACCAACATCTCCTACGATGAATGTGGCGACAAGCAGAACGGCGAGGACCACATCCAGGCCAAGTTTGCCGTCAATGCCAACAAGCGCATGGGAGCAGGCTTCGACCTTGACTACTATTATGCGACGGGCTATTACGCCAACCAGAACAACGCGCACTTCCGCGCCTCGCTCTTTGCGTCGTACCACGGCGACAAATACCAGATGCACTTTCTCGGTTCGTTCTACCACCGCAAGACCAACGAGAACGGGGGCATCACGCAGGACACTTACATAACCCATCCCGAAAGCATTGAGGAGACGTTCAGCGAAAACGAAATCCCTACGACACTGGAGAAAAACTGGAACCGTAACAACTCGCAGCATTTTTTCCTGACACACCGCTACAACATCGGTTTCTACCGCACGGTGCAGTTGACGGAAGAGGAAGTGAAGGCCCGTCAGTTTGCAGAGAAGTCGGCCGCGAAGAAGAAGGAGAAGGAGGGTAAAGACGCCCGCAAGCCCAAGGGACGCATGGACGGCAAGATAGTCGGCGACGAGCCCAAGGGACGACCCGACGATGCGCCTGTCATGGGCGACGAGCCGGACAAGCAGCAGGTTTCTGCCGCTGACGACAGTACCCGAGTCCAGGTGGAATCACAGGCCATGATGGACAGCCTGCGTCTGGCAAAGGCCGAGGAGGACTCGCTGGAACAGAACACCAAGAAAATCTACGTCCCCGTGACGAGCTTCATCCACACCATTGACATCAGCAACCACGACCGCACATATCTGGCCTATGTCTCCCCGGACAGCTATTATGCCAACACGTATTACGACCTGAATGACGAAGGCGCATACAGCGGGGATTCCATCTACGACAAGACCCGCATGCTCAGCATGAGAAACACCCTTGCGCTGTCGTTGGCCGAGGGCTTCAACAAATATATGAAGGCCGGCATCAAGGCTTATATTGCTCACGACTTCTTTAGATTCCAAATGCCAGACCTGATGGACGACGACCCCACGGCATATTACCTGAAAAAATGGACAGAAAGCGGCTTTAGCCTCGGCGGTCAAATCAGCAAGACGCAAGGCAAGACGCTGCACTTCAACCTGATTGGAGAACTGGGAATGACCGGCTATTCAGCAGGTAATATCAGCTTGGACTTCTCTACAGACCTCAACTTCCCATTATTCGGCGACACCGTACAACTGGCAGCCAAGGCATACTACCACAGTTTTGAAACGATGGTCATGCAGCGCTCTTTCCATTCCAAGCACTTCTGGTGGGACAAGTCACTGGACAACGAGAAACGGACGCGCATAGAAGGCCTCTTCTCGTACACAAAGACAGACACCCGCCTGCGCATTGCCGTTGACCAGATACACAACTACACGTACTTTGGTATGTCGTACGACGCTACAAACGACGGTCCGCGGAACATGACGGTCGACATATTGCAACATGACGGTCCCATCAATATTGTCACGGCACAGCTACAGCAGAACGTGCGCCTGGGCATCTTTAACTGGGAGAACGTCATCACCTATCAGCTTAGCGACAACGACGACGTGCTGCCGCTGCCGAAGCTGAACCTGTTCTCCAACATGTACCTGAAGTTCCGTATTGCCCGCGTATTAGGCGTAGAACTGGGCGCGTCAGCAACATTCTTCACCAAATACGAAGCCCCGGACTACGTGCCGATGCTCAATCAGTTTGCCATCCAGCAGAATGAGGACAGCCGTGTAGAACTGGGAAACTACCCGTTCGTAGATGTTTACGCCAACTTCCACCTGAAGCGCACGCGCTTCTTCCTAGCCTTGACGCACGTTAATGCCGGCACAGGTAACAGGATGCAGTTCCTGACGCCCCACTATCCCACGGACAATCGGATACTGAGGTTCGGCGTATCGTGGACCTTCATTAACTAACGAGAGGTTTCTTCAGCAAAGATGCGGTCAAAGACAGGCCGCATCTTCGTTTCGTCGGCAATCAAGGCGCGCAACTCACCCAGTTTACGCTCATTTTCCGACCCTTGAATCCATAGGCGTATATAGCCGTTGACTGAGTATTTCTCGTCCATGTGCTGCATGAAGCGTTGCCAGTGTCCTTCAGCATCCAGTTCAGGATAGTTCGACAAACCAAACTGGATAGTGCGGCGGATAACCGTCTCGGGGTCGATGTCACGGTCAGCCTCAGCCACAATCTTTCCATAGATGCTACGCGGCGCACGCGAAGCAGAGGCACGATGGTCCTCTACGGCATCACGCATCAACCGTAGCTGGTCAGCAGTAAACCAGCGCTTCAACCTCGCATCAGCCATCAGTATCTTGCCGCTCGTAATGTGGTGGACGGCACGCGGTCCGGAAAGTCCGAGGTCATGGTAGGCAGCAATGGTGTAGGCCATGTCAAGGTCAGCACCAGTACGCCGCGCCAAGTCCAGGGAACGACGAATAACACGCGTCACATGCTCCATGTTATGAGCCTTGTCAAAGGCCGTATAACGGGGCAGAATCTGAGTCTCAACAAACTCTACCAGGTCAAGGGAAGGATTATTAGTCACCATAACGCTTGCAAAGATACGAAAAGTCGAGCGCAAAACAAAGGAAACTCGTTTCTTTTTTTGCCGAGACGGAGTATCTTCGCGACATTTTGTCGCAAATTTACATAATCATTTTGGATTTATAAGCCTATCGGGATAAAAATGTGAACAAATGGCCCCGAAAAGTTAGGTTAACATTAAAAAGAGGCGAGGCGCACCCTTGCCCTCACCCCAAAATTTACTTGAAGTAAACCACCATTTTACCTGAACTAAACCCGCCTTTTACTTGAGGTAATTATCCCCCCTCCTTAGAAAGGAAGGGCCGGGGGTGGTTGATAAAATCGGGACAATTGTCCCTTGTTACAAGCCCGAATCGCCCACCAAACTCGCCATTATGCCACATGGCTCCTTCCAAGTGAGGTCCGGATACTGAAATTCCGTGCCGCTCATGTGTGCGCCAAGTGAGGGGTAAATCATCGGAACAAGCGGCTCATGCATAGATTTGCTAACCTGTGACTGTAACAATTTCACTATTTCAAGGCCTTTTCCAGGCTTTGGCATCTTCGGTCTAACCGGTTTTGTAATATCGTATTTCATTGTATATCAGCTTTTTAGATAAATAATTAATGTTTACCGAGCGTTACGTTACAATTGTTACAGTTGCTTTTTTGAGGGGTATGCTACCCGTTAAATATGATGTAAACAACTGAATATTAATTAGTTACATTACTATTTAAAGAGGGCTATACCTCTCTTTTTACAACTGTAACAACTGTAACGTAACGGACTCGGTCTTGCGGTTACTCACTCTCTTCCTCCACCGATCCACTCTCTATAAGGCCTTCAAGAGCCCAGAGAAGTTCGTTGGCCACGCCGGCTGCATACTTCTCGACGCTGAAATCTGCCCCAATCTTCATAGGTCTGAAGTTTGGGCGGTACGTGCCGTTGTCCTGTCTCGTAATCGTGATAAACTCTCCCCTAAAAACCCTCAGAGTCGAGTCGCAGCACACCCTGATAGTCCTTGCCGACCTTCATTCGCACGTCCGAAAATAATCAATAGACCCCGTGATCCCTGTTTATTTCTTGAAAGGTCTATTGATTAACATGGAGACGTAAACCAAACTCAAAAGAGGGCGTCAACGGGTGTTCTTTATAATAATGCTCCAACGAACTGCCATCATCGAAATAATAGCCGAGGGAGGGCTCCAAATAGAAACCAATCTCGCGGGTAAAGATGTACTCAACTCCTGCAGCAGCATTGACAGACCACTGCCACGGTTTGTCATTCAGACATTTTTCCAGCATCAGACCTCCTGATAAGTACAACAGAAATCTATTGTTAGTCCATAGTTTGCAACTCAAGCCAAGAGGAACACCCAAATAGTGCAGTGTCTGATTGTAGATGGTATTCTCGTGGGGCGGCATTTTTAACTTAGAATGAAGATAAGTATAACTGATGCCGCTTAGCAGGTTGAGGCGAGGCGAAAGTTGACAGTTTAGTTTCAAGCCGAAGCGTACGGGGAGATGGTGCTCCCATTCATAATCTTTCAGGTTGTTGCCTGTGTTTTCGTAACTGCTATTGTTCAACTCTTCTGAAGCATAGAATTGCCCTGTGGACTGTGAGGCATGTGCAGCAAGAAGACCGTTCGAAGCATTAATACCTATAGTCCACTTTTGTGATTGTGTAGGGGATGGCTCATTCACCGTCCAATCTTCAGACTGGCTTTGTACAATTTTCGCCTGATGATGTTGATGGTCTTGTGTTGGTGTGTACTCGCTTTCAGAGGGAGGCACTAGCGTTTCTGGCTTATCCTCTGCTTTTAGAGGTTCTGCAGGGGTTGTTTCTGACTCTTGTGTAATGGGATTACCATTCGTCCGCTTGTATATATGATGTAATCTGTTTGTATGGGCTGATTTGTTTATCTGGACTGATGCCAGAACCTCGTGTTTGATGGCATCAGTTTTCTCCATCTGCGGTGATGGTGATTTCAACGATAAGGACTCTGCTTGTATAAGCTCCTTGTCATTATTGTTTTGGAAGACAAAGATACCTACAAGCGCAAGGAAAACTGCTGCCGTAGCCCAATGCCATCGCCTGAAGACAGGCTCTGACTCAAAGCCCATTTCCTGATTGATGCTTTCCCAAAGACCTGGGGGAGGGGTCTTACGATGCCTTTCAAGCTTTTGTTTCAGTTTTTTTGCCCAGTCTTCTCTCATGGCCTGTTCTTGATGAATTCCTTAATTTTTTTCGATAATAGCCGTTTGGCAAAATAGAGTTGTGAAGCCGACGTCGATGCTGTGATACCAAGCATTTCTGCAATTTGTCTGTGCGTATAGCCCTCGAAGACATAGAGGTTTACCACCATGCGATAGCCATCGGGAAGTTCGCTGATCAGTTGATGTAACTCGTCTGCTGAGATGGTGTCAGAATCAGGGCTTTCGTCTGCTTCCTGCTGAAATTCTGCGTCGCGTAGATCTGATAACTGTAGTCTCTTGCGCTCCTTGAGATAATGAAGGGCTTCATTCACCACCACCTTGGTCATCCAGCCTCGGAACGAGGACTCATTGCGATATTCAAAGGTCGTTAACGAGGTAAATATCTTAATGAAACTGTTCTGTAGCACGTCCTTCGCGCTGTCATCATCGGGCACATAGCGATAACAGACCGACGAAAGCTCATCTACATACATAAGATAGAGCTGTTTCATCGCCCGTTGGTCCTTTTTCCGTATGCGCTCAACGAGTTGTTCGACCATCTATTGCCTCATTCTTTCTTAACCCGGTTCTACTTTAATAATCCAAAATTACGCAAATCTTGTATGATTCTGTTGGCTTTTGTATTCTTTAACACTTAACCAAACAAGATTTATCCTTTTATTGTATTATATTTGCAGAAAGAAATCAAAAGATATACTAAATTTTACATAGTGCTTATGAAGAAAACATTTTTAGCTATTTTTATCCCTGTGTTGTGTCTTTTTATAATAGGGTGCAGCAAGGAAGATAGTGCAGAGAAAACAATAGTTCCTCCGGCTTCGTCCATTAATGCAGAATGGCTGGGGCTACACATTCATTATTATGTCACCAACAGCTCTGGTATCACGACTAACGAGTTTCAATATGGCGATGACGTTGTTTTCCATCTTCATATCACCAACGACACCGATACTGACTTTATTGGGGAAGAATTGCATGATTTCCTTAAAAACACATTCTTGGTTTACAACTCAGATGATTCCTTTGTTGCTCCTGCATATGACGCAATGCATGAGAAATTTGAACTGGTGGTTATACCAGCACATACAGAAAAGTCTTGGCAATATGCATGGATTGATGACGGCAGTCATAACAGCAGTTCACCATATTTTAAAACACAAAAACGCTCGCCGTTGGCAAAAGGTACATATTATACTACATTGTCGATGAATAACTCACAAGAGAAATTATATTTTATCATAAAATAACGTGAGTTCGACGAATTTAGAATAATGCAAATTGGTTGTCCATGTCCCTATCGCATGGCGAAGTTACTCCATCTCGGCAAAAAAAGAAACAAGTTCCTTTGTTTTGCTCTCGTTTTTTCGTAACTCTGCCATCAAAAGATGGCGAAGTTACTTCCACTTCCATATAACAAATATGCGGTGGGCACTCCATTCTGCCGTTTGCAACAATCACATTAGGCAACTTTTTCAAGTTTCTCGTTGAGTTTCTTTAGTTGTCTGGTAGTTCTTGCTATTTTTCTTTCCA
>Ga0310691_10001694_pt1 | contig 32779 bp, 31 predicted proteins | sample 176DNAGHGlowgp2_FD_203887 | JGI IMG/M metagenome (GOLD analysis project Ga0310691, IMG submission 203887) | Sheep rumen microbial communities from Palmerston North, Manawatu-Wanganui, New Zealand - 1766 DNA GHGlow gp2 (v2) (version 2) | ecosystem: Host-associated > Mammals > Digestive system >... | reverse complement strand
ATAACCTTTAAGATTTTACGCTATTCAAGGATATTTAGAAAGCAACCCCTTATCTTTTCAATGATCGATATATATCATTATATCGAACGTGCGTTCTGGTGTCAACCATGAATTGTAAAATAGCCACTCTGTTTATTTACGGAGAAAAGAATATCATGACTTTCCGTGTCCCAGACCCGGATATTTCCGGTCCTGTCCCATGCGGCTAATCTTTTCCCCGAAGAGGATAACCGGTAAGTATTATTATACATGCGGTCATGCATATGGTAGCTCCAGATATCCTCAATGCCGAGCCCGTCACGGGTTTTGTAGGAATATGTGGAATCAGTCAGTGCACGTATGGACTGGGGCGTTATGGGGCGGGAATCCGCAGAACCGTTCTGTACTGACTCAAGAGCTAGCTGCAGGGCCAGTATCCGCTGATCGTCATCCAGGGCATCCAGGGATTCTTTTGCAAGATAGACAGACTGATTCCGAAGAGAACTTTCGAAATTCTTACGGATCATGATACTGCTGTAAATAAGATATGCATCGAAGGCCATGATGGCCGCAAATATCAGGGAGATAATGAACGCCAGTCTGCGGATCATAAATGTACGACGGCGGTTCATCAGCTCATCATAAGAACACTCCAGCAGCTTGGAAGCAAGCCTGGGGAGCTCTTCTTTTTTTGCCTTCCTCCGGGGTAATCTGTAATCGCAGGAAAGCGGTTCCTGAGGAACGCGGACAGTACGGGTGCTGCCGTCCGGATCGGTTACGGTCTTTTCTTCATATTTCAGAATATCGGGGATCACGTCCTCCGGTTCTCCGTCCACCAGAACAGTGGTTATCTGGCGGCGGGTATGGTTACGCAGAAAATACTCGATCTCCCTTTGTACCCAGACTGATTCTCCTGTGGCAGTGGAACAGATCACAATAAGATGTTCTGCATTTTCCAAAGCTTCGGAAAGCTCGGAAGAGAGATTGCTTGCAGCACCCAGCTCATCTTTATCCAAAAATATACGATCTATCCTTTTTCTGCCGGTGGCTTTTCTGATTTTGTGGGGAATATAAAAATGTTCCAGATCAGATTGTATCCTGCCTGCCACCCGAATGTCTTTATCCGTATGACGATATGAAATGAATGCATCATAATGGTCGATCATAAAAGGCATCCTCCGCGAAATGTTCCTGTAACCTATGTTCATTGTAAAGAAAATATGTTCCTGTTACCTCTGTTCATTGTAAAGGAAATATGTTCCTGATGCAAATATAGAATAAACAGGATGTACAGAATAACGGAACAATGCTAAAATCTATATATACTGACAATCTATATATACTGGCGTATCGGATAAGTAAAAGACAGATTCCATGAATAAACTTCCTTTCTGTCCGGATTAGGAGTATCATAGTGGAAACTGCAGTCATTATAATAATCTTCGGATGTTCCCCCCGGGGGGCTAAAGATAGAAGCGGGTGTTGTAAGACATGCATTCGATCAGAACAAAGATATCGGCGGCTACAATAGGCTCGATCGTTATTACAATGATCATTGCCGCAGTTTTTGGTGTGATAGCCATCAGTAGAATATCGGCGGAAGCGCCCGTCATCTTCTGGCGCTGATCAATGATATTCTTGACATGAGCCGCATCGAGTCCGGCCGTATGGTGCTGAAAAAAGAGGAATTCTCCTTCAGCTCCATGCTGGAACAGAGTTTACGGTTGCGGTCACACTCAGGAATTCGCACCGCCGGGATCTTATTGGGGAAGGAACCCTGGATCCTAATCAGCTCCGTGTACTGATCGTTGATGACGAAGCAATACCCGCCGAGCATGCGAGAATGGTACTGGACGAGGCCGGTATCAGGGCGGATGTCAGTATGAATGCAGAGGATGCCTTAAGAATGCTTGAGGTGCAGCATCTGAAGCAGGAACCGTATAATCTTGTGCTTTTGGACTGGAAGATAAAAGGAAGAACCATGAAAGAAGTATCCTATGAAGAACTGAAGCGTTGGCGGAAAGAGTCATACATCCTGATCGATGTCAGAGATGAAGGCCTCAGGATGTATGGCATGATCCCGGGAGCTATGGCCCTCGATCCGGAATCCGGCGAGGAGGAGCTGAAGATGATCCGGGATCTGCCGAAAGATAAAAGGCTTGTATTTTATTGTGAGATCGGCCGCAGGACCGGGGAATTTGAAGAAGATGATTTTCCTGAGCATCGGGAATGCTTCAGTCTGAAGGATGGCTATATCGGATATGTCAGGTCTGTTACCGCAGATGAAAATGACAGAGAAGAAAAGCAGAGGATAGCGGAAGAAAGCATCCGTAAGAAGTTCCATAAGCAGTTGTTCTCGCCATTTGCAAAGGCATGTAAGACATACCGGCTCATCGAAGAGGGGGATCATATAGCGGTCTGTATATCCGGCGGTAAAGATTCGATGCTTATGGCAAAGCTGTTTCAGGAGATTCAGAAACATAAAAAATGCAGCTTCGATCTTACATTTCTTGTCATGGACCCGGGGTATAATAAAGACAACCGGCTGTTGATCGAAAGTAATGCCAGAACTCTTGGGATCCCCATCACCGTATTCGAAAGCGATATTTTTGATGCGGTGGATACCATAGAGAAAAGTCCATGTTATATCTGCGCCAGAATGCGGAGAGGATACCTTTACAGCAGGGCCAAAGACCTTGGGTGCAACAAGATCGCTCTCGGACATCATTATGATGATGTGATCGAGACCATCCTGATGGGGATGCTGCATGGAGCGCAGATCCAGACCATGATGCCTAAGCTGCACAGTACGAATTTTGAGGGGATGGAGCTGATCCGTCCGCTTTATCTGGTAAGGGAGAAGGATATCTGTGCATGGAGAGATCATAACGAACTGCATTTTCTTCAATGCGCCTGTCACTTTACGGACACCTGTTCAACCTGCCATGAAGACGGCACAACATCATCAAAACGTCTGGAAACGAAGAAACTTATCGCAGAGTTAAGGAAGGAGAACCCGTTCGTTGAGTCCAATATATTCAGGAGTGTTGAAAATGTAAACCTGGATACAGTGATAGGATACAAAAAGAACGGGGTTCGGCATCACTTCCTTGATGAGTACTAAGCTTAAATATTGGCCTCGGACTACCGGGATGAGGAATGATCATACATCCCAAAGCGTCTATGGGCGGAGATAAGATAGCATAAAAATCCACCGACGGCCATTGTGATCCCGGCGATCCAAAGCCCGGTCTGCAACGGAGAAGCGGTGCCGGCAATCTCGAAGATCCCTCTGAGTAAACTGCTTACGGTGATCGCCGCAACGCCGGAATTGTATACGTTAAGAGTAAACCGGTCCGGTCCGGGCAGCTTATTTATCAGAAGCATGATAAGACAGGGGAGTACTCCAAGAACAAGAGGCCAAAGGAAGAGCAGGGTCATATAAGGGGAATGTACTCCGTGAGAAAAAATGTTATATATGAGAAATACCATCAGACAGAACAGGGCGGCCGAAGAATAGTACAGGACGCCCTTTTTCATATCGGGGCCGTCCGCGCAGGCGGGGTTATTAGCATCCTTTTTCATTTCAATATCCGATGTATACAATGTCACTCACACTCCTTTCCGAGGAACTATTTCTGCCTGAGGCCGGGTTGTTGATCACTTCACCGTTGAAATACATGGTGGTAGATCCTCCGCCATCCAGATTATATGCCGTAGTGCAGCCCAGCTCCTGCATGATCTGAGCCAGCTGAAGCAGGCTTAACCCTTCGCTTTCGGCGGTACGGCCGTCAGAGACTACCATCACATAGTGCATCGGTTCGATCATTCCGACAGCGGTTCTCGGGTTACTGATCATGGCCTGTCCGACCTCCGAAGACGCGTTGACGGTGATTTCTCCATTTTCAACAAGACCGGGGCCAAAGGAATAAACCTGTAATGCACCTTGTTCCAGTAATTCCTCTGCAGTAATATCTCCCTCCCGTATAACTTCCATACGTCCGTCGGACCATAGCACAAGATCCCGGGCGTTGTCATCCTTCTTTGTGCTTCTGTAAAGGATCCCGTTCCGGATCACATAACCCGTATCACGAAAGCCGTAAAAATCCCCATTCACGGCAAGGATCGCATCCAAACGTTCTGCGATCGAGGAAGTGGGCTCTGTTACATTTCGCCCGAAGGAATCATTGGCCATGCCGGATTTCAGGAGCCCGAGATTTTTCAGCTGAATGTCCGCAACATAGACCATGGTATTGTTAACGTAGCTGCTTGTTATATTTATGGCAATGTAGTCGTCCTGATAATTCTGTTCTTCAGTCTGTGGGGCAGCCGACGTGGAATTGCCGGATGGATCGCTGTTTTTCTCCTGTGTCCCGGCGGTTGAGGATGAAGCGTTTCTTCTTGAGGAGCGGTTCTTTTTGACGGATCGATTCCGGTTACTGTTTGAGTATCCTTTTATTTCCGCGCTTCTGTCACTTTCCGTATCGGCTGTATTATCCGAGGTGCTTTGCTCCGTGAGCTGTTCCTTCTTAAGATCATCCGTCCTGTAGATCGAGGCAGCCTGAGCTTCATCCACTTTCACGGTATCGTGAGGGATCATAAAGACATGAAACAGGGTAAAAGCGGTGTAGGCTGTGAGCAGAGTGCCATAGATCCAGGCCCAGTAATGATGTATTTTAGGGTCAGAATTCTTTGGCTGTCCTGACTGTTTTTTCCTCATGATGCATCTCCTTTCTGCGGAATACCCAGTGCTTCTGTACCTGATAGCTCAGGAAGAAGAGGGCGGTATCTACCAGTATTTTTGCTATAACTGCGGCAGGCAGTACTGCGGCCAGCAGATTTACGAGCACTGCGGACAGCGCCATTTGTGAAAAGAACAGGATACTGTATCGCAGTCCTGTCGTTCTGAGATCAAGGCTGCTTCTGAAACAGAAATAATGATTGACCAGAAAATTCTCCACACCGGAGAAAAGCCTTGCGATGATGGTTGCAGTGGTGATGGCTGCAGCTTCGGTAAGGGGAAGTATCAGGAGCAGAAGCCAGAAGATCAGGATATCCACGAGAGAGCCGGAGAGAGAACTCAAAATGAATTTCAGAGGTCTGCCATATACTCTTACGGAATCCGCAACAGGTCGGAAATGAGATCCTGCATTATTGTTCTCATAAACAGTTTTGATGGGAACTTCCCGAAAAGGAACAAGCCCCGCAAGGTCCTCCAGCATGTGCATTTCATATTCATACCGGTTTCCTTCGATCTTGAGCATTTCCTCACAAAGGTCATAAGAGAAGCCACGCAGACCTGTCTGGGTATCCGACACCTTTATCCCGGACGAAAGTCTGAAGAATGTCCCGGTGACCCGGTTTCCGAACCTGCTCCTCCAGGGGACATCCTTTCCGTCAAAGTTCCGTACACCGAGTATCAGAGATGACGGATCCTCCGATAATGCTTCGGAGACCTTCAGGATATCCTTTGGCAAATGCTGTCCATCCGCATCAGCGGTAATGATTCCCGTATCTTCGGGATAAAGTATCGTGGCCTTTTCGATGCCGGTTCGAAGCGCTGCACCTTTTCCGCGGTTTATTTCATGATGGATCACATGGGCTCCCCATAATTCCGCAACGTGAAAAATTCGCTGATATTCTTCACCGCTCCCATCATCCACTATGAGGATATGTTGAAAACCGGTCTCTTTGAGCTGTCGTACAAGATGCGGAAGTGCTGCACCGGGCTGATAAGCCGGTATTAAAACTGTATGCTGTAACATAAGACTCACCTCCCAAAATGTGTTATCTGTCCTGAATGTAGAAGATGATTCTTAAATTAATCTGAAAGATGCGGGACATTATATTATCAAAAAAGTGTATCTTTCTGCCTGATTCGAAATAAAAGACAGAAAACCGGTACCGGATACAAACCTCTTGACAGGTTAGGAGATTCTAACTATACTAATACAAGGTTAGTAAATGCTAACGTAGGTTTGATGCAACTGTATACATATACTGGCCAAATATATGCAGAGGCAAAGGCGATCAATGAGGCACGTGCGGCAAAAGACTCCGAAGACGAAATAGTGATAGGCGGCTGATGCGGGGATCGCGATCAGCAACCTTCTGATGAAGAGAATACGGTTCAACTACCGTACTATAGTTGGCTTCAATACCGGACTCATAACGGTCAAAATGATGCTTAAATGCGGCATTTTTGTAATGATAACGTAAGTTTTTGCTGCCTGAACCAGATGAGGAGATGAAAATGATAAAAACAAATGTAAGAATAGATGGGATGATGTGCGGTATGTGTGAAGCACACATATGTGATCTGATCAGAAAAACATTTCCGGATGCCGGGAAAGTAACCGCATCTCACAGAAAAGGAGTCGCAAGCTTTGTGACCGGGAAGGAACCGGATGTTAACCTGCTTGAAAAAGCGATCACATCCATTGGATATAGCTACATTTCATCAGAGAGTGAGGAGTATAAGAAAAAAAGGTTTTTCTGACAGCAGGCCATTAATTGTCAGGCATTATGCGGAAAGGAAGAAGTAAATAATCGGTAATTACAACACGAAAAAAATGCTCCGGAGATCCGGAGCATTTTCTTTACATGGAAGTATATCCGCCATCAACCGGGAGGATCACACCTGTTACATAGGAGGACGCCGGGGATGCAAGGAACAGAGTGGCTGTATCAAGTTCTCCTTCATTTCCGTACCGGGAAAGAGGAATCATGGTCTTTGCATTTGCCTGGAAGAATTCACTGTCCAGTGTATCTTTGGTAAGCGGTGAATAGAAGTATCCGGGGCAGATGCAGTTGACGGTGATATTGTATTTACCCCATTCGGCGGCAAGTCCGCGGGTAAGGTTGACCAGCCCGCCCTTTGCTGCGTGATAAGGGGAGCAGGGTGCCACTTTATTTCCTACCATACCGTACATCGATGCGATATTGATGATACGTCCGTAATTGGCCGGGATCATGGCTTTCTTCGCCGCAGCTCTGGCTACACGGAAGGATCCAAAGAGATCGATATTGAATTCGTTCTCAAACTGATCGTCCGTTATATCCTCGGCCGGAGCAACGGCACCGGTTCCCGCATTGTTGATGACAATGTCGATGCGTCCCCATTTATCGAGGATAAGGTCGATGGTCTCATTTACCTTATCGGTATCGGTAATATCACAGGGAAGAGCCAGCGTCTCTACACCGAAGGTTTCGGTTATCCCGGCGGCAACCTCTTCAATCAGATTCTGTCTGCGTGCTACCACAACGATCTTCGCCCCCTGATTGGCGAGTGCCTTTGCCATCTGAACACCAAGCCCTGTGGATGCCCCGGTCACGATGGCAACCTGTCCTGTCAGGTCAAAATACTGTTTCATTATAATTCCTCCTCATAGAATATCTGTTGTCTCCCTCACTTTGTTCGGAGACCCTTCGGGCGGCGCGATCCACACGACATGAACGCACCTTTCTATGCTGCTATGATATCTGATTTTTGTCATGCCCTGAACAATATGATATCAGAGAATCCGAAGTTTCTCAAGGATGATATGGAAAGGATTTTTTGAAAAAAACTTAAATAAATTATGCCCGTTTATAAAGTGAACAGAAACATTTTAGACACAATCATTGATTGATTTACCGATATGCATTACAGATATTTCACTCCGGAACAACATATCTGAATAGCTGAAAACTCTTATAAAACAAGGAGAAAAGAGCATTTTCACTTGTTTTTAATAGCCCAATATGGTATTATATCTTTAGGGATATTACCGATATGTAACGGAGGATTAATACCATGGCTAAAAGCAGCGTCCCTGCTGACATCAGCAAGTATAGACCGGGCCCGTGTACAGAGATCAAACTGATCAATGGACACTATTACGTGTATATGTATTCTTCCACTCATCTTTCCAGTGGTAATTGGGGAAAGAAGACCGGAAAGAGCATTGGAAAAATCCTTCCTGACATTGGATTTGTTCCAAACAAAAACTATTATCTTTATCAAGGCGGTGAGGCGCTTGATGAGATCACAGTTTTGGAATATGGACAGTATGCCCTTATTGAGGCAGTATCGGCGGACATCAAATCAGCCCTTCTGAAATGTTTCGCTGAGGACAAAGCATATCAGATCTACGCATATGCATGTATTCTATTCGCAAATGATTTTGTCCATATTGATCAGATTCAGAGCTTTTACGAGCAAAGCTGGCTATCTCAGGAGTATAAAAAATACTCACTGAAGATGGGTAAAACAGCTATTGGTAATCTTCTCGATAATTTAGGCCGACGCACACAACGCCCTACAAACTATGAAAAGAAAATGATATCTGACGCTTCGTCCATGATTGCTATAGACGGACATGCAATACGCTCTTGTTCTGACGAAAATGATCTTGCTGAATCCGGTTACAAACATATTCTTCTTAAAGAAGATCAGGTGAATCTGCTGATGGGATATGATATCGTTTCCGGAGTTCCGCTCTTTGCAAGAATGTTCAGAGGGTCATGCAACGATAAATCAACCATCGAAGATCTGAATGATCTTTTGGGCTTTTCAGGTATTCTGTTTGTTATCGACCGAGGATTCTACAGTTCTAAGAATCTATCGATTTTTTCAGCGAATGATAACAGCTATATCATTCCGGTTCCATCCAACACAGATGCGTTTAAAGCGGCGATGAGCAATACCAAATATACAGATGAATTTCATTTTCAGTCCGGAAAGAAACACGCTCGTATAGAATATAAAACAACTCGCATTTCCGACACTGAATACGTGTATGTATTTCGCGATATAGACGAAAATGAAAAATGCAGATTCAACTATCAACACAGCATGGAACTTGGCAAGTCAGGTTATACAGCCGAGAGATATGAACAAAACAAAGAATTCTTCGGGGTATATGTCCTTCAAAGCAACAGCTCAAAAACAGCAAAAGAAGTATTTGAATGCTATAAAAAACGCTGGGGCATTGAAACATTTTATCAATACCAAAAAAATAAAGGTGACTTCAACGACTTAATGCTTCAGGACTACTATATGGAACAAGGTTTTTCATTCATCATGCTTGTTGCCGGACAGATTCATCAGCGAATGATTTCTGCTGTAAAAAGCCTGAAAGACAATACGATATCTGTTCGTGATCTGCTGCTAATGGCAAGGTGTATGAAAATGGAACGCCGTGGTAATGTATGGACGCTCAAGAACACCAGAAAGAAGGATCTTGCGATTCTTGAGAAGGTTGGATTTATCCCACAGCAGTCTATGCCGGTATGATTCAAGCATATCGGTAATAACCTAAATGATTGTGCCTAATCGCTGTTAATCCACTTCGTACGAACACTTCGGTGTAGAACTATGGTGTAGTCATTTTATGAGCGCACGTAACTCATCTTCCGTCATCCCTGTCGCAATCTGGATATCTTCAATCGATTTTCCGGCTTTCTGCATACGAAGAGCTGTTTCTTCCTTTTCCTTTGATGCTCCTATTTTTTCTCCTTCTTTTCTTGCCTCGTAAGCCACATCATTCTTCAACATTTCCCATGTCATGATCGGTTCCCTCCACTTGTCATCGGTCCGCACCTCAACCACGGCTTGATGCAGTTCCTTTGTATATTCATCCCCGGCCTCACCGGTTTCGATATAGTCCAGGAACAGCTTGAGCGGCCGTGGAATATCATCCAACGTCCCCTTCGTATTCAGGAACACCTTCATGGATTCGTCATTGAGCCTGAGTTCCGTATCCTGTACACAGCGGTTTTCAAAACTGTACAGGTGCCGCTCCTGCTTAAAAGGGTCAAATGTGCAGATGAATATAACGATATTCTTCTTCAAAGCGCTGTAGGTTTCTCCCTTTTCCAGAAGGATCATATCCATCATATCCTGATAATATCGGCTGCGCTTTGGCAGATCGTTGACCTTATACGCCTGCAGTTCCACATTGTAGACTGCTTCTTCATTTTCACAGTACACATCCATTCGGATACCATATACATCTGCAGATACTTCTTCCGTCTTCTCCGGTTCGATATATATTATATCCCGGATCTTCTTACCAAGGATACGTTCAATGCATTTTTTTGCCAGATTTTTCCGGCGCATTACCAGTCCGAAGATCACGTGATTCCTGATCGTTAATTTGTTTACATCTATTTTCATCTTTATTTTTCCTCCGTCTGTTTTCTGTAAATGATCTGTTGCTTTTCATATGCCTGAAACAGCTATAGATCCAGAACGGAGGCGGCCTAACGGGGCGTGAAACCATTTGGTACGCAACAAAATATATCATCAAAAAAATCCTTTTTTTTATTACCGGAAAGACTGACTTATCTGTCCGGCAACAAAAAAGGATCGTAGTGTTACGTGCTATGAAGCAGTATTTGTAACTATTTAGCATAGTAACTGAATAGTTACCAGATTTTTCAAGGGCGACGTATCTTACGCACCAAAAGTAACGATAGCACATTTCCGAGGTAAATTCAACTGAACAAATACAATCAGGAATATTTGATGCAGAAATGGGCTAAGAGGAATAGTAATAGTGGACTACTAAGATGGGGCAACACTCACACATCCTCTTTTCTCTGTTCAGAAGACTTCCATAGTGTTATAATAGCTACGGGATTGCTCGAGCTGAAGGCAAGGGAGGAGCCAGTGGTCCTGAGCGAAGGATAACCGATGCGAACAAAGTGAGAAGCGTACGCGGATGGCGAAGCCATCCGGGCATGATCTTGCGAAGCAAGAGCAAGGTACAATTACCGAGTAAGATACATCATAAGGTTTGAAGGGGGTAGCAGTATGAAGAAACTTAAGAAATTATGTGGCGCAGTCCTGATCGCAGGATTCATGCTTCCGCAGATAGCTTTGGGAAGTACCGACAAAGCCGAAGCGGTCAGCGGAAAGTGGAAGCAGGATGGTAAGAAATGGTGGTATTCCTATTCGGATGGAACATATCCGAAAAGCAAATGGGAGAATATCAACGGCAAATGGTATCATTTCGATAAATGGGGATACATGCAGACAGGCTGGCAGAAGATATCAGGCAAGTGGTACTATTTCGGTACAAACGGCATCATGAAAACCGGCTGGCAGAAGATTGGTAAAAAATGGTATTACTTCGCAAGCGGAGTTATGAAGACCGGATGGTTGAAATCCGGTGGGAAGTGGTATTATTTCGACGGAAGTGGCGCTATGGTGACGGGGACGAAGACTATTGGTGGGAAGTCCTACACCTTTGGAAGTGATGGCGTGATGAAGGAAGGATCATCGACCACTTCTTCGTATGCAAATGCAAAGGTTGGGGATATCATCAAATTTGGCCATTACGAACAGGATGATAAGTCATCTAACGGGAAAGAGCCAATTGAGTGGCAGGTGCTGGACAGAAAAGAAGATGGAAGTTTGCTGGTGATAAGTAAGTACGGTCTTGATACTGAGTATTATAATCCGAAGCATGATGGGGAAATGACATGGGAAACCAGTTTGATCCGGAAATGGTTGAATAGCACATTTTTGAATGAAGCCTTTTCTTCAACTGAACAGAATATAATTGTAACAACGACGGTTAAGAATGATTTGTTATTCCGTGAATCAGGGGGACGAAACACAAAAGATAAGATATTCCTGTTAAGTTATGAAGAAGTAATCCAGTATTATAAACTTCATGTGGATGACAGAGATGCAGACTATGGGCATTCTTCCTATAGTGGAGATTCCTGTTGTTGTAAGCCTACAACTTATGCTGATGAGAAAGGCGTTGGTGTGGTGGCTTATTTTCCTACGCTCCCTTCATCAATTGATCCAAAGTATGAAGGTAATTGTTCTTGGTGGCTGCGAACCAGCCCATATCCCGGTGCTTTTTCATGTGTTTACTATGATGGTTATGTTCAACCGGCGCCTGATCCGATTCGCCTTGAATTATTGGACTATGCAATTCGCCCGGCGATGGTCATAAAGCCGTAACCTTGATTTTTTGGCCTGATTCTCAGGAAAATAATGGTTGTAAGTAATATGCCGGAAGGGACTGTCAAAATGAAAAGAAAAGGATTAAGGATAACGTCATTTGCACTTATGGCTACTGTGCTTATGACAGGTTGTGGAGAGGCTGAACCGCAGGAAACAAAAGTGACGGTTGTTGAGACTGGTTCAACACAAGCCTATGAACATGCTAGTATTCGGGAGCCTAACCAGCAGATCGTCGGTGATGCCAAGCTTTCGGAGAAACCGACAACAGAGGCAACAACAGCTGTCGATACGACTGAAGCTACGGAGGTTATAACTGAATCTCCAACAACGGAGGAGGAAATAAACAGAACAGTGTCCGGAAATAGCGGAGGTTCAAGCCTATTTGGCAAAATGTCCGGATCAATTGGCAACAAAACAAGCGAGATTTCGGTTCCTGAAGGTTCAGTATATTTCAATGGCCATATGTACAAGATTTATTGGGAGGCCATGGATTGGAGTGATGCTAAAGAATTTTGTGAGCAGAAGAATGGACATCTGGCAACGATCACAAGCGAAGAGGAGCAGGAATTCCTTCGAGAGCTGAGTGGTAGCGATACTAAGCTATGGATTGGAGGTTATCGGCCGGACGATGCATTTGACTGGCATTGGGTAACCGGAGAAGAATGGGACTACACTGCCTGGGGAGATGGAGAACCTAACAACGATGATGATGTAATTGCCAATGAAAACCGTGTTGCCATGTGGAAGCAGAACTGGAATGATCTGAATGAAAAGAGCAGACAACAGACCGGTTTCATCTGTGAGTGGGATACAGGCGGTCCGGACATTGCAGCGGACTCCACGGAGTTTACCGTTCTGAACGGCGCATCATACTACGATGGACATTTCTATAAGATTCGCAAGGATGCTGTGGATTGGAGTGATGCTGAAACATTATGTGAAAAGCAGAAGGGACATCTGGTGACTATCACGAGTGCTGAGGAACAGGCATTCATTGAGCAGCTGAACAGTGACGATTTAGAGCTTTGGATTGGCGGTTACCTTACGGATGATTCTGCCGCATGGCTCTGGATAACCGGAGAAGCATGGGAATACACCAACTGGGATGATGGAGAACCTAATAATTCCAATTCAGAGTTTGACGTAGAAAACAGAGCATCCATAAGACCTGAAGAGCAAAAATGGAATGACCTGAACGAGAAAAGCAGGAAACAGGTAGGCTTCATTTGTGAATGGGAATAAAATACAAAACGGTATGTAAATTACAAACGTAGGGGGGATAGTAGCATGAAGAAACTCAAGAAACTATGTGGTGCAATTCTAATTGCAGGATTCATGCTCCCGCAGATAGCTATGGGAAGTACCGACACAGCCGAAGCGGCCAGTGGTAAATGGAAACAGGACGGAAAGAAATGGTGGTATTCCTATTCAGATGGAACATATCCGAAAAGTAAATGGGAGAAGATAGGTGGTAAATGGTATCATTTTGATAAATGGGGATATATGCAGACAGGCTGGCAGAAGATCTCAGGAAAGTGGTATTACTTCGGCACTAACGGTATTATGAAAATGGGTTGGCAGAAAATATCAGGCAAGTGGTATTATTTTAATGGCAGTGGTTCCATGGCGACGGGAAGGAAAACAATCAAGGGTGTGGAGTACACATTTCGTTCTGATGGATTGTGGGTAGAGAATGCAGCATCTGATTCGACAGGTTTTTCCGAGGCAAAGGTGGGAGATGTGATATCCTTTGGAAAGTATGAACAGGACAATAATACTGCTAACGGACAGGAAATGATAGAGTGGATTGTACTAGATAGGAAGCAGGACGGGAGCCTTTTGGTGATCAGTAAGTATGCACTGTACAGTGGCCCATATAATACGGAATGTATTGATGTCACTTGGGAGACATGTACGCTACGTAAGTGGCTTAACAGCACCTTCCTGAATGCGGCCTTTACATCTGATGAAAAAGCCATGATTCTAAAGACAACGATAAAAAATAATGATAATCCTACTTATGGAACTGATGGTGGAAATGATACAAAGGATCAGGTCTTCCTTCTCAGTATCGATGAGGCAGAGAGATATTTCAAAAATGATGATACAGACCTTGGGCGGCTGAAAGGTGTTAGTATAGCGCGTGCATGCCAGATTACGGAGTATGCAAAGGCACAGGGGGCATGGGTGTGTGAAGTCACGGAATATGCAAAGAAGCAGGGTGCAGATGATAGTAAGTATTATTGCATTTGGTGGCTGCGGTCGCCGGCAGGTGGTCCCGAAAAAGTTGCAGAGGTAATTAACGAAGGGTGTGTCGGCGGCGACATTCATGACGAAGGCAACTATGTTGATACCGTCAATATTGCAATCCGTCCTGCTATGTGGATTAAACCATAGAATTTACCCATGTTCATAATTAATAGGAGGATGCGGGAAAGGCATCCTCTTTATCTGTTCTGAAGATTTCAAAATTGGGAATGAGTAAAAAGGCGTAAGATAATCAGAGGATGTCCTGAAGCGCTTCAGGGCATGGACAAGTTGAAAGATATGCGTGACTTCTTCTATGGTTTTAACTATAAGAATTTCTTTGGTGATTCAGACACCAAACGTTTAAAGGTTATTGCAGATGGAGTGGAGCATTCGTTGTTCATGTTGAATAGCTTTACAATGCTACTCAAATTATATCATATTGCACAAAATGAATTATCACTTTACTCGTTTCGATCGCAACTCCATCAAAGACACTCCATTGAAGAACAAAAATAGAAATGCTATAATGCTTTTATCATCTTTGAGGTGGAAAAGCACTCGACTCACTCTTGTTGGGTAGTGCGGAATTTTGTTCTTTTCACACAAATCATGTTTCCCGATCGAAGCAAGGAGGAGAAAATGAAGAAGAAATGGTACTACGGGCTGGCAACCCTTATAATTGCCGGAGCTTTTGCAACGATGCCTGATAATGTCAGAGCAGAAAGCGAGATTGCAATCAATACTCAGAATCAACTAAAATCACGGAGAACCTGGCCATTTTTGCTATATGGTTTTGACCCCAACATCATAAGAATAGTGACTGATCAGACAACAATTCTTCAGACGGAAGAAGAAACTAATACTGATAACACAAAAAATGAGTACATGGACGAATGGGTAAACGGTGTTTATTACAATTCTAAAGGAAATTCGGGAAATTCAACTGGCGGATTATGGAGAAAGAGTAAATCAGGCTGGTGGTATCAATATTACAATAAAGCACGGGCCAAAGATACCTATATTAAGGATTCCTGGGCGAAGATAGATGGAGTTTGGTATTTCTTCAACAAAAACGGTTATATGGCTTCAAATGAGTATTATGATGGATACTGGTTCAACAAAGATGGCTCATGGACATATGAGTATCAGGCATCATGGAAGAAAAATAAGAAAGGCTGGTGGTACGGCGATGCTTCGGGCTGGTATGCCAGAAATAGTTGGCTGAAGATCGATGGTAAATGGTATCATTTTGATAAATCAGGTTACATCCAGACCGGTTGGCAGAAGATATCCGGCAAATGGTATTACTTTGACGGCAGTGGCGTTATGGTGACAGGGACGAAGACTATTGGTGGGAAGTCCTACACCTTTGGAAGCGATGGAGTGATGAAGGAGGAATCATCTTCAGGTTTAAAGGTGGGAGATATTATAACATTTGGTCATTACGAGCAGGATAATAATATCTCAAACGGAAAGGAGGCTATTGAGTGGCGTGTTCTGGATATAAAGGGAGATAAATTACTTGTGATCAGCTCTTATGTTCTTGAAAATAAGCCGTTCCATAGCACGCTTGACAGAGACGTTACATGGGATAGATGCAGTTTGCGTGAATGGTTGAATGGGATATTTTATAACGAGGCATTTAGCGCAAATGAAAAATCAAAGATACTGACAACAAATGTTAAGGCGGAGTCAAGCATTAATGAATTATCTTTGGCAAACGGAAGGAGTGGTACGGGAAGTCCGGTTGGCAGTGATACTAAAGACAAGATTTTTCTGTTAAGTATTAAAGAAGCCCGCAAATACTTTGTCGGTGAAATAATATCCAAGGCAGGCTGGGCAAATTATGTGCCTCAGACATATTGTCTTGATCGTGCTTGTCAGCCAACAAAATATGCAGTAAATCAAGGAGCAGAGATTGGATTTACAAGTTATTATAAAAGGAATGCCCATGGAGGACGTGATGACTATCTTGGCTATACTAAAATAGATTCGTATTATGTAAGAAACGAAGAAACAAATAATGAATTGACGAATAGCTCTTGCTGGTGGCTTCTCAGGGAACGAGGATGGGATGATAATGAAGTGGCAGCAGTAAGTATCTATGGGAATGTTTATCCCGGGCATTATCCCGATATAGATAAAGGTGTGGGCGTGCGACCGGTTATGTGGATCCAACAGTAAAAAACGAGGAATAGGATTAAGATTTTCAGGGGATGCGGAGTAAAATCTGCATCCTCTTTATCAACCTGCAAAGTTTAATCTCCATTTAATAAATCTTTAATATGTCACGTCTATAATTGCTTTTGAAAAGTGTCGATTTTGAAATATGATCCGAAAGGGGAATGAAAGTGAACGATCGATCCAAAAGCAATTACAGGAAATTCATGCTGTTATGGGCGGGAGAGCTTATTTCATCCATCGGCGGAGGACTGACCAGCTTCGGCCTGGGAATCTATATCTTTCAGCAGACGGGAAATGCCTCGGGTATGGCGTTAATGACATTGCTGGCATTTCTTCCGGGACTGTTGCTGAAGGTTCCCGCCGGTGTGCTTGCAGACAGATACGACAGAAGGCTTCTTATGATGATAGGGGATGGATGCTCGGGCATGGGAGTGCTCTTTATCCTGCTCTGTATGATGAGCGGTGAGGCGGAACTGTGGCAGATATATCTGGGCGTTATCATAAGTTCAGTATTCTCAGCGCTGCTGGAGCCGGCTTTTACCGCAACCATCACCGACCTGCTGACCAAGGAGCAGTTCTCAAAGGCAAATGGACTGGTATCCATGGCAGGAAGCGCCAGATATCTTTTCTCACCGATCCTTGCCGGTTTTATCCTTGCATTCAGTGATATCAAGGTGATCCTTATCATTGATATCTGCACCTTCTTTGTGACGATCATTTCAGCTGCAGTGGTAAGAAAAGGGATAGCTGTAAAACCCGCAGCCGAAAGAAAAACCTTCCTCCGCAGTATGAAGGAAGGCTGGGACGTTATCGCAAAAAAGAAGGGATTGTTTCTGCTGATCCTGATCTCTTCAGCGGTTACCATGTTCATGGGCGTTTTCCAGGTGCTTGGTGAACCTTTCGTCCTTTCCTTTGCGGACTCAAAGACTCTTGGCATCATCGAAACCATCGCTGCCTCAGGCATGCTGTTCACAGGAGTGATCCTCGGGATCAGGGGGATCAGGAAGAACTTTGTGAAAATGTTGTCCATAGGACTCTTCATTTCGGGTATCGGGATGACATTCTTCGGAGTATTCAATAACAGCGGGCTAATCGCATTTTTCGGCTTTGTCTTTTTTGCAGCGCTGCCTATTGCAAACAACAGCCTTGATTACCTGGCGAGAACAAATATACCGGAGGAGTTCCAGGGCAGAGCCTGGGGATTTATCGGATTTATAACCCAGCTTGGGTATGTTATCGCATATTCACTTTCTGGTATTATAGCTGATGCTGTAGGTTCCATCACAGGAGGCGGAGTTGGCAGAGGCGCTGCAATTACGATCACGGTTTCAGGAGCAGGTCTCGCACTGATCGCCATTGTTATCAGCAGAGTAAGAGCGCTGTATGGGCTGGAGAAGCAGGAAACGGTGACTGAGTCATCAGGGTATGGCTTTGCAAAATGAATCAGGTTATAAGCTTGAAAGAGCAATTTTCTAGAAGAGAACATCCTTAAAGCATACCCGTGGTTCGTTCTTTTCAAAGTTCCAGCTGTGGTAGGAACCGCCGCGGCAGAATCTTTTCTCAGGGCAGTTTTTGCAGGTCTCATTTCTGTCGGAGAGAGGAGTGCGGTAGAACTGAAAACGCTCCTTCCAGATCTTCGTAAAGGGATCCTGCAAAACATTTCCCTGAACGGAGGTTGAATTTCTGGGGATATCAAGGCAGGCTCCGACATCGCCGTTCTCCATTATGGCAGCCACATAGACGCCGGCATTGCAGAGAAAATACCAGTCGCGGACCTCTGCCTCATAATCAAGACCGAGAAAATGACAGCAGGAATACTCAACCGGGTATTTCTGCTCTCTTTTTTTCTTTATGTACTCCATCAGCCAGCGATTGTCGTCCGGCGTGAGGAGCATTTTCGGAAAGTTAAGTGCGCGGCCTATGGGCTCGATCCCGGTTAGCCTCCACTCGTTTATATCCATGTGGTCGAAAATGTCGAAAAGTGCCGGGATCTCACGTATATTCTCGTGGTTTACCACGGTGGTAACCATGATGGCATCTATGCCGCCGCAGTCGATCAGATTCTGCAGGCCGGCCATAGCCTGTTCATATCCACCTGGATAGTTACGATAACGGTCATGGGTCTCCTGAAGACCGTCGATGGAGACAGAGATGCCGTTCATGCCGGTATCGCGGAGTCTTTCTGCAACTTCCTTTGTTATTAGCGTGGCGTTGCTGGTCATACCCCAGCGGAAGCCCTGCTGATGAATATATTCAGTGAACGCAAAAAAATCGGGATAGAGCAGAGGCTCACCGCCGGTCAGCGCGATCTTTACACCTGTCCCGAAATTCTGCTTTACTTCGTCCAGTATCTCCTTCAGCTTTTCCAGAGGAAGACCATCCGGACGGTTAGCCGCACAGCTGCTGCCGCAGTGGAAGCAGGCTTCATTGCAGCGTAATGTCAGCTCAAAGAAAAGCTGACGGAGCTGAGGCTCTTTACAGAGCTTCTCCTGATAATCCGCCAGCGTATTCAGATTCGCAAGTTTGATCTCCTGTTTAGTCATTTTAGAAATCCTCCGGAGGGCCGTACACATCCGGCAATTCATTCTCTTCAACAGAAGGAGCTTCGGTCAGATCTGCCGGGGGACCGTAAACAATAACCGGTTCATTGTCTTCCGTAAAGATCTCAGGGGGACCGTAAACGTCAGGTGTTTCATTCTGTTCAACGGAGGGGGCTTCGGTTATGTCTGAAGGATGACCGTAGACTGTCGGCATATCATTATTCTCTACACTGGTTGTCTCCGTAAGATCAGCCGGGGGACCGTAAACATCCGGAGATTCATTGTCCTCCGTAAAGATTTCCGGCGGACCGTAAACCGCTTTCGGTATATTTTCGGATGTTTCGATAGTCTGTGTATCTTCGGTCGTATCTTTTTTATTTTCACAGCCTGCCGTGCTGAAAAGCACGGACGATGCAAGCCCGATAAGCGCTGCTTTTTTTGGCCGTATCTTCATGGCAGCCTCCTTTTTTCGTACTGTAACCGGAATCGTCCGGATATATTATAAATATCTTCCCTATGTCCATCGTTATGCTATCACATAAGTTCTGAAATGTCCATTGCCCGCATTTTTATTTGAGCTTTTTATGTATATAAAATTGCCATGGAAAAGTGTCCATGTTATAATGTGATATAGAATTTTGGAGTCGCAAAAAGGATTTCAATAAAGTACCCATTCAACGAAAGGAGAAAAGCATGAAGATCAAAAGACACCTGAAGCTCGCATTTGTCATGACCTCTGTGTTATCAGCGCTCGCTTTCCCGATATCGGCTAATGCGGAAACGGCGGAGACATCGGTTACTTATGAAAAAAAAGAGGTCCCCGCTTACCTGTATGACATGGGTACCAAAAGCTCCATGGAGCTTGTATTCAGGAATGACCTGCCTACGATCCCCTATATCGATGCGGTGGATTTCCTGAGAGTATTCTATAAGAGCAGTATATCTGAGAAAGAACAGTCGGATGGTACAATTCTCGTATCCAATGAAAAATATACAATGAGTGTGGATACCGAGAAGGATAAGGTTATATTTGAAGATATGCAGGGCTTCATTAGTCAGGATGCCAATATTTCGGAGTACAATAATGTTACATTTGTAAAAGATGTCACCCCGGATCAGGGTGTTAAGGCAACCCCCATTACTTTTGATCTGGCGCCCTACAATGTCGACCTTATGAAGATCGATGGAAAGGTATATTTCCCGCTTCCTACACTTGGGGACATTTTTTCAGCAACTTACAACAATGCACAGTATCTGGATGGAAATCTTTATTTTGTCCATACTACGGATCTTATAGAAGGAAAAAGGTATTATCCGGCAGGATCGCTTTACGAAAAGCTGGAAAGAGATCCTGCTGAAGCGAAGTTTACATATAATGAGCTTTGCTTCCTTTTTGATTATTTCTACGGGGCACCCGCAAAGGCCGAACTGTCTAAGACCATATTGGATAAGGGCTTTGATGCTGCGCTTGATACATCGGATTACCTCAAAAAGACCAGGGAACTCCTTAAGTCTGAGAATAATGCCGAATTTATGCTTGGTCTTTGCTATCTTGATCTGCCTCTCAGTGACGGTGGGCATACTATCACCGCTTTAAATATTTTAATGGCCATGAATAGTTTTCCGGATTCGGCATTGGTAAAGGCATTCCAGAATTATAAGGAAGATAGTGATAATGCTATTGTCATTCTGGCTAACGGTGCGGTCTTTGAAAAAAGAGAAGGGATGCTGGAAAAGATAAATGATACCAGGAGCAGGGTTTTTTCAAAAGATTATCAGTTGGTAAAGTCCTGGAGCAATCCGAAATCAGAACTCTATGTTAAGGGAGATACAGCGGTATTTGTATTCGATGATTTTGAACTGCCGGTCGTGAAGAATTTTAAATGGTCCGTTGATTATGCTGCGGAGAATGGTATCAGGAATTTTGTTACAGACCTCTCGGCAAACAGCGGAGGTGTGATTGGAGTAGGCGTGTATTTGCTGACACTTATGAAGAATAAGGATTGCAATTCGAATGAAATTACGATAAGTGCGTATGACAGATTAGATAACGTGACTGATAGCAAGATCTATGCTGTCGACCTGAACCTGGATGGTGTGATAAACGATGAGGATAAGAAAGTCGGATATGATATGAACTTTGCCATACTTGAAAGCAATGCGTCATTCTCTTCCGCCAATCTTACTACGGTCCTTGCCAAAGAACTGGGCATCGCTTTACTGGGTGAGACAAGCGGCGGCGGAGAATGCGCTGTAATCCCGACTTTTCTTCCGGGAGGCGAGTCCATTATGTTATCGGGTTCTGCCAAGGAGATAACAAAAACCGGGAAGGCTGTAGATGACGGTGCAGCACCGGATTATCTGCTTGTGAAAGAAGATGCGAAAACCGGTGATAAAGATTATACCGAATTGTTCGACCCGGAGATCCTGAGCAAGGATATCCAGGAGTTCTATGGTGACAACAGCTATGCGAATGAGTGGGTTAAGGGTGTCTGGTATAACGGAGAAGGCAAGCCGGATGCGGACAGAACCGGAAAATGGAAAAAGAACAGCAAAGGCTGGTGGTTTGAGGACGGCACCGGCTGGTATGCAAAGAACTGCTGGCAGAAGATCAACGGCAAGTGGTACTATTTCGGTAAGGACGGTTACATGGAGAAGAACGCTTACCGCAATGGTTATTGGCTTACATCCGGCGGAGCCTGGGACGGAAAGAAGAAAGTCCCCGGATGGAAGAAGGATAAGAACGGCTGGTGGTGGTACGCCCTCGGTAAAGGCAGCTATCCCAAGAATTCCTGGCTGAAGATCGATGGCAAATGGTACTATTTCCAGGATGAAGGATATATGATCCAGGATACCTTCATTCAGGGTTACTGGCTGGATTCCAGCGGTGCCATGACTGATTTTGCACGTTGCTCATGGCATCGTAACAAAAAGGGCTGGTGGTATGGCAATTCCAACGGCTGGTATGCGACAGGAACCTGCTATATTGACGGCAGAGTATACAATTTTGAAGACACAGGCTATCTCACATATAAATGATGCAGGATTTGCCCCAGTTTGATGATTCGCAGCACGCACACCGGGTGTGCGTGCTGCAAGGACACTCAATGACCGGCTTTGCAAACAGGAGGAGTGCGTATGTATCAGAATTATCCCATCATAGGATTATGTATGGTGAGAGCGGATGACGAGCGGAATTTCAATCTCATTGAAGCACTGTCACGCAAGATCCATGCCATAGGGGCGAGGCTGATGATCTATCAGTCTACTACTAATATGTTCTGGCAGTATAAGCCGGAGGGCGGCGAGCGGATGATCTACAATCTTGTGGATTACAGCTATGTGGATCTGATGATCGTCTTTTCGGAGATCATCAATGATGACGATCTGATCGATTCCATCATAAGGAGAGCAAAGGCTCATGATAAACCGGTCTTCACTATAGGCAAACCACGCCCCGGCTGTACTAACTTCGGTTTCCTGTATGTGGACGGCATTGAAAAGGCCATACGGCATGTAGTGGAGGTACACGGGAAGAAGGAATTATGTTTTGTGGCCGGTCCCGAGCATGAGGTTACTTCGGAGGCAAGACTGGCTAAATACAGGGAACTCATGACGGAATACGGGCTTACAGACTCGCTCAACCGGGTTTACTACGGCGGTTACTGGTCCGAGCCCGCAAAAGTGGCGGCAAATGACATCATGAAGCTGGATAGATTTCCCGAAGCCGTGATCTGTGCCAACGACATGATGGCAATAACAATATCCGATGTATTTAAGGCGAATGGAATACGTGTTCCGGAGGATGTGATCCTGACAGGTCTGGATGATACCATCGAAAGCCGTTCAAATGCACCATCCATTACCACAAGCGGCTGTGATATGAACGAGATGGCTGATATGATCGTTGATGCGTTTCTTAAGACGCAGAAAGGCGAACCTCTGGAGGATGAGTATCTCTGCCATTTCAATTTCGTTGAAGCCCAGTCCTGCGGCTGCAGGGAGACTATGGATTTTCTGCCGTTGTCGGAATATCTGAAATATAATATTACAAAGCAGAACGAAAAGCTTTTTGTGGAGCAGTCCTTCCATGCAATCTATGAAAAGATACTCGGTTCTCCGGATGTGGAGCAGCTGCCCAGGATCCTTGACAGCATGGGATTTAATTCGATGGCGATAATGGTAAATACAGATGCTTTCCGGAGTAATATAAATCCTCTGGCGGAGGGTTTCCGTCCGGGCTTCGATTCAAGGCAGCGTGTGATCTACCAGACCGACAGGGATATCTCCGAGCTTCCGGTCACTATACGTCTCAGTGAACTGGTACCCGGTTTCGAAGAAATGATAAAGCGTGAAAGACCCATAATCCTTTCACCCCTCAGTTTCTTTTCACGGGCTATAGGGTATCTGGTTTACGCACCGGAGGTGACTAACCAGAATTATCACATGGTCATGCCGTATACGAATTCACTGAGTGAGATCATCGGCTGTTACAGCATGGTGCGTCATCTGGAATTCAACGCGGAACAAATGGACCGGATGGCCCGCCACGATTACCTGACGGATCTATATAACCGTACGGGCTTCTACTCCAGGCTTCAGAGCTTTTACAACCGCTGCGATACTCCGTATTATGCAGTTACCACAGTGGATATGGACGGATTGAAGCTGATAAATGACCGGTACGGCCATGAAACAGGCGACCTTGCCATACGTTATATATCCCGTGCGGTGGCCGCCGTGGGAGATAAATACTCCATCTGCGGACGTTTCGGAGGAGATGAGTTCGTTATCTGTACCGCCCTGGAAAAGAAGGAAGATGCGGAGCAGATCAGAAAGCAGATCACTGATTATATAACGGAGCATCAGACTAATACAAGCTTTCCCTGCGAGGTCACGGCAAGCATCGGAACCTGCGTTATGAAAAAGGGTTTCTTCTTCGACGATGCATTGAGGATGTCTGATGAATTGATGTATAAAGAAAAAAGCAGAAAGAAGAACAGACGACTGTAAAAATCTAAAATAGTATATCCCGCCGGATTATCAAGCAGGAGGAATAATATGAAAGCAGCTATTGATCTTACAGGTGACATGATCTCATATTCATACCTGGAGGGAAATGAGATCGTTTCGGAGGTTCTCCGGAATACCGTAGGATTCCGGAATTCGGATCTGTTCAGGATTGAAGGGGCGATAAATGCGCTCATGCGTGTCGCAAAGGATATGATAGAATATTCTGCAGGTGACATTTTAACGGAGGTGATATGTGTACTTCCGCAGTATGTCACCTATTCACAGAGAGAGAGGGTAAAGAAGGCGGCGGCAGAGTGCGGCCTGAAAATAAGGAAGCTGATCATAGGTTCCCTTGCGTCTGCCTACGGGCTTTTCCAGAATGAGGAGCTGGGAAAGAAAAATATACTTCTCGGTTCGGTAAGATCGGATTATGCGGAATTCCTTCTCTTCGAGGTGGATGGAGATGTTCTTACGGTTACAGGTTCCACCATGGTTCAGTACGAGAAGGACCCCATGAGGATAGATCCCGAAAGGTTGAAGAATAAGCTTCGTACCGAACTGAAGACCATGTACAGTGAATCGGGACTGAACTTCGGGGATAAGGATGAGGAATTATATATCACATTTGACGGGAAGGCGGAATTCCTGAAACGTCTGTTCACGGAGCTTTTGAGCAGCTGCTATGAAAAGGAACCGGTCTTCTTTGAAAATGATCAGGGAAAGGGTGCCTTTGCCCATCTTCTGAAGCTGGAATCCGAGAATAGCGAGCTGATCAAAAAATGCTTCACCGTGGACTGCAGTGTTGAAGGCATAAGCATCAGCTCCGGTATCGGCAGTGAGCTGATCGAGGTATTTAAACGCAATACGCCGCTTCCCGAACAGAAAGTAGTTGAGCTTCCGGTTTCCTCTGACAATGTGCTCTGTTTTTATTCCGGAAATTACAGGAATCGTGAGAATGATGATCCCATCGGGACCTGCAGGATACCAAGTGCGTATTTTGGACAGAATGTGATCGTAAAGATCACTTTGACAGAAGACGCGATAGTGGAATATGTTGTGCTTGACGCAAAAAAACAGATTATTTTCCCGAGACAGGTTCTTGTATAGCCATCTGATGTACAGGAATACTGTTATGGTGGTATTGATGCCGGGCAGGCGTCGTGCTAAAGACCGTACGATAGGAGACGAATCCCTGATTCTGCGTGTTAAGGCGGCGGTGGATGGTTTTGCAGGAGAAGAACCGCAGTTTGATGATATTACTCTGGTCAGCTTCACTTATATGGGTGCAGGGGGAAAGGATTCCTGATCTTTATGTCGCCTGTACGAATGCCAATTTGAGACTTAATATAATATCGGGCAAGAGGGTTTTTCTCCTGCCCGATCATGCTTTACCCGACACTCAGCAGAAATTCCGCATACAGCAGCTTGTGATCAGAGCATTCTTTATCTGATAGACCGCTTGAAAGCTCTGTAAAGTCCTTGCTTACTACTATATTGTCAATGGCAACATCAAAGCGTTGGAAGGTGGTATAGCGTCTGTCCGGCCGGTTGACGTAGTATTCACCCCCGAGGAAGACTATGTCTTCCAGATTAAAGCAGTTAAAGTCTCCCATAAGAACATAATGCTCACATTCATGCAGCTTATCCGCGATGGTTTCCATCTGCTTTATCCTTAACGTACGGTCCTCGTAGGAAAGATGCGTTACAAAGGCGTGAACCTCAAGACCGTTTACATCTAATACCGCATGTCCGAGGGAACGATTCTCACCGTTGCCGGATTCCAGATCGATCACCTCATAGCTTTCTATGGGATACCGCGACATGATCGAAGTGCCGTATTCGCCGCTGCCGAGATTGATGGCCTTCGAGAATGCATAGTACGGATATCCGGCGAGTTCAGCCAGAACTGCCGGTTCATCTGTATATCCGGATCTTTCACAGTTCACATCCACTTCTTCAAGTCCTATGATATCAGGAGACACCTCCCTGATCGCCTCAGCGATAATATCCAGCCCTTCTGCCCCGTGTTTAATATTAAGAGTGGCCAGTACAAGGTTCATTTCCGCAAAATGCTGCTCCTCAGTTTCGGTCCCGGTAGTTATATCGGCAGCAGCTTCAGAGACGTCGCCGGTTGTCGTTTCGGTAACAGGCTCAGTATCAGATGCCGCTTCGGTAACGGTCTCCGGATCGGATGATCCGGAAGTTTCTTTGGTATCTGCTTCGATAGGGGTCATGGAAGCTTCTTCGGACGTAGTCCCGGAAGAGGCCTCGGAACCGGTCCCGGACGAGGATTCGGAAGCAGTCCCGGAAGCGGTTTCGGAAGATGTTCTTACAGCAGTTTCCGGCCCCTGATCATTTCCGCTGCATGAGCTGAGTAAAAGCAGTAATACCGGAAATAAAACGAAATACCTGTATTTATGTAGATGCAGCATAGTTAAGTCCTCTGTATATTTGGTAATGAGTAGGTTCGTATAACATAAAAAGTATATTCCAAATGCAGACTTTTGACAAGAAAATGAATATGAACCCTAGGGATTATCGGGCGGTAATGACTTATGATTTAGCCGTTCTTCCACGTAAGGACTTGAAAAAAGAATATCCGGAGGATATAGTGTATATGTAGCAATTATCTCTGATTTCGGGAGGACGGAGGGGATACGGAAACGGATACCCTGATCAACCTGTATAGTTCAGAGACCGGGTTATAGATCTTTGTAAAACGCATCCGGATGTATAACGGAACTATGGGAGGAAATGAATATGGATAAGCAGAACAGAATGTACCAGGTTTCAACCCTGCAGGCGCTTGCACTGGGTTATACAAAAAAAGTAATCACTGTGGATGAACTGCTGCAGAAAGGTGATACGGGTCTCGGTACATTTGAAGATGTGAATGGAGAAATGATCATCATGGACGGGCACTGTTTCCAGGCTAAATGGGATGGCTCCGTCACGGAAGCCGATCATAGCGCCGGCGTTCCTTTCTCGGCGGTGGCGTGGCTTTTGGGTGACAGACAGTTTGAAATGGAATACAAGCCGGATATTGAGTCGATCCGCACTGAGCTTACACAAAGGATAGAAGAACATTTCGGATTGAACAGCATGCATGTAGTCAGGATCGACGGGGAATTTGAGAAGGTGGATGCAAGATCCGAAGAACCATACAGGTCACATCATATAACCCTGAAAGAGGTTCTGGACAAGAATCAGACATCCTTTGTGTTTGAAAACATCCGGGGATCCCTGGTGGGAGTATACTACCCCGATCACATGGATGGTATAAATATGCCCGGCTGGCACCTGCATTTTCTGTCGGAAGACAGAAAAAAGGGCGGGCATGTATTCAATGTCATAATGAAAAAAGGAAATGTCCGTCTGGATAAGATCAGCACGATCGAGATAGATCTTCCAAAGGCAGCTGCATTTGACACCTATTCTTTGAAGCAGGCATCGGAGGAAGAGATCAAAAAAGTTGAAAAAGGGTAACCCGTGGGTCCTGTCTGCTTGATTTATACCACGTATTTTTATATAATTGAGTTCAGATTTTATGCCGCTGATACCATGAAATAAGCGGAAGTTTTTAATATGGCCGTTGGGCCGGTAATAATATGACGGGAGGTCTCATATGAAGATCAACATGAAAAAGAATGGAACTGAACTTACGGTAGAGATTGAGGGAAGACTCGATTCACTCACGGCTCCGGATCTGGAAGATAAACTGGAGGAGTCCTATGAGGGGATTGAAAAGCTGATACTTGACCTTGGCCAGCTGGAGTATATCTCCAGTGCGGGGCTTCGCGTTTTACTGGGTGCTTCCCAGACCATGGATGAACAGGGGGAGATGGTTGTACGCAATCTTACAAAGCCGGTCAGAGATGTTATAGAACTGGTAGGTTTTGACAGTGCTCTGAATATCGAATAACTGACTGATCATTATAGGCATAAAAGTGCGAAAGGATGTAACAGGACCGGCAGTTTTTAGTTTTCCTACTATATGCTTATTGACCGTATATTTATGGCAACCTGCTTCACCTGCCTTCAAAACGGTCTGCTCTACATACTTCTTCCGATGCTGGGATCCATACTCTTTGGCATTAACGGTATGTGGACGGGCTTTGCCTTAGCGCCGGTCCTGACGCTTGGCGTGTCATTCCTGTTCGCGTATCTGAAATTCGGAAAAAACGATTTTCCATATCTCCTCAATGATATGGATTCTGAGATCGAGGTTATGGACGATACACTGACTGAAACTTCTTCCGCCATTCTTTCGGGCCGGGTTACAGACAGTCTTGCTGCTCATGGCTTTACATGTAAAGAGGCTAACCTTGCAGCCCTGTTTGTGGAGGAGACAGGTCTTACGATCCTTGAAAAGAATAAGGGATCGAAAAAACCGTTGCTGATCGAGCTGTCACTTTTTTATGAAGATAAATCGGTTCTGATCGTGGAACGTGACTCCGGGGAACTGTTTGACCTTACAGATTCCAACAGCCAGGTTAAGGGACTCAGCAGTTTTGTGCTGAGCGGACTGATGGAGGCCCATGATGAGAAAAAATATCTTGTAACCACCGGCTATAACCGGAATATGATCCGTTTTACTAAGAGTCAGGATTGAGAGTCACTTTAGAGATTAATTGCGGGCCGCTAATTGACATTTCCGGGTAATCCGCAGATTGGAGCATCTATGATTTCGTTGGTCTGTTCTTTTGCAGTTTTAGTGTTGGGTTATATTTTTTACGGGCGTTTTGTATCTAAAATGATAGAACCGGATGACAGGATCACACCGGCTTATACAAGGGAAGACGGTGTGGATTTTGTACCGATGAAGACCTGGAAGGCGTTTCTGATACAGCTGCTTAATATAGCGGGTACAGGGCCGATATTCGGTGCGCTTATGGGAGCATGCTTCGGTCCTGTGGTTTTCCTGTGGATCATATTCGGCGCCATTCTGGGCGGAGGTGTCCATGATTTTATGATCGGCATGATCTCCGAGCGGCATGATGGAGCATCCATCGCAGAGCTCTCAGGTATATATCTGGGAAAAGCAGTAAAATGGATCATGAGGATCTTTTCAGTTTTACTGCTCCTTCTGACCGGGACAGTCTTTGTTACAAGCCCGGCGGCACTGCTTTCGAAACTGACCCCCAATTTCATGAATACAACTGTATGGATAATAGTGATACTTCTTTATTATGTGCTGGCGACACTGCTTCCTATCGATAAGATCATCGGACGTCTGTATCCCGTTTTCGGTATAGTTCTTATACTTATGGCAGCCGGGATCCTTGGCGGTATCATTTTTGGCGGCTATACAGTTCCGGAGATCACTTTTGAGAATCAGCATCCTGAAGGTCTGCCTGTATGGCCTTTTATGTTTGTGACCGTTGCCTGTGGCGCTATTTCGGGATTTCATGCAACACAATCACCGCTGGTTGCCAAATGCATCATGTCTGAAAAGGTCGGACGAAAGGTGTTCTATGGGGCTATGCTTTCCGAAAGCATTATAGCTCTGGTTTGGGCAGCCGGAGGAGTGGCATTTTACGGTGTGACCGGAGAGCTTTTTGAGGCACTGTCCGAGCATGGACAGTCAGGTGTTGTTTATGACATTTCTCATGGAATGCTGGGTTCGGCGGGAGGTATCCTCGCGATCGTCGGAGTAGTTGCCTGCCCGATCACATCCGGTGATACAGCCTTTCGTTCCGCAAGACTTATCCTTGCTGAAATGTTTCATCTGGATCAGAAGAAGCTTAAAAATCGTCTGATCATTACACTGCCGCTCCTTGGTCTCGGAGCGTTGCTCACACAGCTGGATTTCAATGTGCTCTGGAGATATTTTTCCTGGAGCAATCAGACCCTGGCCATGGCAGCTTTGTGGCTGGCGACGGTATATATGCTCAGAACAAGGAAACATAAGCTGTCATCACTTGTTACGGCCATACCGGCTACCTATATGACGGCGGTGAGCCTGACCTATATTCTTATGGCTAAAGAAGGCTTTGGTATCAGTGAGGATATTGCATATCCCATAGGCATCACCTTTGCATTGCTGCATTTTATCGGATATATTCTGATGGAGCATAAGCTGGAAAAAGAATCAGAAACAAAAGTTGAAAAAGAGGCGTAAAAAGATCCGCAGGTATTTATGGACGGGACAGGATCAACAGGGGGATAAGAAGTAAAGAGCAGGCACCGAGGGATCATTTCCGGGGCCTGCTCTTTGTGTTTTGTAAGCTTTTACTGTAACTTCGTAACTCTTATTCACGACTTTTTTATTCAATTCCGATATACTCAATATCAACATTTGTCTGTGTCTGAATAAACTGTTTTACTTCCGCAGCATAAGCCTTATTTATTATGACAGCCGGCCCGTTGAATACCTTTGCGATCAGGCAGCAGGTCTCATCAAAAACACGCATTGCTGCGATATTGTTCCAATCAATCCTGAGGACGCAGGCACCGTCTTTTTTTACTTCAACCCCTTTTTCATCGAGGACGAGCTGTTTTTTTCTTTTATCCTCCATAAGCTGGCGGAGCATCTTTTTCATTTTGAGATGCATCACCACGCCGAGGATCACATCAACCGCAAGTAAAACGACAGCGACAACGGTGAGTGCATTTACCTTCCAGAATATGAAGGTTAAAGCCAGAAGGGCGATAAGGACCACCAGACTGATAACGGTATAAATGATCCGTTCCCTGAATCTGTCCTTTATCTTCATGTTGTGATCTTTGACGAGAGAACCATATTGTAAAGAGATATTTACGGCTTCCCTGCAGCTTGCGGCGTTGTTTGTATTGATAATATCGATAGTCATGATTTCCGTTCTCCTTTTCATTTTATTTTCAGCCCGGTAAAGACCCCGGCGGTTATTATCTGTGTGTATGATAACATCAGAACTGTCACAAAACCATCATACACCTTTTCTTATTAAACATTTCAGGCCAGATATCCCGTAAAGAGAATCATGAGCAATGTGATGGTGCCCATGGAAATGATCGTCGTAACGGCTATTCCATTCGAAAGGATACCGGTATCTTCTCCCATTTTTTCTGCCTGGATCAACGGAAGATTTCCGACAGGCATCATAGCCATCAGGGAAAAGCCGAGCACCATGATATCATTGCATCCTACGGCATGAAGCAGGAAGAAAACAGTGACAGGGACAAGGATCATTCTCAACGCGATAAATCCCCATATCCGAAGATTCCTGAAACCTTCGATCAGTCTGGATCTTGCTATAGCGACTCCAAGAAGGGTCATGGACAGAAATACGGTTGCATTTCCTATGTAGGACACACTGCTGCTGATTATTACCGGAGGTTTATAATCAAACCAGATGATGATCAAACTGAGGACAGCCATGATCGTGCCGGGGCTGATGATCTTTTTCAGATTCATTTTTTCACGCCCCTCGGAGAGGACAGTAATTCCGTGTGTATAGAATAAAAGGGCGTATAACACATTGCAGATTACTACATAAAGCATTGCCTTCTCCGGAAGAAGCGCTTTCGTCACCGGAATTCCGATAAAACCTATATTTGTATATACAGTCATCATGGTGTAAAACCTTCGATCGCTTTTATCCGCACGAAGTAATAAAGGAAGCAGCATCCCCAGAAGCACAAGCGCAACATAGAACAGAAATCCGACCAGAATTGCGATCAATAGTTCCTTATGGCCGGCTGTCACATTTCCTGACAGAGCAGATGACAGGATCATTGCGGGATTACAGATATCTATGATGATCGTAGAAATCCGCTGTGATACCGTCTGATCAACCACCTTTTTCCTGTAGAGGTAGATCCCTACAAAGACCAGTATCAAAATTACACACATCTGTTGGATTACAACGAAGCTGCTCATGAGTTAGTCATCCTTTTTATATCCTTATAGAATTCCCGCAGTACATAAAATGCGGGTTTGACAACTTTTCGATCAGAGCTTACAAGCCCTTTTCGATTATAGAATCCCTGGATCTTTGCAGTTCTTCGCGGACATCTGAAATCAAACAGGATCCAGGGTGTCATTCCCTTGATATAGGGAATCGTGCGGAGGATCTCAATCTGGCGTCTGTAAACCTCTGCCTGGCATTCTTCCGTTCCCTTGTCATCTATGGAACCATGCAGACCGATGGTCGCGTCAGCTCCAAACTCTGTAATGATCACGGGTTTCTGCGGATTACTGTTTTTGTATAGCAGTGGCAGTTCTTCATAATTCGGGGAGTACCAGCCGATGTATTCATTAATCCCGATAATGTCCAGCCTGTCAGCCAGCCGGTCTTTGATGCTGATGGACACGTTGTCTACCAGACAGGCCGCAGATACCATGCGGGTTTCGTCATGGCTATGGGCAAAATCCGCAAGGCGGCTCATGAAGCTGTAACGTTCGTCGGAGTCCGGGTTTTCATTTCCGACAGACCAGATGATCACCGAAGCACGATTATAATCGCGGAATATCATTTCTGCAAGCTGGTTTTCCGCAGATGCGTAGGTCGCCGGGTTGTCAAAGGCAATGGCCCAATATACGGGAATCTCTTCCCAAAGCAGCAGGCCTTCCCGGTCACAGAGCTTTGCCATGTCCTCATGGTGGGGATAATGCGCCAGTCTGAGGTAGTTGGCTCCCAGCTGTTTTGCTGTCCTGACGATCTCCATACGTTCTTCTTCAGTCAGGGCTTTTCCTGTGAATTCAGAGTCTTCATGAACACTGATTCCGCGCAGGTATATTTTTCTGCCGTTCAGAAAAATGTCTCTGCCATGGACGGAGATCTCACGAAACCCCACCAGATCGGTAACTGTATCATCTCCGAGGGATGCCTGTATTTTATAGAGCTTCGGAGACTCGGGGCACCAC
>Ga0310691_10001693_pt1 | contig 32782 bp, 44 predicted proteins | sample 176DNAGHGlowgp2_FD_203887 | JGI IMG/M metagenome (GOLD analysis project Ga0310691, IMG submission 203887) | Sheep rumen microbial communities from Palmerston North, Manawatu-Wanganui, New Zealand - 1766 DNA GHGlow gp2 (v2) (version 2) | ecosystem: Host-associated > Mammals > Digestive system >... | reverse complement strand
CCGCGCGCAACGTCCGCAGACCTCCGCCGCGCGTTCGACGCGTGGGGCAAGGTGAAGAACAGCGGACTCGCGCGCCGCGCCCTCGGCATCGCCATGAACCGCCTCTCGACGCGCCAGGTAAAGGACGAACGCACGAATATGCGCCTCGCGCGCATAGCGGCGGCGAACGTAATGGTCCGCAAGACCGACACAGGCGGCTCGTTTATGTTGCAGATACGCGACGGGCTCGGCTACGCGGTGCAGGCGCTCCAGGGCGGCCCCGCGTCCATCGACCTCGCGCTGAAGCGTGCGGCGAACAAAATCGCCGGGCGTCTGTGCAAGGTGGCAGAGCGGAAGTTCGGGGAGCGCGTGGCTACGCCGTTCCCGGAGGTGAAGGGAAGGAGGGCGAAGTGATTTCTCTTGTAAAGCAGCTGGAGGCGGCGGTTGTCGCCGCAGTCAAGACCGCGACGGACGGCGCGGCGCTCGTGCGCGGCTTCCGTGAAAGCGTCGCGGAGGGTTTCGTCAAGCTTTCGACGGGCGACGGGCGCCCGGAGGTGATGGTGACGGTCACGCCCGCGAACGCCGAGAGCTACGCGTCGCCGGTGCTGGAGTTTTCGGTGTCCGTGGCGGTGCGGCTGGAATGGAGCGACGACCCGACGATCGCCAGCTTCGACGAGGTGGCGGCAATTGTGGAGCGCGTGTTCCTGCGGTGGAACGACAACGCGAACATAGAGCAGATGTCCGCCGCGCTCACGACCGAGAACTTCCGCGCCGCCGGTTTCCGCCTGGACGCGGGACAGGACAGCGTGGAGATCGGTGACAAATGGTCCGTGATTTCCACAACAAACAATTTCGCCGTAAAAGGCATTTTTACTGAAACCCAAACAACGGAGGCATAACCCATGTCATTCCCTGCAAAACCCGACTATTTCGGCCTCGGCTCCAACGCGAGCCTGTCGCTGAAGAACTCTTCGCTCAACAAGAGCGCAACCACCGCAGAGGCGCACAACGATCTCGGTGACACCGTGGGGATGGTGGTGCTCGGAGAACAGTCCGCGCCGTCCGTCACCTACGAGGTCATAGCGGACATCACCATGTCCACCATCAAGCTCGGCGCAATCACGACGGTGGACAGCAAGCCGTTCGCCCTCACCTCGGTGAGCTGGAACACCGCGCCCGGCGCGGTTGCGGAGCTCCAGTGCAGCGGCGCGCAGGTCGAGACTGGCGCGACCACCGCGACCTCGACGACCATCACCCTCCCGGCGTTCGCGCTGAAGAAGTGGCACGACGCGCAGATACTCGACTCGGCGTTCTCCCTCACGGTGCCGGGCTGCTACGTCAACGGATGCAACTACACCGCGACGGCGGACCTCTCCACCGCGACGGTGGACGGCACCATCGTGGCGCACGACATCCAGAACGGGCGCATCGAGGTGGCGGTGTCGATCGTGCAGTCCGGCTCCACCGAGCCGACAGTCACGGCGGGCACGGGGTGGGAGATCGTCTCGCCGCTCACGGTAGACAATCCCGACGCGGACTTCCCGACGTGGACCGCAACGCTGCGCAAGAACCTCACCTCGGTGCATCCTTCCGCGACGTAAGGAGGGGCCATGCAGGAACTCGCGGCGGAGATGTTCGAGCGGCTGGCGGCGGAGGGCGTCAACGTCACGCCCTTCGACGCGGTGCGCATCGACACGGCGGCTCGTCTGCTTGCGCGGGCGAAGGCGTCGGACGGCGCGCCGTTCCTCTCCGCCCCGCGCGTCCGCTTCTGCGGCGGCGTCCTGTTTCACGAGCCGACGATACAGTCGGAGCTGTGGCTTCTCGAAGTCGCCGCGCCGCTGTGCGCGAACGGAGACACGGCGCTCATGCTCCGCGCATACGCGCTGGCGCACGCCGACGAGCCGGGGTTCTTCGACGGCGATGAGATGCGGAACGCGAAGGCGGTCCAGAAGCGCGCGCGCGCGTTCATGCGGACGATCGCCGCGACGGAGCGCGAGCTGCTGGACGCGCTGGCCTACTGCGTGAGCGGCGACGACGACGGGTACGACGACCTGCCGATGCCCGAGCCGAAAAGCCGCGCGGCGGATGCGCCGCGAATGACGAGGCGCGACAGGATGTACGCGGACCTCGCGGAAGCCGTGGGCGTCACGGGCGCGGCGCTGGACGACCTGAAGCGCCTGACGCCCCCGCAGCTCGACCGCGCCCTTCGCCGCGCGTGGGAGCTGAACCGATGGGAGTTCAAGGACGGCAAGGACACGCGCGCTTCGGTGGCGTGGCACGCGCTGATAGAAGAGGTGCGCGGCGCATCTGCCGCGAAGCCGGAGGGATTGCAAAATGGCTAACGGACAGATAAACCTCACGATCGCGGAACGGCGCACCGGCAACGGGCTAGCGAGCGCCGCGAACGACGTGGGCATACTCAACTCGCGGCTCGGCATGAGCAAGAAAGGCGTCGCGGACCTCGGGCGCGCGGCGGGTATGCTCGGCGGCACGTTCGGGACGGTGTTCAAGCTCGTCCTGGGCGGCGGTATGTGGCAGGCCGGGGCGATGGCGCTCTCTACGGTCATCGGGCTCATGAAGAAGCACAACGAGCTTATGAAGGACGCGCGGCTCGCCGCTCGCGGACTGTCGCGCGAATACATGACGCTCGAGGCGGCTGCGCGCGGCTACCAGCGGCGCGTCGAGCAGTGGCGCAAGCGCAAGGCCGAGGCAGACAAGGAGGAAGAGGATGCGGTGAAGGCGGCGGCGAAGGCCCAGGAGGACGCCAAGCGCCGCACCCTGGAGCACTTCGGCATCGAGAAGGAATACTACACCCTCCAGCAGAAGATCGTCGAGGAGCGGCGCAAGGCGGAGCTTATAGACGCCGACGAGCTCACCCGCGCGAAGGCTATGGCGGCGGAGCTGAAGGAACAGGCCGAGCTCCGCGTCCGCCTCGCGCAGCGCGACATTGACGCGGCGAAGGTGCGCGGCAACAAGTCCGAGCAGATGAACGCGGAGGAGGCCATGAAGCTCGCGCGGCTCCAGGTCGAGACGGCGGTCAAGGAGGGCGAGAAAATCGTCCGCGACGCCGAGAAGAAGATGGCGGAGGAGGCCGCCGCCGCCGCGAAGAAGCTGGAGGACGAGAAGGCGAAGCTCGAGGCGGAGGCGGAGAAGAAGCGCCGCGACGCCGAGAAGAAGGCGGCGAACGAGCGCATCGACGCAATCCGCCAGGAGCATAAGGCGAAGATGGACGCGCTCGAGGAGGAGATACGCAAGGCGCACGACGAGGCGCAGGTGCTCGAGCAGAACGCGCAGCGCGCGCGCGGCGGCAAGACCTTCGGTGAGTGGGATCGCGGCGAACGCGACCTCGCGCGCGACGAGCGGCGACAGAACATCCGGCAGCAGAACGTAATCCGCAACGCGCAGCGCGAACTCTCGCGTCTCGAAGGCAACGCGCGCAGGGGACGCGCCTTCACCAATGCGCACGACCTCGCGCGCATGGCCCGGCTCCGCGAGTTCATCGCTGACCAGGACCCGGCGAACAACCCCGCGCTGAAGCGGGCGCAGGAGCTCGAAAAGCAGCGCAAGGAGGCGGAGGCGAAGATGCAGAAGGACATCGACGCAATCCGCAAGGCGATAGAGGACAAGGTGGCACTGTAAGGAGGCGGCGGACATGGGACTTCTCAACACATACACATCCGCAAACCGCGTGGTAGACACCGCGCTGTCGGTCAACTACGCGCGGCGCGTCGTGTTCGGAAACTGGGTGGAAACCACGGGCACGGTCCCGACTGTCCACAACCACATCTGGGAATACACCCGCACCGCGACCAAGACGTTCCGCTATGTCGGCATGGATGCGGCGACGGCGGAGAGCTGCGCGGCGGCCCTGCGCACACTGTTCAACCGCTCCACGCGCGTATGCACCTGGAACGGCGCGACGGGTTCGTTCGACCGCGACCCAGGCGGCGATGTGCCGATGGCGGACATAGTTTGCCAACACGAAGCGGCGGGGATGTGGACCGTCACCGTGTCGGTGAACGAGCAGGACACATACCAGAGCCTCCTCGCCACGGAGTCCTTCGCCACGATCTTCGCAACGGAGAACGCGCGCGTCTACGATCTCGACGAAGGAGGGAATAGCTGATGGCGCGTCCGCAGAGAATAGAGAAACTGCGCCACGGGCGGCTTCTGTGCGGCTCGGTGTTCCGCTTTTTCGTCGAGACGTGGAACTGGCTCACGGCATACGTGGACAACATGAAGGGCGACGCCGAGACGGACCCGCAGAGCGGATACATCACAATAGACCGCACCGACCCCGACCACCCCGTCATCCGCTTTCGCGCGGACAAGGTGGCGTCGGGCGACGGGGAAACCGTTACCCCTGATGACATATCTACCGAGTTCATCCCGAACGATCCCGCCCAGGGTGCCGACAACACCCATGAAGGCGAGCTGCAGATAAAGGGGTGGAACAAGGGCACGCCGCATCCACAGCCGAGCATAGCCGACGACCTCCAGGCAACGGGCACGCTCGGCGGACACGTGGTATTCCGCGAGTCGGACGGCTCACTCAGCTACAAGAGCGTCGGACACCTCCCGACTCCGACCGCCGTAAACAACGGGCAGCTGACGATTACCTACGGCGACATACCTACGACGTTCACGGCCAACCAGTCCAGAAACAGCCGCGTGACGATTTCAAAGGGCGACACCAGGACCTCGGTATCCGTAGTCACGGGCGTGACGTGGGACAGCACAAACCACAATCTCGTAATCAACTCGGCGCACTTTGACCTCGATAACGGCGTGATTAAAAACTGGACACCCGACCGGCCGCAGCCGATCCCGACGACGGCGATCAGCTCGATATTGCCACAACAGGGAGGAGGTTCGTAAAATGGCGGAAGCGAAGCAGCCATCAAACTGGGCGTGGCGGGCCGTCCCCGCGAATGGCGGATCGGTAAGCATCCGCACGCCATTGACGTCGACGACCTTCACAGCGAAGGCCGCGACGGGCTACGTATTCGACCATTGGGAGTTTACGCCGTGGTCCGGCTCGTCGTCCGCACCGGGCGTGTGGATGCCGGCGCTCCAGCAGCAGCTCTCGCAGAACCTCACCGCAAACCCGCACGTCTCGGCGCGCTTAACGTACGATCCGGAGGAGAACCCCGAATACAACCAGGCGGGCATACTCGCAATCGCGCACTTCAACCAGTTGGGGCCGGGGCCAGGTCCGGGGCCGGGGCCGGGCGAAGTGACCGTCGAGGCGTTTCGCTTCTACCCGGGCATCACGTCCGTATATCTGTCGCTCAATGGATACAGCGGACAGTTTCGCATTTCGCGCAACCTCGCGCCAGGCGATCCGGTGTCGCTCGACTTCAACTCGACAGACCCGACGGTGCGCTTCCTCGGATGGGTACGCCTTGCCGCTGGCGACTCAGAAACCGCGCCGGGGACGCTGGTATCGACTAATGCGCATTATGAGACGACCGCGCGCAGCGACGGCGCGAACCGCTACCGCGCCGAGATACAGGTAGCGACGGTGCGCGTCCAGGCCTACGGCATATACTCTGGCGCAGTATCAATCAACGGAGAGAACGACGGCACGCCCTACGTAATCCGCAACGTTTCCGACGGTGTGCCCTGCACGCTGACGGCCTCGCGAATATTCAACGACCCGACGGCTGGGACGGTGCTGTTTCGCGGATGGTATCAAACCGACGCATACGGAGAAAACCGCGAGCAAGTGACGGTCGACCCGACTTACGAGTTCACGCCTGACATGAGCGTAGGTGCGGACGGCTACTACTTCGAGGCCGAATACGTCGGCGGTTCCCTACTCACGGTTTCGGCGAATCCCGAGGGGCGCGGCACTGTCTCGCGCGAACCTCCGCCGACGGACGGCGACGACTACTACGCCGACTCGGTTATCAGGTCCGGCGTCAAACTCGCCGCAACACCAAACATCGCCGCAACATTCATAAACTGGACGCGCCGCATCTCAGGCCGCGACGTCGTGGTTTCAACGAGCGCAGTGTATACAACTACCTCTGCCGGAGAATACACCGCGCACTTCGACTATACGCACAAGCTCGTCAACAGCTTCAACCGCTCAACCCCCGTGCAACTCGTATACGACGACCGCGCAGGGCACGCGGCGCAGCTCGTCGCTGACTACTAACATCTAAGGAGGCATCATGATTAGACCAATCGACATCAGGCTCAACGCGGCGCACCCGGACTACCCTCTCGCGGAGGCGGTCACGTTCACGGGCTCGCCGTCGACCGTCCTCGTTCGCGGCGTCCCGCCCAACTGCGGGCGCTGGGCAATCACGGCGGTGAGCGTCGCGGCGACCTACCCCGACGGCTCGACTACCACGCGCGCGGCTGTGCAGAGCGCCAACGGCGTCTGGGTGGCGACCATCCCCGCGACGGTGATGAGCGGACGCACCGCAAACGGGTTGCGCATCCTGGCGGACGGCATCGACGAGAACGGCGAGGCGGTCACGGGCTATGTGTTGGGCGTTGCCGACTTCGCCGTGGCGTCGCTCGGCGTCACGCCCGCTCCGGCTCCCGGTGAAACGTCGTGGCAGATGCTTTACTTCGACGCCACCCCCGCAACCCCTCGCAAGGGCGACGTCACACGGATAGACGGCGACCTCAAATTCTACAACGGCACGGAGTGGCTGCCGTTTACCGATTTGTCAGACTACTACACGGCCGATCAGGTGGACGAGGCGATCGACAAGCTCGCCGCGTATTACATCACCTACAATGCGGCAGGCGCGAACTTTCCGACGCGCGCGGCCCTACTCAATGCGCAGACATACTACTCCGGCGGCTCGGTGCGCGTCCCAACCCGCAACGACTACGCCGTTGTACTCGCGGACGAAACTCAAGAAGGCGCTGAATGGCGCTACATCTACGCGGTCCCGGCTGGCGAGACTGTCGGACAATGGGAACCTCAATACCCCATCGAAACAAACGACTACACGGCGCTTGCGAACAAGCCGCAGATAAACGGGCACGAGCTATCCGGCAACAAGACGGGCGCGAACCTCGGGCTGGTCGACGCGAGCGGCGGGCGCGCTAATCAGCTTAGGCTCCTAATAGCCGCCACAACGGGATCCTCCGCAGGAATATATGCGCTGCGCGTCAAATACGACGGGACAACTTTCAACAACAAGGCGACGCTTGAAATAGTCAAGCAGCCCGCAGGCGGGGCTAGCGAAGTAATTGTCGCGTCGATCGATCTTCCCGCGTCGAACGGCGCCCTCGCGCTGACCGCCGACCTGCCCTACAATCTCAACCCAATCACGATCGCTTCTTCCGGCGCGGCGACGGCTGCGCTTGCGGACTTGAGCACCAACATCATTGTGGCGGCGGCAGGCGTGACGAGCATCACCTTCATATTCCCGCCGCGTCAGACTGGCAAGATGCGCGACTTTTTCGTTCGTCTCGTTATCCAGGGCACAACGGTCCCGACTCTCTACTTCAACGAGCCGAACGGAGGCGGCGCTGTCGCCTTCGACGCGGACGACGACGCATGGGCGGACATCGAGCCAGGCGTGAATATTATGATGTTTTCCGACACGGCGGAGTGAACAGAAATGACTACGGCCTTGACAAAGCACCTGACACCGGACGCGAACGCTTCGACGCATCGCGTGGCGGTTTCGCGCGCTATGGGCGCGGACGGCGGTAAGGTCAAGCCGCTGCGCGCACACTTTGAGCTGCGCTACTCCTACACGATAGACCCGGCAAACGGCGACGAGACGCAGACGGCCACGGCGCTATTCCCGAGCGGCTCATACGCCGCGCTCGACTTTGCACCGACATGGGCGCATCATCGTTTCGTCGGATGGTTCCCACTTGCGGCGGTCCCGTCCGCCGACATTCCATCAATGGCGGGACAGATCGAGGCATCAGACGCCGTTGATTATGAGATTGCTACCATCTTCGCACATTGGCAGCTTCCGACGACCGTGACCTTCGACGCGACAAGCGCCGGCGGTGAAATGCCGGGCGGCTGGACCGCTCCGGACTACTACGCCGGGCAGCCATACGGCACGCTGCCGACGCCGACGAAAAGCGGCGAAGTGTTTCTCGGCTGGTTCACGCCGGGCGGCGTGCGCGTCACCACGTCGTCTACCGTTCCCCAGGGAGGCGTCGCGCTTTCGGCGCGCTTCACCGCAGTGACCTACGCGACGTCATACGAGGCCACGACTACAAGCTCCTACAAGAAGACCGGCATCTATTCCGCGACGTCGCTCAATTCATCCAACCCGACCGTCGTCGATTGGGGGGACGGAAACGTGGACGTTGTCTACGGATCCATCTCTCAGCTCGTCCACGAGTACGCGACTACGGGCGCGCACACGGTCCGCATCTCCGACACGATCAGCTCTCTCGCGCTGTCGACGAATAACTACACCTGGTATCAGACGACATCGCAGAACGAGTATACGGTCACGCGCGTGACAGCCATGTCCTCGCGCATTACCAGCCTTGCATCCTACGGCTTCTACTACTGCCAGGCAATGACGGCGTTCGTCTATCCGTCGTCGACGATCACGAGCATACCGTCCTATCATTTTTACTACTGCTCGAGGCTCAATGTGCCTGCGATACCCGCGACCGTGACGAGCATCGGCAGCTATGCATTCGCCTATATCAATCAGTCGCAGTTCTCGTCCATCACGATACCGGCGTCCGTGACGACGATCGGCAGCGACGCGTTCTACTACTGCTACTATCTCAGGTACATCACATTCGCGCCTGGCACAAGCACCCTCTCTCTCGGCACCTACGCATTTGCCTATACGATGTACTACTCGCAGGCGTCGATCGACCTCTCGCCGCGTCCGATTACGAGCATACCGTCCAACTGCTTCTATTATTGCCGATACCTCAATTCGGTCACGTTCCCGACAAACTCGACTTTCACGAGCATCGGCAGTTACGCGTTCTACTACTGCTGGTACTACCAGGCGGGCACGGTTACTATCCCGGACCACGTAACGAGCATCGGACAATATGCCTTCGGCTACTGCTACTACCTCACGGCCATTACCATCCCGGCGAGCGCCATGACGATCAGCGGCTACGCCTTCTACTACTGCCAGAGGCTGCAGACGATAACCTGTCTGCGCACCACAGCGCCGACGGCGAACTACGGCACGTTTGGCAATTCGACCTACAACTACACAGGGCGCAACTACTACTCGGCGGGCACAAACCGCCTGCGCGTCCCGGCTGGCGCGACTGGCTACACTTCGAGCTACTGGCTCAATCCGCTTTGCCAATCGTCGATGTGCGGCTTCACTTTGGAGGAGATACAATGACTAAATTCTACACATACGACACGTCTACAAAAACTCTCATACAGGCCCCCCGCGTAATCACGCGCGACGGCTCGACGATCGTCCTCGGCAATCCGGAGGACTACGCGCGCTACCTCGGCGCGTATCCCTGCGGCACATACGCCGCGCCGCCGGAAGTGCCGGAGGGTAAAATGACGGTCGAGGACGGATACGAGCTCGTCGACGGCGAGTGGCGCAACACCTGGCGCATCGAGGACGCGCCGCTTCCGCCTCCGGCCGAGTACGACGCGGCGATGGAGGCGCACCTTGCGGCGGAGAAGGCTGCGCGCGGATACACCACGCGCGAGCCGGACGCATACCTCAATTCGCAGGTGCCGCGCTGGGCGCAGGACGCGCGCGACTGGATTGCGCACCGCGACGCCGTGATGCTCTACGCTATCGACATCCAGAACCGCGTCGCGGCGGGCGAACCGCAGCCGACCCTCGCGGACTTCAAAACTGGTCTGCCGCGCATCGAGTGGACCATCCAGGGGGTAGACTGATGGTCTCGGCACTGCGCAACACAGTGGCAGGCGGGAAGGCACTGCCGTATGCAAAGCTGGTGGAGTACATCAGCTCTACCGGCTCTCAATACATTGACACAGGAAAGAGAGTGCGACCTACTCAGACCATAGTATTTGATTTGCAATACACAACCACAACGCCCCCAGATAGCCTCGCGATGCAGAATGGTTTATGGGATACATCAAGCAGTGGGTGTGTATTGGTTTTCACCTCTCAGGGCGGCAACTTCCTAGCCTACACACGCGATCAGCAAACCTTTACCATGCGCTCAGACACAGCTCGTCATGTTGTCAGGTTTGATCTGCCCAATCGTCGAGTGTATTTTGGCAACACCCAATATTCAACGACGCTGAAAACCACCGCAGAATCCGATGGACCGCTTTATATTTTTGCGAGGAATCTAATCGGCACAGGCGCACAGCACTTTTGTGTAGAGAAAATTTTTGCATTTTACATCGAGGAGGCGGGCGAAAGAGTGCTGGATCTCATCCCCGTCATCGACCGCAACGGCCAGGCGAAAATGTTTGATCTAGTCAGCGGCACGTATCCGGCGCACTACGGCACCTTCACGCCTGGTCCCGAAATCGGAGATTAACATTGTAGGAGCAATCTACACATGACACCCGAAGAGATACAGCGCGTGAAAGACCTTCTGCCGACGACGCTCGGCAGCGAGGAGATACGCGGCACAATCGCCGCATAAAGAAAGGACACACACCAATGGACAGCGTACTCGCAGACACACTAAAAGCCAACCTAAAGAACGCCGCGACAGAGGACGCGAAGCTCGACGCACTCGTGCTCGCCATGATCGCCGTCGTGGACTGCCAGCTCAAGACCGCCGAGCGCGTGAGAGCGATAGTCGAGGAGCGCGAGCGCGAGAAGGAGCGGCGCAACGGCTTCCTCGCCGCAGTCGGCATCATCTCGTCAATCATCGGCGCGGGCGTCTCGTGGCTCGCCGCGCATTTCTTCGGAGGAGTCACGCCGTGAGCGACCGACCCATTATAATGCCAATGGACAACGGCTATTGGCGACTCGTCGAGGAGTGGGACGGGATTCCCGCCGGATTCATGACGGACGGCGGCAGTATTCCGCGCTTGCTCTGGCGCGTTATCGGGCCGCCCGTTGACGCGCAGACAATCGCGCCGTTCATTCGCCACGACTGGAACTATCAATCAGGGTGCGTCAAGCGCAAGGCTGCCGATCAGCAACTATACGACGACCTCCGCGCCGCCGGCGTTGGCCGCGTCCGCGCCTACACAATCTACATCGGCGTGCGCGCCTTCGGCTCTTCCCACTACAAACAAACAACAAAGGAGAAACCATGAACAAGCTAATGACACTCACCACCCTCGCAGTCCTGACGGTCGCGCTCTGCACGACCGGCTGCCAGACCCGCATCACCGCTGAGAAGCATCCAGAGCAGATGTTGCCAGTCTACGCCGCCGCACCGACTGGCTCCGTCCTCTACGTCAGCGGCTATCAGCCCGCTTCTGGTGGATGGCACGCGTCCGCGCGCTCCCCGCTTTGGGCGACGGAGGCGCTTTCGGGGCTCAACCTCGGCGTGGCGACGAACGGCACGGTCTACCTCAAGCTCGACCAGTACAACCGCGACCTCTCGACCAACGCGGTGCTCGTCGTGCAATCACTGTCCGAGCTCGCGGCTGATGTCGCCGGCAAGGTCACGGCGGCGATATGCGCCTACTACGGAGGCGGCGCAGCGTCCGCGACTTCCAAGCTCGGAGAGCTCACCATCAAGGACATCACGGGCAAGGTGCAGGCGAAGCTCGCAAAGAAGGGCATCACGGACGCGAACTGCAAGGACTGCGACCCCGGCGCAATTGCGAAAGAAGTCTGCGAGGACTGCTGCGCCGACTGCACGCCCTGACGATCCATCCCCCGCACGACCAGTGCGACAACGGCCCAGGGTTATCGCAACACCCCCATTGACGCGAAGCGCCCCACGGCTGGCGGTTTTTGGTTGCCGTCAGCCGCGCGGAGAGGCCAAAAGGGGCGCACCTCTTCCGAACGGTCCCGCCGGGTGGCGGGTGCGCCGCTCGGCTCCCCGCTCCCGACGCACGCGGCTGTCGTCGGGCGCGGGGTTGTTTTATCGTCACCTTATCGCCACCTTATCAACGCCGTTTAACCCTTCCCAAATGTATTATTCTGTAATCGCAGATAAAAGAAAAACCCCGTAATATCGGGGTTTTCTGGTGGCCAAGGCCGGGATCGAACCGGCGACACACGGATTTTCAGGAATTTCAAAAGAGTGGGATTTATTGGGGGTTTGGGGGGATTTTGGGGTGCGGCACCTTATCGCCACCTTACTATTGCGCGGAGCGGGGGAGATTTGATATACTTCTCGGCGTGGGTGTAATGATATGTAATGGGGGCGAAATGGAAACCAACAGGAAATCAACAGTAAAGCGGCGGAGGCCGAAAGGCAGCGGCAAGCTCGTGGCCAGATATGGCAAGTGGGCGATGCGGTGGGTGGCCAATGGGCGCGTGGTCCAGGAAACGACGCCCTTTCTCGTCGAGGTCAAGGGCGACCGGGCGAAGGCCCTGAAGATGCTGGACGAGCGCACGGAGATCTGGCGATTGAAGAACGAGCAGACGCGGCTGCGGGTGCTGATTGCCCAGGCCGAGAGCGTGGAGGAACGGATCCGCAAGCTCCAGGCGATTGCGGCGGGCGTGAAGCCGGTCACGTTGGGCGAGTTTGTGGACCTGTGGAAGAGCTCGCCGCGTCGGAAGGATTGCAGCGCGGAGATGCTGGCCACCTACGCCTCGCAGATTTCGGCGTTCGTCGCATGGGCGGGCGAGGGCGTGGACGTGCGCGCAGTCGACGATGCTATGGCCGAGCGATACGCGCGGCACCTTGCCAACAAGAGCGGCGGGACGTATAACAAACACCTCAACACACTAGAGGCCGCGTGGAAAGCCGTGGGCCGCTCGGCTGGCGCAGAGGGTAATCCGTGGGCGTAGCTCCCGCGAAAGCGCCAGGAGGCGCATAGGCGGCGCGTGCTGACTCCGGAGGAGATTGCGGCGATACTTGCGGCGGCGCAGGGAGAGTGGCGGGCGCTCATCGAGATCGGGTTGCATACCGGGCTTCGAATGGGCGATGCGTGCCAGCTGACATGGGACGCCTTCAAGGCCGACGGCACGGTCGAGGTCACGACGGGCAAGACCGGCGCGTTCGTCAAGCTGCCGAGCGCCGGGCTCCTGGAGGCGCTAGGGAAGGCAGGGCAAGCCCTGCCGTCTGGATATGTCATGCCGGAGATCGCGGCGCAGTATCGCCGCAACAAGGCGACGGTGAGCCATCACGTCGCGCGCATATTCAAGGCCGTGGGCATCAAGGGCAGCGTCAAGGAGGCGGGATGGACGCGCGCCAGAGCCGACGCGAGCTTCCACAGCCTGCGGCATACGTTCGTCACGCGGGCAATCGAGGCGGGAGTGCCGGCGGCGATTGTGCGCGCGCTCGTCGGCCATGCAAGCGCGGCCATGACCGACAGATACTCACACGTCAGCGGCGAGGCGGTCGCGGCAGCCTTCGAGAAGGCGGGACTTTAGGCCGGGCAAGCCCGGCCATCAGGACGGGGGAGATTAGCGCAGGCCGTCAATGGCGGCGACTATGCCGGAGGGATCGCGGACGCCGCGCATGACTATCTCGGCGTCGCCGGTGGCGGCGGTGCCGATCGTCACGTCGCCAACGCCGAGCAGACGCCCGACAAGCGACTGGCGCACGCTCATGCCGCGAATGTCGGCCACCCGCACTTGGGTGGAGCGCCGCGAGACAATGCCGAACGACGCCACCACCACATCGTCGAATATTTGGTACTTCGCCCCTGCCCACTCGACAAGCAAGCGAAGGCCGCGATAGACAAGCCACACGCCGAGCGCCGCAAGGCCGAATTTTGCATACTCGGCCAGATAGATGTGCAACGCGACGATAGCAGCGACGAGCAGCAAGAATGGAAAGATCATCGACGCGAGAGACGCGACGAGATCGGGGCGAATGGTGCGTATGAGGTTATGTGCTTTCATGCCGTGAAGTATACCACAAACGGGCCGGTTTTGGGTAGTGTAATTTTTTGTAAATTCCCCCTTGCGGTAGGTGCTACCAATATGCTATAATATCACCGCAAGCCCGGAAAGGGGCGAACGAAAAACACACAAAAGAAAGGACACAACAATGAACAACATCAAGCGCTTCGAGGTCGGCAAGACTTACGCCACCTGCTCGATCGGCAATACTGACTGCATTATCGCGGCCAAGATTCTGCGCCGCACGGCGGCAACCGTCACAGTCGAAATGGTGCGCGGTGGAATTTGTGGAGACAAGGTCAGAACATTCCGCATTAGCAAGGGGCTGACCGCATTCATCGGCGCAGAAGCAATCAAGCCCTGGGGCACGTATTCGATGGCCCCGACGATTTCCGCAGACCGCGCGGCGTAAGACGGAGGGCGGCGACATGGCAAAGACAAGACATACGCGCTACAAGGTGGGCACTTGCAAGCTCACCGTCACCGTCGAGAACGAGGACAAGGTGCGCGTTCATCGCAAGGCGGTGCGTGGCAAATATAAAGATGACTCCGCGTTTTTGCGTGAGATGATACACGAGGCGGTGTGGGACGAGCCGCTCACCGCCGAGGATTACGACACACTCAAGAAAATGCGCGAACAACAGGAGGCGTAAAATGGCGACTATTTCGACGACGGTCAACAACGAGACAATGCTCAAGCTCACGCGCCGCGCCGCGCGGGTCGGAATGACACCGCGCGACGCCTTCCGGGTGATAGCAACAAAAGGAGTTCAATTTTTTTTGGCGATGTTGGTAGGTGCTACCAAATCGTGACACCCCTATCGCTGGCCAGCGTCCCGGCGCTGGTTGGTGTGTTCTTCCATGCGCCGGGGGAGCGCCGCGAGCCATACAGCGGCTTTCCGAAAACACACAAACGAAAGGACACACGAAATGAAGATGACGCAAGAAGAATTGAAGGCGAAGCTCGATGCGCACAAGCTATGGCTCGAGACGCGGGATAGCGACGATGTTAAGGGCGAGCAATTAAACCTCACCGGCGCGGACCTCTGCGGCGCGGACCTCTGCGGCGCGGACCTCACCCGCGCGGACCTCTGCGGCGCGGACCTCACCCGCGCGGACCTCACCGGCGCGGACCTCCGCGGCGCGGACCTCACCCGCGCGGACCTCACCGGCGCGGACCTCTGCGGCGCGAACCTCACCCGCGCGGACCTCGCCGGCGCGGACCTCCGCGGCGCGGACCTCACCCGCGCGGACCTCCGCGGCGCGAACCTCACCGGCGCGGACCTCCGCGGCGCGGACCTCCGCGGCGCGGACCTCACCCGCGCGGCCCTCACCGGCGCGGACCTCACCCGCGCGGACCTCACCGGCGCGGACCTCCGCGGCGCGGACCTCACCCGCGCGGACCTCCGCGGCGCGAACCTCGACTATTCGGCGTGGCCGCTAAGGTGCGGCTCACTAAATGTCAAGATTGACAAGCGATTGGCGGCGCAGTTGATGTACCACGCGATGCGGGCCATGCACTCGTGCAGCGACGACGCGGACGTTGCCGCCGTTCTGGCAAGCCCGGAATGCGTGGCGCTCGCCAACCAATTCCACCGCGTCGACGAGTGCGGACCGCTCAAGGTTTTGGCAAATGATTAGCGACTACAAAATGACTATCATGCGCAAGGACTATGCGACAACCTACGAGTACCGGCAGGCCATCAAGTTTTGGCGCAACGCCGGGCGAGTGGTGCGCAGAGTTCCCGGCGGCGTGGAGGTTGTCGGCTCCAGCTTTTGCGGAAAGGAGGGCAAATGATTGGCAATCACACTAAGGCCGCAATCGCGGCTCTGTTGGCGGTCGACGAGTCCGCTACCGACGAGGAGCGCACGGCGGTGATGGCTGCGGTGTCCGGCCAGTGGCGCGCGCTCACGATTGTGGAAGTGGCGCGGCGTCTCGGATGCGAGCGCCCGAAGGTATACAAGCTCATCAGAGAGGGTTGGCTCCCGACTACGCCCGACGGCAAGGTGACGGAGCTGACGTTGTCGCGATACCTGACGGTCACGGCGGCGGATGCCAAGGCGAGGGGGGCGGCATGAGCGCATTTGAACGAGGGGGCAGCTACTACGCAACGGCGTGCATGGGCGGCGGGCAGTTCGTCGTGACTGTATCCGGGCGCGTCGGGGATCGCCCGATATTCGTGGCGGGCAAGCCGTTGGCGGCGGAGCGGCTTATGGTGATGGACGGGCGGGAGTTCGCCTATCTTCGCGGCGAGGACGGGCAGACGTACACGGTGAGCTCGGCGGCCAAGGCCGATATTGAGGGTGCGGTGCATCTGCTCGAGATTGCAAGGCCGCCGTGGGTTCGCGACTTCAACCGCGCGGCGCGGCGATTTTTTTGCGGAGGGGTGAAACGGCTATGAGCAAACTACAAAACCGCCCCGGCGTCGGCGTCCGTCGGCACCCTACCCCCCCCCCGTTCGGGTCCTGTCGGCGACCCCAAAGCCCTGCCGCAAACCGGGCGAGGTCAAAGAAATTTACTGACTAACGGAAAATTTGAGTATTTTTGACAGTTTAGGAGGTACTCATGAACAAGGCGAAAATCGAGAAGATGGCCCGAAATGCTCGGGCGAAATCAGCGCAGATCAAACCAACGCAATCGGCGCAAGCTGCGCAAATCGCGTCAGACGCGCCAGAAGCGGCCCAGGAGCGCGCGGCGGTTCAGACGGTAAATCTATCGCCCGAAACGATCGACGCAATCCTGTGCGGCTTCTCGCGTGAGCTGCGCCGCGTCCTGGTAGAAGTCGGGCCAATCCTTGCAAGGCTCGGAGCGGCCGACACGGTCCACACGGTCGAGCGGCCGCCCAGGGTATTCGGGACGGCGCTCGACGAGGCGCAGATCGCGCGAGCGGTGCTCACGGAAGCGGGGGTGGCGGAATGAGCGCGAACAGACCAGGCGTGGTGCCATTCGGAGAGGATTGGATCCGTTTCGCCCAGCGGAAGAGCGACGCCCGGCGTCTGGCGTTCTTTGACACGTTCCTGAAGATGGCCCAGGGATGGGAACCCGGCGAAGGCGCAACGGAGGACGAGCTCGACGATTTCGACCGGATGTGCCGGCTTCTCGCTGACTACATGAACGGCAAGAAAGGCGGACGCCCCAAGAAGTCGGAAACCCCTACGGAAACCCCTACGGAAACCCCTACAGAAACCCCTACAGAACCCCCCCTTGAAACCGTAAAGAAGGTAAAGAAGGTAAAGAAGGAAGGTATAGAAGGAACTTCTACCGCGCAGACGCGCGGGAAGCAGCCGCCGACGATTGAGCAGTTCCGGGCTATGGCGGTCAAGGCGGGAGTGCCGCAGGACTTCGCGGACCATCTGCACGCCGAGCTCGAGAGCGTCGGCTGGACAACGGCGGACGGGTCGTGCGTTGCGAACCCGATCAGGTATTTGAAATCCGCTTGGAACGCGGAGCAAAAAAAAATCCGCGCCGCGCGCGTCTCGGGTGACGACCAGTTCGGCGGCATAAGGGTGGGGTGACGGCATGGCGCGAATGATCGACGAGTACGAGCGGGAGCTAGTCGGCACCCTTCTCATGCGGCCGGAGCGCGTGGCGCTCGCGGTCGAGGACGGATGCGCGGCGGCATGGTTCACGGTCGACAAGTGGTCGCTCGTGTGGAGCGCAATCGAGGCCTTCTGGAAGCGCGGCGAGGTCGAAAGCATCACGCCCGTGACGGCGCTCGCGGAAGCGCAGAGGATCGCCGCACTCCCGAAAGAGCAGCGCGACGCGGCGACCCTGGACGTGGCGGCGCTGCAGGACGCAATCGACAATGCCGCGCCGGATCCGACGCCGGCGCTCCGGCTTCTGAAGAACGCGGCCACCGAGCGCGCGGCGAAGGACGCAATCGCCAAGAGCTTCAAGGACTTCCCCCTTTTCGCAAACGCGGCGGACGTGGTGCTGGACGCCCGGAACAAACTCGACGCCGTCCTCTCCCAATGCGGCACCGCAAAAAAAATTGCGCCGCGCGCGGTCCTGGACGAAATCCTGGCCGAATACGACGAGGCGCACAAAATGCGCGTGGCCGAGGACGGTCCGCGCGACCTGAAGTGGACGCCCGGCATCAAAATGCCGTGGCCGCGAATGACGGCGATCATGAACGGACTCCGCGCCGGGCTCCACATCATCGCGGCGCGCCCTTCCGTCGGCAAGACGTCGTTCGCAATCAACCTCATGCGCTTCTGGTGTGAGGGCGGCGTCGCGGTGACGTTCTGCTCGCTGGATATGCCGCGCGTCGAGGTGATACGCCGATTTGTGGCCGAGAAGTCGCGCGTGTCGGCGCGCAAGGCCGCGTTCTCTCCGACGAAGGCGGACCTCGCCGCCATGCGCGCGGCGGCCGATGCCGTGGCCGCGTGGCCGTTGACGGTCATCGAGACGCGCGACGTGGACGATCTGCGCGTGCACTGCGCCGTCGAGCGCGCAGCCGGACGCCTGGACGTGCTCGTCGTCGACTACCTCCAGCTCCTCCACGCCCGCGCCCTGGCCAAAGAGGACGCAATCGAATACGCCCGCGTGTCCTACGTCTCGGACACCCTGAAGCGCCTGGCCAATGATTTGCACATCCCCGTCGTCGCCCTGGCGCAGCTCAACCGCGAAGTCGCAAAGCAGGACGCCCAGGGACGTATGCCCGGCCTCGCGGACCTGCGCGGCTCGGGATCCATCGAACAGGACGCGTTCACGGTGGCAATCCTGCACCGCGACGCCCGCACCGTCGAGAAGTGGCGCAAGGGCGAGGACGTGGAACGCGCCAAGCGCCTCATCCCTGGCACGCTGGACAACCCCAACTATCGCTATAACTTCGACGATTTGGACCCCGTATGGTGGGTGCTTTGCAAAGCGCAGAACGGCCCGACATCGCGCCTGCCGTTTGTCGTGCGCAAAAAATATTTTGCATGGATGCTCGGAGACGTCGACGCGCAGGGCAAGACCGAGTCGACCGGCTACGGCGCAACGGCCAAGACCGTCGAGGACCTGTCGCCATACTTCGAGCGCGTCCATTCCGACTGGCGCCACGATCCGCTCGAGGAGGTGCTGCGCCTCCAGCTCGCTTTAATCAAGGACCCCGACGTCGTGGAAATCGGCGCGGACGACTAACAAACAACCAAAACACAACCACAGAAAGGACACACGCAAATGAACGCAAATGAAATCACCGCGACGTTCCAGGTCGCAATCCCAACAATCAACCACCACATCGCCCTGGCGGAGTCCAATGTCGGCGGAGGCCGCCGGGCGCTCGCGTATGTGCATTTCGAGATCGAGAACGACCGCGTGCACATCGTCACGACCGACGGACGCGCGCTGCTGCATACCGAGGTGCAGTCGGGCGACGGGCTCGCAAAGGAGCCGATCGCCTTCGACGTTCGCGCCATGCCCAGGATCACCGCGAAGAAGGCCGACGTGACGGTAGGCGAAAAATCCCTCGCGTGTTTCGTCGTGAAGGACGGCATTATCACCTCCGGCGACATCATGGCGCGCATCTGCGTGGACGTCGGGTTCCCGAAGTGGCGCAACGTCATACCTGGCCGCGCCGAGCTGGAGCCCGAGACCGCGTGGCGGACACTGGACCCGAAATACTACGCAATAGCACAGAAGTTCGCCGGGCGGAACAACATCCGGCGCCCGTTGTGTGTGCCCAGGCAGACGGGCGGCCCCGTCGTATTCCGAGAGGAGCTCGAGGATGGCGAGATCAACACCGCCGTCGTCATACCGCTGCGCGATTGCTGAGAGGTGGTGCGCAAAATGGCTGACACACACGAGACAAGCACGGACGTCATCGCGGCTATGCGCGGCGGCCCAATCCCACAACATCGGCACGACCGAGAGCTGTTGTGTCACTTCGCCAACCGCTTCGAAGCGGCGCACAAGCGGGAGATTGTCGAAGTATCAACGAGGGCTGCAACATTTGCTATCAATAAGACGAACGAGGAATGGCGCCAAAAGCTCGGCGACGCGGCGAAGTTGCGCGAAGCGCTGAAGGCGACGCTCGATCTGTTCTGGGACATCCACAACGCGAACAGGTCGCCGCAATCGAATCAGGCTTACGCCGTCATCCGCAAAATAAAAGCCGCCCTCTCCGCCCCGCCGCGCAACTGCGACCGCTTCACCACCGTGGACGAGGCGCGCAAGGCGCACGAGGCAATCTGTGAGAAGTACGGCAAATGCCACAACGGATGCCCGCTGAACAACGAGGAGCATTACAGCGCGTTCGACTGCTTTGAGGCATGGCTCTTCGCCCCCGCGACGGAGCAGAAAGGAGGCGCGGAATGAGCAGGACAACTCTAGACGAAACGAGAGATCGGAACATCTGGGAGGGCTGGTTCAAGGAGGCAGAGGATTGCAGTCTTGACGACGGGTCGCTTGCAAAGTTCCTAGACCACCTAAAGAACGACTACCAGCACGACTACGGCACAAGCGCATGGGCGACAGCCGCGGCGGCATTCGCCACTGCCAACGCATTTGCCCGGTACGAAGGTCTGACAGGCTTCCAATGGAGTTGTGTCGCGATGGATGTGCTTAGGCAGATGTGCTTTCCAGACAACAAACTCGGGTTTACGGTCATCGACTACGATGATTTGCTGTATCCACAGTACGAGTACCGCTTTACCGAACGCAAAATATCGGCAAAGGGAGCGGAGAAACTTAGGCAGGAAGCAAAGACGCGAATAAGCGAGAGCAACGGAATGGTCCACCCTGACGTCATGGCGTGGTGGCAGAAACTTGCAAACGGGCAGTTCCCCGAATGGCTTAAGGTTGAGGAAGGAGGCAACGATGGACGCTAACATCAAGACCCTACAGGACGCGCTGGAATGGCTCGACCGCAGTATCCGCGAGGAGGCGGAAATTGACGGCGAGATGTCGAGCGCGAACGCAATACGGCTCGGCTTCATCCAGAATATGCTGGCGAAGTTCCCTCGCCGCAACTGCGACGTGGGGACGCTGGAGGAGCAGGCAGAGCGATTTGCCGAATACTGCGACTCTGAGGTGTGCAAGCGCAAGCGGTGCAAATTTCGGGCAAAGGCATTGTGTATCGAGCGTTGCGCGTTAGCATGGGCGCAGATGCCCTACAATGAAGGAGGCGACAAATGACAAGGAAAGAGCTCGCCGCGTTCAAGCGACTCGACAAGAGGCGCGATAAACTGTTCATGGCGCTATGTATCATCAAGACATGGCTTTCGTTTCCGAACGACGGGCATACGCTGTACCACATCGGCAAGCTCGTCACGGAGCGCATCGAGGAGGAGCGCGCGGCGATGGCAAGGGAAGGCGGTGCGGTATGAGCGGCAAGATCAGAAACCCGGAGCGCAAGTGCAAGATGTGCGGCGCGAAATGCGAGAAGCAGATGCACTACTGCGTCGCGTGCGCAATCCAGCGCAAGGCCGCGCGCGTCGGAATAGACCCGCGCAAGGTTCACGTCGGCGTATTCTACGCGCGGCCCGGTATGCTCGACGCGGCGCTAGCGGGCGAACATTCGACGGGCGGCTATCTCTGCGAGATCGCGCGCGAAATGGAAGGCATCACGCCGGAGAGGATGACCATATGACCGCAACGATCCTGACATACAACACGTGCGCCAACTGCGGACGGCAATTCCAGCCGAGCAAAGGCAAGGCGCAGAAATACTGCTGCGACAACTGCCGCATCGTCGCCAACAACCGCAACTATCGCGCACGGATGAAGGCGAAGCCGAACCGCGTCTGCGTGCGCTGCGGTAAGCCGTTCTTCAGTCTCCAGAGTGCGGCAAAGTACTGCTCGCGCGAGTGCTACCAGGCGCGCGAAAAGGAGCGGAGGGCCAGCGCACATGGCAGCAATCGCATGGAGCGCCAGCGCGCGGCCACCGAAAAGGCAATCTACCTCGCGCGGCGCGACCTAGAGGCACGCGCAGCCGAGCGCGCGGTCCCGGTGCGCGTCTCGCGGAGCGCCAACGGACTCCGCATCGTCTCGCGCGGAAACTGCATGGGCGGTCACGCGACCAACATCTTGCACACATGAAACAACGGAGGGCCATGACAAACACAAATCAGAAGCTCCGCGACGCGCTGCGCCGCATAGAGGCGACTGCGGCCGACGCGCTCGCGCACCAGCCGGACGGCGACGATACTTGCCGCGCACACCTCACCCAGGCGTTGCAGACCGTCACCAGCGTCGCCGCCGACACCGTTTGCGAGGTGCTCGAATTGCGGCGCGACGATTTACCAGCCCCACGGCGGGGCGTGCCGGAAGCGCAGAAACCGCCGAGGCAAAAGGGCAAACTCTCCCCGGCAAATTTGGAGAGAACAGCATGAGCCGAACCGCGCGAGCCCGGCAACCTGAGAGCGCGGCACATCTGCCGCGCGAACGCCGCCCGTCGGCGTCCATGCCGGGTACTGGCAGAGAGGCGAGCGCACATCCTCTCGCGCAAAACCCAAACAAATACAGCCACCCCCGCGCCGACGGGGGGGGGTGCGCATCGGCTGATTAGTCTTGTAAATCCAGCCAAAAACAAAAACCGCGAAATACACGAAAGGAAAAACCGAAATGGCAAAATCGTCAACAACAATCAGGGGCGGGCTCGGACTCTGCCAGCTCCTCACGGTGCTATTCGTCGCGCTGAAGCTCTGCGACAAAATCGACTGGAGCTGGTGGTGGGTGCTGTCACCGCTCTGGCTCCCCTGGGCGATTGCTTTCGCCGTCATGGGCGTGATCGGCGTCGTCTGCGTTGCAGGCCTCGTCATCCAGAAGGCGCTGCGCTAACTTCTACACGTTCAACACGTTCTACACGGCTAATAAAAACCATGAAAACCATCAAGCTCAAAACGTTCTACCAGAACCCGGACAACCCGCAGAAGTACGGCGACGACGACATCGCCGCGCTTGTCGAGAGCATCAGGAAAGAGCCGCGAACGCTCGGCGCGGCGAAGATCGCGTTCTGCACGGACTACACCGCGACAAACGGCGCGAGCTACGCCGGACGCCGCGTGGTAATCGCGGGCAACAAGCGCCTCCAGGCGCTCCAGCAGATCGCCCGCGAGGGAGGGCTGCGCGACCCCGGCGACGCCTCCGCGTGGCTCGTCTCGCCGCAGGGCGACGCGCCCGCCGCGTGGTTCTTCGACCTGACGCCGCTCGGACCCGACGCGCGCCGCCACTGGCTCATCGAGTCGAACATCGGGCGCGGCGAATGGGACGCGGAAAAGCTCCTCGCGCAATTCACCCGCGACGAGCTCGTAGACCATTTCGACGACCTCGACGAGCTACTGGGCGAGACGGACGCGGGCGACGACGGAGCGGTCGACGACGAGAACACCGAAGGCGACGACGACCCGGACGCAGACAACCCGGAGTATCAGGATTTCGTCGACAAGTTCAAGCCGAAGAAAACCACAGACGACTGCTACACGCCGCCGACGATCTACGCGGCCGTGGCGAAATGGGTGGCCGACCGCTACAATGTAAACGCGGCGGATTTTGCGCGGCCGTTCTATCCCGGCGGCGACTTCGAGCGCTTCAGCTACGCGCCCGGCGCGATAGTGGTAGACAATCCGCCCTTCTCGATCCTCTCCAAGATCATCGACTTCTACATCAAGAAGAATATCCGATTTTTTCTATTTGCTCCGGCCGTCTCGTGCTTCAACTGCCTGCGCCGCCCGTCCGTCTCGTGTGTCGCGGCACATTCCGCGATTGTCTACGAAAACGGCGCAATAGTGCCGACCGCGTTTATCACCAATATGGGCGAAGACATAATCGTCGAGACTGCGCCGGACCTGAACGCGGCAATCAAGGTGGAGTCCGAGAAAATACGCCGCGAGAAAACCAAACAGCTCCGCAAACTCGCCTATCCCTACGCAGTCGCAACGGCGGCGCGCTTAGGCTGGCTGTCCGTCCACGGCGAGAAAATCGCCATCAAGCGGAGCGACGCCGTCGTTATTTCACGCCTGGACGCTATGGACAAAGACGATGGCATCTATGGCTCCGGGCTTCTATTGTCTGAGCGCGCCGCCGCTGAGCGCGCCGCCGCTGAGCGCGCCGCCGCTGAGCGCGCCGCCGCGCTCACGTTCGAGCTATCCCCGCGCGAGCTTGAAATCCAGAAAACCCTCGGCGCGGCAAATGCGCCGCGCTAACCACCTAACAACCTAACCACCAAACCACCTAACTACTCGTGACAACCCTCGAACAGATACGCGCGCTGGCGGCGCAGGGCATCGGACGCAAGGCGACCGAGGCGACGATTGGCCGCGCCATGACCGCCGACGAGCTCGACGCCTGGCGCAAGGCCGACACCGTCCGCCGCCTCAAGATCGCCGCGAAGAAGGCGAAAGGCCCCGCGTCCGGCGCGGACCGCGTGGCGAAGCACGTCAGCGAGCGCAACGAGGTGGGCGAAATCCCGCCGCCTCGCCATCCGCGCCTGAAGGAGCGGTGCCGGCATGATTTGGAGCTCTTCGGGTGGATGTATTGCCGCCGCCTCCTGAAGCACCGCGCGAGCGCCGACATCCGCGACGGACTCATCCGCGAGGCGGAGCGCTGCATCCTTCACGGCGGACAGGCCGCGACGCTCTACGCGCGCGGCGGCGGCAAGACGACGTGGATTGACATGATTGCGCCGCTCTGGGCCATGCTCTACGGGCACCGCCGCTTCCCTGTCGCAATCGGCGCGTCAATCAAGGCCGCGAAAAAGAATCTAAAGACCATCAAGAAGCTGCTCGCCCGTTCGCCCGAAATCCTCGCGGACTTCCCAGCCATCGCAATCCCCATCAGACAGCTCGGCGGCATTTCCCAGCGGTGCGCCTCGCAGACCTACCACGGCGTGGCCACCGACATCGAATGGGGCAGCGACCAAATCACCCTGCCGACGTTGAGAGCCGAGCGTCCGAGCGAGCGGAGCGAAGCGGAGGGAGCGACAGACGCGAGCACCTTAGACGCCGGCTGCGGCGCAATCCTAGCCGTCACCGGCGTGGGCGGAGCGATACGCGGAGCGAACGAGGGCGGGCAGCGTCCCGATATGCTGCTAATCGACGACCCGCAGACGAAGAAGGCCGCCGCCTCGCCAAAGCTCGTGCAGAGTATTCTCGAATACATCCACTCGGACGCGCTCGCCCTCGCCGGACATGATACCACAATCGCGGCATTTCTCACGATCACGCCGCAGAGATATGGCGACGTGGCGACGGAAATATCATCGCAGGCGAAATACCCGGAATGGGCGGTCAAGGTCCAGCCGTTCATCAAGACCCTCCCGCCGAAATGGGACCAGCTCGTGACGCTCTTCTGCGAGCAATACGCCCTCGACGCCGCCGCGAAGGACTACGACCGCCCGCGCTCGACGGCGTGGTACAGGGAGAACGCGGCGCTCTTCGAGCCAATGGAAACCATCGACCCGGAGCAGTACGACAAGACGCGCGAGATCGACGTGAAGCACCACCTCCTGAACCTCCGCGCGAAGCTCGGCAAGGTGGCGTTCAACGCCGAAATCATGATGCAGGTATCGGACGCGGCGTCCGAAATCAGCATTACGCCCGACATAGTGGCGAACGCGCTCAACGGCGCGCCGTGCGGGGTATGCCCGCCCGGAACGGACACCGTCGTCGCGTTTTCGGACATCAACATCCAGGCGGGCGCGGGCCTCTCCTGGGTTATCGCCGCGTTCGGCCCTTCCCGCGTCGGCGCGGTAATCGACTACGGCAGATTTCCGGCGGACGGCTCGCCGCTCGTTCCGCCCAACAGCTCCGACCTCCTGCGCAACCGCCGCGTGGCCGCCGCAATCCGCGAAGTCGTGAACATTGTGGCGACGCGGAGGATCCGCGACGCGAAGAACCGCGCGGTGCGCGTCCGCGCGCTCGGCTTCGACCGCGGATGGCTCCCCGACGTAGTGCACCGCACGCTCTACGTCATCCGCAAGCGCGTGCCCGTCGGCTTCCCGATTGTCGCCATGCGCGGCTTCCCCTGGAACAAGTTCGGCACACGGGCGAGCGACATCCTACGGCGCGGCGACCACATCTTCGCCACCCGCTCGAAGTACGGAGAATACCTCGCGTACATGGCTCCATACTGGCGCGAGGTCATGCAGAGCGGACTTCTGGAAACGCCGCTCATGCCCGGCAGCTTGTCGCTCTTTGGACGCGACCCACTCGACCACGCGCAATTTGCGCAGGAAGTCTGCGCCGAAAAGCTCGTGCGCAAATACCAGGCCTATTCAGGGCGCGAGACGACGACGGCGTGGGACTGGATAAACACCGGCCCTGAGCATTTCTGCGACGGGGTCACCGGCTGCTTCGCGCTGGCGTCGTGGTTCCGCGCATACGACGCGCTCTCGCAGACCATCGACGCGGCGGCGCTCGGCGTGAAACCGATCGAGGGACACCAGGACGACCTCTTCGACCCAATGCGCAACAGCGCCCTCCTCGCCGCGTATGACGGCACCACCGACACAACCGAGGGAACGGGCGACGCGGGGACCTTGCCGCATCCGTCGGAGCAGGATCTGGAAGCGGCGCTCGAGGACGGACGCGAGCGGCCGGACTATCCGACGCCGAATTTCAGGACGGTCAAGGGCCTCGCGCAAAGTTCGCCAAGTGCGCAAAGCGCCATCTCGCGCAGAGCCGCAGAGAGGCAGAGAGCGCTGAGAAAACTGGCAAAGTTTAGAAAGGGGAAGTGGCGGAAATGATAGTGCGCAAGATCGAGAAGTGCCCGAAGTGCGGCAAGTGGCAGCCCTGGCGCAAGTATTCGACGCGGGTCATCAAGGGCGAGCGCCGCGTCTACGTCAAGTGCATCCGCTGCGGCGCGCGCGAAGTCGTCGTCTATCGGGAGCATGGTTAAAAACTCCGATGGTTAGGGTTCTCGCTACCGCTTCACCGCTTCGCACTTTTCAACCGCGCACAAGCGGCTCCATTCATAGTGTTTTGGGCGGCCTTCGGCCGATTTATGCGACGCAGTCGCATCCCTAAATGCCTCAATCGACATATGCAAAGTCGTTGAGTGGTGCGAAGCTGCGGAGCGGTAGCGAGAACCCTAACGCTCGGAGTTTTCCAGCGCTCGCCGTTTTAGATAGCGCAAGCGTCAGCGCCGCGCCGTCTGCGCACGTCTGCGGTTAAAAATTCCCCTCCCAAAATACGAAAGTTGCCCCAATGGGGCAACAAAATCACGCCGCACAAATAAATTGCCCTTGATTTATGCTAAATTATAGGCGTGATGAGCGCCATAAGCAACAGACTCAAAAACAAAAACCGCTATCTTTTCTGGATCGCGGAAATCGACCGCTGCATCCATGAGATTGCAGTCAGCGGCACGGCGTCCGCGTCACTTTCGGCCGGCGGCGGCTCGCAGAGCTACACACACGCCGACCTCGACAAGCTCCAGAAGCTGCGCGGCAAATACGCCGCGAGGGTGCAGGAGATCAACATGGCGATTGCCGCGTTCCCGAACAACACCGGCATCCGGCACGTCCAGACCGTCAGATGTGGAGGGCTATGGCATTGAAAAGAAAAGTTAAGAGTGGAGGAGTTAAGAGTGGAGGAGTTAAACTCACCCACTCCCCCACCCCCCCACTCACCAACTCCCCCACCGCCTCCACCCCCTTCGCGGCACTTCCGCCGCGCTTGCAGCGCATAGCAGCCGGGCGGCTCATCAACCGCCTCAGGATGGGCGGCTTCTTCGGTCGCGGCGGCTACAAAACCGTCTGGGGTCCCGATCAAGTCAACCGCCGCTGGACCTCCGCCGAGACGGGCGACGAGCTCGCGCAGGTCACGGCATCGGAGCGCAACCGCCTCATCGCCCTCGCGCGCAACACCGAGCGCAACTCGGAGCATATGGAGGGCATCCTGAACCAGCTCGCCAACAACGTCATCGGCACCGAAGGCGGCAAGGCAATCTTCACATTTCCCGCCGGTTATGAAGAGCAGGGCCGCAAGGTCCACCGCGCGTTCGCGGATTGGGCGCAGGAGGCGGAGTATTTCGACGACAACGGACTCCAGGAGCTTCTGCGCCTGGTTCTCCGCACGCTCTACATCGGCGGCGACCTCGCGCTCGTCTACGACGACGGCCTGACGCGCGGCGACTCCGGCCAGATCATCGCCTTCGAGCCTGACTGCATCGGCAATCTGGAGGAAGGCGATTTCAAGTCCGCGTTCCCCAACTACACCCAGCACCAGGGGATAATCAAGAACGAGAACGGCAAGACCATCGGCGTAATCGTCTCGTGGTCCCAGCGTGGCCAGACGGAATACCGGCTCTTCGACGAGCAGGGACGCCGCGCGGCCTGGACGCTCATCAAGCCGGCCGGACAGAAATGGCGCGATACGTTCTTTACCATGCTGCGCAACTTCCACCGCGTCAATCAAATGCGCGGCAGTTCGCCGCTATGGTCCGGGCTCGGCACCATCAGCGACGGCGCGGACATCCAGGGCTTCGAGGTCCAGGCGAGCAAGCGCAACGCGCAGATCATCGCGCAGGTGCTGCAGGGCGAGGCCGAGACGGGCGAGGGGGAGCTGTCCGCCGAGCTCGACCCGGACGCCACCGCGCCGCTCGCCGTTCCCGACGACGAGAACGAACAGCAGGAGGCAATCGACGAAGCGATCACCCAGCAGCGCCTTGACATCGACTCCATCACGTCGGCGGGCGTGATATACGACGTGCTTCCGCCCGGCGTGAAGATGGAGCTCTTCGACACGAAGCATCCGAATAACAACCTCGTCGAGTTTTCGCGCTGGCTCCATTCCGGCGCGGCATACGCGGCGGGCCTGACTTCGATCTACGCCGTCGGCAAGGCGGACAGCTCCTATTCGGCTTCGATGGCCGAGATGATACTTGCCAACACGCAGTTCCGCGTCGAGTTCGCGCGCCTCGAGCGCGGCTTCCTCGACTGGGTTCTCGCCAACTGGTCCAGGCGCGCGCAGCTTCGCGGCGAGATCCCGCAGGACGCCGAGCTTCCGGAGGACTGGAGGCGCACTTGCGTGAAGTGGGCGCATCCGAAGGAGCGCGCCCTGAACCCGATAGACGAAGCGAACGCAGTCAGCATCGGGCTCAAAAACTTCACGGTCAACTACCACGAGATTTATGGCCCGGACTGGAAGTCGAAAGTTTTGGAGAACGAAGAGGAGATCAAGTTCTTCGCAGAACACGGCGTCCCGCATCCGGGGCTCCAGACAGTCAACGGCGAAATCATCCCGCAAAATCAAACGCAAAAGGAGAACGCATGAGCAAGGCAACATTCAACATCCTGGGCGACATCGTCGCGAACGACGGCGAGCGCTGGTGGGAGTCCGACGTTGTGCCCGGCATGGTCATCGGCTGGCTCAACAAGCAGGACGGCGACATCGAGATCAACATCAACTCGAACGGCGGCGACGTTGCGGGCGGCCTTGCAATCGCAAACGCGATCAAGGCCTACAGCAGGGGCAAAAAGACCTGCAACGTTCTCGGCGTCGCGGCGTCTATGGCGTCCGTGGTTGCGTGCGCGGGCGACGAGCTCAAGATGGGGCAGGGCGCGTTCCTGATGGTCCACAATCCGTGGACGGTCACGACGGGCAACGCCGAGGAACTGCGCAAGGACGCCGACACGCTCGACAAGATGCGCGACTCCATTCTCAGCTTCTACCAGTCGAAATCGACGAAGAGCGCCGAAGAGCTGAAGGCGCTCATGGACGCCGAGACGTGGATCAGCGCCGAAGAAGCGCGCGAGGCCGGCTTCCTCGTCGACGACTACGCGGGCGAAATGAAGGCCGCCGCGTCGCTCACCCGCCGCGCGTTTGCAAAGGCGCCCGACGCGGCAAAGGCGCTCGTCGAGTTCCACGACCGCAAGCCCGAACCGCCGAAGGCCGAAATTCCCGCCGACGGTCAAAATCTTCCCGCCGACGGTCAAATTCTTCCCGCCGACGGCCAAAATCTTCCCGCCGAAAATCCCGCCGGGACACCCGAGACACCCGAGACACCCGAGACACCCGAGACGCCCGCGCAACCTGAGGCGTCCGGCTCGCAGCCGACGCCGCCCGCCGAGGGAAATTGGGAGGCGCGCTTCAAAGGCCTTTCCCAGAAGTTCAACGACCTCCAGAAGAAGAGCGTCGAGATGCTCGCGGCGGCCGAAGAGCAGCACAAGGCGGCGCTCGCCGCGCGCGACGCCGAAAACACAGCACTTAAAACTCAGCTCGAGCAGGGCGCGAAAGATCTGGCCGACGCCAACGCGAAGGTCAGCGAGCTCTCCGCCAAGCTCGAAGAGAACGCAAAGGCCCTCCAGAAGGCAACCGACGACCTCGCGGCAGTCCGCGACAGTCTGAAGGCGTCCGAGGACAAGGTCCAGCATCTCGAAGCCACCCGCGACGCGCTGACCGCCGGGGTACTCACACCTCCCGCCGCCGGGACGAGCTACGCCGACAAAATGAAGTCGGCCAAGACGCCCGAAGAGCGCGAGGCCCTGCGCGCACAGAAGCGCGCCGGGAAAATCAAGTAAAAGTTAAGATTGGAGGAGTTAAGATTGGAGGAGTAAAACTCACCCACTCACCCACTCACCCACTCACAACCAGAAAGGAAAAAATCAAAATGGCAACTTCCGTCACTTCCGCAGGACTTAAGGCCGGTGCCGACAAGTGCATCCTCGCCGCCCGTCCGTATCTCGAGAAAATCGCGCTTTTCAGCACGAACTTCTCCGCCGCAACCGCCAAGCAGTACGACGCGCTCGCGGTCGAGGTGCTCGCCTCCAGCTCCGAGGACTTCGGCGTCGGTGCGGGCTACACTCATCCGACGAACACGATCAAGCCGGCGAGCATCACGCTCAACAAGCACCGCAAGTCCACGTTCACGATTGGCGACAAGGACGCCATCACGAACGAGCTCGCGCCTTGCTGGGAGAAGCTCGGCCCGAAGTCCGGCGAAGCCGTGGGCAAGTATGCGATCCAGCAGGTCATGGCCCTCCTGACCTACTCCGACCGCACCGGCACGATCACCCAGGCGACCTATGCCACCCTCGCGGACTTCACCGCTATCATGGCGAAGGTCACGGACGCGGGCCTCGATCCCTGGCAGTGCAACCTCATCCTCACGCCTACGGCCTACGCCGCGCTTCTCGCGGTCCTTCCGGCCTACGTGAAGGGCGACAACGCCGCGATCAACTACGCCGACGTTGGCGAGTTCCTGGGCTTCAAGTCCGTCATCATGTCCCCGAACGCCTCCGTCGTTTCGGCTGCGACGCCCGCCTCCAACGGCTTTGGCTTCGTCGTTCCCGAAGGCGCAATCGGCGTGGCCGACCGTGTCGTTCCGCCTGTCATGGAGGGCGGCAACCTCATCGAGTTCGGAACGTTCACGGACGATCTGACGGGCTTCGGCTTCGGCACCCGCGTTGTCGTCGACGCCGACCAGGGCACCTGCTCCTGGACCGTTGACTGCCTCTTCGGTTGCGCGCTGACGAAGCAGACCTCGAACGGCGCTCCGGGCTACTACCAGCTCATCACGGCCTAATAGTTAGGCGGCAAGGTGGTCGGGTGGTTAGGCGGTGCTGCTGCCTAACCACCAAACCACCAAACCACCAAACCACCTAACCAACCAAACCCGAAAGGCCACCGAAATGATATTATCTACAATCCTCGCCGCGCTGCTGACGCTTCAGCCCGGCTACAACAACACCGGCGCAGCTGGTGAAGTCGTCGCGGTTTCGGCGGCAACATCGAACGCGACGGCGACAGTCGCCATAAAGAGCGTCGACGCGCTCACGACCTACACCAACACGACCGCCCAGGTCGTGACGTTCGAGACGGCCTACGCGCTCACGTATACCAACTACGACGGCGCGGCGGCAATCGACACCAACGTTCTCGGCTATGTCGATTATGACTATTTCAAGACGAACGGCGTCTCGAAGATCATCCAGGGGCCGGTGCGTTTTGATATGCCGATAACGAACACCGTCGTGACGGGCCGGGCGATTTCCGGCTACTACGCCGCGACTAACGACATCGGCACCGTCACCACGTCCGCACACTTCGGACAGGCGGCAATCACAAACAAGGTGCTTTTCGGCGGCGGCGTCCTCGTGACCGGCGCAGCCGACGGCGACATCATCAAAATCATCATCAAGTAAAAGGAACCATTCTCCATGCCGATACAGTTCACCAACCCGAGAGCCTTCGCGCCCTTCCACCGCACGCCCGTGGCGTTCCACGGCGTCCGCCCGGATTCGCGCCGCATCGCTCTTACGGTGATGTGCTCGGTCGTGGAGGACGTTCCCGAGACGGTGGACGCCGCCGCGCCTACGGACGCGCGGACGTTCGCCGTGTCATTCCCGCGCCACTCGTGGGGCGTCGCCACTCCGCCGCAGATAGGCGAGTGGGCGAAGATGCACTGGAGCGGCGCAGATATGTGGCTCAAGGTTTCGGCGGTGAACCACCTCCCGGACGGCGGGCTCGCGCTCGTCGCGGAGTGGAAGCCGGGGAGGGTGCCGCAGTGGTCGCGGTAGACATAGCAGCCGACTACGAGGGCAAGCCGCTCTCGGTGCTTTCCGACCTCATACGGGATCGGCAGAAGTACCTGGGCGAGTCCGCCGCAGACGCGGTGATAGCCACGGGCATAGACGCGCTCAACTCAATGCGCGCGCTCACCCGCGTGGCTCCGCGCACAATACCGCGCCGCGACGTTCGGTGGGGCGAGTCCGACCCGCAGTACATGACGTATCCGCGCGGCTCGTTCCGGCGCACCGTGGTGACGCACTGGCGCAACGGCCGCCGCGTGAACATCATCAAATGGATGAAGGTGGAGGGCACGACGAAGCGCGGCAAACCGCGCGCAACGTCCGCAGACCTCCGCCGCGCGTTCGACGCGTGGGGCAAGGTGAAGAACAGCGGACTCGCGCGCCGCGCCCTCGGCATCGCCATGAACCGCCTCTCGACGCGCCAGGTAAAGGACG
>Ga0310691_10001692_pt1 | contig 32791 bp, 38 predicted proteins | sample 176DNAGHGlowgp2_FD_203887 | JGI IMG/M metagenome (GOLD analysis project Ga0310691, IMG submission 203887) | Sheep rumen microbial communities from Palmerston North, Manawatu-Wanganui, New Zealand - 1766 DNA GHGlow gp2 (v2) (version 2) | ecosystem: Host-associated > Mammals > Digestive system >... | reverse complement strand
TGAGATTGAGAGGTATGAGAGGAAGAAGGCGGCGTATATAAGGAAGAAGGAGGAAGAGTATAGGAGGAAATGTCTTAATGCCATTAGGGAGTTAAAGAACAGACCTAAGAGGGTATATAAATCAGAGTGACCTAAAATAAAACCGTTAGAGTTCGCCATGAAGCTAGCACAGGAGAATGCTAAGCTAAGGGACACTGATGAGAATGGAAGATGAAGATGTATTTCATGTAATAAATTATGTGAATGGGAAGGGTTGGCTGGTTGACATAGGTACAGTAGGAAATTTACTACTATATGTCTAGAGCCAGAGAATTTGAACGCACAGTGTCATAACTGTAATTGGATTACATGACCTAAGTGAAATCCTGTGGAGAAGATGATGGTGAATGAGGAGTACGACAAGAATATTATAGAGAAGTATGGAGAGTGAGCTATTCAGAAGTTAAAGGACTGATTAGTTAAGTTTACTCAATTAAGGAAAGGGACTAAGTGAAGGGATTATGATTTGATGAAGGTCGTACCAAAATTAGTAAAAGAGAACGAGAAGCTATGGACTACTAAGAGCGAGGAGTTCAGAGCTAATCATAAACCATATAGGAATTGGAGACACATACGAGAGGAATATGCTAAGAGACATTAGTCTTTTATTTTTCTTATTATATTAATGAGAGTATTAAGTTTATTTGACTGAATGGCTTGTGGGTATGAGGCACTACAGAGAGCATGAATACCTATAGATGTCTATTATGCTAGTGAGATTGACAAGTATGCTATACAAATAGCGAAGAAGAACCATCCAGACATAATAGAAATCTGAGATGTAACACAGGTTAAGTGAGAAGATTATAAGGACATAGACCTAATCATAGGTGGCTCTCCATGTCAGTGATTTTCTATGGCATGAAAGATGTTAAATTTTGATGACCCTAGGAGTAAATTGTTCTTCGAATTTGTGAGACTCCTAAAAGAGATTCAGCCTAAATATTTTCTCTTAGAGAATGTGAAGATGAAGAAAGGGTTTCAAGATGTTATAAGTAGTTACATGTGAGTAGAGCCAATAGAGATTAACAGTGCTTTAGTGTCAGCTCAGAATAGGAAGAGACTATATTGGACTAATATACCATGAATTACGCAGCCAGAAGACAAGTGAATATTGTTGAAGGACATAATAATTAAAGAAGAAGTAGAAGACAAATATTACTTAACAGAGACTCAGCTAAAAACAATCCAAAGGAACTTTGGTAGTAAGGGGAAAATTCTAAACGACACAGAGAGTCTTATAGAAAAGATGACATTCCCATCAAGAATAAAGCAAATAGAAGGGTTGGAAATAAAGACTCCAACGTTGCCTGCGGCAATGGGAACATGATGAGGAAATGTACCAGTAATAGCAATAGCATACGCACCATGAAGTAGGGAATACGAACAGCAATGATGGAAGACGGAGAAAGCACCGACTTTATGTGCAAGGGACTACAAAGACCCTAAAGTAATATTTAATGGGAAGACGCTAAGAAAGCTGACACCTGTAGAATGTGAAAGACTACAAACTCTACCAGACAATTATACGGAGTGAGTAAGTAATACACAGAGGTACAAGATGCTATGAAATTGATGGACGTGTGATGTTATTTCACATATTTTTAGTTTCTTACCTAAAGAATAGATGGAGAAAGAGCAGAACTACATCAACATGTATGGTAGCATGTCGCACTGTTGGAAGATTCATCGCAAGAAGATGCAACAGGCACATAAGCCATGGGTAACGTATGCTACGTTTAGACATAGGGTGAAGAACCTTCACTGGAGTCTTTATAAGGCTATTAACACACCTGCTGTTGTTTCTAAGAGGGACAAAGACAGGAGGATGAAGGTGAGGCTACATATAATATTATATAGGATTAAAAAATTCTTTAAAAATTTATTCAACTAGATGAAGTGAGAAGAAGTAAAAGACTTTAAGACATTGGCTAAGGTTAAGAGTGTGGATGAGATGTTACCAAAGCCATGAAAAAATCAGACATTTAAAAAAACACCCACTATATGAGAGGATGAGTATAGGATTATAGAGGAGTGTTTGATGATGGACTGTACTGTAGAGGAAGCTGTCACTACAGCATGAATCAGTTACCAATCATTTGTTAATCATAAGAACAAGAACCCAGATTTTGCTTTAAGAGTAGAGAGAGCGAAAATGTTTCCGAAGATGGTAGCAAGAGCGGCAGTACAGAGGAGAATAAGGCAATGAGACGCTAAGACAGCGTTAGAGTTTTTGAAGCTTAGAGACAAGAAGAGGTATAATCCTGTTCAATGATTAGATGACGAATGACAACTAGAATCAGCGGCTAAGGTACAATTTATTTCAGTTCCTAGTGAGGAATGACAAAGCAATACAACAAACAGTGACTCTCAGACACCTACAAAGCAAAGCTCTGCTTATGACTCATCTGTGAGTTTCTCAGAGCCATTGACACCGTGGGAGAATGAGGAAGAAGCATTAAGAAGATTAGCCTCTTAGAGTTTCAGCAGTGGATTGGTGCTAGAATACCTAGAGAGGATGACGAAGAGATGTTTAGGAAACCTTTTTCTACCAACATGAACACCATTCGTGACAGGAACAAGAAATTAAAGAAGATGATGTCAAAGGAAGACTACCAAGAGCATCTAAGGAGGATGAGAGAAGAAATGAGGCAAAAAAAATTTTAGATTAGCACTATTATGTAATATAATGTCAAACGTAGAGATTAAGCTAACAGAGAATCAGCAGAAAGCCTTTGATGTGCTTTTGGACAATTACCATACTGCTATAGGCTACGGATGATGAGCATGAGGTTGAAAGACTTATTTGTGAATCATCTGGCTATGGAGGATGTGTAATGAGTATGATTGAGTTAGGTATGCTCTAGTTAGAGACACTATTAAGAATATAAAGCAGACTTCTGTTATTTCCTTGGAGAAGTTCTACAGGGACTACAACATACCAGAATGAATGCGTTGAAAACTTAATAACGTGTCCAATGTAATAACCTTCCCTAATGGTAGTCAAATATTATTAAGGGAATGATGCTATTTACCACAAGACCCATTATATAACAGGTTCTGAAGTCTGGAACTAACATGAGCGTTTGTAGAGGAAAGTGCAGAATGTCCGTTAGAGTGAATAGAGATTCTACAGACACGTGTATGAAGGTTCAAGAATGAGGAGTATGGAATATTAGGTAAGGTGTTAGAAACATTTAATCCTAATCCATGACATGTTTATGAGAGGTATTATAAGGGGAAGCATAAGGATGGGGACAGAGCTGTGTTCATACCGTCACTAGTATACTCAAACAACTTCATAGACAAAGGTTATATAGCGAACTTGGAGAGAGCCAGTGAGAGAACAAAGCAGAGGCTGTTGTATGGAAAGTGGGACTTTGATGACAATACGTGGTTATTATTCAAGCAATGAGATTTAGCTAGGTTGAAAACGAACGAATCTCATGGAGACCAGTACTTCTTAATATGCGATGTAGCTAGGTTCTGAAAAGACACGACTAGAATCAGTCTATGGAGATGAAACACATGGATTAGAGTATGGACTTATGCTAAGAGCAGTGTAGAGGAAGTAAAAACATCAATAAAACTAATTCAGAATCAGTACGAAATAGAGCCAAGGAACATAATAATAGATGCGGATGGAGTATGATGATGAGTGCTAGATTGAATCCCCTATTCTACAGGGTTTGTGAACAATTCTAAGCCAGTAGAAACAGCAGGTAAACAGAACTATGCGAACTTAAAGAGCCAATGTGCGTTCTTATTACAGGAGAAGGTACAGAAAGGTGAAATAGCTGTTAAATGGGAACACCTAGATGCACAGAAAGACTGGGAAATACTCACGCAGGAGATGTTGAACGTGTATATAGACGAGAAGAGTATAGATGGGAAGACGAGAATAGAGTCTAAGGACAAGATGAAAGCAAGAATATGAAGGAGTCCAGACTTGTTAGACACTATGATTATGAGAATGTACCCATACTTAAAATATTTCGATGATGAGATTAGTAGTTATTTAACTTCAATAGCAAGGTAAATGGTAAAACTAACAGACGAATTAAGACAAAAAATAATGTGAGAGTACAGACATGGTTTTGAAGCCAACAGGTCTAAAAACTCTCTTTTTATGTCTCAGAAGGACATATATTCAACTAAAAGGAATGATGAGCTGCTTAGAAGTCAGATTTTCTGGTCTGTTTCTAGGACTATGCAAGCCACATGTATAATAAACGAGCCAGATGTTTCTTGGGAGGACGAGAATGTTCTCTACCAGATGGAAGCAAGGAACTTCACAGACATGTTCAAGACTGATTATGTTAATGAGCATTGGGATTTCGACCGTTACATGTGACTAGAGGACATATGTAAATACTGAAAAGCCGTTTTTCTTTTTAGTGGGTATGACAACAAGAAGAACGTACCAACAGTCCAAAGGATTGACCCTAGATTCATCTACCCATATAACGATGGTTCACTCTTGGTTAAGGACTACCCTTTCTTTTGATTTGACAGAGTTATTACTAGGTCAGATTTAGAGAAGTTACCAGTAGCTACTAACAAAGAGTTCGTAGAGATGATTGTTAATAACTACGATGTATATATTAACTGACTAGAGACAGAAGATGCGTTCCTAAGAAGTATTTGTACATGTTACAATGCAACAACAGGACATTACACAATCCATTACCACTATACATATATATATGATGAGGAGACTGGCGAGGACAAATTATACCTAGTATTAATGTTATGTGACCAGATTCTAGACATATATGATGTGCCTGAGACAGACAATGTAATACCTGTAGCAGTATATGGATTTGCGTATGATTCACAGGATTGGTGGGGAACATCATTAGTAAATATTATAGAAGACTGACATAGAACAGAGCAATTATTGCTTAACTTATATAAGATTAAGGTTACCAGAGAGGCTATGGGTGGAAACATCTTCATAGATGAACAGGTATTCATGAACAACATCAACACATTGAAGAACCAGAGTATTAAGAATAGATGGTTTCCTGTGAAGATGAGGGACATGACTAAGCCTATTTCTAGTATGGTATATGAATTACCACAGAGTCAAATAAGTTCAGACTTATATAACTCTCTTGGTATGATTAAGAATAAGGCGTTAGCAGAATCATTTACTAACGCTACAGCACAATGATTATGACTTTCTAGTAACAGTGACCCTAATACAGCTACTGCTAGTAAAATCCAGAAAATCAATGCTAATATGATTACATCATTACAGAATCAGATTTTAAGTTATTGAACTAAGGACTTTGCAGAGCTATATAGAGCCTTCATGTTATACCATTGGAGGAACAGTTCTAAGAAAGTAATAAGAAGGACAAATAACTGATTAAGCTGAACATATAAGAAGGTTAGCAAGAAGGACATCCGTGGAGACTTCTCAATCATGGTAATAGACCCTATATTAAAGTCTATTATGTATGAAGAGAAGAAAGGTGCTTATGTAGAGCAGTACAACATGCTAGTTTCAGACCCTAGAACACCACCATTCCTATTAAATAATATACGTAGAGCTATTGCCTACTATAATGGATTGGATGAGAGCGAAATAGATTCAATAACAGAGATGAGCATGGAGGACTACCAGTGTAAGCAGGACGTACTTCTACTCAATCAGAATATTTCTATTTATATACCAGTCGACTGTAACGTACAGATGAGACTATGGTACTATAATAGAGCAGAAGACACTGATGCCAAACAGAGAGCTATACAAGCACTACAGTATATGGTAACACAGTGACTAGGAACAGAAGAGTTAAATATGGCAGCACAGCCAAAGGTAACAGACTTCAAAGCCGCATGAGAGAATAACGACCCATTAACTAACATAAATTTTGGAACTACTGACAACGTAAATAGCGGGACAGGGTTCGAGGCATGAAGCCATGCTAATAGATGACAGTCTATGAACGTATGATGAATGCAGTCACTAGATGTAAGTAATGGGATTGGTTAGATTTATTTCATAATATTATGTAATGGCAACAAAAAAAAGCTGACGGTCTACTAAAACTAATACAAAGTCAACAAAAAAATCAGAAAAAACGGTAGAAAATGTAGTAGAAAATGTAACAAACACAGGTAGTACCGTTATAGAAAATGAAATAAGCGACGTTGTTGATGCTGTGCTTAACAATGTGCCAGTGGAAGAAGAAAACGTGTCTGAAAATTCAGATGCAGAAAAGGTTGGTTTCACTAGGAGAGAACTAAAGAAAGAGAAAATTATATGAACAGTTGGTAGTTCTGTAGTGACAAAACCTAAGTGAAGAATCGTATTTGAGGCTCAGACAGCACCATTTCCTATGTTTAAGCTTCCAGCGGACATTAGGGATTACTTGCAGAGCAAATGATTGACCACAGAAGTGTATAAGAAGAGCAAGGAGTGGTTAGAGAAACACAATGTAGATTTAAAGATGGTAGAAAAACTTAAAGACTTTTTAACTGAGAAATTATAGGATGACTTGGCAAATACTTAGAGACATAAACGACTTAATCAAGGAAGAACCTTATAGGGAGAAGATTAATGTCGAGGAAATCTCTAGGCAGAAAGCTAAGAGGTACAAGAAGGAGGTATACAGACAGATGATTTACAACTACCTAAGGAAGTACCATAAGTGAATAGGGATGCTCTCTAAGGAGGACATCGCCATAATGACGGACTGATTTAACACCATTGACAAGACGTTGTTCCTAGACCAAGTGAAGTATTGCTTGGAGGTAAACTGGGGGAAACCAATCAAGTGGGTTATTCAGAATAATAAATCTATTTTATTTGCTAAAGACAAGTAATGGCACTAGAGGAAGAATTGATGAAAGCCGATGCTACTCAACCAGAGGAAGAGAAGGAAACTAAAAATCCAGACGACCTTACAGATGAGGAGATTGAGGCAGTAAAAGAGCTAGCACAGAGTGCATGATGGGAAGTATTGAAGAAATGCATGAAGCTTAGGGTGGAGAAACAGGAAGAGAACATCCTAGTACTAGCTAGAGACAACTTTATTAACCCTAAAGTAGATGGCTTCACACAGTATGAAGTTCTAGGTGCTTTAATAGTGGGTATGGGAGAAATGGAGAGACTAGTAAATGTCTTAACAACAGACCCAGAGGAAGTAAAGAAAGCACAAGAGGACTTAAAGAAAGCTGAGGCTATGTTAAGGGGAGAGAAAGTAGATTAGACTCTCAAATAATCGAAGACCGAAGTTGCATGTCGTTAAACTAGTCAATTAAGGCAAGTTGAGGCCTATAAATCAATTCGTGTTAGTACAATGGCACGACTTTACATTGTATTCTATTAACCATGACCGACATGGACAACCAAATTGATGGCACTGAGGAACAGAAAAAATCTGGTTATGCTGCATTGAGAGAAAAGCATAGTCAAGAGATGGCTGCTCTTCAAGCAAAATTAGATGCCGAAATAGCAGGTAGAGCTGCTGACAAGAAACTTTACTTTAGTAACACTATGAAGAGTAGAGGTTACGAATGAGACTTTGATTCGTTCGCAGACAAATACAATTCATTAGACATCAATGACCTAGTTTCATTGTATGAGTGACAAAATGGGAAGGTTCAAGTACAGCAAGCACCACAACCTGAAGTAGATTCAGATTCTAATATTTGACCTAGAAGTGTCATCGCATGAGCCAATCCAACGACTGAGGTTGGAGAGAAAAAGCTAAGTGAGATGAACACAGAAGAACTCTTACAACTAGCAAAGACACAATCTTGGTATAGAAATTAATGTTGGATGGCTAACACTTTTAGCCCTTTAAACATTTATTTATTATGTCTAACACAACAAACTGAGCAAACAGATTTCACGTTGCTAAATCAACTTCTGCTGCTGACAACACAGCTGTTAACGTTATGCAATCTTGAAATATTAACTACACAGCTGCTGATTACACACAAAACGATTTCTTAACTTACTTGTTAAGACAATCATTCTTAGAGAATGGAGAACCTTCTACAGTATTCATGAGATTCTGAACTAAAGCTTCTCATCAAGGTTACAAATCAGTTACTTGGCCTCGCCTTTGAGTAATGAGAACTAGCCTTTCTGATGCTGCTTTAGTAGAATGAGTTACTCCAGATGGACACACTAACGTAGTAAAAACAGTTACTGCTGTACCTGTTCAATTAGGAGACTTCTCAATCATTTCAGATGTATTGGATGTAGAAACATTGTTACCAATAATTGCTGCACAAGGTAGAGAATTAGCTAACAATGCTGGAAGACTTATAGATGAGTACATTCAAGACACTTTGTTAAATAGTTCTATTGGAAGCATGTTTGCTGGAACTGCTACTAGCAGAGACACATTAACAGCTGCTGACACTATGGACTTAGACTTAGTTCTTAAAGCTTGTACTTTCTTAGCTTCACAAGGACAAACTGGAGAAAGATTCAAGATTATTATGCATCCTAACGTATTCTTAGACTATGCTAAATCTAGTTCTACTAATACATGGTTGAACAAATTAATCTACGAAGACTTCAAAGGAATCAAAGACGGATTTGTTACAGCATGAGTTAATTACGACATCTATGTTTCATCTAATGTACAACCTATAACTGTAAATGCTGGTGAAGCAACTGAATTTAAGGCTCGACCTTCTTACGCATTCAGAGATGGTGCTTACGGAGTTTGAACATTACAAAATCTTCAAACATTCTACAAACCATTCTGAGCTGCTGGAACTGAAGACCCATTAAATCAGAGAGCTACAGTTGGATGGAAATGTATGTATGGATGTGCTGTTCTTAACGACTTGTTCATCGTTAGAATGGAGTCAAGAGCTGGTACAGACTACGCATGGCAAGAATTACTTACAGCAGAAGAAGGAGACTAATTCTGATTATACACTAGGGGTAGGTAGACTTACTCCTAGTAATAAACAGACTTATTTATATTTTAAGCAGCAATATATGGCAACGTTAGAAACAATGTATAACAATTGGTGTTTAGAGGAGTTGAGGTGAGACACACAAGTAAATCAGAAAGTATGGCTAGCATGGTTTAATAAATGAATGTTAATATTCCAGAAGATGATTTTGGAATATGTTTCTGGCAAACATTCAACTAGTGTTACTTATGCCAACATAGAGATGGACAAGGATGAGTACCCATTGCCAGTTTTTGATGATGAGGAACACGTACAAGACTTCTACTCAATAGTACAACTAAGGGTAGCATACCACAAGAACAAATACGGTAATCCTATTTATAGAGTATGTAAGCCAATAGACTTCGGAGACTATAACATTTCTCCAGCTCTAAACACATACAGGAAACATGTGTTAATAGATGAAAGCTGAGAATATATAGAGTCAAATCGAGCGAAGGATGAAGAAGGTAACTACATATATGAGTATGTTCATGAGAACGAGTTAGATGATGATGGAAAGCCACTTTACACTCTTAAACAGAGATGATGAGTTCAGAGATGAAAACCATACATATGGGGTAGAATTTCTGAAGTAAATCCAAGGTATATATTCGTGCCTTCTTTAGACAAAAGCACAGGTAAATATACAACTAGTATTAAAATATTCCCTACTCCATTAGAGGATGTAGAGAGATGATTAACTCTGACTTATAATTTTGTTCAACAACCATTAACGTTAAGCCAAGCTTTTGGTAGTAACGCTATTGACCTAGAGACACTAAACTTACCATGGTACTTCTATGATGCTATTGAGGACTATATAACATTCAGACTTTACCAAGCTGAGAATCCAGAACAAGCACAATGGTATTATTCACAATTCGACAATACATTACACGACAACATATATTGATTAAATAAGGACAAGAGACCTGTGGAGGAATGATTTGCCAACACAACATATTTTAGTCATTACTAGTAACAGACAATGGCAGTATGAGAACCAAGACAACAAGCTAGAAGCTGATGAAGAATAACGCAAGTTAGTTGGACTGACTGAACTGCGTTAGACCCATATTACTGACTAGAGCATAGTTTCCAGTATTCTGCTAATATAAACTGTGATGATGAGATGCATGGTATTAAACTAGCAAATAAAGCAACGTTTTCTAACCACTATAAAGAATGCCAACTAGTTAGTTGCTGAATCAACTGAGTAATGGCATTGAATGTAAAATGACTAGCAACACCTATTATGTTTAACCATAGCAATTTCACTAGTGGTTGAAGTAGTACGTGAGACCAGTCTGAACCAGCTACTGATTGGGACGTATGTCCATGAGTTGTGTTCCAAGACTTCATGTGGTACGGTGTGAATGTAGAAATAGGATGAGAGCCTTACCACTGAGTGTTTGCTAAGAACATTGCTAGTGGAATAGACTATAAAACAGTTCCATTAGACCACACAGAAGCCACAGATGAAAGTATTTCTGACCCTAGTACTGCGTGACTTCCTATGCAGTGAAACATAACAGCAATGCTCAATTATAACAATACAAGACTAGTAGTAGGTGCTGGTCAGGAACTATGGGTATACTACCCAGAGTTAGACGCTGCAAATCCTAATAATCCTAACTATGACATAGAAAACCCAATTCCTATTCAAGACAGGAAGATGGGATGGAAGAAAGTACTAGATTATGAAAAATGAGTAACCATCGTTGGTCTGACTTGTACTTTTGAATATTTGAAGGTACGAGCAGTAGATGAATGATGGAATACTAAAGTATACTACTACCAAGGAAACAACAACCTAAGAGACACGTTTGTATATAACGTAGTAGACCTTACAGGAGAGAGAGTATTACACGTATACTCACTAAACGGAATAGATTATTATACTACTAGTATAGACTGAACAGACGGTTATGTAAATCTGAATAAGATGATTGGTAATGTACCAGTCCAGTTATTCCACCAGAGAGCATGACTTGACCCTCTAGACATAAATTTCAAAGCACCATACTTTGTATGACCTACAGGAATTAATGCTGCATACAAGTCTGGTAGATTCTACATAGCTGATGCGTATGGAGTATTCCAGTTCATACAGACTCCTGCTAGTTACGACAAGGGTTACATGAAATGGAAACTAACTGATGAGCTAAACTGACAGCAGGTTTACTGAGTATGTGAGAATCAAGGTTTCCTATATGTTTCTACTGAGGATGGATGCCGAGAGATGAGACTCTATGACACAGGGGTAGATGGTTACCAAGACCAGTGAGTTCTGATTTCTAGAGAGTTTGAATGAAAGGAATGATGAACAGTAACCAAGATGCTAGATGAAATAAGGATGAACTTTGAACTTAATCCACTAACAGATGAGAACTGAAGCATAGATGTATATGTAAGTCCTAACAACCTATGGAGAAACACATTTGAGTTCACTGTAGCTAATGGATGGCATCATGCTATGCATATAGACCAGACTAATGCTGGTACTAGAGCAGAGAAATCTAATCTGTTCAACGACTTAAATAATGGCAACTCTAGTTTCAGATTTGATTGGCAGACTATTACATACGCAATAGTAATAACTAAATGAGACGAAGACCACGCAACACCAATAGTAAGACAGCTAGACATCAAATACCATTGCAAAGACAAAGTTAATAACGTTTATGACATAAATTAAAGATGGAACGAACACAGTACGACTGACAGCACGATTACTTAGTTACTCCATGAGAGTACCCTATTAGAGCGAATGATGCTGATTCTACATACGACCAGTTCATTCAGCTTAGAGACACTCTCATCTTTTCTGGGAAGTATTACAACGACAAGGCTAGTAAGAAACTCTGTATATGAGACAAGGGTGACTGAACTACAACTAATACTGTAGAAGTACGGCTGCCAAACTATTACAGACAAGACTTCAATCCTTGATGGCAGTCAGCTGAGAACGCACCACTAGTACTAGGTAAATACATTACGCAAATACCAGCAGATTTAATCTCTACTATGTGAACGCTTAGCTGCTTAATCAATAAGGACGGTAGGTATAAAATCATGCACAAGGAAGAAATCCTACTCTCCTCCTCTACTGACAAGGTGTATTGTTATGTGGATGTGTATAGGAAGGATGCCAATGACCAGTACAAAATAGCCATCAAATGATGAATAGCTGTGTTTGACTGGGAATGAGCAGGATGAGACTATACACTAGGACAGCTGTTCTCTAAGATGACAGCACAGTGAAGTATAGAAACAGACTTAAAGAAAGGCGACATCCTAGTATTAAGAATGAAAGACCAGACATATAATAGCTCTACATGAGAGCCACAGGGAAACGACCTTAACATTCAGAATAATTCAAATTATTGGAGTATAGAATATTTAGATTTACCTTATAATAATTAACTAAATGGCAGACAACAAATACAATCAATCGTTGCTAGACATGGGGTATTCACAAGAGCAAATAGACTCTATGGTTAATGCCGTACATTCATGACAGGACGCTAATGCAGTAGTTAGATGAACGAACCAACCACCAAGGTCATGAGATGTTGATTTAAGCACTTATGATGGAACGGATGGGAAAGGGAATGTAACTACATGACCATGGAATGCTAACTTGAACTACAACCAGTATTGAGATGATTCGCATCCTAATCAGCAATCTCAGAGAGGATGACTTAACGACAAGTATACTGGTGAATGAACTAGTAACACATACATAGCATATAATCCTGACCTAAGGACATCAGATTTAGACCCTAACTACTTGTACGGACAAGCAGCTAAGGACAGAAACAGGCAAGAAGCTGGTTATATAGCAAGGAGAAACGACAATATTGCTTCAGCTTTATATAATGAATGATTAGTTTCTAAAGAAGACGTAGCAAACTTCCTTAGTCAACAGAAGGAGTGGATGAACTCTACAGAGGCAGACAGACTTAATACTATTGAATCTGTATGGAAGAGATTAGGACAGATTAAACCACAAGAGGAAGAACCACAAAAGGAATATGACCCATCTATTATAGAGAATGCTTTGGATGAGAACACTAGTGGTAGATTGTACGGTAAAGTTACAGCTGATGAGTGAGGAAGTACAACAGGTATAGACACTCTAGCAGATGCCAATAGTGTGTATAAGGCAATGAACGAGGGTAGAATAGCTAACGTTAAGGCGTTAATCAGCATGAAACCATCAGATGTTGCTACAAGCATGTATAGTTGAATTAATCCATACGGAGAACAAGCATGGAGAGACGTTCAACAGTATTACCCAGAGTTTGCTGCAGATGTCGAAGCACAGATGAAGAAGCTAAAAGGACAAGAGAATATAAATGCCATGGCTAGCTGATGAGAGATTAAAACAAACGCAGAGATGGTAGACACGAATACTGCTAATACTAGCTTTGCTGTGAATAATTCTACAAACAGCACGTCAGCAACTCAGCTTTTAAAGTCTATTGATTCTATTCTCGATTCTAGTGACTCTGCTACATCGGCACAAGAGCTAATGTGAAGTATAGAAGCAGAGATGGCTGTATTAAAGAACAGGTATAAAAATCTAAAGAACGAAGCAAAGTCTGCTTTCAAATGAGACGTTCCACAATACATAGTGAACGCATATATGAACAACAAAGCACAGGAAATACAAAATCAGCTTTCTATTCTTGAAGACAGGTACAATGCTGCTTATAACAGGTACAAGACTGAGGTAGCTAACGCACAATGGCAAGCTGAGTTTGAATTAAAGAAACAACAGCTTCAATTACAGAAAGATGCTGCTGCACTTGAAGAATGGTCTACGAGACAGTGAGTAGCAATAGATTGGGCTAAAGTTTGACTTGCTTCTTCTAGTTCCACATCAACATGAGTTGGTACGATGAGAACAGAGAGAAACAACAACCCTACTGCTATGACAACTGACTATGCTAAGATGATGTGACTAGAGTTATGAGTAGATTATGAAATCTGAGACTCTTTCGTTGGATGAGACTGAAGAACATATTATACTGCTAAATTTATATGAGACCCTATTGAAGTAGCTATAAAGGCATTCGACAAGTGAGCAACTAACAACGTGTTTGCTAATGAGTGAGGTGTTCTATGACATTGGCATCTATGAATTTCTAACCAAAAATGGCTAACTCTTTCAGATGCAGAAAAAAGAGAGGTAATATACAAAATACTCCAAAAAGAATGATGAGACATGAGCAAGATGGCATACTACGCAACACAGTCTCAGTCTAGTGCTAGTAGCAGTTATAACCCAGCTTATTCTGGAATATATAGCAAGTTCTTACAGGGTAAATTTGCACCATGAAGTCAAACACAGAACGTGGCAAGCTCTATTGGACTTACAGTAGAAGAATTGAATGCACAAGCCCAAGCACGATGGTCAGACCAAACTGATGACAACAACCCAGAAGTAACAGAGAGACTTAGCGCCATTGCTTACGTGCTAGGTGCATGATTAAGTAGATTGGAAAGAATATGAGCTACTACTGATTATGTATGATGAGTAGCAACAACAATTTCTCCAGAGATGTGAGACTTTGCCTCATACTATAAGTTCATCAAAGACAATATAACATTCGACAAATTAATAGCATTGAAGCGTGACTGAGCAACGTTCTGAGCATTGTCTGACAATGAATTGAGAGCGATTGGTAATTCTGCTTCTAGTTTAAACACAACGATGTCTGATGAAAAATTTTATAGCACATTGGTTTCTATTTATAACTGATTGCTTTGAAAAGACTCTCACCTTACAAAAGACGAAATCGTTAATATATATAACAGTTGAAATACAGGAACTCCAGCACCAACTAACAATCCGATGAATCCATCTGGTAGTAGTTCGTGATGAGGTAGCTCTAGTTGGCTAACACAATAATTTTAACATATAACATTAGTATACTATGCAAGACAATCAACAAAAATGAATGTCGTGGGGGAATGTCGTAAAGAGACCTTCTCTAACTAGCTTGGTAGACAGGTTTCAAACTTTCCAAGCTGACGCTAAACAGAAAAAAGCACAAGAGAACTATGCTAATAGTACAAGCAACATGGAAAATTTACGCTTAGCATGATTGAATACGCAAAATCATTGAATAGCTAAGACATGTGACAGGGCTATAAAGCTTACACAGGTTGCAGACTGAATAAGAGACTTTTACCGAGACCAAATAGATTTTACAGATTCGTTCTGGACTGATGACAAGGTGGTAGATGAATACCTAGCATCAAATCCAAATTCTGAGCCATATTTAAAGGCTTATGTAACTAATGATGCTGACACTACATGTGACCCTACTGAGTTATATAAGACTATGGGATGGATGAAACAAGAACCAGAAGAAAAAAGTAAAAAATGATGATTATGGACTTGGACTAAGAATGTAGCTAAAAACTTCTTGTCTGCGTTTGAACAGTGAGGAGACGCTGTAGCAAACTTTGTTCAATGAGGTATTGGATTACTAGAATGAGACCAAACACCATGAGCGTTAGAGAACTACGCTAAGATGAATTATGGTAAAGACTTCTACTCACTAACAGACGATGAGAAGGAAGAAGCTAGAAATACTGTTAGCACTGGTGAGTGAATGGATGTTTATAAGCCTACAGCACAGAGGGTGACATCTAAATGAGCAGAAGCTGGATTGGATTTCTTCTTCACTACGTACGCACCATGAATGAAGCTAGCATTCTCTGCTGCTAACGAAATAAAGTGAGTAGACAAGTTAGTTCAATGACTTGGTACTTTGGTAGAGTTCTGAGGTAGTATTATAAATCTAGTGCCACCACTAAGGCAATTCAAGGGTTCTCTTCAAACGGATGATGAGAAAAAACAATGGGATGAGTTCGTTGGTAGCCTCTGACTTATGAAACTTTTACAGAAAAGAGGTGGAAGACTTAACAAAGACACGGCTAGAGACACTGTTATTAAGGAACTAGACCCAGAAATAACTATTAAGGAGTTCCAAAACAGAGTTCTTAATTTGCCATGAGACGTTAAAGACTGAATCTGAAGCCTAAGGGACTGAAAGGCTACTCCTGAGAAGTTACAGGAGACTGCTGGTAGAATAGCTAATACAAAAACAGTAGCAGAGACTGAATCTGCCACTAGATGACTACAAGACATAGACTTTAAGTGAATAAAGACATACAAGCAACTGGAAGATGCTCTGACTAACAAATGAAGTGAAATAGAAGCATTAGAAGATGTTGAATATGCAAAAGACGCAAGAAAGTTTAAGCCAGAAGAAACTCGTGGAATGAAGACTTATACTAAGGATGGTTATTCTAGCTCTGTGTTATTGAAACCTGTGGAAGACTGAATAGCTTTGTTAAAAGACTTTTACGAATGAAGCCCAGAGAAGCTAGCACAGCTAGACTTAATAGAACAGAAATTCCAGACTGAGTGACTTACTAAGGCTGAGATTAATTCAATTTCTAGGGCTATAGCACAGGAGTACGACACATACAAGGCTAGATGACAGCAGAAGACTAGTATAGCAGCAAAGAACGTAGAGGAAATAAGAAGAGCCGTTAAGAACTTCGCTAGGGAATGAAATGACACACTAGTTGAGCTAGACAAGTTATGGAGTGACAATATGAACACTAAGGCTATGATTAAGGACGTACAGAATGAAATAGTTAAAGCAAAGAACAAGTTGGCAGACAAAAACATATTCCAGAAAGGTATGTGAAAACTTGGAGAGCTTATAGATTTCTTTGGATGAAAGGCACTATTGTCGAAGATTCTTCCAAAACTAGCGTGAGATGACACTATAAATGCTATTACTAGGCAGAAGCAATTAAAGTCTATGCTTAACAAGTTTAGAAGGCTAAACAAGAGACTTGACTGAGCAAAGACTGAGACTGAAGTAAACGAAATAATAAATGAGTTCAATGCTGAAGTAGTTGAGTGACCTATTGAGTGAGAGGTTCTCTCAACAGACTACCTAGAAGACATGTCAGAATAATTAGTTGACTTTGTGTATAAAATAATTATATATAGTGTACTTACATCCTAACCTACACAACCATGATTGAATGCATACCATGACTACTATTCTTAGGTCTAATCTGATTTAAAATGCGATTAGATGTTGACTGAAAGAAGCAGCAGAAGGTAAAAGAGTTCTTATGACAAATCTTTGTAAGACTCTTGGACTCTATAGAAGCCATAGTGGCAATATGAGCCTTGTGCCTTTTGTTCTACATAGGGCGACCTGCTGTTCTAGTAATACGAGCGGTATGTTGTATTGTGGCTGCTATTAGAGGTAAGTTTTAATCCCTAACCAAATATAACCATGTGAGACATACTACTATGAATAGGACTAGCAATACTTGTCTGGTTCTTCGAATAAGACAATAAGAATAAAACGAGAGAAAGGACTGAGCAATCAGTCTTTTTTCTTAATTTTTAAAATAGCACCACTTTATACTATAATACCATCAGATTTATTTCTATTATACTACTATGGAAGTTAAGAGTGTTTACATGGATTTAGTTGAAGGAAAGAAAAAAGGAAATGTATGGAAACTAGAATCAGAAGCATTCAAAAAGCCAATAGAAATAAAAATCTGTTATGACAACCACGAACTAGCAGAGTTCAATAGTAGGTTCGAAGAAATAGAGAATAAGGTAAAACTATGAGCTATGCTAAGTAGAGACTTATGAGACGAGATGGAAATACACTACTGAAACCATAAGGAACTTAAAACCCAAGTAGAACTACAGGAGAAAGTAATACAGGAACAGGAAAAGAAAATCAGTGAACAGAAGTCTGAGTTAAAAGAGCTTTATAAGGTAGTAGCAGACCAAAAGACACGAATAGAAACTCTGAGTGGAACAATGTTAAAGCTACAAGAAACTATAAGCGAGATTCAGAAAAAAGTAACGAAACAACCTACGGTTATTCACGACAAATGCTTCGTTTCTTGAAGAGAGAGTTGTGGGTTATGAATGATTAACATACCAGATGGAGAATATTTGCTTATTGCTAAGTATGTGGTTGGTGAGCATAACGAATACGTTAGTAACACTGATGAAATATTGTTCGACAAAATCCATGTAGAAGGTCAGCATTATGTCCCTTTCTATAAGTTAGAGTGAGGTACTGAGTTAGACACTCCTACTGCTACCATATATTATGATTTAGTCTTTATGCCTTTATAGAATGTATGTATATGTGAGTGAGAAGGGGAACATAATACTAAGGAGTAATAAAAAGCTGACTGGTCTTCAGAACATGTATAGGGAATATAATACTAGTTACAGGATGGAGGACAATCTAATCTTCGAGTGAGGACAAGTGAAGAAATATGAGAACTCTAGGCAGTATATAGAAGACAGTAACCGCTACCATCTAACGCATGAGCTAGAAGAAACAAAAAGAAAAAATGCTGAGCTTACTCAAATAGCCAACGCTAAAGTCCAGAAAGAGATGGAACTAGATGTGAAGGGTAAGGAAGCTAACGAATACCATAGGAAACTTTATTTACTAAAGAATATGAAATGATTGCAACAATCGTAATGACATGAGAATGGCAAGAGCTACCTATAGACTTAGGTACAGAGCTAAGCAAGTTAGAATGAAGGTACACAGAGTGAGAGAAAATTACTAACAGCTTTTGAGCTTTGTATGATTCTCTATGTATAACAGCAGACATGGACAATCAGTGACCTGTGCTAGTTTCAGACTATGCAGAGGACAAACAAGTCAATGATGGTAACATTGCTGATTTCATAGAACTACAACCTAGTGGTGAGTTACACTTACCATGGAACAGACAACTCCAAGCACTTAACAGACCATTCGTGATGTGAGAGGCTGGAGATGTTATAAAAGTAGTGGCTAGGTAATAGCCAGATTTATTTCTTATTTATTAAACACATGAAACTAAAAAGAGTATGGGACACAACAGAGAAGAAAATAGCTCGAGTTCCATGAGCAAACTGAAAACCTTGCCAAGTATGGCTTAAAGTAGAGGAAGAAAAATTCTATAAGCAAGACATAAACGGATTAGTAGAAATAACTGATGAAGAATTTAATGTATACTGACCTAATTGGAAAGCAATGGACTCTGATGATGTATTAGGTTATTATGACACTAATGAACCTACAGAGTTATTCTCTCCAGAAGACTGAGCTGAAGCTACATATACATTCGAGGACTATGATGAAACTGTATTAAAAACAGGTAAAGTAAAAGACTGAGAAACACCTGTAGCACCAGAAGACCCAACAAGAAAAGGTTATACATTCACAGGATGGAAACCAAAGGTAAAAGCTATTTATAAAGACACTACGTATACAGCACAGTATGAAGAGGCCTTATGTACTGTTACTGTTTCTGCAACTAACGTATATTATGAGAACGATGAATATGTAGAAGCAGAGAGTCAAGACCCACTACGAGCTACACGAGAACCAGTTTCTGTACAAGTTCCAGAGGGATGTAACATAGTTACTGATTTTAGTTTAACTCAAGAGCAAGTAGAAGCAGGAATGTCATCTCTTGATTTCATATTACCATGAGCAAGTGAGGCTTATGCTACTATTCTATTTACTATGACAGAAGCTGAATGATTCGAATCAACCGTTGACCTAAACACTGATGCGATGGAAGAAACAGAAGGTATTGAAGTAGTGGAATGAGAATCCTATACCATAGTAGGAGATGCTGTAGTTCCTGTATATTTAGATAGACGAGCAACATCTTAGTTAAAATTTACATCTTACATAATAACAGATGACAGTAAGAGCAGTAGAATGAAAATTACCATATACATGATGAAAGGCTATAACAGTAGATGAAAATAAAGTTATAAGTCTGAATCTAAGAGATGAAAACAACCTAATCATATATGACCAAGGAGACAACGAAATCTATGTAGATTTACAACTCCCTGCATGAATCAGACCTAACTATGCTTTCCCTGTATGAATAACTACGGGGAGAGTGTTAGTAGCAGATGATTGGGATGTAACATGAACAATCATAGTAGCAAAGACTACTTCATGAGATGTTATAAAACTACTCTATGGAGATGACTGAACTCTATGGATGGACAATGGAACAGGACTGTTCAAACAGATTTATTTCAAGGCTGATGTAGATTTAATAGTACAGACAATCTATAACTACATTAACGAGAATCTTAACACTAAGACATTCTTCATTTCTGGGACAACAGAAGAGAAGAAAACAAAGCTAGGACAAGCTATACAATATTATTTAAGCTGAAAGAATCCTATACTTAGTCTAGGGAATACAACATATACTCTAAGAGATGTCGTTGTATGAGATTTTGAGCAAGGGACAAATGATGTATATACATTCTCATCAACTATAAAAAGTGAGAACGGTAAGTTCTGGGAAATAGTAGTAAATGTTCCAGTGACTGCACAAGTACATGGTTCTACAGTTAGTTCATTCACAGACACTAAATACTCAGCATGAGCAGTAGTAAGTGCAACAGCACCATCTAATCCTAGTCAATGAGACATGTGGTATGACACTACAACAGACACGTTAAACACATACGATGGAACACAATGGAACTGAGCAGGATGAGGATGAGATGTTCTAGTGTCAGACCAACCAAATAACACACTACAAAGCTGATTGAAGCTACGAGCATGAACAGAATCAGACTATAATAGTTTGTCAAGTTATGATGTTAATTCTATTTATTACGTATACTAGTAACAGATGGCTATATATATGTGGAGAGAATGACCTACGACAATACAGACTTTTGATTTCCAAAATGATTGAAGTCTGAATTGGACGGGGGTACAGCTAAATACTTGACAGCCATATTATGTAAGTTGAGAATGATGGACTGTATGAAGCTCATCTAATGCCTCATACCAAGAAGAGATTACACCGCCTAGTTCTATATATGACTGAAAAATCCTAAAGAAAGTGAAAATGCAGATTTATAAATGAGTTTGATGATGAGCTAACACAGTAGGTGCTTGAATAATGAAAGCGTGATGGACTCCTTATGTATGTTGGACACAAAAGTCTTCTTCCAATCTAGTACAAGTTATGTTATATGATGGTTCTGAACATAGAACTACAACAACAGATGCAACATGAGAAGTAGTATTAGAGTGGGTATGTAATGATGATGGAACATTCACGTTAAGCATAAATTGATGAACTCCATACAACTTAGGAAACTACGCTACACTATTTCGTGGTGCTTGGAGTGATGGAACATTATGATTGAGTATATGAAGATGGAATGCGGTAAATGGTAATATATACATACGTAAAGTAGAAATAACAACAGCTTAATCAGATTTATATTTCTATTAACAGAGGATGACACTAGTACAGACAAAGCCAAGTAACATAAAAATCTGAACGACTGAAGTAAAGAAAGTAACAGTATGGAGAGGTAGTACTAGACTACCATCAGAGTACCAAGAAGTTGAGTATATACAGAGTACAGGGACACAATATTTAGCAATATGAAGTTCATTTAGTACAGATTATAAAGTAGAAATAGATGTACAATTAACTGCTACTTGAGGCGACCAATTATTGTTTTGATGTACAGAAGGAGGACAACAAAGTTTATTAAGATTTTGAATAAATGCTTATAGTTCGTATTTTAAGACAATAACAGGTGGAAGTAGTTGGAGTAATACAAAATCTGAAGATGCTAATAGACACACATTCATTATGGATAAGGGTACTACTTATGTAGATTGAACTTCATACAGCTCATCGTATGTAAGTTATACTTATAATTTTTGATTAGGATTATTTGCTTATAACAGAATAGATTGAGGGTTAAGGTTTCCTGCAGAAGAAAAATTATTTTCTTGCAAAATCTATAATTGAAGTACAATATTATATGACCTAGTCCCTTGCTATAGAAAATCAGATAATGTAATAGGAATGTATGACCTAATAAATGATGTGTTATATACTAATGAGTGAACAGGTACATTCACTAAGTGAAATGATGTATGATGATTACAGGAGATTCAAGTACGACCTACAACTAGTCCGTGATGGCAACCATGAGTTAATACATTGCTATACTTACCTCTAGAGAATGATTTTGTAGACCAAAGCTGACAAGCAACAACAAGAACATTCACGACGAGTGGACTAAGTTATACAACAGTATGATGAGTTCCTAGTGTACATATAGGTTCTTCTTGATGAGCAAAACTAACTACACCTTACCCTATACAAAGTGACAGAGAAAAACCTCTTACTGTTTCTTTGCTAGTATATGTAACAACACAAAGTTCTAGTTCTAGAAGATTAATATTAGACATGGCAGCCTCAAATTGAAGTTGGTTATGGATGACTCTATACGAGAATACAAGTAATGTAAGAGTGAATTTCAATAATTGAGACACTACTCAGGCTTCAATAAATTGAGCAATACCATCAGCGAATAGTCGGTTTAATATAGTTGCAACAGCTACAGCACAAAGCAGTAATTTATATATAAACTGACAATTAGTTTGAACTTGAAACTGATGTCAATACCCACGATGATTTCGACCATATTCGCACGACAATTCACAATGAATATTCTGTACTAGAGATGTGAATAGGTATACACAAGCATTAAATTGAAATGCAAGAGAACTTATAATGGAACAAAGAGAATGGACAGCACAGGAAGTAGCAAGCTATTATTCACAAATTAAAGCTAAACTATGAATATAATCAGATTTATATAATAACATTTAACTAATGGCAACAAGAATAAAGGAATGAATGATTCCATACACATGATGAGATGGTATAGAGATTACAGACAACCATGTCATCAATGTACTACTAAGAGCAGCAAATAATCTGATTCATGTTAATGAAGACAGAGAGCTATACGTAGACCTACAACTTCCTGCTGGTATAGCACCAGATGATGAGTTTCCTGTAGGAGTAACCACAGGAGAAATACTAGCAGAAGACTGATGGCAACAGAGTGGTACAATAATCAACTCTAAGACTACTAGTGGAGACTATGTCAGACTTATATATGCTAATGACTGAAATCTGTACTATGACCCATGAACATGAGTATGGATTATGATTGGTACTGCTACAGCAATAGATGTAAATACAAAGACATTCTTTCCAAGCAGTTTACAAGACCTAGAAACAGGACAAGCTATAATAGATTATTTACAAAGCTGAAAGCATCCAATTATAAAATATAATAACACGACATACTATTTAAGAAATTTCGAGTACGGAGACAATCTACCAGAATACTATACATTCACATCTACACTACGACCTGTGTCTCCAACGCAACACAGAGACGATTGCTACAGAACATTCCAAATACAATGTACAGCAAACACAACCACAGTTGTGCAGATGGCAGAAAGTAATACAAACTTGTCACAAACATACCTATATCTAGGTAGCCAATGGTACTGACCTGCTCAGACTGTGTATGGTACAAAGACATTTAACACTAGTCCAGTAGTGCCTAGTAAGAGTACTTCTGCATGAAACAATCCAACAGCTATAGCAACAGAAGCACAGGTATACTTAAAACAAGACAAACTAACAGCATGAAGCTGAATAGTAATAGATTCTAATACTAACACCATCAGTGCTAACATCCAATGAGCATTGGTGTATAAGTGAAACGTAGCAGATGTTGCTAGTCTACCAGCTACATGAAACACTGTATGAGATGTATACTACGTAGAAGCAGATGGATTAATGTATGCGTGGGATGGAACAGCATGGAAGGCTGTAGGTAATACACAAATAGACCTTAGCAACTACTTCAATACTACTACTAACACAACAGATGACATAACACAAGGTACTACAAATCTGTTTGTTACACAAGCTATGATTAATTCATGGAACTGAAAGCAATGAGCATTAACAGCAGGAACTAACATCCAAATAAATAACTGAGTAATCAGTGCTACAGACACTACATACTCAGCAGGAACAGGAATAGCAATAGACCAGAATAATCAGATTTCTAACTCTTTACCATTCAATCCAGAGAATGCTGGTTCAGTATGACAAGTACTAAAGAGAACAAGTACAGGAGTAAGATGGAGTAATGAGTTCTTTGAGAATGTATTTGTAACACAAGCAGAGTATGATGCATTACCTAGTAGTAAGCTAACAGACTGAAAAACATATTTTATTTACTCATAGGAAGGACAGATGACAACAGTATTAAGGAACTGAACTTCATATTTAATAACGAAGGCATACCAGAACGGTCAAGAATACAATCTGTGACATTGAGACCTAGATGGATTATTCGTTCCATCCTCTATGGTAATAATTAATGCGTTATATAACACTAGACGCACTCCAGCTATAAGAGAACAACTATGAGACATAATAGCAGCAGATGGACAGAATTATTACCACTACGTATGGCTAACAGACACATCAACAACAGCATACCAAGAGTTCCATCTAGCTTGTTTCACCAAACACTTTGATTCTGACCCTAGTTTCTATGAAAGTTCAGCAAAGGGACAAGACAGAATCTGATTAACAAAGAGAGGATTTAGGATGAAACGTGACTGAAACGATGTGAAAGCTAGTGTGTTGTTCAGTGAAGAAGAGAACGCATACTCTCCTTACAGAACACACTACTACTGCATCAATGCTACTAATGCATCATTCACTGCAAGACAGGATTTAGGTTATATACAAGATTCTAGTGAGGCAGACATACTAGCAGCATGGACTACTTCATGTGGAATAACAGCAGAAGAGAGTGTAAGTGGAATAGGTTACACAAACCTTAGCATAGAAACATCATGAATAGAAAGCTGGTTTCATGTGAGAGCTACTTTAGTTCGTAATTCATAATCCAGATGACAGAAGCAGAGTGAGTTGCTATTAACATACTATGAGGAATAACACTAGCAGAAATATTGGACTATTTCTCTATGAGTTGAGAGTGAGTAATAATCATGACCGTGATGCTAGTACTAGACTTCATATTCTGACTCCTAAGTGCTAAGAGTAGATGAGAGGCAATAGAGTCTAAAAAATGGCAGCATTGATTAGTAAAGAAACTAACCAGATGGCTATTACCATTCATCGTAGTAGCATGATTAAAACGGACAGGAATGTGATGAATAGAGGAATTAGTGAAGGTAATCGTAGGTATGATTGTCTTCTCTGAACTCTACAGCATCATTGGACACATCTATAGCATAAACTATGGGAAGGAACTAGGCGAATTAGATGCATTCAAAATGTTGCTAGAGCGACTAGAGAAATTCATCAAAGGACTAATAAACAAACAAAATTTAGATTCTAAGGATGAAGAAGAATGAAAGAAAAACGACAATACAGAATCGCAAGAACAGATTTAGGTTATAAAATATGTAAAAGAAAAGAAAAAGAAGACTGAACGATGGAGTGCTGGTTTTTGTGACCAAACAACAACCGAGTGCTAGAACCAAAATATGCAAGAACCTTCTATACAGAAGACGATGCTAAATGAGCTTTAGTTGTTAGTAAGAGAGGAGATGCGAAAGAGACTGATTAAGTTACTAGTTACACTACTAATAATTTTCAGTCTCTTCTTTTTATTTACGAATAAAACATGGTAGAACGAATATGCGAAATACTACTTAAACGATGGAATAACTTTAGTGCTAAATGATGGCTTTTATATTATAAACTTAGGTACGAGCAACATGTCAAAAAAAAGAAAAGAATGAGAACCAAAAGAAATAGTATTTAGTAGGCATCATATTTTACCTCGCCATCCTTATGGAAGTAACGAGAGTATAAATGTGGAAGTAATAAGAGACACAATCCACAGGTCTATTCACAACCTATTCTGAAACAAGATGATTGCTGAACAGTTAATAACAACAGTAAATCTAAGTGAAAAGGCTCTTAGAGAAGATGTGAGACAGTGGCTTATTGAAACTCTTACATCTAGAAACATATATGACCCATACGAATGGTATGACCCAAGAGCTATTGACCCCAATAAATAACTAACAAGAACTAATATGCTAGGTTACAGTTGGTCTAAAGAAGACTTTAGAGAAATCCTTATTTTAAAATACAACCAAAAAACCATGAAAGAATTTGTTTTGATTACCACGCCTGACTGCGTGAAATGTAGGTTTATTAAACCTTCTGTAGAGCAATGGTGCAAAGAGAATGGTTACACATTTAAAGAGATGCAGTATTCTGAGTGAATGCCTGAGGTAACCTCTGTACCATGTGCAATGATTGGAGAAGATGAAATCCTAGACTATGATTCTATTTTACAACTTATAACTAAATAACATGACAGTAATAGAGAATGGTTGCCTTTGAGATGGAATCCAGACAACCGACTACCTCCTAGAAGGATTCGATGATGCATTACCAGACCTCATCCAGCAGGACAACATCATCTACCAGTACAACCAGTACAGACAATCATGGAGTAAGAAGAGCTGTACAGTATTCTCAGCACTAGGTGCAATCTCAGACTTATATAACTATGAGTTTTCACTAGATGAAATAAAGAAGGTGGATGACATGAGTTATTCTAGGGGTAGAATGAAGGACAGTGGATGGTGGGTACAGGCTGCTGTGAAACTAGTAGCAGACTATTGGAACGAACATCATAAAGACAAGTGAGAAGTGGCTTACTACCGTGTAGACAAATGAAATGAGAGTGTTATAAAAAACATTCTAGACAAAGGCTACACTCTGATGACTTCATTCAACGGAAACTACTCTTACATCAAAGACTACGACTCAGATGGAGTGCTAAATGGTACTAAGTTTTGAACAGCAACATTCTGACATGCAATAAACGTAAGGAAAGTGAACTGAAAGAGATGCTGCAAAGACTCAGCAGCAGGAACAGAACACAACATCTATGAGTTAGAACATCTACTCTCAGAGATTACATGCTACTCTTCTAACGCATACATCTATACAAAGGTAGGAGAGAACAAACTAACAGAAGTCAAAAGGCTGAATGAGTTTAGAACGTTACTACTAGCAACAATAGAAGCCAATTCTAAACTACGACATCTCACGAAAGATGAGAAATATAAAAATATATTGCATGAGGCAAATAACCAAAACAGACAAAAAGTGAAAGATTGTGAAATTGAATTAGCCAAATATACGTAGAGAAACAATAGGTACATTTGTTATGTAAAAAATTCTAAGAGGCACAGACAATACACAGTGGAATAATTCTACACAGTCCATTATGTGTGTGTCTTAAAATTATTTAGGGTATGACATAAACAGCATACTTCGTACAAAACAAAAAAGGAGGGGCTACACCCTCTTTTTCTGTCATAATGCTCTCCTGCGTTTCTCTGCTAGTTCGTCGTCCACAGCCATACGACAGCTTGTACAGTATTTCCTGTTTCACATTTTCTTAATGATTTTTCAGCAACGCTGACATTCCATTGTTTTTTCCATTATTGTTACTAGTTACATTATAAACCACAATCTCTCATCATAGCAGCAAAATCATCCTGCTGGTCATCTTCTATTTCTTCTCCTAGTACCAACCTTCTGATTGTAGGGTTTTTTTCATTCTCTAGGCATAACACCTTTCGTACGCATTGTCTGCATTCTGCGATTGGTACTTCACTACTCCTCGCAAACTTCCTCATAGGATTTCTTCATACTAGTGGCTCTAGGTAGTCTTTGTTATTTGGCATAGGTATAAAGTTAAATAAATAAATCTGATTACTCTCAATGTAATAATTCCTCAAACTCTATAATTCTATGTTCTAATTTCTCCTCATAGAATTGGTGGTCTTTTATTGTTTCTCTCAGCTTTTTGTTTTCTTCTTCTAACCTAAAGCAATCATTATATTTAGTAATAACTAATTCTACTAACTGTTTCTTACTCAGTGAATTAAAGTCTATTGTATCTGGCGTCATTCTCTCCATAGGTAAATAATATAAAAGTCTGTAATTGTAAATGTAATAAATAAATCTGATTAGTATGTTCGTTCTCAATACCCCATACTTTCTAAAGTGCTAATAAGTGCTTGTCTTTCTTCTCTCAATTTTTGATTTTCTGCTACCGTGTTGACTAATATAGTTCTTGTAGTGTTAAGTAATGATAATTGACTATCAACTTTCCTCTTTAATTCTTCAATCAGTTTATCTTTATTTTTCTGTTCTCTTTTCTTCTTCTCTTGCCATACTTTATTCCTAGCTCTTATTTTATCTTTATTATTCTCTCTATATATTTTATCCTTAACTTTTAAGATGTCCTTGTTCTTCTCTCTATATTTCTGTTGTGCTATTCTATGTCTCTCTTTATAGTCAGATTTTTCTTTCTTCATTTTCTAAGGGTAAATAATATAAAAGTCTGAATTTAGTAATTATAAATCTTTTCTAGCAGCTCATCTATTACCTCTTGCGTACATCATTGCTGTTTCAAAAGAATTTGAAGTATATTAGACAATAACTCTCTGATTATTAAATCATTAGACTTCTCTGTTCTGGCAGCATATTTGATTTCTACCACTGATTTTTCTTTATTCATCTCACATTAGCTTAAAATATAAATTCCTATTGATTATATAATTCAGACTTTCTCCTATATACACATCTACTAAGTTAGTCCCTGTTCTAAATCTGAAATTCACCTTGTCTTTGGCTCAAAAAAGAATGTCGTGTAGTTCCTCTAATACTTCCTCATCCGTGAAAGTCTTTGGTTTGTTGTCTCACTCTCTTGGTGTTTCTAGTCACATTTTGTTTATGTCGTTTGAAGTAAAACTCTAAATCACGCTCTTTTCATCAATATATTTCATCATCCACGTATTCTCTACAGCTCTTACATCGTAATCAGCTTTCTATTCCATCTCCACATCTTACGCAGTTCTTTCCCATTTTCAATTAGTAGTAAACTAAATTTAAAAGGCATCCGCCCATGCCTTACGTTGCAGCTATACAACTGGTTATTTTTATTCTTTGTGTGTATTCTTATTTTGTACTTCTCACTAAGGCGGTAGTGAGTTCGAGACGATGAAAATGGCTCTTGCACACCACCCTATAACGTTTCCGTTGTAGGCATCTCTGCACTCTTTATGGCGGTTGCACTCCAGTCTCTAAATCAGTATTCTTCTATGTTTCAATCTCATGGTATTGAAAGCTGGTAATTAATTCGGACTACTACTAGTAGTACTAGTATTACTGTTAGTCGTGTTAGTTTCTCTAGTCGGTTCATGCTCTATAATTTTCTAAATAAATCTGACATGTGTTCTCATTTTACTATGTATAACTCTGACCTGTTACCATCTCATCAGATTTTTTCTTCATGTGGTAACTTGTTCAAAGCTAGTAATAATCTTCACCTGTCTTGGTAGTAGAAGTTCTCTCACAACTTGTAAACTATTACATCTGCTGTGCTAGAATATATACCACTAGGTACACCATTACACTGCGTCTCAAAACATACATCTCATGTTCTTGGAAACACTCCATCAGTCTTCACCTCAAAAGTTTTGTTGTATTCAGTTCAGTCCCTCTTGAACTTAATCTTCAAATCTCGTGGCTTAAACTGTCAATCTGGTGCGAACTCTATTCATTTGATGTCTAACGAGAGATTTGCCAACAACTTTATGGCAAACTCCCTCTCAGACTTCTTTCATTCTCTTAAATCTTCTTCAAACATAATCTTAACCATTAATTATAAATCTGTTCTTCACGTATGTACTACATCTTACTCCGTGTACCTTACGTTGTGGTCAATAAAAACGAGTTCATCCTTTCCACTTCTGGTAACAATACTCCACCTGTGTCTGCCAACTTGTCTTATATTCATCTGGTAGCTCATGCCACCTAGTGTTTGCTTGGCAAAGCCCATGAGAACGCCCAGAATCTCAAACGGCGTATGGATTAAATCAGCTTTCACATTCTAACATAGTGACAAAATCCATTCATCATAATTTGTACGCATATTGAACCATCTTTTGTCTCTCATCATCTGGTGCGTAACCAGTATGTTGTATAATAGGTTTTGTTACTAGGTCGTGGTCTAGTGGTTGGTTAGGACATGCTAACAATGTGTTACCACTAAACACGCAACCTAATACAAGTGCCAAAAAACTCATCATTCATCATTAGTTTATAAAGAACGAGCTTGCAGGACTTTGTACCATAATTATTTCCTACTAGTGTATTATTCTGCCAACAAGCTCTGGTTTTGAGTCTCGGAAGACTTGATGCATATCTTTGATGGTGTTCAACCATCCACTATATGCAGTTTAGCCACTTGCTAGGGTGGATTAGAATAAACTCCTATTAATTGAAAGGCAGTTCGACTTGTCAGTCATCGATTCACATCTGTCTCTTGTATGCATCACGTAATTGTTTCTCTGTAATCTCATCGACTGTGTATTTGTCTTTGATTTTGTTTATGAAGTCATCTTCATCCATACATTGCTGCATGAATTTCTTACTCTCACATGCTTTCTTGAACCATCAGTCTGGATTCTCTTCCTTTGGTTCAGCTTTCTTTGTTACTTTCGTTTCCTTTCAATGAGTGTTAGTAGCATCAGCATCCTTCACGTCATCTAATAGGAATAATCCGTTTAAGGCATACTTACGTGCATAGCTGGAACTAGAACCAGTAATCTGACTCTCATCCATTCACTTCTTAGATTCAGATTCTCTAGCATAAGCTACGTTCTGTTCTATAACATCTCCAGTCTCAGCATCTCTAAGAGTGGCCGTAGCCTCTACGTAAACCCTTCATCAGACTTCTATTATGTTGTCTGAAAGAGTTAAAGTAGTCTGAGTCTCATATAAAAGTGGTTTAACCGCCTCTAGTATGTCTTCACAACTCCTGTAGTTGTAGCCTCCAAAAGAGTTCTTTTGGTTCTTAGGACATTTTAACGCTGCTTGAATAAGCAATAATTTACTAGTCTTCATTGTTATTTTGGTTAGGGTTTAAAAGTTGAATAATTCACTCTAAAGGGTTTTTTAGACATGCTAGTTCTTCTACTAGGTCAATGAGGGTAATCCCTTTAATGTGTCACTCGTTTATGGCTCGTTTAAGGAAACCATAACTTAGTGACAATGCATAATGGTCGAACATGTCATCTGGAAACTGAACTGTGTTCGCACCATTGAACCACAGGTGTCACTTGTATTCCTTCCGAACTTGTGGTTCTTCAATGAATCATTCCTCTGGTTCTTCAGTCAGACTTTCTATAAAGTCCCTGTTCTCATACTCATTGATGAGTTTAAGTAATTTGTCCATGGTTATATTTGGTTAGGGTCTAAAACTTCAGTTATATTTTCAGAATCATACACGTTGTAATATTCTGGTCGCTGTTCGTTGCACCAATAGGCGTATAACTTGACCATCATTTTAACAATCTTGCGTGGGTCATAGTCTTCCAAACAGTTTACTCTGACGAAATCGTCAATTCAATATTCTGGTTTGTAGTGCCAGTATTGGTCTAAGTACTTGATTTTCATTGTCGTTGCCTTATGTAGTTAAAATCTATGTCATCCACACTGTCGTATGGGATTGACTCTACAAAAACTCAGTCTTTGTAGAACTTTACAATAAACGGTTTACCTAGCTTAGTGTCATTCTTCTCAATAAGCACCGCCGCCTCTTTACTAACTTTAAATTCCATCTATGTTCCATTAGTTATAAAACTTTTCATACCTTCACATGTTATACACAGCATCAACAGCCTTGTTGTGTACGAACTTGTCCTTAGACAATACATACCTCCTGTATTCGCTTCACGTTTCACTCTCTTCCTTCTGAATTGTTATAAACACATTGCTAAGGTCTTTAATCTTTTGGCTACCCTCAAATGTTCATTGTCTGTTGGTGTGGTGTAACATAACTATTGCTACGTTCAGCTTCTGTACTAACTCTTGTAGTTCCTCCATACATCTATTCTGACTAGTCCTAGCACTAGAAGCGTCTAGGTTTCAGTGGATGCGTGAGAATGTGTCCACCACAAACAACTCATACCCTTCGTCTGCCTTATTTGCTATTAACTCCTCTAAATCCTCTAGGTCAATTCAGTTAGGTTCGCTATAGCTGTCGAAGTCTTTCAGTTTGTCCGCTATGTAATCGTCCATGTCTTTTTTTTCTAGTGCTGTAAGAGGGCTTAAATCTGTGAGATTCTTCTTGGTCTTGCCATGAAACCATAGTCGTTTGTCCTTCCATACATTCTTAACATCAAACTCCAAATTAATGTACAAACCCTTTCTTCATCTGTCAGCATTCTCTTTGATTAAATCCATTGCGAATGTTGTTTTACCTGAGTTAGTCTCAGCAACTATTGTAACTAGTTCGCCACTCATGAAGCATTCAAAGTCATCAAATACTTCTCATGGGTAAACAAACCCTTTCTGCGTTCAGCTAGTTTCTTTTTTCTTTAAACTCTTAACATCAAACTTCTTTTTCTTTTCTTCTAACTCTGGATGATTGGCGTTTAATCGATTTGAGAACTCATGCCATTCGGATGTTGTGAATTTTCTTTTCTTGTAATATTGAAGCCACTGTATGTAACTAGGTCATCCATTGTCATAACTCCCAATCATTCAGTATTCATCAATCCAACAGGAACGAGGTGTTCAGTTGATTGTTATTTGTTCAGTTCAATCTCAGTTCCTCTTGAAGCCAATTATTTCTCAATCAACCCATCTAGTTCCACTAAGCTCACGCAACATTTGTCTGTTGTCTAGCCTATTCACTTTCTCCCAATAACTGTCACTACAATCAAAAATTTTCTCTATTTTTTTTGGCTGTTCTACAATAACTAACTTT
>Ga0310691_10001691_pt1 | contig 32795 bp, 50 predicted proteins | sample 176DNAGHGlowgp2_FD_203887 | JGI IMG/M metagenome (GOLD analysis project Ga0310691, IMG submission 203887) | Sheep rumen microbial communities from Palmerston North, Manawatu-Wanganui, New Zealand - 1766 DNA GHGlow gp2 (v2) (version 2) | ecosystem: Host-associated > Mammals > Digestive system >... | reverse complement strand
TGGCGCCGGAGAACGTGATCCAGGTGGACGGGCTGACCCTGATCCACACGGGGAACGTCAGCGACATTCTCACCCTGCTGTCCACCTACTACTTCAAGCGGATCTCGGTGGATCTGGAGGTCATCAACAACGGGGAGTATCTGCCGGGGGACCAGGTGACGGCCTACGGGACCAGCGACAGCCTGGTAACGGGCTACATCTCCTCCGCGGTCTTTACGTTTGGCAAACAGGCCAAGAGCAGCATCCACCTGGTCCAGACAGACGTGACCGAGGGCGGGAGCCTGATTATCAAATATATGTACGGGAATCAGCAGATCGGCATACAGAGCTACCTGTTTCCGGTTGGCTATCAATACCAGATCGAAAACCCGTACATTGACCTGACCACCGGGACACGGCGGCGTATTTACCGCCCACAGGTGAAATATGCCGAGGGTACTGTGACCAGTGAGGGCATCACGGATGAGGAACAGTATGACATTGCGCTGGAATATGCCGCAAGCATCCTGCGCATCTACTCGGTGGACCAGATCACCCAGAGCGAGGAAGGGGCTGTAACCATTGGCTAAGAATATCACCATTGCCGAGGGAGGCGTGGGACGCAATTTCGGCCCCACGAAGAAGCTGGAAACCGACCTGCAGGGCGGCGGCACCCAGCTTTGGATTCCCGAAGACGAGGCCAACGACTACGCCTCCAAGGAACCACTGAACGTGACAGCGAACGGCACCTACACCCCCTCCACGGCGGTGGGCCTCAACCCGGTGACGGTGGAGGTTCCGATCCATCTGGGAACCCGGCCCACCATCACGGAGAACGGGGATTATAACGCACAGGATGAGGGACTGGACGGATATACCGGGGTCACGGTCAACGTGGATAACGTGGCGCATCTGGGAATTGGCAGCACCACCGCAAACGGCACCTATACTGCCAGCGACTATGAATATGACGGATTTTCCGTATTCACCGTCAATGTGCCAGCCATTGACGGGGAGGGCTATAAGGTCACACCGGACGAGGAAAACAGCCTGGTGGTCATCGAGGATACCACGGAGGATCTTTCCGGCATCTATGGCACCTCCGTGGACACAGAAACCGGGAGCATGTACACGGTTACCAACGAGGACGGAGAAGCCTATCTGGTACAGGTAGACACGGACGGCGCTGTGACCAAGACCCTGTTTCCCTGCGGTATGGAGATTGTAACGCCTCCCACCAAGACAAGCTACACCGAAGGGGAAACCATGGATTACACGGGCATCCAGGTCAAGCTGCTGACCAAGAGCGGCACCTACACGGATGACGTGTACACAACGGGAGTAATCCCGTTTGCGGAACTAGAGTTTCCGGTGAGCGTTGCGCCGCATGGGGAAGGTGGCGAAGGCGAAGCAACCGGAGGGTCCATTATATGTTACGGCACAACATATACATATACAGGGGAAGTTAGTTTCTTTGATGCAAACGACGCGGCGATAACCGGACAATACAGATGGGGATATGAATCTGCTCCTGTTTTGCATAGCACAACAGTGGCTTATGCAACGGATGCTGTATATTGCTGTTGTTATTATACAACCAACAATTATTATAGATTTCTGTTTTTCTCCAAGGCGGCGTTTGGCATTGTGTCTAGTCTTAATAGGTCAACCACATCTCAGCAAAGTACCAACGATGCAACTTTTTCTGGCATTATTGATGGAAAACCTGTATGGGCGCTACTTGCAGATTCTTACGTTAATAATTTTGAAAACGGAACATATTCGGTTGAGTGTCCGGTTTCGGATGCTGAATCAATATTAAGCGTATCCCCAAGTCCGCCATCTGGTTTTCTGATATCATTATGCGAGACAATTTGGCTATATGGAGGAACAATTGTCACAAGCACGGCAGACATTCCCGTCCAGTGGGCTGCTCCCCAACCCCATTTCCCCGTGAAAGCCAAGTTCCAAGAATACTTCGAGATCGAGGTGACGGACAGTGAGTAAAAACATCATCATTCAGCAAGACGGGCAAGCCCAAAACCTCAACAACGTTCCCAAAATCAGCACCCCCACGCTGGAGGGCGGTTCCTGCACTTGGGTGCCGGAGGATGAGGCGGATACCTACGCCAGAACGCAGACCCTTCGGGTGGACGAAAACGGCACGTACACCCCGGAAGAAGGGTACGCAGGATTCTCCGAAGTCACAGTGGATGTGGAACCCACGTTGACCACCCGTCACATCACCGAGAATGGCACCTACCGGGCTTCTGATGAACAGGCGGACGGGTACTCCCTGGTTTCCGTGGCGGTTCCCAGCGCCTCCCATCTGGGGTCCAAGATGATCTCAGAGAACGGAACATACCGGGCTGCGGATGACGATCTGGACGGCTATGATGTGGTATACGTGAGCGTTACCTCCATCAGCGGGGAAGATTACAGCGTGGATGTGGGAGAAGATCAGGTTGATATTGTGGTTACGGATGAGGATACGGAGTACAACTATGGGGTTGACCCGGAGACGGACATTGCCTCCATGATCGTCACCGACCCGGAGGACGGGGAGAAATATATTGTGTCGGTGGAGCCTGACGGGACAATCACAAGGAAGCTGTTCCCCACCAAAATGGTCATTACCACACCGCCCAACAAGACCACGTACACCGAGGGCGAGACCATGGACTACACCGGGATCGTTGTCACACTCTATGACAAGGCGGGAAATGTGTTCACAGATGACGTGTACACCACGGGCGTGATACCGTTTGCGGAGCTGGAGTTTCCGGTGGCGGTTGCGCCGGAGGGGAGCGGGGGAGGTACGATAACAACGGACGTTGATGTAACTCCGTTTACAAACCCGCTGACGTTTTTGACACCTGTCCCGAATTCGATACAGTATACCGGGTATAACGGAACGACTAACTCCCTCAGACTAAAACCAAACTATGACGATGGGCTAGGGGAGGTGGCCGGGTGGTGGATGATCAACAATACGGGATATAACGGGTGGGGACATGCGTTTGTGGCCAGCAGGAACCCATCGTTTACATACGATGGAGGAAGAACACCAAACCAATATACAAGGGACGGAAAAACCGCATATTATGCGGATGTTCAGCTTGGCTTTACAAGCGCTGCACCTATTACCGCCGTTACCCCCACTGTAAACGAGGGGACGTTTAATAATACGAGCGGCATGGCGGGACTGATGGCATGGGTTGCACTATATGGTTCAACGTCCGGTTCTGCCATCTCCATCCCCGTCCTCTGGAGGGCACCCACATCTCACTTCCCCGTGACTATGACATTTAGAGAAACCTTTGAAATAGAGGTGACGAATAATGAGTAAAGTCTTAGTGACCGAGGCCTATTTGGAAGATATAGCGGACGCGATCCGGGAGAAACTTGGTTCGCAAGATACTTATACGCCCGCGCAAATGGCATCCGCAATTTTGAGCATACCAACAGGCGGTTCTGTGGACATTGTTCCGTGGTCAACCGGAACTGATGCGGAAATTGCGGCAATGGTTGCGGCTCTTGATGCTGGAACGATTACAATTTCAGATACCGGGTGGGAAATTGGAGACGAGAGAACGGTCTCCTTGTCTTCCATGCCTGCAACCGGAGTTGGCGAAAGCCATGCGGCACAGAATGTTACGATGGTCTTGATGGATAGTCAACACTATGATCTGGTTGGCGGCGGTAAAGATCACTTTGTGGTTGGCCTCAAGGATTGCCTCAACGAAGGAGGGTACATGAACCCAACAGCAACAAACACAGGATCGTGGGATGGATGTGCAAGAAGAACGTGGTGCAACGAAGTGTTTAGAAATTCAATTCCAGAGGTCTTGAGGGCGTGCTTTAAGCAATTTGAGTGCATTACAGTAGAAGAATCGGGTGGAAACACATTAAAGACAAGCAATGACTACTTTGCGTTGTTTGCGGAAAAGGAATTATTCGGTGAAAAAAACAAAGGCACACAAGTTGAGGCAAATGCGTTGTCACAGATTCAGTATTATAGTTCAAACGCAAGGCGAACGAAGAAAGTAAACGGCTCAAGCTATGTTTGGTGGGAAAGAACCCCCTATATTTCAAATAGTTTTTGCATGGTCAATTCCAATGGAACCCAAAATTATAATGATGCAAATGTTTCCCCCGGAATAGCACCATTCGGTTGTATTTAATTCACTCACACCAGAAAGGAGTTGTCCCCCATGCAGACGATACTTGCGGCGGCGGTGTCCGCCCTGATCACAGGCGCGGTGACGCTGGCGGTCAGCATCATCAACGCCAATGCCAACCACTCCAAGCTGATGCAGGAACTGAAGGCCCGGGACGAGATGCAGATCTACCGCATCGAGCAGCTTGAGAAAAAACAGGATCTCCACAATGAGGTCATCACACGTACATTCCACCTGGAGGAAAAAGTGTCGCTGCTGGAGGCAGAGGATAAGCGGCACAACGAACGGCTCAAAGCACTGGAGGGAGCAAAATGAGCAATCAGGTCTATGATATTCTCAAATTCTTCGCACAGGTGGTGCTTCCGGCACTGGGAACCCTGTACTTTGCCCTCAGTACCATCTGGGGCTTGCCATACGGGGAGCAGATTGTCGGCACCATCACGGCAGTGGACGCTTTTCTGGGGGCCATCCTTCAGATCAGCACAAACAGCTACAACAGGGAGGGCAAGTCATGAGCGCACAGGATGTGGTTTATGCCGCACAAAGCCAGGTAGGCTACAATGAAAAGCTGACAGCCGCCAATCTGGAGCTGTTCACGTCCCCCAATGACGGAAACGGCAACTATACCAAGTATGGGGCGTGGGCTGTAAAAAACGGATTCGGAGCGAATCCCGCAGAATGGTGCGATATGTTCGTGTCGTGGTGCGGGTCTCAGGCCGGAGAGGCTGCGGCTGTTGGTAAGTTTGCCTATGTTCCGGCACACATCCAGTGGTTCCAGGATCAAGGCAGATTCTTCCTGAGGGGAGATGTGACCCCGATCCCGGGAGACGTGATATTCTTCGAGTATATGGTGGACGGCGTGAAGGACGGAGATCATGTGGAGCTGGTGGAGTATTGTGACGGCACCAGCGTCCACACGGTGGGGGGCAACAGCAAAAACGCCTATGGGATCGGCAGCGTAAACCGCAAGGTCTATTCCATTTCCGATCCCAACATATACGGGTATGGCAGACCTGCGTACTCTGGCGGCAGCGTGGACCCGGAACCTACAAAGGATCTGGAAGTGTACGACCACTGGAAGATCTATAAGAATGGATCTACCCCCGAACCCGTATACGCTGATACAGATTTCTCCCTACAGACGGGGAGCCTGAACCCCTATGAAGAGTGCTACTGCACCGGGAGATATGGGGATGCCTACCATGTGTTGTACAAGGTGGACGGAACGGCGGACACCTGGAAGGTGGGTTATGTGCGGTATGATGGAGGTGTGACCGATGGATAAGTTGGGCAAAGGCGTGGGCTTCGAGCGGATCCGCAGGATCACCGGGTATCTGGTGGGGACCATCGACCGGTGGAACAACGCCAAGAAGGCGGAAGAGAGGGACCGGGTGAAGCATCAGATCGACAGGAAGTGAACAAGAGGCTCGGGAGAAATCCCGGGCCTCTTTTGTTAGCATTTTTAGTTAGCATTTTGGTGTTCAGAAGTGTGTTTTTGGGCGTCAGACAAGAGCGGAAAAACAGCATTTTTTTGTGTGCAAAAATAGTGATTTCCCATTGAAAATGCAGGAAAACCCCGGAACCGCAATGAGTTCCGGGGAATGGATGAATCGGGCTGCGAACTGTCACACAAGTTGTTATTTCCCTTGAAAAATCAATTGGTCTCAGGATTGGTTAGCATTTTTGTTAGCATTTTTATAAAAATTCTGGAGCTTTTCGGTGTGGGAGATCAGGTCTTTTCCGGAGACATGCGTATATATTTTTCGCATGGTGGTAAAGTCTGACCAGCCGCCGATCCGCATTGCCGTCTCCTCCGGCAATCCCAGATGCACGCACAGGCTTGCAAAGCTGTGGCGCAGGCCGTGGATCCCGATCTGCGGAAGCCCTGCCTCCTTGCATACGCCGTTGATGTTGCGGATGATCGTTTGCTGGGTCCGCAGGGGAGACACAAAGCCTTCCCTGATTGTAACCGATTCCAGCGCAGTTTGCAACTGCGAAATGAAAATCGGCACGTATCTTCTGGATGCTGCGGTCTTGTTGGTCTCCTTGTATATGAGTTTGTTGTGCTCATCTGGGACCATTGCCCCGCTGACCAGGATCATCTTGTGCTCCAAATCGACGTTCTCCCATTTGACGGCCAGCAGCTCGGAGCAGCGCATGGAGCTTAAGGCCAGGAGCGCCGGAATCTCACATTTATGGCCCTTGACCGCCTGAAGAAACGCCGCGATCTGATCTGCGTCGAGGAACTGCCGTTCCCCGGATACGACAGGAATCATGGAGATCTCTTTCATGGGCTGCCCGGTCTCAAAGCGATAGACGGAGCGGACAAGGCTCCAGGAGTTCTTCAGCGTCTTGCCTGACAGATCGCCCACCTGACTGTCATATACCTTCTGCCAATTCTTGATGCTTTTCATTGGCTTGTCCATGTATGTCTGGAACCTGGTGCGCTGGATCGTGCGATAGGCTCGGATAGTGGCGGGAGAAAGATCGTTTTTTCTGGCTTTGATGTAATGATCTATCCCCTGGCGCAGGGTGACATCCGGGAAAGATACCTTTTCGGCCCGTTTCCCTGCCTTGTATTCCCCCTTGATTCCCTCGGCCTTGTTCCGGCAGGCCGTTTTCGTGGAGGCGGTCACCGATATACTCTCGCCGCCCAGCCGCAGCTGTATAAACCAGGTGCCGGATTTCAGCCTTCTTGGTTCCGGTACTTTCAAAAAATCACCTGTCCTCTCAAAAATGGTTGCAAACCCACGGGGGCAGGTGGTATAATTTCATCGTCTGGATGATTGGGCACCACCTGCCCGGTTATCTTGCCTCCCCCGGTGTTCGCAGCGCCGGGGGAGTTTTTTATTTGCCCCTCTCTGGCTCCGGCCGGGGAGGGGCTTTTTTATTGCACAGGTTACCATGTGCTTTGCCGTATCAATTCCCCTTCAAAACGCATTTGTCGCAGGGTTCAAGGCCAAAGCCCTGGGCGGTTTCCATGCTTACCGGCCAGTAGGTGCCGCCGTTGCACTTGGGATCATAGTGGTACTTCTTCCCGGTCCGGGTGATGTAGACCTGCTTTCCGGCTGCCGGGCGCTCCAGGATCACGGTGCTGGTGGCGCCGTCCCAATCCACCGAAAGACCCAGAGCGGAAGATACGGCCCGGACGGGCAGGTAGGTGGTGCCGTCGATGGTAAAGGGCTCCACGTATTTCCCCGTCACGTCTCTGGGGATCAGCTCCTCGCCGTCCAGGGTGATCTTGATGTCCTCATATTCCAGGGTGCGCTTGACTTTGGCCCAGGTGGCTGCCGCCGGCACGGCAAGGGTCAGGACAATGGCGGCGACCAGGACAAAGGTCAGAATACGGTTGGTTCGTTTCATAATGATTCCTCCTTATTATTTGAAAATGGCTTTCCAAAGCATGTTCTGCGCCTTGCGCTTCCGGCCCTGCTTGGTGGTTGGAATCCCTGTGGCGCGGGCGATATTCTGTTTGGTCTTTGTCACGCCCAGGGCGCGTTTCCAACTGAATCCTGCTTTACTCACTGTTATCACCTGCCTCATATTTGCGGAGCTCGTCCATGTAACCTGCTGTGATAATGCCGGAGGGAAGTGCTACCACGGCGATCCCGACAAAAGCCGAAACCATCGTCACAAAGCGGCCGGCGGTGGACACGGGGTAAATGTCTCCATATCCCACGGTGGTAAGGCTGACCGCCGCCCAATAAACGGCGTCGAAAAATGAAGGGAACGTGTCCGGCTCAACATTGAAGATCACCAGGGCCGACACCAGAATATAAGCCACCGCCATTGTGCAGACAGCCAGCAGCGGCGTCTTCTGGGCTTTTATCACGTTGAATATGATCTCTACGCTCTTGGAGTATCGGAACAGCTTCAGGGTGCGGAATACACGGACTACCCTGGCCGCCCGAAGCAGCCGGAATAACTTGAACAGCCGGAAGCCGGAGGCGATCAGGCCGAAGGTGGGCAGGATCGCCAGCAGATCCACAACAGCCATTGGCGTAAAGGGGTATATAACATAAGACATCGGGCCGCGCCGGAGCTTCAAATCAGCTGTCCACAGCCGGAGGGCATAATCCGCCAGAAACAGGCCGGACGCTGCAAAATCTATTGCCGTGAAAACAACATTGGTCTCTTTGAAGGCCAGAGGGATCAGGCTGACCAGGATCACCAGGCCCATGACGGCATCATAGACGGCGCTGGCACCGGTGTGGTCCTCCGACACCTCGATGATTGAGAATATCTTTTCCTTCATTTTTTGGCCCCTTATATATCCTCCATAGACTGGATCGGTTCGCCGCTCCAGAAGTCGCCGTTGATGATGTGCTCCAGCTCATGCTGGAGTGCTTTTTTCTGCCGTTCCTGTGACAAATTGGCATTCAAATAGACAGAAAAAGAGCCGTCCTCGTTGGGCGTGACCATCCCGCCCACATTGTAGACAGGGAACGGCACCACCCGGACCGTATAATCTCTACCCTCGATCAGCGTCAATCCGATTCCCCCTTCATCGTCTTTAACATCTCCGCCATAGCAATGACCTGGGCCGGGGTCATCCCTCTGGATGCCTCCAGCAGGGCCCGGGTCTCCGGACGATCCCGGAGATCAGTCAGGTATTCGGCAAGCTCATCCTCAGGATCAGAAGAGACGGTTTCAAAAAAGTAATTCGGCTGTACATTCAGCGCCCAGCACAGAGATTCAAGTTGCTCGGTGTTCGGACGGCTGACATCCTTTTCCCAGTTACTCAGCCTGGTATTCCCAATCTGCATTTTTTCGGCCAGTGCCTTCTGCGTCAATCCTGCTTCCACTCGCGCAGCCTTGATTTTCTCACCCAATGTCTGTGCCATGACGCACACCTCCTTGCGCATCCATCATAATGCCTATTTTGGATTTTGTAAATAGATAAATCCAAAAATCTTGAAAATATTATGGGAAATCTATTGACATTCCAAATTGCTTGAATTATTATATGGATGTAATCCAAGAAACTTGGAATTTGGAGGTGAGACAATGAACACGGGAGCTAAAATCAAGGCTTACATAGAGTCGAAGGGAATTACCCAGTCGTTTCTGAGTAAGCGCGCAGGCGTCCAGGCAGCAAGCCTAAACCAGTCTTTGAATGGGTCCAGGCGCTTGCCCTTGGACGAGTATGAGCGGATCTGCTGGGCCCTGGAAGTTCCGGCAGACACGTTTCTGGAACCGCATCCACCGGCATGATGCCAAACCACAAGTACCAAAAACGGGACAGACTGAAAGGAGAACAACAACATGCCAAGAACACGCACCAAATACGCTCCGGAACGGGTGGAGGCGGAAATCGCCCGGCTGAACGCATCGCCGGCGGTGAACCTGGCCAGGAAGGAGGAGAACATCCGCTACAAGCGGGAGAAGTACATGCACCACCTGCAATGGCTGGAGCGGCGGGGCGAGAAGCTCATGGCCGCCGGCATCGACAAGGACAACATCGCCGAATGGATGGCCGAGGGCGGCACGCTGCCGACAGAGCTGGAGGAGGCCTGACCATGCCCAGAGTAAAACAAGCCTATAACCGGCACGCCGATCTGCAAAAGGCCATATACGGCGCGATGGGACTCCGGGAGGAAACCCTTACGGAGTTGGCCCAGCGGATGGGGAAGGACCCCAGAACCGTCACCAGGAAGATCCGGGACCCGGATCTGATGACGCTGGGGGATCTGCGGAGAATCTGCAGCCTGCTGAACATCCCTGTGGAGGACGCCCGGGCGGCAATCAAATTTTAGGAGGTGAACTATGAAGCGAGGCAAGCGCCTGACCCGGGAGCAGAAGATCCTGCTCAGCAATCAGGGGTATGACCCGAAGGCATATCTGCTGCTGTATGATCTTGGCTCCCGGCTGCTGCTCAGGGAAAAGAAAACCGACGTGCGCGTCCTTCTGGACAAGCCCGCCGGGAAATAGAAGGAGGGCCGCTCCGTCAGCCCCGGAAACGGCCCTGGTCAAAATGAACCGATACCAGTATACCGAAATTCTGCGATTTTCGCAAGACCTGAAAGGAGATTCCTATGGACATTACAAAAGAGGCCCGTCGGGGCCGTATCATCGACCTGGAGGCTCTGCCCGCGGGCAAGGCCAGAAGCCAGGCCATTGTATGTATTGCCGCCGCGCTGGTGTGTATAACCCTCTGCGGCGGGCTGATTCTGGGAGGCGCTGCGCTTCCCGTTTTTATGACCACAGTTACACCCGTGACCGTCTGGATCTGCATGGGCATGGAGGCTCTGGGCTTCGGCTTCGGAGCGCTGGCCCGCTGGATCAGCCGGAACGCGCTGGCAAAGGAGGACTGAACATGGCAAACATCACCCTGACGCGGCTGACCCTGGACAACTTTAAGGGCTGCCGTCATTTTGAATTCGCTCCCATGGGGGAGAACGTGACCATCGCCGGAGACAACGCCACCGGCAAGACCACCATCCTGGACGGCTGGCTCTGGCTCCTCTGGGGCAAGGACAGCCGCGGGCGGAAGGATTTTGACATCAAGCCCCTGGACGAAAACGGCAATGTGGCCGACCACGACGCCATTACCGCAGTGACCGCGGAACTGTCCGTGGACGGGACGCCCAGAAGCCTCAAGCGTACATACGCAGAGAAATGGACCACCCGGCGGGGCCGGGCCGAGCCGGTATTTGACGGCCACGAATCGGAATACTATGTTGACCAGGTGCCTGTGAAGAAGAACGCCTTCGACGAGGCTGTGGCGGGTCTGGCGGACGAGGAGCACTTCCGGCTGCTGACCTCCGTGACCTGGTTCCCGGAGCAGATGAAATGGCAGGACCGGCGGGCGCTGCTGTTCTCCCTGGCGGGGATCCAGAGCGACGAGGAGATTATGGAGACGGATTCCCGGTTCCAGCCGCTGATCGAGGCCCTGGGCGGCCGGAGCGTGGCGGATTACAGGAAGATCCTCAGCGCAAAGAGAAAGGGCCTGGTGACAACGAAAACCGACCTTCCGGCCCGGATGGACGAACAGGCCATGATCGTCAAGGAGCTGGATAGAATCGACTTCGGCAGCCTCCGGGCCCAGCGGCAGGCTATGGCTGGCCGGGTGGCGGAAAAGGACCAGGCTCTGACGGTGCTGAAAAGCGAGGATCCCACGGCGGCCCTTCGGCTGGAACGGGCGGAGCTGGAGGCAAAGGGCCTGAAGCTGGACGCGGAGAATCAGATCTTCCGGGCGGGGCAGACCTCGGACACCTCCGGCCGGGACGCGATCCGGCGGTCTATTGCGGATCTGACGCTGGCAATCGACCAGAAAAACGCCTCCGTCAAGGCACTGGAAGCGGACATGGAGCATTACAAGGGCAAGGTGGAGGGTTACCGGATGGACTGGCTGGCGGAGAACGCCGTGGAATTCGACGCGCCGGACACCTGCCCCACCTGCGGTCAGAAGCTCCCCAAGACCCGCATGGAGGCCGCACGGAAATCCTTTGAGAAGTCCAAGGCAGAAAAGCTCCGGGCCATCGAGGCCGCCGGAGAGGAGGCCAACGACCGGATTGACCGGATCCATGAGCAGATCGAGACGGAGAAGCAGGCCGCGGCAGAGCTGTTTGCCAAACGGAACCAGCGGGAGGCGGAGCTTGCGGCCATCCCCGAGGCGGCGCCGGTGGAGGATCTTCCGGATTATGCGGCGAAGAAGGCGGAGATCGTCAAGGCCGTGGAATCGCTGGACGGGAAAATCCAGGCGGCCCGGAAGCCGAAAAAGACCGCGGAGGAAACCCTGATCCGGGAGATCGACGGCATCCGGCAGGACATGGAACAGCTTTCCGCCGCCATTGCCCAGGAGACCCGCCTGAATGCCGCCCGCCAGCGGATCGAGGAGCTGAGAAATCAGGCCGTGACCGCTTCCAAGGCTCTGGAGGAGCTGGACGGGATGCTGTTCCTTATGGAGGATTTCAGCCGGTACAAGGCCGAATTCGTGGAGGAATCCGTCAACGGCATGTTTGACTGCGCCTCCTTCCGGCTGTTCCGGGAGCAGATCAACGGCGGACTGGAGGAATGCTGCGACGTGGTATTTCAGGGCATTCCCTACGGCAGCCTGAACAACGGCGCCCGGATCAACATCGGCATTGACATCATCAAGACCATCAGCCAGAAAACCGGCGTTACGGTGCCCCTGTTTGTGGACAACGCCGAATCGGTGACGGCCCTCTGGCCCTCCGGGTCCCAGCAGATCCGGCTGGTGGTGGACGAAAACGCAAAGGAGTTGACCATTCGATGAAGCTGAAAAACAAGGTCAAGCCTGCGATCCCCCAGATGGAGCCCGGCACATACGCGGGCCTCTGCGTGGGAATCTACGCCATCGGAGAGCAGGAGACCACCTACAACGAAAAGACCCGCTATGTGGAACAGATCGTGATCACCTTTGAATTTCCCTCGGAAACCATCGAGATCGACGGAGAGGAAAAGCCCCGGCAGCTCTCCCGGACCTTCACGGCCTCCACCTCGGACAAGTCCGGCCTGCGGAAGCTGCTGAAGACCTGGAGGGGAAAGGACTTCGCCTCCTCGGATGATATGTCGGACTTTGAGCTGACGGACATGCTCGGGGCCAGCGCTCTGATTCAGGTCCTCCAGAATGAGAACGGCTATTCCAACATCGAAAGCGTGATTCCTATCCCCAAGGGCATGCCGGACCCCACCACGGCCACGGCGCTGATGTCCTTCGACGTGGAGGAATGGGATGACGCCGCCTTTGAGGAACTGCCGGACTGGGTGCAGGAGCGGATCAAGAATTCCACCCAGTACAAGCAGGCCCACGCTCCCGAGACGGCGGTGGATTTCCCGGAGGAATCCCAGGATACCCAGGGGGAGAAAACGCCGTCAGAGCGCGCGGCAGAGGCCGTCATGCGGAAGCTATCGGAGAAGGCTGCGGAAAGGAAGACGCCGTTTTGAAAATCAAATCACTGGGAAGCTCCTCCGCCGGGAATGCGTATGTGATCAACGACGGACAGAGCGTGCTGCTGATCGAATGCGGGTTTGCGTACAAGCCCCTGGTCCGGATGCTGCGGGAGGCGGAATATTCCGTCTCCCAGATCTCCGGGGTGCTGATCTCTCATGAACACAAGGACCACGCCAAAAGCTGGGACAAGCTGGTGGAATACGGGCTGCGGGTCTATGCCAGCCACGGGACCATTGCCGCCCTGGCCAAAGAGAACCCGGAAGCGGCGGCGCAGATGATCCCACTTGCCCCGGAGGCCGGGGAGGACGTGAGCGCCCCGGTTTCCGTGGGCTCCTATGACGTGCTGGCCTTCCGGACCTTCCATGACGCGGCGGAGCCGGTGGGCTTTCTGCTCCGCTCCCGGGCGGACGGGGAAAAGCTGGTGTTCGCCACGGACACGGTGAACCTGCGGTACCGATTCCCCGGCGTCACGAAAATGATGCTGGAAGCCAACTACGCCGAAAGCATTCTGGCCAGAAACACCAGAATGCCGGAGACCGTGGTCAAGCGGATCCGGAACAGCCACATGGAGATCGGGACCCTGTGCGCCTACCTTCGGGGGCTGGATCTGAGCCGGTGCCGGGAAATCTACCTGATGCACCTGAGCGACGCCGGCAGCGACGAGTATTTGTTCTTCCGGGCCGTCCGGGAGGCGGTGCCGGAGGGCGTGAAGGTATACATATTCGACAAGGGCGGTCCGCGGAAGGGCCGGACCTAATCACGGAGGATCAGCACCATGGGAACATATCGAAATATTTCGCTGACATTTTGGAGCGACGCCAAGGTCAACAACGACTTTTCGGCTTGGGACAAGTACCTCTATCTCTATCTGTTGACCAATCCCAAGACCACGATTTGCGGGTGCTATGAGGTCAGCCGGAAGCAGATGGTCCTGGACACCGGGCTCACCGATCAGGAAATCCAGGAAACGCTCCGGCGGCTCCAGGACATCCACCACGTGATCGCCTTCTGCCAGGAGACCCGGGAGGTGCTGATCTACAACTGGGGCAAATACAACTGGAGCCGATCCGAAAAGGTGGCCGCTGCGGTCCGGACTGTCGCTATGCACATCAAGTGCGCATCCTTCCGGGATTACATCCTGGAGGCGGTGGACAATCGCCTGGAGTCCGGCGGTGGAAAAGAAGAAAGAACCAAAGAAGAAAACAGTAAACAGAAATCAGATACAGTAAGCAGTAAACAGAAATCTGATACTGTATCAGTAACAGATGTATCCATAGGGTATGCATACCCTATGGATAGGGTATCAGAGGCAGAAGAAAAAGACGGAAAAAACGAGGATTTTGAACGGTTTTGGAATGTCTATCCCAGAAAAATCGGGAAGGCAAAGGCAAAAGAGGCGTTCCGGCAGACAAAGGAACCTATGGACAAGCTGATCCGGGCGGTGGAGGCCCAGAAGAAGGGGCGGGACTGGACCAAGGAGAACGGGAAATACATTCCGGCGCCAGCCAAATGGCTGGAGGAGGAACGGTGGAAGGATGACGTCTCCGCCGCGGCGTCCGAGGGCTTTGCCCCGGGCCCCCATGAACTGGAGGCCATCCGCCGGATGATGGAGCGACACAAAAAGGAGGAAGTATGAAAAACGCGCTGATATTCGTGCTGTTCCTGCTGTCGGCCGCCATGATGATGGTGGGGATCATCAACGACATGCCGGCGGAAGCGGCGGAACAGCAGGAGATCCCGGAGGCCGTCACGGCGGAACCGGCACGGCCCGCAGAACCATCCAAGCCGCCGGAGCACAGGCCACACGCCCAGAGCCTAGGCACGTTCACCTTGACGGCCTATTGCTCTTGCTTCGAGTGCTGCGGGAAGTTTGAGGGAGATCCATGGTACGGGATCACGGCCAGCGGAACCGAGGCCGCAGAGGGCCGCACGGTGGCAGTGGATCCGGAGGTGATCCCCCTGGGCTCCGTCCTCTACATAAACGGGGAACGGTACGTCGCCGAGGATACCGGCGGCGCCATCGAGGGCAATCACATCGACATCTATTTCAGCAGTCACGCCGACGCCCTGGAATTCGGGGTGCAGGAGGCGGAGGTATTTCTATTTGCATAAGAAAGGAACGGTCAAAATGAGCGAACGGAAGCAGTACATGAAATTTGTGGACAAGCTGGAGAGCCTGAGCAAGGAAAATGAACTCAGCGTCCGGTTCTACCCGGAGGAATATCCCCTGCGGCTGACCATCAAGCCCTACACCGGCGTGGGCTCCCAGATGAGCCTGCTGGAGAACATGGAGGAACGGGGGACCCACCCCAACGCGGTGATCACCATGACATACATCGAGGGAGACGTGGATTACAACGTGTCGGCCCGGTTTTCCATCTCCGACAATCTGCTGGGCGGTTACACCAAGGCTTTTAAGAACCTCTGCACCGCCTGGCAGGCGCTGATCCTCAAGGAGATCCACACCAGCGGCATGGTCAGGCAGGAGGATCTTTCCAGCATCGACGAGGAGGCCCGGGACAATGGATGAGTACATGACGCCCACCCGGGGAGAGACCAGGGCGGACACATCCATGAGCAAGGAATATGCCCGCCGGCAGCTTCCGCCTGTGGGAACCAGGCTCCGCAAGCGGATCACCGGGAAGGCCGATCAGGAGGACCGAGGCCCCCAGTGGGGCGAGGTGATCTACGTGAACCAGGAGCACCTGTACTACCGGATGAAGTTCAGCGGGTGCGGGTTGACGGAGAGTTATAAGGTGGTGTGAGGGATGACCTACAAAGAGATGGCAGCTCTCCAGGCCCAGCCTTACAAATTCAAAATCCGGTATGCGGAAATGCAGGCCCGGGATTTTTACAAGGACGCCCACAGCCGCCTGGTGGACGCGAAAAACCGGATCGTGACCTTTGACACCCAGGAAGCAGAATGGGACGCCCTGGACAATGGGGAGGCGTTTCCTCTGAAAACCCACGTTTCCGTGGGCGGTCTGGATTCCATCACGCTGCTTTGCTTCCTGCGCAACATGGGGTACACGGCGGAGGAGATCCCGGCGGTGAGCGTCAGCATCCTGGAGGACAGGAGCAATCAGGAGGTTCACAGACAGCTGGGCGTGATTCCAATCCAGCCGTACAAGAGCAAGGTACAGGTAATCCGGGAATTCGGGTTTCCGGTGATCAGCAAGGCGAAAGCCAAGAAGATCAGCCTGCTCCAGAATCCGGACAGCGAGAAGCAGACGTTCATTCACGCGATCATGACAGGAGACATGGGGGAGCAGGGGCATTTTGGCCATTCGGACAAGTTAAAGCTGCCGGACAAATGGATTGAGCTGTTCGGCGGCAATTATCAGGAACATCGGCCAGACCTCCATTGCCTGACTGCACCCTTTAAGGTTGGCTCTGACTGCTGCCTGTGGATGAAGGAAAAACCGGCAGATGACTGGGCGAAAGAGAATCACAGTGTCCCATATTTGGGACTGATGGCCTCTGAGGGAGGACAGCGGGAGCATGGCCTGGTGAAGAACGGCTGCAACTATTTCGGCAAGTCCACCATTCGGTCCTGCCCGTTCAACATCTTCACCCGGGATGATCTGCTGCATCTGGCGGTGGATCTGAATGTACCCGTTCCGAAGGTCTACGGGGAAATCGTCTATGAGGACGGGCACTTTCGGACCACCCGCGCCCAGCGGACCGGCTGCTCCATGTGCGGATTCGGAATCCATATCGAGAAGCGGCCCCATCGGTTTGACCGGCTCCGGGAGGACAACCCGAAGGAATGGCACTTCTGGATGTATGAATGCTGCACCGATCCGGAGACCGGGGAGAAATACGGATGGGGGAGAGTGCTGGACTGGATCGGCGTCCAATGGGAGGATGAATACATCGACTGGGACAAGGAACAGATCAGTTTGTTTGAGATGGAGGAATCACAATGAACATCGGGAAAGCGGTAGGTATTTTTAATCATATTGACAGCCAAGAATACAACGCACAGGAGAAGGGCGAGGCAATACTTGAGGTGCTGGACATGCCGACGCACAACGGCATAACGAAGAAAGCAATGCTGAAGGTCATTCGGTGGCTACTATATCAGGCATTTGACGTGCGGGAAGCGGTACAGGACCATGGAGGCCCTGGAGAATGATATTGCGGTGTGAGGAGGACAAAACATGAACGACTATATCAGCCGGGAGGCGGCGCTGAAGGAACTGCTTGATTGGTGTGTTATTACCGGATATGGCGGTCTTACCAAAACCGATGTGATCAGGGCGATGGAGAACGTACCCGCCGCCGACGTGGTGGAGGTGGTGCATGGTAGTCCGGTAAAAGTATTCGATGACCCACGGACCGGCAAATTATTTACTACATGTTCCAGGTGTGACGGAAAGATCAGCCCAAAGGACAAGTGGTGCAAGCACTGCGGGGCGAAGATGAATGGAGGTGCTGACAATGCGGCTGATTGATGCGGATGCTTTGGACGAGACTTTTTCCAGGCTTAATGATGATGGCTGGCAGTTAACGCGAGGCGACCACAAGCGGATGGAGAGCGTGCTTTTTGAGATGCCAACCATTGACGCCGAGCTAGTGATTCATGCGGAGTGGATTGAGGATGGCGATAATCAGCCTATGTCTTGCGATAAGGTATATTGCTGTTCTAACTGCAAGCAAAACAGAAGGCTTGAATCTCGGCTCACGAACTACTGTTCCGAGTGCGGGGCGAAGATGGATGGAGGGGAAGACGATGGATAGGATGACCTTTTATGACAACATGGAAAAATGCTGGCGGGTGGTAGACGATGCCGAAGTACGTGATGGGCTTCCGACTAAAGGGGAGTATGTTGAACAGAGCGTAATTGACCGCCTCGCCGCCTACGAGGACACGAGGCTGGAGCCGGAGGAAGTGCGGGAAGTAATCAACTCGCTGAAAATTCAAATCCTTGACCTAACTCAAAACCTGCGAAACTATCGCATTGCCGAATCCGAAGGCCGCCTGATCGTCCTGCCGTGCAAGGTGGGGGATACGGTGTACAAGCCTTATTTGAGACCGCTGAGCGTAGTCCCAATGGTTGTATTACGCATCGTACAGGATGGCATCGACAATCAGATTATCGTTGACGGGGGCAGGAGCTTTTGCTTTAGCGACATCGGCAAAACCGTATTCCTCACCAGCGAGGAGGCCGAGTTGGAACTGGAAAGGAGCAAACCACATGGCGATTAAACCAATGCTGTTCAACACGGAGATGGTCCGGGCGATTCTGAGCGGTCAGAAAACCTGCACCCGGCGGCTGGTGAAGCCGCAGCCGGGAGATCAAATCGACGCAGATTGGGAGTGTGGCCGTAAATCCAACGGCGATCTTGTGGCACTTACTCCGCCCTGCCATACAGGCGACATCCTGTATGTGCGGGAGACGTGGAACGGAATCAGGACCGGCAACCCAAAAATGGGATTCCATACGACGTATTGGTACAAGGCAGATGATAAGTATGATAACCCGGACGACAAATGGCGCCCCTCCATCCACATGCCGAAGGAGGCCGCACGGATCTTCCTGCGGGTGACGGCAGTGCGGGTGGAGCGGTTGCAGGACTGCGGGAATATGCAGGCCAAGAATGAAGGCTGTACCTGCTGTTCACAGTTTGCTCGTGTTTGGGACAGCACCATCAAGCCAGCCGACCTTGCCCGCTACGGCTGGGTCGCAAATCCCTGGGTATGGGTGATTGAGTTCGAGCGGATCAGTAAAGAGGCGGCGCTGGGAGGTAAAGATGATGAATGAACCATTGATTCCAAGGAACATCCGCGCATCGGACCCAGACTATCCATTGGAAATGATGCTTGTCCCGAACCGAGAGCAATATGCCCTTATAGAGTTGGGCGGTGTCGTTTTGGTGCCACTACATCAGGTCATTGATGCACTATCCAGTGTGAAGCCAAATTGGGTCAAGCGCAACGGGGTCAAGTATTGCTATAACTGCGGACGAAAAGCGAACGCCGAGCCGCCAACACACGGCGACGACCTCCGTTCCAAAAGCGACGAGGAGCTGGCGGATCTGTTCTCGGATATGTTTTGCCCGTATGTGCTCGGTGCAAAATTCACAGGATGCGGTATAGAAAACCGTGGCGGATGTTATGACTGTTGGCTCCACTGGCTCCAAAGCCCTGCGGATGGAGGTGACGGGGATGGCTGAACCGCTGTGCATGAGTTGTATACACCCAGAGTGTGAATATGCCGGGAAAGACGTGCGGCTGTTTATCTGCCTGCATGAGTACACACAGAAACCACCAACCAACGCCGACCGCATCCGGGCCGGGAGTAACGAACACATAGCTGGCGTTGTTTGTACCGGGTGTCCACCTGGAATGGAGACGGGGAAACAATGCACCGGAGATGGGGCCTGCTATGACTGCTGGCTCCGATGGCTCCAAAGCCCTGCGGATGGAGGTGACATGGATGAGTAGGAAAATCGTAAAGGTGTATGGAGCCTCCGATGATCTTGTGGAGATCGAAAACAGCACATACAAAGAGGACGAAATCGGCTGTTATGATCACGATGTGCGTATTACTTTTTATGACGGCACTGTTATCAGAATTGGCTACCCAAAACCCGGAGTTGGCGTATGGTGGATAAAGAAAGAGATTCAAGGCCCTGCATATCAGCGATTGACAGTCTGCGAGGACGAAGATGCAGCGATATACAGCGATGTATTTGAGATCGAAAGCGAGGTTATGGCTCACTGGGTCATTCCGAAGATTGGAGGTGACCACAATGCCTGACGTAATCATCAAGGGCATGGAGATGCCGGAGAGCTGCTACTCATGCCACCTCAGAAAACGCAACGGGATGGAAATAACATGCCCCGTTCTACGCAAATCGTTTTCTGTTGCAGATGTAAATATACTGCATTATCGACTTAAAGACTGCCCTCTCCGCCCTGCGCCGGAGTGGATCAGCGTGGAGGAGCCACCCAGAATCGGAGAACGGGTTATTCTCCGGGCCGGGGAACTTGTGTGCGAGGGATACTTCACGTCCGCGCACACCTGGTGGAGGGTAACCGGGGCGCCAATGCGAGATCTGACAGATCAGCCGGTCACCCATTGGATGCCGTTGCCGGAACCGCCGAAGGAGAATAGATAGATGGACGATGAGATTATTTCTGCGTTGCTCAATCTCGGGAAAGCACTGTCAAAATTAGGGGATCAAATAAACGACATGATGGAGGCTTTGGCAGAGGGCTTTGGTACTATTTATGAGCTTATAGAGGACAGTCTTGCGGAAATCATAGAGAAGATCAAAACGGAGACAAGCCAAAGGCGAAATGTCCGGAAATGGCCGCCGGTACGATCTACTGTCAAACCGTACCAGGTGCCGCCGGTAAAAGTCCGGCCTGTTGCCAGAAGCAATCTGCGGTCAAATCGCATGCGATAATAGGAGGTGGGCCTGTGCGCCTGGAAGACCTGAACCGGAACCTGGAACTGCACAAACAACTGAATCTTGCCTACGACATGGCACAGTCGATCCGGGACCGGGCTGGGCTGCGGGCCGCCTCCATAAACGCTATGCCAAGAGGCTCCGACGTTGCCGACCACGTGGGCGAAATCGCCGCCGCGGCTGCCGACCTGGATCAGAGCATCCGGGCCCTGGAGGAACAGGTGGACGCGGGGGATCGGGCCGTCCGGGAATTCGCAAACCGGGCCGGGGACGTCAGAGTTCAGCAGATTATACAGCTCCGGTTTATCGCCTGCCTGACATGGGAGCGGATTGCAGAGCTCCTCGGGCCGAGGTATTCCGCAGCCTCTTGCAGCCGACTCCTGATCAGCTACCTGGATCGGATGTAGGGCGTGTATAAGCGTGTTATGCTGTGTATAAGCGTGTATAAGCGTGTCATGGTATGATAAGCCCTTATGGCGTAATATGGCATTGTCAGCAATTAGGTGCTGGCCTTTTCTCCTTATCAGGTCGGGGACCGTGTCCGGGCGGGCGCGGTCCTCCCTATATGCCGGAGTGCCGGCAGCCGCGCACCCATCGCCAGTGGATCGTGACCTCCTTTCGTCTGTTTCTTTCGCGCGGCCCGGGTTCGATCCCCGGCTCCGGCAACACCCCCCTGTCGCTTGACGGCGGCGGGGGCTTTGTTTTACCCGCCCCCCCTCTGCTGGCAGGGAAGCAGACAGTTGCTGACGGATCAGCAGAAAGGATGTGATCGGCTTGGCTCAGCGCAATCGGCCCGACAAGGACGGCACCCATCGCGCCCAGTTCGACAAAAACAAAAAGCGGATCTATGCGACCCAGAAGGTGTGCGGCATTTGCGGCAAGCCCGTGGACTTTTCGATTCGGTACCCCCATCCGCTCAGCCCATGCATTGACCACATCATCCCTGTGTCCAAAGGTGGTCACCCTTCGGACATGGATAATCTGCAGCTTGCGCATTTCACTTGCAATCGACAGAAAAGTGATAAGTTTGCTTCGGTTGGAAGCGCATCAGCGGCACAAGGCTGCAAGCGGTCCGGCGAGGGGAACGGTGAGGTGCTCAGCAATCGGATCTTGCCGCAGTCCAGGGATTGGGCGGCGTACCGTGGATGAGATGGGGGGCATACCTCCCCCAAAGGGCGGGCGGCCGGAGTTCACGCCGTCAGTGCGAAAAATCCTCACACAATTCGTTAGCTATGCAACCATTATTTTTTTTGAAAGGCGGTGATGCCTGTGCCGGAATACAAGGGCCTGGCCTATCTCCAGCAGCGGCTCATGCTCAAGAGGATCCGCGTAGATCTGAGGTACAAATACTACGAGATGAAAAACGTAACGCTGGACTTTGGAATCTCGACGCCGCCGGATCTGCGGTATTTTATGGGCTGCCTGGGCTGGTGCGGCAAGGCGGTTGACTCTTTGGCGGATCGGCTGCAGTTCCGGGAGTTCGGGGACGATTATTTCGACCTCAACCAGATATACAACCTCAACAACAAGGATATCCTGATCGACAGTGCAATTCTGGCGGCTCTGATTTCCTCCTGCTCGTTTATCTACATCTCAAAGGACGAGAGCGGCTTTCCCCGGCTCCAGGTTATTGACGGGGGCAACGCTACCGGGATCATGGACCCCATCACGGAGATGCTGTTCGAGGGGTATGCGGTACTGGAGCGGGATGATCTGGGGATGCCTCTGCTGGAGGCATATTTTCTGCCGGGACGGACCTATTATTACCGGGCGGGGCGGCTGGTTGACGTGCGGGAAAGTGCGTCTCCCTACCCGCTCCTGGTGCCGGTGATCAACAGACCGGACGCGCGGCGGCCCTTCGGACACTCCCGGATCTCCCGGGCCTGTATGTCCATCGTGGGCAGTGCGCTGCGGACAGTCAAGCGGTCTGAGATCGCGGCGGAATTTTTCTCCTACCCGCAAAAGTATGTGACCGGACTGGCGGAAAACGCCGAGCAGATGGACAAGTGGAAGGCCACCATGTCCAGTATGATCACGTTCACCAAAGACGAGGACGGCGACCACCCGATCCTGGGACAGTTCCAGCAGGAGAGCATGTCCCCACACCTGGAACAGCTGCGAATGTTTGCGGCGCTGTTTGCGGGGGAGACTGGTTTAACCCTGGATGACCTGGGCTTTGCCACGGAAAACCCATCCAGCTCTGAGGCCATCAAGGCCCAGCACGAAAACCTGAGACTCACCGCCCGGAAGGCACAGCGGACTTTTGGGACTGCACTGCTCAATGCCGGGTACCTGGCGGCCTGCGTCCGGGATGATCAGCCATACCTCAGGCGACAGATCTACCTGACCAAGCACAAGTGGGAGCCGGTCTTTGAGCCGGACGCGGCAGGTCTGAGCAGCATCGGAGACGGCGCGATCAAGATCAACCAGGCGGTACCGGGATACTTTACGGCAGACACCCTCCACGATTTTACGGGCATTGCTCCCGGCATATAAGGGGGCCTGGAGATGTACGACAACCCAGAGGCGCTGTACCAGGACATCAGCAAGACACTCAAGCGCCTGTCCAATGAAAACGCCGAGCTGGTGCGATTGGCCAACCGGATCCGGGACGGCACCGCCAAAGCCGCAGACGCCCACCGCTTTTCCGTGATCTGGGGAGAGCTGACCAGTCAGGCGGCAAGAGCCCACGTCACGCCCGCCAATTTCGCGGAATTCGGCTGGGAGTTTTCCGACGGGGCTATTAAGCCGGTGCTGCTTGATAATTTTCGCCGGGTCACATCCAATGCGGCGGCGGTTCAAAAGGTCATTGACCAAGCGGAGGGGGTGGGCCTGATGCCCATCACTCCGGAGACGCCGGAGGGCAGAATAGGAGCGCTGTGTCATGCGCTTGGGGACTACTCCAACGACTGGCAGCGGATCATCACGCTGCTGGACGATCCATTGATCAACCTTGTGCAATCTTTTAACGATGATTTTGTGGAGGCAAACGCGAAATTCCGCAGCGAGGCGGGAATGGAATCCAGAATCGTACGGACAGCGGAGGCGGGGGCCTGTGATTGGTGCCGGGAGCTGGAGGGCAGCTACCTGTATCCGGACGACGTCCCCAAAAACGTGTTTCGCCGGCATGACTTCTGCCGATGCACGGTGACCTACAAAAGCGGACGGACCCGGCAGAATGTATGGACGCAGAAACAATGGCTTGCAGACGATGACACCCTGAGTGCCAGGCGACTGTACGGCCTCGACTAAAAGGAGGACCCATGAGACAGGGCGCACAGCGCCCCACTCAATCCCTGGTGCTCCCATACTCAGAGACAAAAGGCATGGAGGCGGTGGACCTCTACAACCAAAGCGGACGCACCGCCATTGAGTGGCAGGAGCTGCTGCTCTGTGACATTATGGCGGTGGACGAGAACGGGCTGTGGATCCACCAAAAATTCGGCTATTCCGTCCCCCGGCGCAACGGCAAAAATGAGGTTGTGGTTATGCGGGAGCTCTACGGCCTGGAAAACGGCCTCAAGGGCTGCCACACTGCCCACAGAACCACCACGTCACACTCAGCGTGGGAACGGCTGGTGAAGGTACTCAGCGACATGGGATACACCGAGCTGGGCCGCAAAACAAAGGGGGAGAAGCCGCCGGAGAAATCCTACCGGACCACAAAGGCCTACGGGCTGGAATCCATCGAGATCCCCGGCAAGGGGTCTGTGGTGTTCCGAACCCGGACTGCAAACGGCGGACTGGGCGAGGGCTTTGACTATCTGGTGATCGACGAGGCCCAGGAATACACGGACGATCAGGAGGCGGCGCTGATTTACACTGTCTCCGACTCTCCCAACCCTCAGACCATCTTCTGCGGGACTCCGCCCACCACCACCAGCGCGGGGACGGTGTTCACCAAGCTCCGCCGGGACGTGCTGGCAGGGGAGACCTGCGACACGGGCTGGGCGGAATGGAGCGTGGACAAAAAGCCCCGGGACATTACCGACGTGGAGCTTTGGTATCAGACCAACCCCTCTATGGGATTTCACCTGAACGAGCGCAAGATCCGCAGTGAGATCCGCAGCGGGGACACGCTGGACTTTGAGATCCAGCGGCTGGGATACTGGTATCAGTACAGCCTGAAATCCGCTATCAGCGAGGCCGAATGGCTGGATCTGAAGGCGGAGACCCTGCCGGAACTCCGGGGCAAGCTGTTCGCCGGAGTCAAATACGGCCGGGACGGCACCAACGTCTCTCTGTCCATCGCGGTAAAGACCAAAGACAATCGCATATTCACCGAGGCCATTGATTGCCGCCCCATCCGGGCGGGGAATCAGTGGCTTCTGGCGTTCCTCGGAAAGGCAGACCTGGCGGCAGTGGTCATTGATGGTCAGAACGGACAGGAGCTGCTGAAAAAGGAGATGCAGGAGGCGGGAATCAAGAAAAAGCCCATCCTGCCTACCGTCCGGGAGGTCATCGCGGCAAACGCCATGTTTGAGCAGGCGGTTTTTGGAAAGACCCTCTGCCACATGGGGCAGCCGTCCCTGACCACAGTGGTCTCCAACTGCGAAAAACGCGCCATCGGATCCAGCGGCGGCTTTGGCTACCGATCCATAAAGGACACGGCGGACATCACCCTGCTGGACAGCGCGGCACTGGCCCTCTGGGCCTGCTCTGAGTACAAGGACAAGGCACCGCAAAAAATCACCTATTAAGCCTACGGGCTTTTTAGAAACTACCTATACCACAGGGTTAAGTGGGGAAAGGACCAGAAATGGCAGAATTTACACCTATCACAACACAGGACGAATTTGACAAGGCCGTACAGGCCCGGATCCAGCGGGAGCGGGACAAGTACAAAGATTATGAGTCCCTCAAGGACAAGGCGGCGAAATTTGACGCCCTGGCCGGGAAGGACTACGAAGGCACCATCAAGGATCTGCGTGAGCAGCTCAAGACGGCGAACGAAACCCTGACCGCCGCAACTGAACGAGCGGACACGGCGGAACACTCCCTGATGGTCAGCCGGGTTGCCCAGGAGTTCAAGCTCCCCAGGGAACTGGCGGACCGTCTGACCGGCTCCACGGAAGAGGAACTGCGGACAGACGCCCAGGCCCTTGCCAAATTCGTGACACCAACCGAACCGGCTCCGCTGGCTAACCCGGAGCCCGTCAAAACCGATCAGATTGAAGCGGCATATATGACGCTTCTCTCTGGCTTGAAAGGAGACTAAAACAATGGCTAATGTACTTTCCAAAGGCACTCTGTTCCCCACTGAACTGACCAACGAGATGTTTAACCAGGTGCGGGGCAAGTCCAGCCTGGCCCGTCTGAGCGAGGCCAAGCCCATCCCCTTCAACGGGGCAACGATGTTCACCTTTAACCTGGACAAGGAGATCGACGTGGTGGCGGAAAACGGCGCCAAGAGCAACGGCGGCGCAACCGTCGGCACCGTGTCCATCGTCCCCGTCAAGGTGGAGTATGGCACCCGTGTGTCCGATGAGTTTATGTACGCTTCCGAAGAGATCCGGCTCCAGTATCTGCGGGCCTTTGCCGAGGGCTTTGCCAACAAGGTGGCCCGGGGCATCGACATCATGGCATTCCACGGCCTCAACCCCCGCACCAAGACGGCCTCTGCCGTGATCGGCAACAACCACTTTGACGCGAAAGTGAACCAGACCGTCACTCTGACCAGCGACGGCAATGCCAACGTGGAGGCCGCCATTGCCCTGGTGCAGGCCAACGAGCATGACGTCACCGGCATGGCGATGGCTCCTGCCTTCCGCGCCAACCTGTCCGCGCTGAAGAAGGGCACCAGCTCCAACGAGGCCCTGTTCCCCGAGCTGGCCTGGGGTTCCAACCCCGGCACCCTCAACGGCCTGCCTGTGGACACCAACTCCACGGTGTCCTTCACCGGCACCGGCGATGGCAACGTCAATACCGACCGCGCCATCCTGGGCAACTTCCGCGACTACTTCCGCTGGGGCTATGCCAAGCAGATCCCCTTGGAGGTTATCGAGTACGGCAACCCCGACAATGACGCCCAGGCTGGCGATCTGAAGGGCCACAACCAGGTGTACATCCGCGCCGAGGCCTATATCGGCTGGGGCATCCTGGTTCCCAACGCCTTCTCCCGCATCGTGGAATAAGATGCGGACCTACCGGAACACCGTAACGGGCGCGGTGATCGTAACCCCCTGTGAGATCCACGGGGATGTCTGGCGGGAGGAAACTCCCGCCAAGCAGCCCGAACCTCCCAAAAAGGAGGCGAAGAAGGATGGGAGAGCCGTACGCAACCGTAAATGATGTGATCACGCTCTGGCGGTCCCTGACCCCCGCGGAGGTGGATCGGACAGAAGCCTTGCTCCCTGTCGTATCCGATGCACTCCGGCTGGAGGCCAGCAAGGTGGGCCGGGATCTGGACAGTATGATCACGGCGGAGACAGTCCCGGCGGACGTGGTCAAGGCTGTGACCGTGGACATCACCGCCCGGGTGCTCCGCCAGAGCACCACAGGCGACGCCATGACCCAGGAAAGCCAGGCGGGGCTTGGATACTCCTGGAGCGGCACCTATGCCGTGCCGGGCGGCGGAATCCTCAACGCCATTATGAAAAATGACCTGAAACGCCTGGGCCTTATGCGGCAGAGATACGGGGTGATTGATTTTTATGATCTCGGGAACTGACGTTATTTTGATCACCAGGATCCAGACCGGGACAGACCTGCTCAACCACCCGATCTACACCGAAAGCCGGGAGACGGTGGCAAATGTCCTGGTGGGGCAGCCCACTGGGGACGAGATCACCGACACCCTCAACCTGACCGGAAAGAAGCTGGTTTACACCCTGGGTATCCCAAAGGGTGACGCCCACGACTGGAAGGGGCAGTTGGTGGAGATCTTTGGGGAGCGGTTCCGGGTGATCGGCTACCCGGAGATGGGGATTGAAGCCAACATTCCCGGCCCCTGGCACAAGAAGGTGAAGGTGGAGCGCATTGAGTAAAAACCGCTTTGAGCTGAACCGGGCGGGCGTCCGGGCGCTGCTCCAGTCTCAGGAGGTCATGGACGCCTGCGCCGGAGAGGCACAGGTCATCCTGGGCCGTCTGGGGGACGGCTACGAGATGGACACCTACACCGGGAGAAACCGCGTCAACGCGATGGTCTGGGCGGAGAGCTATCAGGCCAAGCGGGACAACATGGAAAACAACACTCTGTTAAAGGCGGCGGGATCGTCATGATTGAAACCGTACTGATCGACTATCTGGGGGCGGGCCTTTCCGTCCCCGTTTCTGCGGAGGTGCCGGAGGATCCGCCGGAGACTTTCGTGGTCCTGGACAAGACCGGAGGCGGCATGGAAAACCACATCCAGTCCGCCACCGTGGCGATTCAGTCCTATGGGCCGACCCTGTATGACGCGATTGCCCTCAATGCGCAGGTCAAAACCCTGATGCTCTACGGGGATACGCCCCCGGAGATCGCTGGGGTTCGGCTGAATACAGACTACAACTTTACGGATCCGACAACCAAGCGATACCGCTATCAGGCGGTATATACCATCACCCATTACTAGGAGGGATCACATGAATACTGTGCTCAACGTGACCGCCGGAAAGCCTCAGATCGGCGGCGCGGTATTTCGTGCGCCTTTGGGGACGACGCCTCCCACGGACGCCATTTCCACCCTATCCTCCGCCTTTGTGCCTCACGGCTACTGCTCCGAGGACGGCCTGACCAACTCCAACAGCCCAACGAGCGAAGACGTCAAGGCCTGGGGCGGGGACGTGGTCATGAATCTCCAGACGGGCAAGCAGGACCGGTTCAGTACCACGTTCATCGAGGCGCTGAACAAGACGGTGCTGGAGACCGTGTACGGAGAGGAGAACGTCACCGGCACCCTGGAGACGGGCATCACCGTTACCGCCAACGCTGACGAAGCCACGGAATACGTCTGGGTGATCGATATGATCATGCGGGACGGAGCGCTCAAGCGGATCGTCCTCCCGGACGCCAAGCTGATCGAGGTGGGCGACGTGGTTTACCGGGACAATCAGGCCGTGGGGTACAACGTGACCCTGTCGGCGCTGCCGGACGCCGCCGGAAACACCCACTATGAGTACATCGTCAAGCAGACCATCGCCGTCAGCCTTGATAAAGCCACCGCGACAGTGGCCGCGGGCGCTACCACAGCGCTGACCGCAACCACCACGCCCAGCGGCGGGGCGGTGACATGGTCCAGCTCGGATACCACGGTGGCCACGGTTTCCGGAGGGACGGTAACCGGCGTGGCAGCGGGCACCGCAGTCATTACGGCCAGCTATCTGGGCAAGAGAGCCACCTGCACCGTCACCGTGACGGCAACGTAACAAGAGGAGGATCAGCATGAACATTCGGACAAAGAGCGGCTTTGAATGCCAGGTGCGGCCGGAAACCCTCAGCGACTTCCGCTTTCTGCGGCAGCTCCGGGACATGAAGGGCTCAGATCCCACCCAGAACATTGTCGGCATGGTGGACATGGCGGAAATGGTGCTGGGCGAGGACGGCGTGGAACGGCTCCTGGAGCACGTCAAGACCGAGGAAGGCTTCGCCCCGGCGGAACGGGTAGCCGCCGAGGTGGGCGAAATCATCAGCATCATGGCAGAGGCCAGCAAGCCGGTAAAAAACTGCTGATCCTCGCGGAGATGATGGATGTGGACGAGGACGCGCTGCGGTGCGACTTCGCCGAAACCTATCACATCTATGACCTGGAGGCTATCCCGGCGGGTCTGGCCGCTACGCTGGCGGCGGGCCTGCGGGATAACAGCCGGATCCACTGCAAGATGGCAAACCTCCGGGTCACCCCGGAGGTTTTTCTTTTAGCCCAGTGCTATGACCTTCTGGCGCTCCTGTGGTGGAGCAGGACGGCGGACGGGCAGAGGAACCGGAACCGGCCCAAGTCTCTGGCGGAAACGCTCCGCGAGGAGGAGAAACAATCGGACGTGCTGGCCTACGACAGCCCGGAAGCCTACGAACAGGCCCGGGCGGAGCTACTCAGAAAAATAAGGGGGGATCAACATGCCTGAAGGAACGACCCTCGGTAAATATTATATCCAGATCGTACCCACCACCCAGGGCATCACCGACAACATCACCCGGGAGATGAGCGGCGCGGGCGCGGAGGGCGGAAAGAGCTTCGGCAGCTCCTTCTCCTCGGCCCTGGGCACAGCGGCAAAGGTGGGGGCGACCTCCATTGCGGCGGTTGGCACTGCCGCGGCAGCCGCAGGCGGGTATCTGGTGGCGGCAGCGGGAAACGCGGCGGAGTACGGCGACGCCATCGACAAAAACAGCCAGAAGCTGGGCATTTCCGCAGAGGCCTACCAGGAGTGGGAGGCGGTCATGCAGCACTCCGGCACCTCCATGGAGTCCATGAGCACCACCTTCAAGACCCTGTCCAACGCCGCCCAGGACGCCAGCGACGACCAGGCGGCGGCTTTTGAACGGCTGGGGCTGAGCATGGATCAGGTGGCAAGCATGTCCACGGAGGATCTGTTTGCGGCGGTGATTTCCGGACTCCAGGGAATGGAGGAGGGCACAGAGCGGACCGCCATTGCAACGGATCTGCTGGGACGAGGCTCCATGGAGATGGGCGCGCTGCTCAACACCTCCGCGGCGGACACACAGGCCATGCGGGACCGGGTGCGGGAGCTGGGCGGCGTGATGTCCAATGAGGGCGTAAAGGCGGCGGCAGCCTACCAGGACACCCTGCAGGACATGCAGACGGCCTTTTCTTCTTTGGGGAGGAACCTGGTCACGGAATTCCTGCCGGGGATCACGACGGTGATGGACGGCCTTACTATGCTGTTCACGGATGACAAAGAGGGCGGCTTGGCGAAGATTTCGGAGGGCATCGACGGGATCGTCACCGGGATCACGGACAAGCTGCCGGAATTCCTGGACACCGGCATCCAGATCGTTGACTCGGTGCTGACCGCCATTGTGAACAATCTGCCCCGGCTGATGGAGGCGGGCGGGCAGGCCATCATGACCATCGCGCAGGGCCTGCTGGACAGTCTCCCGGAGATCGTAAGAACCGGCCTGGAGGTCATTGTCTCCCTGGCCAACGGCATCGCCCAGAACCTGCCGGAACTGATTCCGGCCATTGTGGACGTGATTCTGGAGATCGTGGACATCCTCACCGACCCCAACAATCTTTCGGCCATGCTGGACGCGGCAATCGCTATTATCATCGCCCTGGCGGACGGCCTGATCCGGGCGGTTCCCCGGCTGATCGCCAAGGCCCCGGAGATCGTGGGCAATCTGGTGACGGCCATCGTACAGGCTGCGCCCAGGCTGCTGTCTGCGGCGGTGGAGCTGGTGGGCACGTTGGTCCGGGGCCTTGCCAACAGCGCAACAGCCCTGGTACAGGCGGCGCCGCAGCTGATCAACGAGCTGTTCCGGGGCATTCAGATGCAGTACAACAATCTGATGACCATGGGCCGGAACATCATCATCAGCGTGAAAAACGGCCTGGTGCAGAAGATCCGGGAGGCCTGGCAATGGGGCCGGGATCTGATCCAGAACTTTATCAACGGCATCCAGTCTCTGAGCGTGGTCCGGGCGGTGTCCGGCGTGGCCAACACGGTAAAGAGCTATCTGGGCTTCTCCGAGCCGGATCTGGGGCCCCTCAGCGATTTCCACACCTATGCACCGGACATGATGCGGCTGTGGGCCCAGGGCATCCGGGAAAACACGGGGCTGGTAACCTCCGCGGTGCAGTACGCATCCGGGGCGGCTGCGGCCAACCTGGCCATTGCGTCCACCTCCCGGCCGGCGGGATCCGTGGCGGCACAGGCGGGCGGACAGACGGTCATTGGACGGAACAGCCCCATGCAGCACACCACCATTTTGCAGATCGGGCGGCAGGAGCTGGCCCGGGTGGTCTATGAGCTGAACAACGAAGAAACCCAGCGGATCGGCGTGAGACTGGCAAGGGGGTATGCGTAAATGTTTACGGTGGACGGAGTAACCTGGAGCATCCCCTGCAAGGTCACACGGACGGCGAAGATCCAGGGCTCGGAAATCTCCGGGCTGCTGCTGGACAACAGCTATTTCAACGACGTACAGGGGACCTACATGGAGTATGAGCTTGCCATCGGCGCCACCCGGCACCAGATGGGCCAGTATTACCAGCTCTATGAGATCCTGACCCAGCCCGTGGACGGGCACAGCTTTGTATTCCCCTACAACGGGGACACCATCACCATGACGGCCAGGGTGGAGGAGATCACGGACGAATATCACGACCTGGGCGCTTTGGGGAACTACTGGTACAACGCGGCCTTCCGGATCATCGCCAACCATCCCAGCAAGGAGATGACGCTGGAGGCGGTGATCACCCGGGGCCTGAGTCCGCTGCCGGAGGTCCAGAGCGTGGCAGAAGGGACGATCATGCAGTTAACCAACGGGGAATGGGTAGAGCTGACCCTGACGGATGCAGATGAGGTGGAGTACTGATGTATATTTCCATCGGCGGCACCGACTACACCAAGATTGAGAGGCTGTCCTTTGCCCCTCAGACGGACATCACCGGCAGCGCCCTTCCCATCAACACCTTCTCCTGCTACCTGGTGACGGAGGACAGCATCGACGCGGGCGTAACCGCACGGCTGTACGACGACCTTAATAACCTGTGGGCGGCCTACTGGCTGGTGCTGGCGGAGGACGCGGGCGGCGGCCGGGTGGAGATCCGGGCGGAAAGCTATCTGACCCTGCTGGACCGGGTGACGCTGCCTCCGGTGATGTATTCGGGCAAGAGCGTCCCCACCCTGATCGGGGAGCTGTTCGGCTCCCTGGGATACAGCCTGGACAGCAGCTTTTCCTCTGCCACGGTGACGGGGTTCTGCCCGGAGCAGACGGCACGGCAGCGGCTGCAATGGGTGCTGTTTGTGATCGGGGCCTATGCCAAGACCTATTTTAATGACCAGGTGGAGATCCTGCCCATTGACAGCACGGGGACCATGATCCCGCCGGGGAAAACCTACTGGAGCCCCAGCCGGAGCTTTGACGACTATGTGACGGCGGTTCAGATACGGGCATACAACTACACCCAGGGGACCCCGGCGGCCACAGACGCTTGGGTGACGGACGGAACCAATTACTACATCCAGACGGAACAGGTGTTCACCCTGTCCAATCCGGACGCCCCGGCCACGGCGCCGGAGAACGTGATCCAGGTGGACGGGCTGACCCTGATCCACACGGGGAACGTCAGCGACATTCTCACCCTGCTGTCCACCTACTACTTCAAGCGGATCTCGGTGGATCTGGAGGTCATCAA
>Ga0310691_10001689_pt1 | contig 32826 bp, 49 predicted proteins | sample 176DNAGHGlowgp2_FD_203887 | JGI IMG/M metagenome (GOLD analysis project Ga0310691, IMG submission 203887) | Sheep rumen microbial communities from Palmerston North, Manawatu-Wanganui, New Zealand - 1766 DNA GHGlow gp2 (v2) (version 2) | ecosystem: Host-associated > Mammals > Digestive system >... | reverse complement strand
CGGTTTATAAGGGTAAAGGTTAGGCCAAAAGGAAGCAGAGGGGCGCGGAAATCCCGGTGCCGGCCGTCGAGGGGTAGGTGGGATTCCCGCGGCCGTCGACACTGCAGGCGCTGGTAGCGCTGCCCGCGCTCGAGGACTCCGACCAGTAGTTCGTGCGGGACCCGCCATTTCCGAGGCCTTTACTCAAATGTTTCCGGCTGCCGGCGAACAGTTCGAATTGCAGCGCGTTCGCTCCGCCGTAACCATGTTCCGCCCAGGTCTCATTGCCCCAATATTCTTTTTCCGTCGGGAGGAACAGGATTCCACGGTCGCGCCACGCCCAACCCGTCGCGGCCGTCGCGCCTTTTGCCTTTGTTTCGCCCAACGTCCGCATTCCTGCGCCGTTCGGGCCTGTGTAAATAAATTGTCCCAACTCGCTCGCCCTGACAAGCACGACAAGCCCGTTAGAGGCATTATTGAGGGTTTGGAACAGGTGCGACCCCGTCCACGGATTTTGCGTCGATTCGTCGTACCAGGTCGACGCCTCCGAACGATACTGTAAATTCATCGGGATTGTATCGCGGGAAATCATAGCCAAATGGTTCTGATTGATTCCGGAACCGCTGTCGCCATATCTCCAATAATGGTTAATTCCGGCGACCTCCATATAAAATGTTTCGTTAATGGTTTTGTTGGCCGCTGCCGCGTAATCCCGGAAGGATCCGCTAATCGCCAACGGCCAATAATCGCCGACGTCGATATGGCTAAAATCTCCGCTTGAATAGGCCTCGCGCAAAAAATTAGCGCTGCCGAAATATGTTTTCAGGTTTTTCCCGTTGTAGCTGTGATTTTTCGGCCGCGCGTAATTCCTGCCGGTTCCGCCGTGAGTTATCGGCAGCACGCCGCCGACGCCGGGGCGCGGTGTTTCCGCGTGCGGTGATGCCGGTAAATCGCTTTCAAGGTTAACCAGGAGCGCCGGGTCGACGGCGATTCCGGTTCCGCCTTTCAGAATCGGCAGCACGCCGCCGACGCCGGGGATATTTTCAATCCCCTCCGCAACTCTTTGCAGTGTTTGGTCCGTCGCTAATCTTTTTTCCGCGTTTGACATTTTGTTTTTACCTCCGTTTCTTTATTAGGTCCCTGAGTTTTCGCCGGAACTTTCCCCTTCGGCTTCTTCTTCCTCCGCCGAAATGGTTTCGTTTCCGATCAGTTGACAGATATAACCCGCCGAATCGATGAACAGGCCGAGGCCGTCCTGCTTTTCGTCAATCTCCAATTGCAGGTGGCCGGCGGCGTCCTCTGAAAGTTGATCCTTCATTCGTGCATACCACGCGAGGAAATCCGCCTCGGTTATTTCCGTCCAGTCCGTTAAATCCTCTTCCGTCTGTCGAATCCAGGCGGTTACATCCTGTTGCGTCTGTTCCTGCCAGTCCTCCATATCGGATTCCTGAGCCTGCCGCCATGCAGCAAACGCGGCCTGGTCCGCTGCCTGATAATTCCGCGTTTGCTGCTGAAATTGCGCGAACAATTCCGAAAAATCCGGCGTCTGTACTGCGGATAGTACGTATCCGCAGACCGACGTGTCCGGGCGCTTGTCTGTGATATCCGCGTCCGTGATCCTGACCGCGCCGCCCGTAACGTATATTTCCGCGACTATAAGCTGATATATTCCGCCCTCCCGAACCGGCGCCGTCGCGACGGGCTGCGCTGAATATGAACCGGTTACAACTTTCGCCGTGATATCCCGGTCGATATCGTTCCTTTCGATAACGATTGTATCGATTCTGTCGTATGTCGCGTGAGCGTTCGCCAGAACAAATTCGGAAACGTCCTGAAAAAAGCGAACCTTTCCCTCGACGTTGCTATATCCCGCGCCCATTTGGACAATCATTCCGGAACCCGGCGCGGATGCACGGCAGGAACCCGAAAAAACTCCGGTCGTGAAAAACCTTTTTAACAGGTGTTCGAACGAATCCGCGTCGTAAACTCTGTCGTGATTGTCTGAATTGTAGAAAAAAGCATGATCCAAAGTCGACATTTTTAATCATCACTCCAATCTATTGTCTGTGGTAGCGCCTCGCCGAAAACCGGCATAACGCGCATTTTCCCGCGTTCATATACCTCGTGAATTTCCGTAATCCTTAGGTCCGTCGTTATGCCCCAGGCCTGTTTTCTAATCGAAACAATATCGCCCAGGTCGTAATTCGTCTTATAAACAAAATTCGCGTTTGCGTCCGTGTCGCTTTCTATCGACGTCGTTTTTGCGTATTCTGTTAATTTGTCGTGACCCCGCTGCAATAATGCCTGCCGGTATTGCTCCGCCGTCATATCATCCGGCGCAATGTCGCGGGCGTCGACAAACAACTCGCGACGTTCGAGGCCCGTTATTTCCGTTCCAAATGAAACATACGTCCTCGAATCGCCGTCGCCGGCTCCGCCGATATAAACGCAATTTTTTAAAGACTTCTGATTTTCTCTAAGAACCACATTGTCCAAATTCAAATACATTTCCGAGAATATAACGCGGTTGTTCCTGCTCTGAGCGCTCGACCGGTCCGTCCCTTTGTATAATTCGAAAATTATTTTCTTTTCCGAAAAATCGGGCCGGAACCGGAAACCGATTCCGGCGGACCGTGCTAATTTCTTTTCATATTCCAAAAGGTTTTTATATGTCGCCTGAAATGTGATCGTATCTGCGAACCCGTTTAGGTCTCCGAGAACGACGCGCGGGATTGATTCCGCGTCCGTTAGTAGTTTCCTCATGGCGACTTCCGTTAGGCCGGAAAAATTGACCTTTGGTCTAACCAACCTCCTGTCCATGTAGGAACTTAGGAAACGGCCGCCGATTATAATTCGGCTCCGCGCGCTGTTCTCTTCGATCATTCTGTCCTCAATCACGGCGGCCTCTTTTGCTCCGCGCAACCATACCAGGTTTCCTAATTCGGTTAATCTGAGGTTGTCCGCCGTAATGGGCGCGTATAGTTCCATCGAACCGGGTTCGAAATACTTTCGCGCCCAAATGAGTGACGTTTGGTTTTCCATGATGCCGGCGAGGTTCATTCCCTCAGTATAAAAACGTATTTCCATATCATACCCCCAGGTACTGATACCGATACGAAATCGTAACGGATACGTACGCAATACCCGCCGCCGCGCCATAACCGAAGGTATTAATGCCGTGTTGCAATTGGATAAACTCCGATTCCTCCGTCAAGTATTCATTTATTTCGGTTTTGACGCCCTCATGAATTAAATAAACGTGTTTGTTGTTCGTGTGCGTCGTTATGATCAGTTTGTCGCCCGTTACAAGGTAGAGCGGGTTGCTTTCCGTCCCTAACGCTATCTCGGTTCCCTGTTCGACGTGGTAAACGGTCGGATTTGTTACGGGTCCCTGGGCGTCTAACGTGATCGTAACGCCGATATTGTCGGCCGCGCTGCTGTTGTCAATGGCTTTCAGGCGTTCGTCGTTTCGCGCTCCGAACTCTTCTCCGCCGTCTATAAATTCGTGCTGCCATTCGAACAGGGCGCTCCACCCGGCCATTCTTACAACTGTATCCTCCAGGGCTTTAAAAAACGGGTCCGGGCAAATAAGGGAAACGGTCGCCGTTCGTGACCTCTTTTCGCTGTCGATATATACTCTTTCGACGTAATAACCAATCGACCGCGTAATGCCGTTTTCCCTGTAAATAAACGTTCCTTCCGATTTCGGCTTGAAAATGTTATAGAGTATTTCGCGGTTTGCCCTGTGATCCGCCTCCGGGCGGTCGCGCATAATCAAAACAATATTTCGTTCCGCCGTAACGCTCCCCTGGTGCGTGCTGCCGTCCGTCATTGTGTTTGGGCTGCGCGTTACCGTGTTCGATACCTCGTAAAGGCCTTCCGCCGATTGCAGCAGCCAGGGGGAAAACTTATCCGTTAACAAGGTAGAAACATTATCCTCGTTCGTGCATATAATTTCCCTTGCCATTTTCCCACCTTACTTTCTTAGCTGCAAAACAAGGTTTTGCGTCGATAGTCTGATTTGACGTGATGTTTCATACGGGGACAATTCCGTCGGGGAGTTAATGGTGTTGTACTGATTGAATACAGGCGCGCCGCTTTCTCCACCCTCCGCCATTGCAAGCGACAACCTCCGCCGGTTATCCGATAGCGCCGCCGAGATATCTGTTCCGGCGACCCTGTCCGAAATATCCGACATTGCGGAAAGAACCGGTTTTGTATTTTTTGAAATACCGTCCGCAATACCGGCAGGAATCCAAACGCCGACCTCGTCCCTCATAACTTTCGACGGGGAACTGATGCCGAGTTCGTCCTTCGCCGCCTTTAGCGCTGCCTTTGCTGCGTCTGTCGCTGCGTCCTTAATGGTTTTAGTGTTTTTGCTAATGCCGTCCGCGATACCTTCAATAATGTTTTTCCCGAGGGCGTTCCAGTCTATGCCGGTAAACTTGCCCTTTATATCGCCAGCGACCGTTCCGGCCTCATTCGTTGCGCTTGAGGCCTTTTCTTTGATTCCTGCGCCTATATCGGTCGGTAAACCTTTCCCGAGGGCTTTCCAGTCTATGCCGGTAAACTTGCCCTTTATGTCGCCGGCGACCGTTCCGGCCTCATTCGTTGCGCTTGAGGCCTTTTCTTTGATGCCTGCGCCTATATCGGTCGGTAAACCTTTCCCGAGGGCTTTCCAGTCTATGCCGGTAAACTTGCCCTTTGCGTCCGTTGCGACCGTGTCCGCCGCGCCTGTAACGTCGTTCTTTTTGTCGTTAATGCCGTCTTTAATTTTCGTCATTGCCGACTGTCCGACGTTTTTCCAATCCTTATCGTCGAACTTTTTTGAAATCGATTTAACGATATCGTCGGCCGTGCTGACAAGCGTATCCTTCTTTGCGTTTAGCCCGTCATTCAGTTTCGTAAAAGCTGAGGACCCGACGGATTTCCAATCCTTATCGTCGAACTTTTTTGAAATCGATTTAACGATATCGTCGGCCGTGTTAACGATTGTCGTTTTCAGAGAGGAAAGCCCGTCATTCAGTTTCGTAAAAGCCGAGGACCCGACGGATTTCCAATCCTTATCGTCGAACTTTTTTGAAATCGATTTAACGATATCGTCGGCCGTGTTAACGATTGTCGTTTTCAGAGAGAAAAGCCCGTCATTCAGTTTCGTAAAAGCTGAGGACCCGACGGATTTCCAATCCTTTTTATCGAACTTCTCGACAATGGCTTTAATGATATCGTCGACCGTGCTGTTGATTGTGTTCTTTAAGGATTTCAGCCCGTCGTTCAGTTTCGTAAAAGCTGAGGACCCGACGGATTTCCAATCCTTTTTATCGAACTTCTCGACAATGGCTTTAATGATATCGTCCACCGTTCCCGTGATTGTGTTCTTTTGAGAACTGATTCCGTCGTTTAACTTTGTCATAGCTGAGGACCCGACGGATTTCCAGTCCTTTTTGTCGAACGCGTCTGATATTCCGTCTATCAGGCCTTTCGTAGCGGTTTCGAGAGTTGATTTCGCGTCCGTTACGCCCTGAGAGATTCCGGTAACAAGTTCTTTTCCCTGTTTTTTACCTTCTTCCGAACCCTCGCTGCCTTTCCCGAATATGGCTCCCCAAATGTCCGACGCAAAAGTTTTGACGCCGCCCCACGTATCCGACAATACCGTTTTTGTTCCTCCCCAAACGTCCGAGAGGAACCCTCCGATTCCGTCAATGATACCCTGGCCCGTCGCGGCCCAATCAATTCCGTTAATCGCTTCGTTTGCAGCCCTGAACGGCGCCGCGAGAAAATCGCCTGCAGCGTCTATTGTGCTGTTTAGCTTCGTCGTGATCGTCGTACCGATGGAACCCCAATCGATGCCCTTAATCAGGGCGACGGCAGCGTCGAAAGGCGCTTTCAGGAAATTCCCGGCCGTATCGATTGTTTCGTTTACCTTGTTGCCGATTGTTTTTCCGATGGAACCCCAATCGATGCCCTTAATCATGGCGACGGCAGCGTCGAAAGGCGCTTTCAGGAAATTCCCGGCCGTATCGATTGTTTCGTTTACCTTGTTGCCGATTGTTTTTCCGATGGAACCCCAATCGATGCCCTTAACAAGTTTCAGACCGGATTCGAAAACACCTTTCAGGAAATTCCCGCCGGCCTCTAAAACCTTGTTTACGGCTCCGGTGATCGTCGTTCCGATGGAACCCCAATCGATGCTTTTAATCAGTTTCAGGCCGCCCTCGAAAACGCCTTTCAGGAAATTCCCGCCGGCCTCTAAAATCTTGTTTACGGCTCCGGTAATCGTCGAACCGATGGAACCCCAATCGATGCCCTTAACCAGTTCCAGGCCTGCCTCGAAAACGCCTTTCAGGAAATTCCCGCCGGATTCCAGGATACCGGAAACGGCCGTCGAGATTTTTGTTCCGATTTCCGACCAATTGATCGCCTTAACGAGTTCCGCGCCGGCGTTAAATGTCTCTTTCAGGAAATGCGCGCCGGCCGTTCCTGCCTGTAAAACGCCGTTTACGCCGTTCATGATCGATTGCCCGATATCAGACCATGTTACATCCTTCTGGGCCGCCTCTTTGCCTCGCGTGAAAATCCCTTTCAGGAAATCGCCGGCGCTATCTATAAATGATGTTACGCCGCTCAGGATCGCGGATCCTACGTTGCCCCAATTCATGCCCTCGCCGGTTACGGCGTCGCGGCCCGCTCCAAACAGAGTAGAGAGGAACTTTCCGGCGTTATCAATAAAAGACGTTACGCCGCCCAGGATCGCGGAACCGATGCTGCCCCAATTCATGCCCTCGCCGGTTACGGCGTCGCGTGCCGTTCCGAACAGAGAGGAGAGGAAATTCCCGGCCGCGTCTATGAACGACTTTACGCCGCCCAGGATCGCGGAACCGATGCTGCCCCAATTCATGCCCTCGCCGGTTACGGCGTCGCGCGCTGTTCCGAACAGAGACGAAAGCCAATCGCCGACCGTGGTTATAATCGACGTAACGCCGTTCCAAATGGCTTTACCGACGTCCGCCCAATTGATATTTTTAACCAGGTCCCAACCCGCAGAAAACAGTTCTTTTAACCATTCTCCGCCTACGGTCAGAATCGTTTGAATCCCCGTCAAAATAGCCTGGCCGACCGCTGGCCAATCGATATTCTTTACAAGTTCTTTCGCGGAACTAAAAAGAGATTTCAGCCACGTTCCGGCCGTGTCGATTATTTTTGTAACGCCTGTTTTGATGAACTCGCCGACCTGCTGCCAATCAATATTTTTGATTGCCTCCACGGCCTTTTTAAACAGATTTCCTAACCACGTTCCGGCCGCGTCAATCGTTCCCGTAACCCCATTCAGGATTTTTGTTCCGATTGTAGCCCAATCGAGATTTAAAATAGCTGTTAGCGCGTTTTCTACAAGGCCGAGCAAGCCCTCAGTCAATCCCGGAAGGTTGTCCGCGAGGCCCGTTACCGCGTTTGTTAACATAGGAACCAGGTTCCCGACAATCAGATCCTCCGCCGAACCGATTAACTCGTTTAACGGTCCTGATATGTCCATTCCCGAAAATAGCGCAATACCTAAATTTTTCGCGCTTTCTGTCATTCGAGACATTGCGCCCTTCATGGTATTCGCCATTTTATTGTAGGCCTCGCCGACAACGTCGGCCTCTTCTCCCATGGCCTTTAAATCCTCGTTGAACGTTTCGAGGTCTGAGGAAATCGCCAGGGCCGCGTTGCCTGCCTCTACGCTCGAAAACAGGTCGACCATTGAAACGCCCGTTTTGTCCGCGTAACCCTGTAACAGGCCCATTACCTCGCCCAGGTCGGCGCCGGATTCCATCATTTCCTTGAAAGACATTCCCGCGTATTTTGTGCCTTTTGTCGCCTTTTCAAGGTTTTTCGCTGCCGTCGTCCCTGATTTTCCCAGTTCTGTCAATGCTCCGCGTAATTGCGTTGTTGCCTGCGCTGTCGGCGTGCCTTGCGCCGTCATAAGGGCAAGGGCCGCGCCGACATTGTCGAACGAAACGCCCATCGCGGCGGCCGTCGGCGTCACGTTCGCGAGGCTCGCGCCCAATTCGCCGACCGTCGTAATGCCTTTGTTTTGCGTCTGAATGAGGACTTTCTGAACCTTGTTCATTGCCTCTTCGCCCGAAACGCCGTACGCGTTCATTGTTTTCGCCGTCGCGCTGAGCGCTGTATCCATATCCGTAAACCCGGCCTTTGCCAGTTTTGCGGAACTTTCGAGCATTGCGCCGAGATCCTCATAGGATACGCCGGCGGATTCTGCCGAATATGCCGCCTCCGCGAGAGAGGTAGATGAAAGGCCATAAGCCGAGGACAAATCGATTATTTTTCCTTTGAGTTCATCGAACTGTTCTCCGGTTCCCGTAAACAGAGTCGACGTTTTCGCCATGGATTCTTCGAAATCGCCGGACATATTGATCGTGTCAACGATTAGTTTTCCGATGCCAAGCCCGACTAATGCCGACTTGAAGGATTTAAACAAGTTTTTCGCGAGAGAATCGCCTGAGGCCTTGCCGGCGCTTTCAACCTCGCCGCCCATCACGTCGGATATACTGTTTTTTATGCCTTTTGCCGACGGAATGACCTGCACATATGCCTGCGCTAATTCTGTCGCCATTGTTTATTCCCCCTTTATGATACGCCGTCGGGCTTCTTCAAATTGCTCGCCGCTATCAAACTTCTCGAAATCGTCGTTTTGCTGCGCCTTTGTGAGAATATCGAAAATCGATTTCGGGCGGTTTCTGTTTTTCTGAGCGTCTTTTGTTTTCGCCCAAACAAGTAAATTAATTCCGTCCAGGGTCGCGGCCGCGAGCGCTTGCGCCGGCGATACGCTCGACCCTGAAATCCTGATAATCGTTCGCGATTCATCCCGTAAACCGGCAGCGAGCGCCGCCGCTGTTTTAAGCGGCAGCGCTCGCCAGTCCAGGACGTGATAATATTCCGCGAAATCACAAATCAAATCGGTTTCCGATTCCGAAAGCATAGCGGCGAGGATTATTAGTTTTTTCCCTGTTCTCCGATTTTATCAAACATATCCTTCAGCGCCACAATAACCTTTGACGTCGGAACGCGGCCGTCCTCGCGCAGAGCGTTGTAAAGGGCCTCTTTATCCTCTTTCGAAAGAATCAGCCTGAGGATTCGGCTAACCGCCGTCGGGTCGCCCTCGTCTACGGCGACGAGTTCGTCCATTAGTTCCATATTGTCGAGGGTTTCGCGTTTGATATGCAACTCTGCGCCGCATTCCAGGGTGATCGTAATAAGGTTTTCGCTTCTTTCCTTCTTATCCATGTTTATTTTTCCTTTCTATTATTGTGAAAATAGGGCGAGGGGGATAGCCCCTCGCCGTTTGCGCCTCTTACGGCGTTCCCTCGCTGTTGCCGCCGGCGTTGCTGCTGCCGCCGGCGTTGGTTTCGTCGGGCTTCGCGATATACTCATAATGAGTATTTCCGGCGGAATCCGGAACGGCCGAAACCGTGGTCTCATAACCGACGGCGTCGCTGTCCGTATAGTTAATTTCGCCGACCTCCGTAATCTTGCCGGATGCAATGACAATCCGCTTCAGGATTCCGCCCTTCAGAATCATATCGAAAACCCAAGAACGGTCTACCTGCTCCTGGCTGTTCGCCTTAATCGCGATTCCGGTGTCAATATCGCCGGTAACGTTATCGTCTCCGTAAACGACTTTCAGCACGGCAAGCCGCAGTACCTCCAAAAGGGTAAACCCGAACGTGTCGGGCTTTTCGGTCTGAAAATGCAGGACCGTATCGCCGCCCCATGCTTTCACGGAATCAGATTCCGGGCTGTTGTTATTGACCAGGCCGTCCTCGGAAATATAGCCGAGGGATTCGAAAGCCTCGTTCAGGGCTGCTTTCGCGTCCGTCGGAAGGGCGGTCCCCAGGGGCGCGACGTAAACCGCGCCGCCGACTTTCGGTTTTCCGGTTGTTACATTCTGAGCGTTATTCATTTTCGTTCCTCCTTATTCGTCGAAAAAGGTAATATCGTAAACCGCTTGATAGCGGTACGATTTGGTTTCCGTGTCCGTATAATCGTAATCCGAATTAAGGTTACAGGCGGACACATTGTCGAGCGCCGTAATTCCATTCATAGCGGCCTTTACTTCCTGATTGATTTGTGCCGCCCTGAATTTACTCCCGGCGTATGATTGAATTGCAATCATGGCGTTTTCTATCAGGTTCCGGCGGCCTCCGCCCGTTTTTTCAATCAAAACATACTCCTCGCCCGGTTCTTCCTGCCTTTCCGCGTATGCCGGCACGGATAAACGGTTATTCAGATAACCGATAACGATTGTTTCTATCATCCTTTCACCGCCTTTAACAGAGTATTGTTTTTCATGTTGTCCCGCGACGCCTCAGCGGTCGCCGGATATACAGACGCGTTCACGCGGTTAACGCCTGTCCGCGAATCTGTCGCGTAATCGTTACCCGCACGCGCTGCGATAGCCTGCGCCTGTTCTACACAAATCTGGCGCATTTCCGCCGACCTGAGCAATTCGCGCACGCCGGCCCGGTTTAGTTTGATTTCAACCTTACCCATAGCGTTCAACCACAATTTTCTTATTCCAGTCAAGCGGCAAAAGGCTTTCAATCCCTTCCGTCGGGAATCCGATAACTTTCCACCTATGCCCGAAAAATTCAACGTCCGAACCTTCCCAGGCGTGCGCGTCGCCTTTCGGGATCGCAACCTGATAAAGCCCGTGTTTTCCGTTCATTGCGAGGTCCGTTGTAATCGAATTGTCACCCTCCGAAATCGGGGAAACGAGGCAATTTTCGACAATTTCGGACGTCTCGCTGTATATTGGATTGTTGAAACCGTCTCGCCCTGTCTCCGTTTTTCGAATCAGGGTTATCGGTATTCCTTTAATCATCATTCGCGATTCGTCCTCCGTAAATATTCAGCGTTCCGATTTTCTGCCGGCGCAACCCCAACCGCGCGAGTTCGGTTCGCTTTATGAAAATACCTCCGCCGGGGACCAGGAAAGTACCTGAGGCCGAATAGCCGAGACCCGATTCCGAGTATTGCGTCATGGGTTCCTGGTTCGTCGACGTCATGAGAGTTCGCGCGACAACGTCAACCGTGACGGACTTAGCCACGACGGCCAAATCAGGGTCCGCCGTAATCATGGCGTCGAGGTCTTTCCCGACCTCTTTAGCCTTAACCCTCAGGCTTGCGCTGACAACCTCTATCAGGCTTTCCGCGCGTTCCGTCTCTTCCTGTGTCAAATTGCGCCACAGGGACCGGACGTCCTCAATTGTCGCGTAATTGCTCATTTCTTTTCATCCTTTACCGGTTCTTTGGGTTCTTCTTTACTCTTCCGGCCGCTTTTTGTGGCCCCTGTAGGGCGGGGAGCCTTTACAGGCTCCCACGCTCCGCCGAGTTCGCAGTCCACATCTACAACCGCGCCGGTTTTGACGTTCCTATACTTCATCAGGTATTTTCCGCGTGAACGATCGCGAACGCGTCCGCGTCGAGGATGCCCCAACCGATATAGGATTCGGAACGGAGGCAAACCTCGTTATACTGCTTCAGGTCCCGGCCTGCGCCGTCGGGATCGCCGTATTCAATAATTTCGAGAGGGATGTTCTTAGCATATCCCCAACGAACGAAATTTTCGAAATCGCCGGCGATAGCGTGATCCGTATAAACGGTTTCTTCGGAACCCGCCTCCACGGTTTTAAATTTGGATACGGTGTTATTGATATCCGCCCCGTAACCGGCGAAAGTATTAGGCTTTCCGCCGAACCGGAACTCCGGATACTGAACGACGCCGTTAACCTTAACTTTGGACATTGCAGCGCCGAAAGCGGGGGACATTACGATGCCCGTAAGGTCGAAATCCCCGGCGTTAATCAGCGCGATAGCCGCGTCCAGGTTATCGTCCGGCGTGCTGCTGTTGTAGGTAACAAGGTTTTCGACGATATCGTCGAAATTGTTAGCGGCCAGGGACGCCAGGGATTTGTTGTCGCGCGGGTTCACGCCGTGGAACGCGGCGAGGTCCAGGCCGCGACCGATTTTCCGGGCGAATCCCTCCGCGAACCTCTGCAAATAATCAAGCTGCACGGATTCCGCCGCATGGATAAATTCGTCGCTCACGCGGGACTGGTAAACAAACTTGACCGGCCGCACGATAACCGGCGTTGCGGTCGTTTCGTTGCCATGCTTCGCGGCGCCCTCCGCCACGATCTCCGCTTCGCCCTCCATGTTGAAAACAAAAACCTTCTCGCCGTTAAAGGGAATCGGCTTCTGATTCGCGAGTTTCGCGAGAGAACTATGCCCCTTAACTTTGGAAATCATTTCCTTTACGATCTCCTCAGGAAAGAGGGATCCGCTTTTCAGAGTGTTAGCCATTTTTTATTCTCCTTTCATGCTTTGCAGCATTTGACCCCACGCACCCGTGAGGCCTTCCGTTCCTGTTTCTGTCGATTTCAGCGGCGCGGGGTTCGGGTCTCCCATGATCTTTTTCAAACCCTCCGCGTCCGCCCTGATTGTTTTTTCATCGTCTCCGCTCAGGCGTCCGGCCATTTCATACGGCAGCCCTACCTCATGAGCAATCCGCGTTTTTACCGAGTCGGTCTCGTATTTCTTCACCTTGCTCTCGAGTTCCGGAATCTTTCCTGCGGCCGCGTTCGCCGTCTCCAGTTTCTTGTTCAAATCGTCAATCTGAGACTGAAAGCCTTTAATCTTTTCGTCCCGTTCGGCGATTTGCCCGTTTAGTTCCTTTGTTACGGTCTCGCGTTCCCTCGCGAGGCGCTGCCCTATGACCTTGTCCAGTTCTTCCTGAGTGTTGATCGGTGTAAAGTCTGCCATTTTGTTCTCCTTTCCCACTTAACCCGGTGGTATCGGTCGTTATAGTCAACGCGAGTTATTCGCATTAACAACTGGCTCGCTGCTGCCTTTTCACTTTTCGCGTTTTTGTTCCGCAAACCCATTGCGCGAGGACCATAGAATCCAGGAGGGAAACGTCGACGGCGTCGTTAATGCTCTTGTAACCAAAACCGCCGTTGCTTCCTATCGTCCTTTTTTCGCAATTTGTAACCGATTGCGTCATGGACGGCTGCCCCATATGGCAAATTTCTTTTGCCGCTAACCGTTGGTCAAACGTCGCGTATGCCGCTATCACGTCTTTTACGGTCGGAAGAATCGGCGCGTGGATCCGCGCGTCCTTCATTGCGTCCGCTAAAATCTGTTGACCGTTTGCGCCGTCTATGGCTATCGCCTGCACGTCAATCGATTTCAAAAATGCTATTATCCAGTCCGTCCCATTGCGCGCCGGCCTGCAATCTATACCCTCAACAAAAATCCGGCCGTCCTCCGTTCGAATCGCAATCGAAACCGCGACCGTCGGAAGAACCTTCCCGTATTTTATCCCTACAAAAATCCTCGATCTGAGCGCCGGCAGCTTTTGAAGCTGCAAATCCTCCCATTCTGCGCGGGAAATTTCTGATTTCAGATTGTAGGAAACCCAATATCCTAAACGTTGAATATTGAAATCTAAGTTATCTTCGCCGATTTCGGCGCGTATAACTCTTTCGCTCAGGATCGAACCGAGGGAAGGGTTCGTTTCATACCAGGCGTCAACGTCTCGCGGGTCGTGCTGCTCTTCGACCGACCATTCCGCCCAACCTGTATCCTCTGTTTTACCCTGAAAAACAAGGTCCCTCAGATGCCGGAAAACAGTTCCGGAGGATTCCATTGTTGGCGGCGTTCCGCATAATAACATTTGCGGGTTTTTGCTCGACGAAATGACGTATTTTAACGCCGAATCTTGATCGGTTGTGTATTCCTGCGCCTCGTCTATGACCATAAGGTCGCAACCCTCGCCGAGGCCGCCTTTCGCCGTCCGCGTGCGGAAAGATATCTCTCCGCCGGTACTTTTAACCCGGATTTCTTCCTGGCCTTTCGCGCCTGTCGCCTTGTATGATATTTTGCTATCGTCTAAAAGGCGTTTCAGGCGTTCCCATGCCGACCGTGAGGTCGTGGCGCGGTGCGCCGTGTGCATTATTTTTTCGCCATTTTTTAGCCCCCATAATTCACGGATAACGACAATTTCGTTTTTGCCGTTCCGCCGTGGGACCGCGTACCCGAATTTACTATGAGTGAATAAACCTTTGTCGTTAACGCCCAGGATATCGTAAATCATGAGGGTTTGCCATTCCTGAGCGGTTCGGCCCGTGGCGTTGTATAGTTCAATCGCCTCCGCGCCGCGCGTTTCGTGATATGGCAGCACCAGGGACGCCGTGGGAGTTTGTCGGCCTCGACGCGATTCCGCCTCCGCCATTCCTCGCGCGCCCCCTTTCTATGAAATTATGTCGAAATCGGGTCCCCGAATCCGCTTCATTAATCTACCCTCCTTTCCGTTTGCGGCGCTGCGCCGCTCTTATGGCCCTTTATTTCGTTTATATAAAAAACCGTTGACACTTCCGGGCCGGTTTGGTATTATTTTCTTAGGCGAAAGCCTGTCGCGAGCGACATAGGGTCGAGTGTCCTTTGGCGCTCGCTTCTTTTTTTATTTCGAAAAACGAGAAATCTTTTCGATTTCCCCGTTTCTCATAATGACAACGTCAACCGTTCCGGAATGGAGAGACGTTTCCATTCTCTTTCCTATCTGAAAATCAACCTCGCGGGCCGGAATGGTGGATCCTGCTCCTGTCAAATTCAGAACTATTCCGCCCTGGTTTGATTCGATCTGATGCAGCGCTTTTTTTACGCGCTTGTTGATTGCGTTCGGCGTTGTCGGTTCTTTTAGGTCCCACAATTTCCCATTCCACAAATAATCCGCCGTTTTACCGTCGTACGTTTCCGCAAGTATTGAAATATCTCCACCGAATATATTCTGCAGCTTTCGCGCGATCTCGACTTCCTGCGGTCCTGATTTCCTGTCTAAAACGCCATCTTCAACGGTTAACCGTCCTTCTCCCGGCTGCGCGCCCCTCATGTATTCCTTCGTTACATCTTCTCCCGGCGTCTCGCGCTCTAACCGTTCTGCATGGTCTATCACGTCGGCCGTTTCCTCCGGCCCCCATTCCTTAGAATGTACGTTTTGAACGCGGCCGTTTCCGTTCTCCGGCTTATATTCGACTATGCACCTACAGCCCGGATGCCGCTTATACACGTCGCTCGGAACCTTAGGATATTCATAGGTTCCGGCCTTTGCGCTGCACCAGGGGCAGCAATCCGCGACAACCCGGCGGGTTATCGTCGCGCTAATGCCGGCGCGATACTGAGCGCGCGCGTTTTCCTGAACGACATTGTCGACCGCGCGGTCTGTCAATGTCGGGATTTCCCTCCGGACGTTCGAAAGCAGTTCCGCATTCGAGCGCGACCCCGCGAGACTTTTGAAAAGGTTTTGAAACGCTCCGTTGTCGCCCTGTGGCATGATCCCGTTTAAGTTCAGCCCGTATTGGCCGTTTATATTCGTCTGCGCCCTGAGGGCTGCGCTTAATGAGCGCTTATAAACCTCGCTCGCCGGCGCTTCGAATACTTCTTTTATTACATCAAAAACCGGGGGCGAGCTGTCTACAAGTAACTCCGGCAAATGCCGCGAATAGGCCTCCGCCAGTAAATCGCCGGTTCTTCCGGCGAAATCATAGGCCTCCGCATATCCTCCGCCGTTTAAAAGCGCTTTTTCCGCCTTTGATAATTCCCGGTCTCCGTCGATCAGACGAGCGAACGTTCGCCATACCTTTTCTTTCAGGGCTTTGCCCGTTCCGTCTGCCATGGGTTAGCCCCCTTCCGTCAGATTCCTGTAATATCCTTTAATTTTTCCGTCGTGAAATAATCGGGGAACGCGCCCTGTATCTTTCCGACCGCGTCGCCGATGCCGGCAAGCTGTGAGGAATCAGGCTCGAAAATCGGCTCCCATTTTGGGATCGTTTCGAACAGGATTCGCCGTTTATATGGGAAATCGTCCCGCAGGCAGGCCGCTAAATATCCCGCATTCAGGAACCCGACGCCGAACGTTCGCTGCGCTTTTCGTGCCATCAAACGGAGGTTCTCGTGCGTCGCCTTTATAGCCTCCGCGCTTGACGGATTGTCGGACGGAAAGCCCAAATCGTCGAGCGTCAACCCCGTTTCCGCTGAGAAAAGCGAGGCGTAAAGCCTCATTTGGTCAATAAACGGGGCCATGCTCTGTTGCGTGAACTGACCTAACGACGGTTTGTCGCCCTCTTCGTCCTTGTCGAACTGTAAAAAACTCGAAATAGTGGCGTTCCACTTGTCCATGAGTTCGGCGTCCTGACTTAACCCGGTAACGTATTTTTGAGGGAATGAATAGAACTCCGCCGAAACCTCCGACCGCTTTATCGTCCTGAGCGCTGCCTGTTGGATTCTCATACAAGCCCGACTAATTCTCGAATGCCCGAACGGTCTAACCGCGTCCGGCCGATAAATGATCGGAACCAAAAGCGGCGCCGGCGCTGCGTTCTTTTTGGAAAACGCGAACTTTCCGCCCTTGTAATAATCTGTCCGTCCTTTAACGAAATAGGCCTCCAGAATCGGAAGGCCTGTCTGCTTATCGCGTTCGAGAATCGCGTATCCCTCTTTGAGTAAATACGTTATCGGGTCGATAATCCCGGTCGCGTTTGCTCCGTCTATAACCTGCAAACGCGGGAACCCGTCCGACGGGTCCGGCGAAATGTACAGGAAACAGCATGAGGAAATACAGGCGCTTAAAATGGCGCTATCGAAAAGAACGTCCCGACTGTTGTAATCGTAAACCGTGTTCATTTTGAGAAGGTCGTTCGCAAATTCCCGGAACACAAGTCGGTCAGCGATAGCGTCGACCGCCTTTCCGCACCAACCCAAACAGGCCGAAAGCCAGGACCATTTCGCCGGAATAACGATATTGAAATCCTCGACGTCGTTTTTCATCTCATAATATTGATATCTGAGCGCGACGCGAGCCTCTTTCGCCGTCCTCTTTCGGCGTAAAAAATCGATCCCGTAATACTCTTTCATACTGCCCTCCGAAATCTCTGAACCCGTTGAAAAATAAGGATTTTCGAGAGAAAATGTTCCCAGTGACGGCGCTGAACTCCGCGACCGCCGGGGGCGGGGGAGCCATCCCCCCATGGTCAAAAATTGGAAACAGCGCGGGATGTTCTCGCGCTGCTCATGAATAAAAATCGGAATGTCAAACCGAAAAAACGAAACAGAATCGTTCCGGAACTTACTTCCCGAATTAACTTCTTTCGGAAACCTTTCCCCGATATTGCGTCCAATCCATAGACAATGGAAGAACCCTGTTCGAACCGGCGACCAATAGGTTCTTTTTTTCTTCCGGCGCCTGCGCTAATATTTTGTTGCTCTTCTGCCGGTTACAAGCCCAATGTGCTAACTGTAAATTGTCTATGTCCGACGGATGCCCGCCGCGATCTATCGGTATAATATGATCGATGCACGGCGACATTGGATCAGGATATTTAAGCCGCTTGTCTACAGGTTTACCGCATATCCCGCAAACGCTTTGCGTGTTAAGAATCTTTTTCCTGTTCCGTTCGAATGCCAGTCTATGTTTCCCGTCATGGTCCGGTCTGTTCCTCGCCATTGCAACCTCCGGCCTCCGTGGCCTTTCCTTCCTCCGCCGCAACGGGGATGGGGTGGGTTTATTATTCTGCCGGACAATCGCGGCGGGGGTCTTTGATTGCCCGTGGGTATTCAAAAACCCACGGGGTTTAAATCCGTGGGCCATGGCCGAAAGAAAGAAGCGACGTCCTTAGAATCCGGCGATATCATATTATCACGAAAGCACGTCCCCCAACGTACCAAATTAATTAAATAAACCGCCTCCGCCTCGCCGGACGTGTATTTATTCGTCCGCATTCCTTAACGTCCTCAGACGGTAAAAGAACTCGCGCCGCGCTTTAAAGAACGCGGACCGGTTCGACGTCGGCAGGATTGACGGCGGCAGATGATCGTAACCGACGCCGCGACAGCAGGATTCAATGATTGCCGCGCGCCACTTTCCGCCGGCTGTCTCCCGCGCTGATTCCTCGATAATACGGACGTCCTCTAATAGCTTTAGCCGCCTGAGCGCTGCACGTTCGACAGGCTTTCCCGTTCCTCCGCCGTGTGGTGTCCCTCCTATTTGAGGCGACGAAATAGAGAGCATGGATTCGAGTTCCATTCTCTTTCTATCATACTGCCGGCACAATGCCCGCAATTCCTGATATTCCCATTTGTCGATCCCGTATTGGTCGAGGTTTATTTTTCTTTCCCTCATGGTAATTCCTCCGCGTTAGCCGATTCGGATTCGCCCTGTATTGATTCCGTCGAGCAGCCCGCAATGCAGCATAGCGGCAAACAGCAGGACCCATATTCCGACGCCGATAATCAGGGCGACGGTATTAGCTGCTGTCCTTCCTTTCTGCCTTGCCTCCGTAAAATACGCGCGGAATACTGTAAACAGTTGATACGCCATCCAGGCGAGGAGGATAAAGTGCCAAACGCTCATGTTTTCCCCTTCTTTCTTTTCTCCCGTTTCCGTTCCTCTTTGCGTTTCAGGATTGACCGTATATAAACGCCGGGGACAATGTCGTTCCCTCTGACGGAAATTTTAACCATTTCATAACCCGGATAAAGCCTCTCCAAGATTTGCCGCGCCCTGTTCGTTTCTGTTAATTCCTCTTCCGCTATCAGGCGAACGCGTCTGTTACTGACCTTTGTATCTGATTCCCTCCGGTCCGGCCTCTTTAGGTTCTGACTTCCGGCCCATCTATGGCCGGCGCGGTTTTCTTTCATCATGTAGCGGGCTACGGCAATCATGCCCTCGTCGTTCGGTTCAAGATGCCGCGTTCGTGCCTTTCCCTTTCCCCAAATGCTTTCAAGTTCCTCCCGATCTATGCCGGCGTTCATGATCATGTGAACGTGCGGCCGCTTTTCCTTTCCCGGTTCGAATCCCTCCACGACGAATAAATATTTCAGTTCCGGCAGGCCTGCCTTTTTCCGCCGGCGTTTGATTTTGTCTATATAATTCCGGACGTCTTTCTGCACGCGTTCATATGTCGGCCATTCCTTCGCCTCGTATGTCAAATGCGCGATAACGTCCTCGGCCGTAAAATTTGCGTCTATGATTCCGCCGACAAGGCGTTTCGCGCGCTCCATATTGTTCTGCCTGACCTTGTCCGGCGTGAGGTTCTTTCGGGCTTCTCTGAGGCGTTGCTTGTTCTCCCGCCCGTAGCGCGGGAAGATTTCCACGTCGAGCATTGGTCCGGCTTTTGTGGTTCGCGTCCGGTATCCCATAGTTCCGACAGGGATTTCGGACGGCTTCACGGTCCAAAACGACGGTTGTTCCGTCGCTGCAAACTCGACGTCGAATAATTCCGCGTATTCCCACGCCATGCCGTTCTCTCCCTTCCCGCCGGCGGTCTACTATACGCACGGGGGACACGGCCGCCCTGTTTCTTTGCTGAAACTGTTTGTCCGTCGTTGGCGGCCGTTTCCCCCGTGGCCCCCTTCATTTTCAGAAATCATGATTATTTTTTTGATGATGGAACGAGGGAAGGGATTCGAACCCCTCAGGTCGGATATCGGCACATCCTTAACGCTCTTTCCGTGGGAAGGATCCCTCCTTCCTGTCATTTCGAGAAGACCCGCGAGCCTCGCCCTCGTGCGTGAGATATTAATACACTATACAAGCCCGTAACGCGGTTCACCGCGCCGCGCTTCCGGCCTCCGCCGGGGTGACTGTATTTCGTTTATTTGCTTTCTCTGAGCGTCATTCGCGCCCGTCTGCCTGTTCCTGTTCCCTCAGTTTTTTCGAACGGTCCCTGGGCTTTCTGAAACGCCCTCCGAATGGACACGTCGCGAAATGGGAAATATACGCCTCTTTTATTTCGGGATCGTCGCACGCGTCGCCGACCAACTCGCCGAATATAAACCGTCCGTCCGGCAAAATGTACGTATATCCGCCGGTTTTCGGTCGTACGCCGACCGGGTCCACGTCCACGGGATTATATTTCCCGGTTAGCGCGAGTTTAATGAACTTGACGGGCGCGTGGCAGGCTTTACATTCCGTATCCTTCCGGTTCATGTTTTCGTCTCCGCCCGTTCTGCCATCAATGCCTCCCTGACCGTCGTTCGAATGTTATATCTTTTCCTGTCCCATTCGTCCGCGCGCTTTCTAAGGTTGTCCCTCCGTTCGGTGTAAAGGTCTACCAGGCCTTTCGAAACGGATTCCGGGTCGTAAAGGTTCGACGCGCGTTTATTGGTGTATTCCGTGCCGGCTGTTTTGCCGACCGGCTTAACCCTCCGCGCCGCGATGCTTATGTCCGGTTGAGGCACGCCCCAGGCCTCCGCCATTTCCGCCTGTGTCATTGGCCGCACGTTCTATTCCTCCAATCTTCAAACAATGATTTTCTGTCCGCAATTCCTGCATACGCTCCAGGCTACGCGCCATTTCATGGTGACGGGGTTCCGGACGTAATGAGTTTCCACGCACGCCTTCCCGTCGCATCCGATTGTCCGGCCGTTATGCTCGAATTTATAGCAATCATTCATTTCCGTTTTTGATTCTTCCCGTGGTTCGAGCCATGCAAGCATATTTTTGTCGACGCCCTCCGCGACTCTGCCGCATGAAAAACAATGATATTTCCCGTCCTCGTCTTTCCCGATAGGCGCGTTACAATCCGGGCAGCCCGGCCGTTTATATCCTCTGTCCGTCTGATAATCGTAATCACGTATCCAAACGGCCGTCATTCGTCGCCCTCCTGTTCCGATTGAACGCCAAATGCTTTAGCGAGCGCCCGCGAAATGCCCTCCGCCCTTTTCGCCATCTTTGCCTCTCGCCTTATCTCGTTCGCTTTTTCGTGTCCCTCCGCAATCGCCGCAGCCATGCGGATAATTACGGCCGGCTCGCTATCTCTTTCCCTCAGGATTTTCGAAAGTTCCTCTATGCTTGTATTGAGAACCGCGCCTGCGCTTGATTCGAGTTCGCCCCCGGCCCGCTTGACCGTTAACAAAAAATACCCGTCGCATTCGACGCCCTTCCGGAACTCTTCCGAACTTCTAAATTTCTCGCCGGTCTTTATGTCCTGAACGAAAATACAATAGTTTGACATTTCTTTTTCCTCCGATGTTTTATTTTTTAATCATCCTGTAATTACTGCCAATTATCCGGGTCCTCCCAATATGGCCCCAGGCCTCCGAAATTGAACTCGTTATATTTAGGATCCTGCCGTCTGAGGCGGAACCTCCGCCTCCGTTCCTGCGTGTCTTCGCCCTTTCCGTCCGTAATTGTGATTTTGAACGCCGGCCACGCGTCAACCTCGAAACGGTCACAGGCTAAAAGACTGTTATTCCGAACCAGGGCAATTTTCAGAGGGTCGGAACCCTCTTCCATGATTCCGGATTCCGTATCCCTGTATTCCCATTTCGTTTCCGTCCGTTCCCCGACGGTTACGGTTTTCCGTTCGTACCCGCGAACCCGGAACCTCTGATAATATCTGTTCACAGCAAACCCTCCCTTTGCCTGTCCAGTTCCATCTGCTCTTCCTGCCATTTCATGAGCGGCAGCACCGCCGGCTGCGTTTCATACCTCGCCGGCGGTGCTTCATGCCTGCCGGCAGGATATCCCGGCGCAGCAGGACTTTCTCCCGTTCTGTTCTTGATTAGCTGACTGAGGGCGGATATCGCCATATCCTTAGAAAAATCAATGCAGTTATACCGGCGTTTTTTCTGATTGCTCAGGGGGCATTCCTCGCAACGCTTCGGGGTTTCCCGGCAGCATTGAAGCGCCCGCAAGGTTTCGAGCATTTGACGCGGTTCCATGATCCCGCCGCCGAATCGCGCGTCCTTCATCATGCCGCGAATTAACTGCACTTTGTCCTTCGCTTCTTCAAATGGGACTTCGTAACCCTCGCGCGCTGTAATGTTCGAACAGTTCTTAGAAAACATACGCGCCTGGGCCTCGTAATACGTCGCCATTTCGTTCAAAAGGTCGTATCTGTTCATTCCTCCGCCTCCGCTTTTTTGATGTTTACCGGGTCCGTAAAAACCTTGTGATATTCCTTTTCAGACGTCCCGAACTCATTCCGGAATATTACGCGCCGCGCGTATGTCTTTTTGCTTTCGTCGACAATATCAATAACGCGCAGAAACCTGTCCTCATATCGAATCACGCCGAATAACGTCATTGTTTCGCCTCTCTTTCCGCCGCCTCCGCGAGCGTTAGAACCTCCGCCGCGCCCCGCGCGAGGCGCGCTGTTGCCTCCGCCGCTTCGCGTGTGTAATACCGTTTCGCGTGCTTCAATAAAGGCGTGTATGTTATTGTCCGGTTATTTTCGTCCTGAATCGAAACGGCTTTTACGTAAAACGTGGAACCGTCCAACGGGCGGAGGATTATATATTTATCGTTGTCCATCCTTGCCGCCTCCGTATATCCCGTTATAGCCTGCGCCGGACCATTCGATATTCGCGTTTGCCATCGGAAAAACGAACTCCGCCTCCTGCCCGCTTTCCGCGCGGACGATAAAAAAGGACCCTACCAGGGCCGCCGCGACGGCCGCAATCAGGATTATCAATATCCACGTTACGCTCTTTTTAATCCGCGTGGTTGTCCGGTTTTTCATTCCTTCGCGCCTCCCTTGCTGCCGCCGTATGTATTTTTATTGAGAAGGTCTCCGATTAATACCGACGGAACAGGGGGGGCTGTTTCCGTTTCTTCATCCGCCTGCCTGCCGTCCCGCGCCGTCTTTTTGATTTCCTTTGTTAGGTCCTTTATCGCGTCCCGAATTTCCCTGAGGGCTGTTATCAGTTCCCTGTGTTCCGTGTTCGCCATTTTTCCGACCTCTTTTCAGTTTCATTCCGCGCCGGCGCGGTTACTCTGCTGTTTTGTCCGGTATTAGTTCGTCCATGGATATCTGCGGGTTAATCATCAGGTAACGTTCGTTTTCGTCGTCGTATCTCAGGCCGTGGCCAAACACGGCCGGCAGCGAGGCCGAAGCCTTTTGTGGAATATTGATCGTCACTTTCCCGCCGAACGTCGGAACCGGCATGACTTCGCCGGTCTCCGGGTCAATCTCCACGGAAGGGTCCTCCGGATTGTCCTTTATCCCTATATCGATTTTGATTGTTACGCTGCCCTCGGTAAAATGCCGCGAAATCATCTTTTGAAGAGTCGTGTTCAGGCATTTGTCCATCGTTTCCCGGATATGTGAAAAATCCGGGTGATTAATCCCGATTTGATAATCTGTCATTTTCACGCTTTCACCCCCTTTCCTAATTCTTTGATTATCGCTTTCTCCGTTTCACTGAGCGCCCAGGGGATCGCTGCGTCCTTTTCTGCCGCTAATCTCTCCGCTGTTTCCTGCGCCGCGTTGGCTGCCGCGATTTTCTCCGCCTCCGCCTTTTCCTCCGCTTTCGCCTCGCTAATCAGGAAACCCGCGCCGAAAATAGTTTTCTTTGCGTTTCGCTGACTCGACAGGGCGCGGAGGAAATAGCCCTCGCCCTCGCGCAGGACGTATTCCACGCCGTGAACGGATAAATAACCTAACATTGTCGCCGTTAATACCTGTGGCGGATATTTGTATTTCGGGGGGGCTTTTCCCGTGTTTACTTCCTTCATGGCCTGCCGGATGCGCTCCCGCAGATCCGGTTCGGACCGGGCGATAATTCCTGGTTCCATGTTGGTAACGAAACACGTATTGACCTTTGCCCCGTTCTCATAGGTCACTTCCGCGTCGCAAACAATCCGCGTACAATCCTTAACCTCGAAACAGGTGAGGTACGGCGCGAAAAGGAAGAACCTCACGCCGGCCGCGTTGTAATCCTTAACAATGCGGCTCAGGATGGAAAAAGGTGGATTATCTACGACGGCACAACCTTCCGGGTAATGGTGGCGGAGGTAATCTCCGCCGGGGAAAAACGGCCGGACCATATCCTCCCGCCGGATGCCGTATTTTTCCGTAACGTATGCCGCGACGGTGTTAAACACGGGCGCCGGGGTATAGCAATCGTCTGTCGTTTTCTTCGGCTTGAACTTCTCGACGAAATCTCTGTATTCCGGCGAAATATCGTCGAACCGGATCTGGTTGTCGATCATGCGCCGCGCCTCCGCTGCTGCCATTCCTGAAACTCCGCCTCGTTCGCCGGGTCTCCGAAATATTTCCGGATATCCTCCGCGAGGATGCACGCGAGCAAATCAAACGGCGCCGGGGCGTTCTCCGCCATTTCCGGAACAATTCTCCGGATCCGTGGTTCCTCTCTGTTGCTGCTCATTTCTCTTTCCTCCGCCTCAGGCATTCCGGGCCGCGCTTGTGTGCGCCATGTTATAACCATAGATAACGCCCAGGACGAAATGCTGCCCCTGTGCCGGCAGCGCCTTAAAATCGTCGTAATAGTCCAGGGCTTTCGTTACCGTATTGGTAATATCTTCCCGGCGTTCCGGGGCCTGTTCGCGTGTCTGTTCTTTCGTGCTGCGTTCCATGTTCTTTCCTTCCTTTCTTACCTCACAAGGTAATCCACGCTTTGCAGATAGCTTTCGACCTGTTCTTTAATGGCCTGTTGGACATTGTCGAAAGCCAGGGCCGTTTTTACCATCTTCCGAACCTTTTTCCGGTCGTTCAGGGCGTACTCTAAACAGATGTTGTCAACGATTGCCGAAATGATCTCGTTGTCCGTCCAATCGTCCAGGGTTTTCATTCCGTATCCTCCGCCTTTCTTTTGCGGCGCTTGTAAACGTTGCGCCATTCCCGCCGGTTGTCCTCCGCCACTTCTACGACGGCCTGCGCGTTCAGCATTTCGCAAACCTCGCGAGCCTCCGCCATGCTGCTGTACGCTTTCGCGCCGTCGACGCTGCCGGCCGTGATAAAGGCGGCGGAATCGTAGACCTCCGCGACGTATCCGCCGTGAGTCTTTACAAGGTACGCGCTCCGGGTCATGAACTCGAACTCCTTTCGTCGTGCCGTTTATCGCTACAGCTATAATATACGCCCATATTTTATAGCTGTCAATATATTTCTAAAGAATTTTATAGTTGCAGATATAAATATTTTATGATACTATTTACCGGAAAGGGGGACACGACCATGAAAGATAGAATCCGACAGATTCGGAAACGGTTGAATATGAATCAGACAGAGTTCGGAAAAGCCGTCGGCGCAACGCAAGCCATGATTACCTCATACGAAACGGGGCGCGTTCTTCCGGACGATTCCATGATCGAATTAATCTGTATGAAATTCCATGTTTCCCGCCTTTGGCTGACAACCGGCGAGGGGCCTATGAACGACGTTGACCCTGTCGACGATACGCCGGCGCGGCTTGCTCAGGCTTATTCGGATTTGCCCGCGCGGTTCCAGGATGCCGTACAGGTGTTAATGAGAATGACGCCGGAATGGTGGAAAGTTCTCGACCAGGCTTTCGCCGCATGGGAAGAGGAAAAGAAAAACGCCGGCGATTGATTGCCGGCGTTCCCTTTACCCTTTGTGATTTCGGCGGACCATTCCGCGAACGAACGAATAAACCTGTTTCAGTTGTTCCAGGCTCAGGCGTTCAAGGTAAGCCAAAATCATTTTAATCATTGTGTCTTTCATGGGTAAACCCTCCGTTAATTTATTCGGACTTTACGTCCGTTTAACAGATGTTAGCGCAATTAAAAAACTCTTTATTTTGTTTAGTTATGAAAGGAGGCCTTTCTGATGAACTCAATTCCTGCCGTCGACAATTCCGCGAACCCTCTGAACACTATTCTCGGCCTGCTTCTTTTTGTGGGTATAGGGCTTTTAATTTATCGCCGCCGGCACAAAAAGAAAACCCCCAATCATTCCGCCTCCGTTTCTGAAAGAACCGTTAAACGTAAATCCTCCCACAGTAGCGGAGGAAAATATACAAGCGAAACCAAACTCGTTAGCATTGCAAAATTTCAAAAGGTCGCGTTTAACGAGTATGTTGTTTTCGACGTGGAAACAACCGGCCTCGACCCCGTAAACGACCGAATCGTCGAAATCGGGGCCGTAAAGGTCCGGAACGGAAAAACCGTCGATAAATTCCAAACGCTCGTCAATCCATGCAAACATATTTCAGAGGATGCAAGCGAGGTTAACCACATAACCGACGATATGGTGAAAGGCGCCCCGACTATTGATAAAGTTCTTCCGATATTTTTCGCGTTCGCCGGTTCCGATATGCTCGCGGCCCATAATGCTAAATTTGACGCGACGTTTTTAGATAACGCGTGCCGTTCCTGCGGCCTTTCCGAACCCGCCGAATATTTTGATACAATGCGCCTCAGCGTGTATTGGCCGGGTCTCGAAAGCAGGAGCCTACAATCTTTTTTAGATGCCGCCGGAATCAAAAATAAAGGGCAGCACCGCGCGCTGTCGGATGCTGAATCAACTGCAAAATTGATTATTCTTTCGATGAATAAAGTAAAATAACCGGGGGGTATATGCTATGAAAAAGGAAAAGGCGTCGCCGTCGTGCGCTGCGCGAACGGCCGTCGCCTATGCCCGTTATTCCTCCGCCGGTCAGCGGGACGTCTCTATAGATCAACAGTTACAGGATATTCGCGCGTTTGCCCGTCGTGAGGGCTATACTATCGTGCATGAATACGCCGACCATGCCCGTTCCGGATTTAAACGGACGGACGCGCGGTCCGAATTTCAGGCCATGATGGCCGCCGCCGATAAAGGTTCTTTCGATACCGTGATCGCGTGGAAAGTTGACCGGTTCGGCAGGAACCGCGAGGAATCCGCCATATTTAAAGGCCGTCTCCGGCAGCGCGGCGTCCGTGTCGTTTATGCTATGGAACCGATACCCGACGGGGCCGCCGGCGTCCTGCTTGAAGGGATGCTCGAGGCGACGGCGGAATGGTATTCCCGGAACCTTTCCGAAAACGTCTCGCGCGGAATGACGGACAACGCGAAAAAATGTCTTTGGAATGGCGCCCAACTCTACGGATTCCGGAAGGGTCCCGGCGGGTCGTTCGAAATCGTCGAGGAAGAGGCCGCCCTGATTCGCCGAATGTTCGAACTGTATTTACAGGGCTATTCCTTTTCCAGGGTCGCGGATGCCTTAAACGCCGACGGCCTGAGGACCCCGCGCGGAAACCTGTTCGATTCGTCTTTTGTTAAACGGATTATCAATAATGACCGATACAAGGGGGTTTATCGTTGGGGCGACTATGTCACGCCGGACGGAATCCCGGCGATAATCTCGAAATCTGATTTTGAAAGGGCGCAAACCATGAAAAATAAAACGGCACGGCACGTTAACCAGGGCGGCACAGATTATCTTTTAACCGGTAAAGCCTTTTGCGGGGTTTGCGGCGCGCCGCTCATTGGGGACAGCGGGACGTCTCACACAGGGGCGACTCATAATTATTACACTTGCCGCGACCGGAAAAATAAAAAATCCTGCACGCTTAAAACGTGCAGGAAGGAAGAACTCGAAAACGCTGTGATCGATTTTATCTTTGATTATTGCTTAACCGGCGAGGTTAAGGAAAAAATCGCGGATCATGTTGTCGCCGCTCAGGCGGAGGCCCTGAAAAAATCTCCGCTCGCCGGCATGGAGAAAGAGTTGGCAGCAACCCGCCGGAAAATCGATAACATTAATAACGCAATCGCGGAGGGGTTCGCCTCCGCTACGACGGCCGTTAAACTCCGCGATTTGGAAACCGTCGCGGAGGAGTTGCGCGTCTCCGTCGAATCCCTCAGGTATTCAGAAAAACAGTTAATCACCCGCGACCGCGTCTTGTTTTTTCTCGAAAAACTCGCTACAATGGACAAGTCGGACCCGATCCGGCAGAAACAGTTAATAAACACGTTTATTAATTCTGTGACGCTTTATCCGGACGGTTCCCTCAGGATCGTAATAAACACGATTGAAGGGGTTTCACTGATACCCATTAACCTTTTGCCCGAACCGGCGGCCCCTCCGCCGCGTTCGGATAGCGGGGCGCGTGGTGTACTTGTTTCATTCTATCCGAACCCGGAGACGTTGGTCTTTGTGGTTTCGGCATGAAAAACGGCCGCCGGTATTTACCGGCGGTCGTTACATTTTACCCGATTTTGTTTGTCGCTTTCAAAATATCAGATTTCGCGAATGTCAACTCGTACGCGCCGAACGCGGCCAGGGCGACAACAAACGCGTTAATAATACACAGGAGCGCTTTCTGAGCGTCGAGGCCGTCTGTAAAATATTGCGCGAGAATGACGATAACCAGGGCGATAATATACGCTACAATGCGCGTCGGAATCTTCCAAACCTTATCAATAGGCAATTTAAGGAACTGTACAATCAACAGAGTTGCAGCTGTCGCGCCGGCAATCGTCGCGAGATATTCCCAGGAATACGCCTCCGTTTTCGGTTCCTCTTTTACGGCGACTGTGTTCTGCAGAATAGGATCGCCGGCGGGGCTTTCGCTTATCGTCTCCGCGAACGCTGCGCCAATCGCGAGAATCAGAATCAACGCGAGAATTAAAGCAAAAATCTTTTTCATTTTCTTTCGTTCCTTTCATTCGTCAATGATTGTTTCCGGCCCGCCCTGATACGCCGGCAGGCTTCTAAACTGTTTCCGCAAATCGTCCATTACTCCATTCGCGCCGAGGGCGTGGTACTGCTTGTAAATATTTTCGAGGTTTTCGCGGTCCTCATAATCCGCCCAACCTTTTTCAATATAATGCCTGTACCCCTGAAGCAAGCGGTCGCGGAGAATCGCCTGAACGCCTAACATGATCGCCCTGTTTTGACGTTCCATTTCCTCATTCTGCCGCGTGATTTGTTCCTGCTTTGAGTCCCTTTTTTTCATGTTGCGATTTATAAAAAGCGCAAATATTCCCGAAATAATTGAAGGGACCCCGACAACCCCGAGAATTTTAATTACAATATCCATAGTTAACCCCTCCCAATCTGTTTAATTATCTGACTCGAAATAAGTTCAAGGAAACTGAGCAACAGCGGCGCGTCCTCTGCTGCGAGTGAAATTGTAACGGTTTCTTCCTGTGGGAACCCGTCTCCCGGATCCATTGGTTCCTTATCGTCCTCCGCCGGCGGCTGTTCAATTCTGACGTAATCGGCCATCATGTAACCTTTTGCGAACTTTCCCTCAACGTCTGCCGCCGTTCCGTGATACCACGTTTTCCCGTTTTTAATTGTCTTTCCGTCGATTTCAATAACATTTCCTTTCGGAATCCTCCACCAAATTCTCTCTTTCTGATTCGGGGTTTTCCTCAGAAAAACGCTGTTTCCCTCCGCCGGGTCGACAATCCCGAAATCAATTCCGCCCGTTTCGTCTCCTCCGCTATCAGGATCCGGCGTTGGTTCCGGCGTTCCTCCGCCGGAAATCTCCGCCAGTATCCCGTCCACCTTTTCGCCATAGGTAAACAGATCGTACAGGCCTACCATGTTCCAACCGCCGTTTTTTATGGTTTCGTCCGCAAATTTGCAGGAACAAACGTGTTCACGCGTCGCGCTCGAATGGATCCCGCCGTCGCCGTAATTGTAATCGCCGGCGTTTTCGTTTCCTTCCTGCTTTGCATGGTAAACCATTTCGGCGCCCGTTCGGCCGGTTTTGATACCCATATGTTTAGCGTTTCCCAAACCGTCTTTACGGTACTTTTCCGGTTCTTTCCCGTCAAATTCCCGGATATACAGGAGAGCGCCTTTCGGAATGCTGCCGAAAATCCTTTTACACTCTTCTGGCGTCCCTCTCCACGTCATTTCCCGGAACCACGAATTACTGCCGCCCAAATCCATAAATAAACCAACGTCCGCCATACAGTTCTCCGCGAACTTCTGACAATCCATTTCGGAATATTTACGGCCCAGGTATTTGTCGCCGGCCAGTGAAAGCGCCTCCGCGCTAATCTTGCTCATTTCCTCCGCCTCCGTTTCTGCTAAATTGTTTTTTCGACGTCCGTTAAAAATTGCTGCCGTTTTCCTTCCAGTTCCCCGGAATCCGTCCGGATGCCGTGCTGTTCAAGAATTTCCGCCTGTTCGGCTATGATTTCTTGCGCGACGTCTAACAATAGGCACAAACGGCGGATTATTTCTAAGTTACTCACCGGGGCCGGCGGGGTCGAAATCTTCCCCGGTTATTTCCTTGTATTGCTCAGGCGTGATTTTCCCTTTAACGACGGCGTCGTGAACCATCTTTTTGTTCCATTTGTCCGGATACCATTTCTTAATTTTTTCGTACATGGCTTATTCCTCCTTATTATTCCGGCAAATCAATATCTGCCATCATTGCGACGTAATACAGGTTTGCCTCGTTTGTTTCCGCCCTATCTTCGAGGACCTCAATTCGCTCGCGGACCGTCGGTTCCGGCGTCGGATCGTCCGGCCAGTCCTGCCGGCGCTCCGATTCGCTGCGTTCCTGTGTTTCCCCGGAAACGACTTTGTACAAGGCCGCGCCCTTTTCATCGTAAAGGACATCGTCCACGGTCAACGCCGTTTCGACCTCCTGCCAGTTGCTGTTCCCGGACCTGTCGTTATCGCTCAGGCCGAGAAGCCTTTTGTTCCCGTCCACGTAACCCCATTTTGTCATTTTCGAAACTTCCTTTCTTATTTTCTCTTATTCTTTGCGGGCGTTAGCCCGAAAAGATCATAATAAAGGCGGTCCATATTCCGAACCGACTTGTACCCGTTTAGTTTTCTGTTGTATCCGCGCCAACTTTCATAGCTTCCGCGAACGTCTCCCAGGGTCATTTTCCCACGGTCGACGAATTTCCGGAACTTTTTCAGTTTCCTCCGCTGCCGCGTTATGCTTTCCCGGCACGGCCGCATGATAACCCGGCCCGTTTTCGTTAATTCATAACGTACTTTCAGGAATGTAAATTTTCTGAGCGGAATAATCTGAGTTTTTCGCGGGTTTAACAGGATTCCCAGGGCGGCCCATTTCTTTTTTAATATCCTCAGGCATTCCTCCAAATATTCGCGGCTTTCATGTATGAAATAACTATCGTCCATATAACGCGCGCTCAGGTTTAAACCGAGAACCTCGACGGCGTAATGGTCGACCGCGTTAGGATACGCGACGGCGAATATTTGCGAAACCTGACTGCCAATTCCTACACTCTTCTCGCCGAACGATTTAACGAACTGCCATGATAACCAACGGAGGCGCCTGTCCGAAAAGTTTTCTATAATCATCTGTTTTATCGGACCGTGTTCGACATTGTCGAAGTACCCTTTGAAATCGACTTGCAGGATATAGCCCTCGTTTGTTCCGTGCTGCCGGTAATACCTCCGCAAATGTTCCCGGCAGCGAAACGCCGCGAAATGGATTCCTTTTCCTTTGAGGCTCGCGCCGTTGTCGTATATGAGAGACCGGCTCAATACGGGAACGAGCGCATTATCGCACAGGCTCCGCTGCACGACTCTTTCTTTAAAATGAACGCTTCGAATATGCCTCAATTTCCCACGCTCGCACAGGTCGAAACAAATAAAGCCCATAACCGGACTTTTACCCTTTGACAGGCTGTCTTTCAGGGCTATCGAATGTCTTAGAGCGCTCCACATATACCTCTGAACGCTTGCCTTCCATCTTACGCCCTTCCGGCTTTCGAGGGCCGCTCTAAACAGGCTTGAAACGCTTATAACCTTCTCGTAATCATCAAAAGGCCGGACCGCTTCGGCGCGTTTTGCTTTTCTCGCTGCTTCTCTTCTTTGCCGGCGCGCGGCGTGCCTTTCCTCGCTTGTCGTTTTCTCCCACTTCCTTTCAAACGTGCGGGACGTACAAAATATAATTACACGCTCCTGAGTATTTGCGTAACCCTCCGGGCATGAAAACGGTTTGTTAAAGCGTGCGAAACCGTCCATGCAAGCAGCGTCCGCCCGTGGATATCGTCCCGCAAATTTAGCGGCTTGAATGCCCGCTCGGCTGTGTTCTCCTTCCTTCATTGGCACAGATTTCTGCAGAACCGTGTCCGCCGGACCCCTCCGCCCTGTTCCAGGGTTTCAGGATCCGGCGTTCATCCGCTGCGTACTTTGTCGGGCCGTATTTAGTCGCGTCGCCGCGAGTAAATCACTTTTGAGGAATCAGAGGGGCGCGGAAATCCCGGTGTTGGCCGTCGAGTTGTTGTTGGGATTCCCGTTGTTGTTGACATTGCAGGCGTTGGTAGCGTTGCCCGCGTTCGAGGACTCCGACCAGTAGTTCGTGCGGGACCCGCCAACAGGGTAAACTGATAGCAGAACACAGCCTGTTATCCTAACCACGCCGCGCGGGAGGCCGGTTCTTTTGCTGTTCTTCCTTCCTTTCCGGTTGAATCCTGCATTTGTTCCTGGCCTCCGCGAGCATGGCGGATTCCTCCATTAACCGCCGGCCGATTTCCTCTAACCTGTTCGGGTCCATGTTTAAACGGAAAATCATATTTTGCAATCTCTGAATGATTGCGTCGTTTACGTTTTTCGCTTTTAAATAGGCGTCCTGTTTGTCGGCCAACAATTTCTCTGCGCGTTTGCCTGCCGGATAAATGTTATACGCCGTTGTTACCCAATCCGATTCCCTGTCTATCAGGTTAATAATCGGAATGGTATATATAAACCTTTGGCTCTTCGGAACGTTTTTCTCGTTCGTGAGGAACCGCGTTAACAGGATCCCGATTTCCGTTAAATTATCATAAAACTCGTTACCGGTTTTCGAATGGTAGCGGCGGAAAACGTTACTCATTGTGTTTCGCTCCTAACGGCCGCCCATAAAGGGCGGCGGTTTATAAGGGTAAAGGTTAGGCCAAAAGGAAGCAGAGGGGCGCGGAAACCCCGGTGCTGGCCGTCGAGGGGTAGGTGGGATTCCCGCGGCCGTCGACACTGCAGGCGCTGGTAGCGCTGCCCGCGCTCGAGGACTCCGACCAGTAGTTCGTGCGGGACCCGCCATTTCCGAGGCCTTTACTCAAA
>Ga0310691_10001688_pt1 | contig 32854 bp, 41 predicted proteins | sample 176DNAGHGlowgp2_FD_203887 | JGI IMG/M metagenome (GOLD analysis project Ga0310691, IMG submission 203887) | Sheep rumen microbial communities from Palmerston North, Manawatu-Wanganui, New Zealand - 1766 DNA GHGlow gp2 (v2) (version 2) | ecosystem: Host-associated > Mammals > Digestive system >... | reverse complement strand
GATAAACTGATAGTTCTCGTTGAGAGAACCGATGGCATTCTCTATCCTGTCCATGGCTTCGCTTCCTTCCACTCCACGGTCTGCCGAGTAACCACCGGGAAGGTTATCAAAGAAAGAAGAGTTATCTATCTCTTCGTCTTCTGAACGATACCCCCTCGGGCGCACAAACCTAGCGACATGCTTGTTGTGCTCTCTGAATGCGTCTCTCTGAGCATTGAAGGCAATCCTTCCGGCCCAAGTCTTGGCCTGAGACTTTGAGGCGTCAAATGCTCCGCAGTACTTCAGGGCTTTGAGAATGGAGTCCTGAAACAGGTCCTCCAACTCTTCCGCAGACAGGTCCCTGCCGCCGGTCTTACCGTAGATATCGACACTCTTCCTTACGGATTCGAAAATCTCCTGATAGGAAACGGTTTCGCCATTGGCGGTGGTAAATGTGGCATTCGTGTTCGTGTAGATGTTCTCCATAGTGCGTCAAGTTCGGTGATGGATCTGCTTGCTTTCGCCCGAAGCATATAGGGCAAATCGCGATAACGAAAGGTTCCGTCCGCAAAATTGAAAAAACTTAGCGTTGATAAGACGCATAATGGGAACCTCAGGGCAGTCTAACCTGACTTGATGCTTATGTCAAAGAGCTACATTCTCACTTCTCACTTATTTCTACCGACCCATGTCCGGATTCTTACACGCTTTTTTCGAAAAAACGAAAAAAGATTCAAGTCTCTGTTTTTGAGTGCGGGCTACAAGATTGCAAATAATGTGCCGAATTTCAAAACAATCAGGCAGTTTACTACTTTCTGGTCAGGATATTGTCTATCATTCCATATTCCAGGGCTTCTTCCGCAGTCATCCAGTAGTCCCGGTCAGCGTCAGAGAGGACCTTGTCAAAAGCCTGCCCGGAGCGTTCGGCAATAATCCCACATAGCTCGGTACGGGTCTTCTCAATCTGCTTGGCGGCAATGAGGATGTCCGAGGCCTGTCCCTTTGCGCCTCCCAGGGGCTGGTGGATCAGGACGCGGGAGTGCGGAAGAGCCGAGCGTTTTCCCTTCTCCCCGGCGCAGAGCAGTACGGCTCCCATCGAGGCTGCCATGCCGGTACAGATGGTCCCGACGGCGGGTGCAATCAGTTGCATGGTGTCATAGATGGCAAGTCCCGAGCTCACCTGACCGCCGGGGGTGTTCAGGTACAGGGAGATGTCTGCCTTGTCGTCCAGGGATGAAAGGAAGAGAAGCTGTGCCTGGATAATGTTGGCCACATCATCGTCGATGGGCACTCCCAGGAAGATGATGCGGTCCATGAGCAGACGGCTGAATACGTCCATGGAGGCGACGTTCATCCGGCGCTCTTCAATGATGGTGGGGTTGATATAGCTGCCTATGGCTGCATTATAACGGCCAAGGGTCAAAGGATTGATGCCTCTGTCCATCGAGGCGTATTTCTCAAACTCGTTCATTATTCTGCTTGTTCTTTTTCTGCTTATACCGGAGAGCTCTCTATTTCTTACACGTCGAGGCAAAAAACCATATTTTTATCTCTCCGTCTTCCGGTTTACTTTCTCGGGCATAGTATAAACCCGGGCATCGCCGCAATGGCCTTCGCCGATCCAGGCGGTGCGGTCATCATCATCCACCAGGTATTCGAAATCGCCCTGGCGGACCCGTCGTCTCTCTTCGTATGTTTTACTCACTTGTACCTTCCTCCTCTGTATCATCACTCAACGAAGAAGCGATTCTCATAATCGGACAGGATTCTCCCGACTCGTCATCGTAAAAGACTTCCATGGCCGCCTTGAGAAGATGAGACTCCGAGATGAAATCCCTAATCCAATCGGGGCCGGGCAATCTGTCTCTCTCGCAGAAAGGGATGTCAAAGGCCCTGTCGGGAGACCATTGGGTGCCATTGTTTCGGATAGTAATGCGAATCAGGTCCATGGATCCCGGGACAGAATCGGCAATCGTGCAGGAGACAATCTCCCCGGGGACATCGCCATTGAAGAGCCGATTGACATACTCTTCGGCCAACTTTTGCCGGATTTCCCGCTCTTTTCTCTCCTTAAGGCCGTCCTGATACGCTTCCAGGCAGGCAGACTGGGCGACCGGGATACTCTCGTTGACAGCCAGCATGAACGTCACCAGCTCGTCGGCAGAGCACCGGGGATTGACGAAGGCGTGTCCGCACTCGCTGAATCTCCTTCCCCGGATATGCGGGGATACTTGAAGCACGGGGCCGTCGTGTCTGTATTGCTTGTCCCGGTAGACAAAGGAGATATGATCCAGCTCCAGCAGGGTATGTTTACCGGACTTCTTGATTGACTCGGAAGGGACGCCTGACGCAATCAATCTCTTGTTGAGTTGGTCGGTCGTAAGGGTATTGCCTTGGCTAACGGGACTGAAGGGATTGAGCCAGGCAAGTTGGATGCCCGGCCACCAGTATGAGTCCGGAGACCAGAGAAGATTGGAAACAGAGCGCATAAGGCTCAGGGTGTTATTGACGCAAACACAGACGATTGATTCGGAGAGATTGCTCATATGTTCGTTGTCTGTTTTCTTCTGGACTTTATACCGACATCCTCCGGTTTTCTTTCACAGGATTGAACTATTCTTCTTCGCCCCAGCCTGCTCCTGTGAAAAACTGCACTTCCTTGATCATTGAGCGCTCCAGGCCGAAAAAGACTGCTTCTGTGCGCCCGCCGCGACTGGTGTCGAATACCAGGTCCCAGGTTGACGCATCGTACTGACGACGATCCGCCTCGGGCATAGCATAGAGGCCGTCCAGCCACCTTAGATACACATCGCCGTCCATGGCTTCCTGCTCGGCTGTGACGCAGGCAAATCCGCTCAGTCGACATTGCCACTGGTCCGAATCCATCAAAAGCACCTTGTCATCCGGTACTTCAAGTGTCATGCAGCACAGTTCCTTGCCCGCCGTGCTCTCCTTCCGAAGGGTTCTGACGTCCGGTTTGCGGCGACTCTCCCCGTTGAAGCAGTACCAGGCCCAAATCATGCCGCGTCCGTTGTCCGCCAGGCCGCGCTCCGCAGCCTTGCCGTGAAGCCAGGCATAAGCCTCCTTGAACATCTCGAATTGACTCTCGTAGGAATCAGGATGATTGGGATTCACGCGATAACCCCCGGCGCTCATTACCTGGTTATAGACATCGATAGTTTGTACTGTCCAAAGTCTCATGTTCTGTTCGTCTTTTGCTATATATACCGGGGCAACGGTGAATTCTTACAACCGAGCTGACCGTTTTGGTAAAAGACCACCGTGTCAATGAAAAGCTTCATCATTTCCAGTTTGCCAAGGTCCCGGAGGTAGTTTTCGACGGTCTGGGTCCGGGTCGTCACGGATGGGGTTATTTTCAGTTGTCTCATGGTTTAACTTGCCGTGTAGTTGGGGTTTGTTTGCGAAAAAAATTCTATGTCTTCTTTCCTGCCATCGTCGAATACCAGGAAATCATCGACGAAAAAGTCATATGTCAAGCCACATTTGAGGGCCACCCTCTTGGAAGCTTCGTTGCGCGGGAATATCCCGACCGTCAGCTCGGAGACGCCTCTTTCGAAGAGCTCACGCTTCAAGGCGTTCACGGCCTCCGTCATGAAGCCGTTACCCCTTTGGTTTTTCCTGGTATAATATCCAAGGCAATAGGAGCCTTCAATGCAGTAAGGGCCGAAGAGGTTGGACTTGGGGTAGAGTTCGATGATTCCAACGACCTCAGGGGCGCCATGCTCACGGACCATGACAAACCTTAGTTCATCCGTGGTTTCCTTCGTTGCATATCCGAGCGCCGCCTCCATGTCGGTAATGGGTTCAATCGCTCCCATCTCGGCGGTCTCACGGTCTCCAAGGATTTCAATCACATCGGCTGCGTCCGATTCTTGTATCGGCCTGACCTGTAACCTGGGGGTGTGGATGATTTGTATGTTCATTGCAAAGTCGTTTGTAGATATTCATACCGCACCATCCCGGATTCCTTTCATCGCAGATTCTCATTTCTTTTCTGAAAGGGAGTGCAAGAATCTGAAATGGTGAGAGTAGGAGTTTATGCTGCCGACTAATCCGGTTGCCCAAACGGACTATGATAAAACATATCACAGCTGCCGCCCGCTTTATCTTTGATGCCGAGACGGCTCTCAAATCGGCCAATCTCGCAGTACTAGGTCTCTCGTCAGCCTTGAAATACAGGCTTGGCGAGTCTGACCGGAAGGAGATTGCGGCGGAGACCGTGGCCAAGGCCTGGACCCACCGTGCATCCTATGACCCCGGAAAAGCGTCATTCCCCACCTGGGTAGGACGCATTGCCCGGAACACCCTCCTGGATCATATCCGAAAGAATTAACCCAAGGACAATGTGGCGGGGCAGGCAGATGAAGGCATTTTAGCCAAAGCCCCGGACATCCTCATGATGGAAGACGAGAGTTTGGATGCGGTTATGAAAGCTGTCAGCAGTTTGCCGGAATCCTACCGGCGCATCATTCTTCTCCTGTCAGAAGGGAAAGGTCCCAAGGAGATTGCCGGGATTCTGGGCTGCTCGGCCAATGCGGCCACCATCAAATGCTGCCGGGCCCGCAGGGCACTGTAAGTAAAGTTGGACAATATGGTGTAAGAAAGCCATAAACCGGAGGTATGAATAATAAACGAACCGAAATATGAGAAAGACCAGAGAACCAGACCTGTTTATCGAGAAGAATTTCATTTCCGAAGACGAGACCGTTCAGAATCAGGCAGCTTGCCTGAACCGTATCTATAGGAAGGTCCACTGCGAAGGCCTGTCTGCCGATACCATCCAGGAACTTCGAGATGACATTGACTATATCGCCGAGTTCTATAGCATCGACAATCAGAGTGCAGTCCTGCTTGCAGCCATTCTGGAAAAGTCTGCCACCAACAACCTGATGGACGATGAAGACCTCGCCCAGTATCTTGGCTGCACAAACATCGAGTTCATCCATTACCACAAGAATCTTCGCGAAATGGACAAGGCGGGCATCATCCAGACGGGAGGCAGCCGCGGTCCCCGCCGCTGTTACAGGGCCACTCCGGAGACGTTGAAAGCCGTTGAGAACAACGGCGAGTTCAAGCCGGTAAAGATGTCCGGACTCACTGCGGATGAGCTCTTCACCCGCTTCCGGAAGCTCTTCGGCTCTTTCCGAAATGACAACATCGATGCAGAGCGTCTCATTGAGGAACTTGACACCATAATCAGCTATAACGACCACCTTTCCTTCTGCAAGAAGGTACAGGAATCGCCTCTTTACGGCGACTGTCCTGACACCGAGCGCCGCATGTTCCTCTACCTATGCCACCGTTATGTGTCGCACGGCGACAAGTCGGTCGAGATTGACACGCTCACCGACTTTACTGAGTTCATGGAAGACGACGAGTGCCTCAAGCGGCACATCATCCATGAGGATACCGTCATGCAACGGAGCGGCCTGGTGAGCTTCGCCATCGAGGACGGGTTCGTGGACACCCACTCACTGTCTCTCTCGGACAGGGTGAAGGCGGAGTTCTTATGCGAGGTTGCGCTGGTTCCGGAAGAGATCGTCCGTCACCGCGACATCATCAGTGCGAATGCCATCCAGGCCAAGGACCTTTTCTACAATGAAGCCGAAGGCGCTCAGGTGGCCAGGCTGGAAAACCTGTTGAGCGTTGAGAACTTCAAGGAAGTGCAGAAGCGCCTTGCATCCACCGGCATGAGAAAAGGCTTTAACGCCATCTTCTACGGAGACCCCGGCACCGGCAAGACCGCCAGCGTGCTGGAACTTGCCCGCCGCAGCGGCCGTGACATCTTCCGCGTGGACATGTCCCGGCTCAAGAGCAAGTGGGTCGGAGACAGCGAGAAGTCCGTCCGGGCCGTCTTTAAGATGTACCGTTCCCTTTGCAAATCCTCCGAGATAGCTCCCATCATGCTCTTCAACGAGGCCGATGCCATCTTCTCGAGGCGCATCGAGAATGTGGAGCAGAGCGTGGACCAGATGAACAACGCCATCCAGAACATCATTCTGGAAGAAATGGAGAATATCGAGGGCATCCTCATTGCCACCACCAACCTCCTTTCCAATCTGGACCCTGCTTTCGAGCGTCGATTCATCTTCAAGGTGGAGTTCAAGACTCCGGAGAAAGACTCCCGCGCAAGAATCTGGAAGACCATGATTCCCAGTCTTTCGGAACAGGACGCCATGACGCTGGCGGGCAGGTACAGCTTCTCCGGCGGCAACATCGAGAATATAGCCCGCAAGAGTACCGTCGAGTACGTGCTCTCCGGCAACGAGCCCAATCTCGCATCTCTGGACAACTATTGCCAAGAGGAACTCCTGAACAGGAACAATACCCGTAACAAGATTGGATTCTAGACGAAATAAATAGGAAAGAAACACAAACGAACACTATGAATACCGAAGACCAATTTCCCACGGAGAAGCTCATCCAGAACACTATCGCAGCTTTCAAGAACGGATATATACAGGAAGACGCGGCCCTGTCCACCATTGACTTTGCCGCCAAACTGGGAGACAAGAACGCCCAAACCATGCTTGAACTAAGCAAGCAAACCAGTTTCGCACAGGCCATTGAATCTTTTGGGAAGTAGCCTGTGTCCATGCGTGTTCACACGGTAGCGACGTTGCCGTCTATGGGCGTATAACTGATTACTACAAAACGAACAAACACGAATAACTATGGAAGCATCGGGCAGCAGGCCGGAAGCTTCCTCCGGGGCCGAATTGACACGGATAGCCACACCGACGGCGGTCCGGACGGAGAATTCAGCCATTTCTATTCTGCCTACGAAACGCTCCTCCAGAAAGAAAGAGCAGTACGATGAATAGGGTCCTTACGTTGTTCCTTTTCTTTTTTCATTGCTTTAGCAGTTTATCATTGTGAAGGGCTCCCATTCCTTGGGAAACACCACGTTCGGAAGACTCCGGCACGGTCCCCAGTTGAAAAGCGGAGCTATCTGCTCATCCTTCCACCCGGCGATACCGCTACCTATCCTTGTCACAAGAAAGGTCAGCTCCGGATGGCACTGGGCGTAGCAGCGGAATCCTTCCGCATATTGGGCGATGAAATCCAGCGAACCGTCCATTGTCGGAATGGCGTAGCAGTCTCCCGTCCTGCCGACTCCCACGCCGAATTGCGCTCCGAAATTGTCAACCGCCATCTTTGCTGCCCCACCCAGATGACGTCCCTCCTTGTTCGAGCCGAAAACAAAGATTTCACCGTCATTGAGTCGGGTGATCCACTCTGGCGTGTACGTGAACGGATTGCAGCCGTAGATATAATCCCCGGGGATGTATCTGCACAAATCATTCATGTCTTCTCCTTCATCACCTATCTTCTCGACTGAGATGGCCATCCCGTAGGTGTCCAGTTTCAGGAACTTCCATAGAGGACCTTCCTTTACGATGGCATATGCTACATTATCCGCCAGATCCCGGTTAGAATAGATTCTTATCCGGTCATACTTGAAGAGGTCCTTCTCCACGCTCCGGTAGCAGTAGCTGCTCATCCACACCCCGTCGGCAAACAGGAAGCCCAGCCTGACGCCGCGCCTGACGACCTTGATGTTAATCATCATACCATCGTTGATAGGGACAGGGATGCACTCGGCAGTTATTGTGCCCTGGTTGTTATCCAGCTCCACGTGGTGCGGATCCATCACATACGGCCCGACCTCTTCAGACTTCAAGACGCCGCCTACATTAAAAAGGGTAATGGTATTCATATCATGTGGCTTTTTTTCGTCCGCTAAAATTATTCGTAACAAAAATAGCAAAAAGGAATGGAACTACATACCGGTTTACTTTTTTTTCCCTATATTTGGGCCCGAAGAAATTTTTGACTCCAGAAACATGGACAACAACAAAAACATAATCCTCCTCAATATCGTTGACACTTTCGCAGACCAGCTCCTCCAGGTGACTGTTTCTATTTCTGAAGAGGAGTTCGCACATCTCAAGGAGCTTGGCCTCAAATGGGATAACCCCTGGACACTTGATGACGATCCGCTTGTGGAGAAGCTCCGCGACATTGCCTCCGAATACGGTAACGATACCGGCATCAATGAAGGCTATTGGGAGCTTGAGAGCTGGGAGATTGTCCCCGGCGACCACGACTGAATAATAAAACCTATAATTGAATGAAAACTCGTGAGAAAGAGAATTACCAAAAGACAGGTCATATTGAAAAAGGCTGACAAGGTCCTTTCCAAACCCGTCGTAACGATAACCGAGCTGTTCAACGACGAAGGCCTTCTTCTTCGAAGGACGACCGAATCCGGAGAGCCCTCTGACATAACTGAGAACTTCTCCTACGACGGGGAGGGTCAGCTTGTCCTTGAAAAAGACGGTTTCGGTGGAGGGACCAGGCATATCCATGAGTCTGACGGAGAGGGCGGATCATGCGAAACCGAGATTACCGATACCAGTTACGGCACTCAGACAACGACTACGCATATCTCGAAGGATAATAAACATTGTCATCAAACAGTTGATATCCTTCTGGAAGACGGACTCACCAACGTCCGAGTGGAAGAAAGCCATGCCGAATATGACGTCAATGACTCCGGCGCATTATTCTGCATTTACCACAGGGAAACGAAGCGTTCCATCGAAGACGGGACCACACTTTCTTTCGAGGACCACATCTCTTACCATAGAGACGGGGACAAGGATGTTTGTGTCACCGAAAGGACCTATAGCAGCGGCGAGAAGAAAACCATCTTGAACACCTCGTGGGAAGAGGTCGGAGGGGATTTCTTCTACATCGAAGAAGAGGACGGCATCGTGACAAAGAAAGGCAGGACGACTCTCGACAGTGAATTCTTCTTGGAATCCTCGCACGAGGAAGAGTACGGCCACTTCGAGGAAGACGGCGTGATGTATGACGTCCGCATCACCGACGAGCATTTCACGCATTTAGAGGTTCAGTCCTTTTGAACATTGCCACGCATTGCTTCGGTGCAATCGATCTTCCATCCTGTCGAATCGGCGGTTGTCGGCCTTGTCTGCCGGGATGTACAGGTCGTTGAAGACGCCATTGCCCACAGGTCGAAATCGGGAAGCAGGACCTTTTCGTCGGGGACGTCAATCGTGAGAAAAACCTCCTGGTCAAGATCGCCGGACGATGCAGGGCTGGGCCGATACGGCGGCACATCTGTCCGGAAAGCCAATCGTAATACGTCAGGAACAAGCTTTCCGCATATTCGCTTTCACATGAAATCCTGCCCCGGTCTTGCAGCTGGTCCCAGAAGGCTTGTGTTTGTGTTGTCCAAAGTCTCATATAACCATATGTACCGAGGTCGCCTGGAATTCTTTCACCATCCGTGATAGTTTTTCGTGAAAAACTTCGGGAAAAGAGAGTGAATCTTGGGGTTTCGTTGTGGATAATCAGAAAAAACGTTATCTTTAAACTCTAATATCAAAGTTATTGGTCGGGGAAACTATGAAAGATCAATCCGAGTTCGAGATAATCGCCAGAAAAAAGATTGCCGGGTGGTATTCCACAAAAGAAAAGGAAGACAAGGCTGTTGCGAGGATGGTCGCGCAGCGGGAAGAGATTTGCGCCCTGCTCATCTCCACGCAAAGACCGGGGATGGACAATGTCCTTCAATATCTTGATGACAGCGGGTTCTTCTACCGCGCATCCTCACCCCATGGGCATCACAATTTCCCGGGAGGACTGGCAGAGCACTCGCTCGGGACATATAAGTTGGCACAAGCTGCGGCAGCGGAGCTCCCTCGTGACAGTGTTATCATTTGCGCTCTTTTGCACGACATCTGCAAATCGGACCGTTTCTGGTTCAAGGGCCGTTCCATCCGCCAGCATACCCCGAAATGCGAAATGGACAGCCAGCACAGTGTCCGCTCCATCGTCATCCTGAAGTCATGCGGGCTTTCCCTTTCGGAGACGGAACGCAGGGCCATCCGCTGGCACATGAAAGGCCCCCATTCCCATCCCCGGAATGAAAAAGACAAGGCAGACCATGCAAAAGCCACGACAGAGGAGCTTTGGAGAGTCGTTTATGATTCCGACAACAAAGATGCAGCCGCCCATCCGGGAAGATAGTTCACAAAAGCATAATATCCGTTTTTAAACACCTAGCGACAATGGGCCTTCCTCTCTCAAGATTTCAAATGCTGTCCCGGCTATGCGCCAGGGACGAATACGTTCGGGAAAAATTCGCCCACTTCAAACTGACCTGCATCGTTCTGCACGATCCGGATGACGAGGCCTTTACAAGGCAAATGAAAAACCGTTTCCAGTCCTTGCATGAACAGACCGGGGAGAGCATGCTTTTCGTGACATTCGTTGAACCTCCCAAGAACTGGCGCTTAACCCGCGGGCAAGATTTCAATGAACTCGAATCCAGGAACCTGGAGGCGGAACGGGGCTTTGACAGCTGGCTGATCATCCAACACCTGATGCCCGTCATCGCTCCGGATGAGAATCTTCCCTGCCTGATTCTGACTGATGACCTTCTTTCCGGCGATTATGTTTTGATGAAAACTTCCACGGAGGGGTTCGAGAGGCAACTGCTTCAGTTGGGCCGGTATTGCTCCGCTTCGGAAAGCCGTTTCCGCGTTTCAGATTCGCGATTCCAATCTTTCCTGTCAGGATTGGGCCCATCCCGCTTGTGTCACCTGGTTGAGGGAACAGTCGCCAAGGCTTTTGCAGATGTACTTGCACTTCACGATTTGCAGAACGACAATAAGGAAGCGGCCAACTGGGTCTCCCGGAGGACCAACGAATTGAAGGAACTGAAAGATGCCGCTTCGAGCCCCGAAGAGGAGAGCCGGTCCGAATGGGCACTATTCAGATACCAATCGTCAGCCAAGAGAATGAGAGAACACGAGCCGATGCTCTTAGATTCGGATATTGCTATTGAACTCCGGAATGATGAAACATATTTTGGGGCATGGGATCCTTCCAACCAAGATGACGCCATCCTTCCCCATTTGTATGAGCGATACTATCTTAGACCTGAAGGAATAAAAGGATATAAGCTTTGTCATGTATCAAGCAGGGGGAACATCCGGGAATTTAACGAGTCCCTTCCGTCGTTCGTCCGGAAAGAAAGCTGGGATGAAGTGTACTACTTTCATTCCGAGGATGAGTTGCAGCCTTTACCCAGAAGTTTCAAGAATCTTGCCCGGCCGCTGACCGAGTTCTTTGAACGGGAAATCAATTTGACACTGGTTCAGTTGATGCGCTTCAACTGCGGAATCGAGATGCCCAAGTATTACTTCAAGTTCAAGCGCGGTTTTTTTGCCGAAATCCCTTTAGGGGAGAATGGCAAAGTGGCTTTGAACGCCTGCAAGTACCCTGACAAATGGGCGGATCTCAAGCTTGGGCAAGCTTATTACGCATATAAGTCCATGATCAAAGGGTATGGCAAATACCGTCTTACCGACAGGATGGGGGAAGCCTTCTTGAATGAGTGGTACAATGTAATAAAGGGTAGGAACCATGTGAGCCACGCGAATTACACTCACGAGGATTTCTTCGGATATGAAGAATTCTCCAGTTTTTTCAGGTCATTCTCCTCCATCCTTAAGGATTATCTTTGGAAAATGGAATCCATCGGCCAGTCCCTCCGCACCGGAAACGGGATAGAGATCTACCAACATAACGCCGACGACCTGTTCGGTTTCAATGAGTGAATCGGTCGGGGAAGCTTGCCGAAAGCATCTCGGCCAGGTCGGCATAGTCAATCCTGAGCGTTATGCTTTTCTTGGCAGCACGTTTAACGCACACATTATTAATGGTTTGGGACATTTAGCCATGGTTTACCGCAAACATTCATGTGCAAATCCTATCTTGGCATGATACAGGTCATCATGCTCCGGTCCCAGACTTAGGAAGAAGTGAGTTCTCTCCTCTCCATTCCTCATGACGGATACCTCTTCAAAGTGAAGGTCGATGGCAACCAACCAAAATGCCGTCACCTTCAGATGGTTGTCCGTTTCAGGGCGCTCTACGCCAACTATGACCGCATAATACTCCTTGAACCGCATCTTTCTGAACCAGGACTCCAACTCATCCCGTTTCTTTCGCAACTGGGCAAGCTTTCTCTTGCTCTTTCCTTCACCAAACTGCTCCAGACAATCGTCCAAATCCTTGATGTAGTTTTCATGGAAGAATCCTTCGTCCGGCTCCACACTCCTAATCTTTGCATCGGGGAACAGTTCATAGATAGCCTTTCTGGCAACTGCATCGCACTTCTGGTCAATGCTCAGGCTATCATCCAGCCAGGACGGGTCGTTGTCATAGACGTTGGGAGCATCCAGATGGCGGCGCTCATGATACTTGTCGCGCTGCTCCTGTGTGAGATCCGACTCCTCCAGTTGTCCGATAATCTCGTCCGGATTCAAGATGCAGATGTGCCCGCCCCCGTCCGATATGACGGCAACCACATACGCCTTGCCGTCCGCAATGACGCTCTTAACGCGGGCGATGTATTCACTGGGTTCAATCTCTTCGGGGTTGAATTCGCAGTGACCGAACATTTCCATTAAGTGGACGCCCGGCTGGTTGGTGATAATCCTCACGATGTCATTCTTCTTGTATGCCATATATTTGTCTGTTTTATGAAGTCTATATTGCGCAGGCGATGAGCCCGATGCCGACAAGTGCCGGGACACCCCAGATATAGAATCCCACACTGACCGTGGGCATGATGATTCCCTGAGAGAACTGACAGCCGAAGCCGAAGTCCCAATGGCTCAGGCTATGGGATGAGCGCCAACCGAAACGGGTTCCCACGTCAAAGCCGAACATACCGTCCATCAGTCCCGCTCCGCCATACACCTGCCAGTCCAGGCTGGCCGTCTTCGGGTTGGAAAGCCTGACAGCTGCTCCACCGAAGGCTGAGAAGCCACCGTCAAAATTCGTGGAGACGGACAGATACGGGCCGACACGGTTTCCAATCCAGGTATAGCTTACCCCTATCCTGTAGTCATCATTCATTACGTATCGCCCACCGTCTTCCTTCGAGAGGGCAAACCCCACATACATGTCCGCAAAGTGGTGGCTGAACGATTTCTCCGCCGGTTTTGAAGGGATTATCACGATAGGAGGCGCGTCACGCCTGGGTTGCCCGCTAATTATAACAGGACGTGGCGTGTGCTTTGGCGCAGATGACCGGGGTCTTGTACCCGTAGTTGTTTGCCGTGGGTGTTCATAACTCAGCCTCATTGTATAGGTGCGTCCAGGCTCAAGCGAAGCTGGGAAGCTCCACTCGCGAAGAACACCGTATTCTTTGTGTGAGACTGTAAGCTTTCGCGCGGACGCTGGTACATATAACCAGATGATGCCTTCCTCGTAACGGGTGTCCACGATGCTGGCCAAACCGGCGTCAAAGGTCCAGCCGCTTTGCCTGGTCTCCAGTTTGAGCACGGCACACAGCCTGCCGTCCGGATCAGAAAGGGCAGTCCCGGCCTCAGCCGCCGAGCCGTCGGAATAGAGTTGTTTAAAATCACTGATTCGTATCTGAGCGGCGGCAGAGAGGCTCTGCAGAAGCAAAAGTATGAGAATGGCTTTCTTCATCGATTATATATACCCGCGGGAGGTTGATTTCTTTCAGCGATTTCTGCGAAGATTTCCATGTAAGAATTGCGAAGCGCTCAGGTATATATAAATGAACAGAAACCAAAACAACAACGAATATGACAATGAAAAAAATTGCACTGATTGCATCCATGATGCTGATGGCGGCGATGCCCGCCATTGGCCAGACCAAAAGTGAACTCAAGGCGGCCAGGCAGGAAGCCAAGGCAGCCGCGAAACTGCTTAAGCGGGACGGCTTCAAGCCCATCGAACTGGGAAACACGAAGACCCGTCTGGAGAAGTATTTCCTAAAGGTGAATGCCGGTTGCGCTCAGGTAATCGGGGTCGCAGAGAATTGCATGAGTACGAACCTGGCACAGGTCACAGCCCTCTCCAATGCCGCCAACCAGTATGCCATGCTCGCAGGAGGCGACGTGCGCGGCCGAATCGTTTCCAGCACGACCAGCCTCACGGGGCAGCAGGTTGACAATATCGTGTCGTCCTTCGAACGCCTGGTGGAAAAGGATATCCGCGGGGAGCTGGTCCCCTATATCACGGCCGTGCGCAATAAGAGAGGAAGTATAGCGGCCAGGGCCTATTGCATCGTGGACGTGGACGCAGCCTATCAGCTTCGTCGGCGGGCGTTGGAGATTGCACTGGAAGAGCAGTCCCTTGCCGAGCAGTATGGCTCCAGAGTATCTGAATGGATTGACGCAGGATTCAACAAAGGGCAGGAATAGATGCGTAAAACACTGTTGACTATACTGGGGGCTCTTTTGAGCCTCCTTGTTTCCGCCCAGGAATGGGAGGCGGTCAAGGCGGACCCTGCATACATCTGGGGCGAGGGCTGGGGCGCTTCCATTGATGAGGCTGACCAGCAGGCGCTCTCCGCGCTTATCAGCAGGATTACCATTGCCGTGGTCAGCGATTTCCGCCAGGTCGAGGAGCAAATCCTCTCCTCAAAAGGGGATGAACACTACAGGATGCAGAGCCTCCGCAGCTCGTCCTATTCCAATGTCACCCTTTCCAACACACATCGCACCATTTTGAGGAGCGGAAGGAAGTATCATGTCGGACGCTGGATCCACCGGAGCGAACTGGACATGATTTTCGCCGACCGCAAATCCCGAATTCTGGAGTACGAGGAGTCGGCCCGGTCGGCCGAAGAGGCCGGACGCATAGATGACGCGCTGCGTTACCATTACTGGGCCTATGTCCTGCTCCGCTCGCTACAGCGCCCCTCAGAGCTTCGCTCCGAGGATGGCCGGATGCTCCTGAACTCCATTCCGGAGAGCATTTCGGCCATCTTGGAAGACGTGAACGTGCGCATGACCAGCCATGTCGGCGATGTGGTAAAGTTGAATTTCACTTTCCGGGGAAGGCCTGTCGGCGGATTGGATTTCTGCTACTTTGATGGGGCCCGGTGGTCATCAATAATTTCGGTCCGGTCTGGATGGGCTATACTGGACATGGCTCCGGGGGCCTTGGCTGAGTATATCCAGCTGAAAGTGGAGTATGCCTACTGTGGTGACTCCCTGATGGACGGGGAACTGTTCGACACCATGGCCGTTTTGAATCTTAAGCCGATACGCAAGTCCTATATCACCTTTAAAGCAAAAACTGTAAATGTTCTGTAAGAATTCGCCGCGATCACGGTATATCTATAAAAACACGGAACGACATGAATACGAAAAACGACACCCATGAACTTGAAATCCTGGTCAGGGATACCTTTGCAAACGGACGCACCACCGGCACGGCTCTTTTGTCTGACGAAGAGTTTTCGCATATTGAAAAGCTTACTTCGGAATGGGACAATCCTTGGGACCTCGATGACGATCCGTTTGTCAAAGCTATCCGTGAGTATGCCTGTGAAGTCGGGGATTCCACCGGAATCAATGAGGGCGAATGGGAACTGGAGGAGTGGAGACTCAAGAATACTACTATGTAATAACCAGAACGAACGAACTATGATACTGAATATCTTTATGATTCTGCTTGGACTTTCCATGCTCATCTACTCTTTCTTTGAGATCCGCGTTTATGGAAGCCTGTATTTCGACAGGGACGTTTACTGCATCGAGAAGTTCCGCAAGGCCACCAAGTCAACGGACCTTGTCGGTTGTATTCACAACATCGCCAAGTGTGCTTTCAGCTTTACTCTGATTGTCGTCGGCTTGAAAAGATGGATGCCGGAATCCAGCTATGCGGTGGTAGGCGCATCACTGCTTGTCAGCTTCGCCATCCTGGTGCTTGACGTACTGGTTCTGGAAGGTGTAACGCGGGCTCTGGGGCTGAAGGAAATCCGTGCTTCCATCGCGAACCAGTGGCACACACAAAAGCATATTACACCGGAAAACAACCATGAAGTGAACCTTTACAGGGGTACCGTACGCGTTACGCAGCAGTATCCGAAGCATATTGTCGCCATGGGGGCATGTATGCTCATCCTGCTGGTGTTTGGCATGTGATCAGAACTCCGGGCTCTTCCAGTACGGCCGGCTCAGCTTCTTCCAGAATGCCGGAAGCCATGATTTTGCGCTGGAAGTTGCGACGGTCGAACTTGACGCCCATGATGGCTTCATACAGGCGCTGCAGGTCCGGGATGGTGAATTCTTCATCCAGGAGGTCAAAGCCGATGGGCTCGAAGTGAATGTCCCGGCGGAGACGCTCCATCGCTGCTTCAAATATCCTCTTGTGGTCAAACGCCAGCTGCGGGAGCGCATCGATGGCGAACCACGCCGCTTCGTCGGCATCGTCCCCGCCGAGAACTTCTGCCGGTTTGATCAATGCGTAAAAGGCGATGGTGATGACACGTTCGCGAGGATCCCGGTCCGGGTCGGAGAAAACGCCCAGCTCGCCGATGGCCGCGGCCTCCAAGCCGGTTTCCTCCCGGAGCTCGCGCAGGGCGCCGTCCCGGGCAGTCTCGTCATTCTGCAGGAATCCGCCGGGGAAGGCCCAGCAGCCCTTGTACGGCTCTCCACCGCGCTTGACCAGCAGAACCTTGAGTTGCCTGTCTTCGTAAGTGAAGATAACGCAGTCCGTGGTGACGGCCATGTGTTCATAGCGATACTGATACGGGAATTCCGCCCCTGGTACATATGTGAAATTCTTTCCCCTTGCAAAGATAGGCGTTTTCACCCTATTTGCAAAAATTTGTGTCGATTTGACGCGAAATATTTGGAAATGCGAGATTCTTGTTTTACTTTTGCGTCACAATGACACAATTAATAATTAAAACGCGACGCATTATGGAAATGAAGATTGAAAAGACCAAGGTTTACAACGTAATCATCATGGACCGCAGCGGCTCCATGTGGGACATCCAGAAGCCCGCCATCATGGGCTACAATGAAGTGTTGGGCGGCGTGAAAGCGGCGGCCGCAAAGTTCAGCGATACGCAAGAGCATTTCTTTACGCTGGTTCTTTTTGACAGTGCGTCGATTGACGAGGTATACTGGAACGCGAACGCGGGCGATGCGGCCATCCTGACGGAGGAGACGTATGTCCCCGGCGCCTGCACGCCCCTGTATGACGCCATGGGGCGGACGCTCACCAAACTTGAAAAGGAACTGAAAGGCGATACCAACCATTCTGTTGTGGTGACCATCATCACAGACGGCTATGAAAACGACTCGCACGAGTATAACCTGGCCTCCGTCAAGAAGATGATTGAGCACCTGAAGAAGCAAGGCTGGTCGTTTGCCTACATGGGCACGGACCATGACGTGGAGGGCGTCACCGTGAGCCTGTCCATCACCAACGTCATCAAGTTCGAGAAGACGGCCGAAGAGACCGCCAAAACTTTCAAGCGCGAAAGACGTGCTCGGGAGCGATATTTGAAGGAAGTGGAGGTGTTCAACATGGCCGAGCCGTGCGTGAGCTACGAGGCACGCGTAGCATTCAACACCAAGCTGGCCGACAAGTATTACGAAGAAAAGGAGGACTAATCTATGCTGGGAGCAATTATCGGGGATATCGCAGGCTCGGCCTACGAGTTTGACAATACGAGGGACTATCACTGCAAGCTTTTCCCGAAAGGATGTGACTTCACCGATGACTCGGTGATGACGATGGCCGTCGCCTCATGGCTGCTGAAAGACCCGGAGCACACGCACAAGGTGCTGGAAGAAGAGATGGTCCGCTATGCGAATGCTTATCCAAGTCCCAAGGGTGGCTACGGCGGAGGATTCAGCACTTGGCTCTTCGGCCCGGAGGAGCGCAAGCCGTACAATTCCTGGGGAAACGGATCTGCCATGCGTGTGAGTGCTGTCGGCTGGTTCTTCGACACACTGGAGGAAACCGAACGGGTGGCCGAAATCTCGGCCTCCATTACGCACAACCATCCCGAGGGCATCAAGGGTGCCCAGGCTACCGCCGCGGCAATCTTCCTCGCGCGAACCGGGAAGTCAAAAGAGGAAATACGGGACTATATCGAGGGGCGTTTCGGGTATGACCTGCATAAGACATACGCCTACTGGTACAAGCGAAACGACTGGGATGAGAGCTGCCAGGGAACCGTTCCGCAGGCACTCATCTGCTTCCTGGAATCCGAAGACTACGAAGACGCCATCCGCAAGGCCATTGCGCTGGGCGGAGACTCCGATACGCTTGCCTGCATCACCGGTGGGATTGCGGAAGCGTTCTACAAGGAGATTCCCGCATCGATGGTGCGACCGACCCGGAAGGTATTCCCGGTCATATTCAACAAGATTCTCGACGCTGTCCGGGAGCAGACCGTATATGGTTCAACGTGTAAGATCATCGAAGATGGAAAACAAGCTTGACCGCTTCATCCGCGCTCAGGATGATTACGGGGTATATGAGCAGGCCCTGTCCGAGATGAAGGAGGGAAGAAAACAGAGCCATTGGATGTGGTATATCTTCCCCCAGATCAAAGGGCTCGGCCACAGTTACAATTCGACCTATTACGCCATCGAGTCTCTGTTTGAAGCAAGGCAATATGTCGCTGATCCTATTCTTGGGAAACGCCTCCGTGAGATTACCGGGGCGGTCCTCTCCCATGAAGGGGAAGAAATTGAGGATATCATGGGGAGCGATATAGATTCCAGGAAGTTCCATTCTTCGATGACCTTATTCGATATGGTTTCACCTGGGGAACTTTTCATGGAAGCCTTGGAAGCTTTCTTTGAAGGAAGAAAGGATGACTCGACTTTGGTCATGGTATTGGACGAGAGGAATCTGCTATATGCTGATTCAGCGTTGAAACGTCATGGAGGATTGAGGAACGGGTTTGACGAGAGGGGATTCTTCGAAGGAGGAACATACGAGTCCGAACAGATTCCTTCCGAAGCAAAGCTCCCTACGATGCTTGACCTGGTGCTGAGAGGGGAGAGGATGGAGGATATGGTCAGGCATTATCTCTACTGGAAGGACTTTTCATCCTACCGGCTTTCCGGGGTTTCTTCTCAATTGACCCATTACTGTGTTTCTCTTTTGAATGAACTGAAGAATCGTTGTGGGGAAAAATACCCTGAAAACCTACCTCCGAAACTAGAAGCAGGGAAGATCATCCTCGACCGCTGCCGGAGAGGAGTCCTGGAAGCAGCCGAGACTTTTGACTGGCTTGTTCAAACCTGTAAGTCCGACCCACATGTCAGTGATGTACTTCGAGGAATGGCGTGGGCATCTCTTCTTACGGAATAATAGAAGATAATGGCGTCATACCATGACAGGGGTCTTTAGCGAAAGGCATTCTTTGGAGATTGACAGTTGTCCTTCTCCGGTTTTATTTGCGCAAGCAAAGATAATTGTCTTAGCCAGCGCATGCCAAGTCAAGGAAAATAGTTAAATTTGTCAAAGCGGCGTGAACATATACCGGCATCTCTATAACCATATCAGAATCCAAGGCGGATTGGAACAAAAACAGGGTAAGCTATGACTTTAAGAGACCTCGAAGAACAGTACTCATGTTTGAACGCATCTGATGGTGCGTCATTCATAAAGAATATTCATTCGGCCAAGAACGATACGGGGATATCCACACTTTCCCTCATCGGGTTTCTTGACAGGACAATCACCGCATTCCTTCCGGAAGGCCGGCGAATTTGCAAGGCGGCCCCTGACCTGTCACCTCAGGAAAAGGAGATCCTTACGCTTCACGGAAAGATAATATGCTCGGCGATCCTTGTCTGCCATTCGACAAAGACAATGGCCGAGGTGCGAAAGAAGACTCTCCTTTTTCTTGAATATGCCTCTGCCCTGGTGAAAACCAGATATGACTTCGTGCAGACCGCAGTGAATGTGCTTTCCTATCCAATCACAGTGACCGGCCTTGACTGGAAGACGGTTCAGGATGCATCGTCTCTTGACATCATCTCGTATAAGCTTACTACGGGGATAAGGTTCGACAAGGGGAAGCCGGATTATTTCCAGTTTGCGGGGAAGGGAAAAGTGTCCTGTAACAAAGGCGTACTCTCCGTCGCTTCGGCAGAAGTGGGTGAAGCTGGCGCCAAAGCGTATACACTGTTCGGAGACACGGTTGAAGTGATTACACGAAATACCCGTGATGAAAAGCTCAAGTCCTCCGACCAGCGGAATGTCGAAGCCTTGGCATCCTTCGCTTCCACATTCACAAAGACCCAGGAAGGGTTCGTCAAAGGCCGCATGAGAGTGAAAGAGTATTCCCCGGGGGATACGGTCAACATCATTGTCCGGGACCTGGCCGGAGGAGAAGTCCTCTGCGAAGTCCTGGATCCTGACAACCCGCTAAAGGGGACCATTGTGAATGAGGAACTCATCCGCGGAACCCGAACGGAAGATTTGTTTCCGTATATCTTCGAAGATGATGTCATAACCGGAGCCAAACTCATAATGGGTGATGATGGAATCCACTTCTCCATAAGGGATGCCTATGCTGAATACTCCTATAATGCGGCAAAGCGCTGCGAAAGGAACGACACGGTTTTCGAAGCGAAGGTGACTCGTCTGCGTCCGGATATCAACCGAATCAACTGGATGACGCCATACGGATTTGGAGGGATTTCTTATCCCGTCGAGGACAAAGAGCTGAAGGAAGGGGATACCCTTGTGATGAGCATATACAATATCCAGACGGGAAACGGTTCGATGTTCATCAACCTCTGCCCTCCGAAGTATGGATACGATGAGATAGATGTCAAGTTCGATGATGAGGAAAGCGTACTTCTGGACTTTGTGACATCGGCTGAAAAGGTCGTTTCTGAGCCTGAGACGGCGTCCGAGGCGGAGACGGCTGAGAATGCGGAAACCGTTGGGACCATCGCATCCATCATAGCGAATCGTGCCATGGGCGAGTCTTCCCTTGATGCTTACAAGGCCCTGCTGCTTTCCGGATTCCTACGGACGGTGACAGGGGATGCCGAAGGACTTGCCCGAATCATGCCGGAGGCATTCTTCCTTCGGGCCAAAATAGCATTTGCGCAAGGATCGGCCATCCCATCAGATAATCCCTATAAGTTGACAAAGGAGCGGGAGAACCTGCTGTCCATGCTTGGCAGTTCAGGAGCCCAAGGTGCGGAACTTCTTGAGAAACTGTCGGCGATGCCGGCAGGAAGCATCACATTCAAAGTGGGGATGCTGCTTCTGGGCCTCAAGATATCTTCGGAATATGCTGACGAGGTCAAGGCCGACCGCGAGGATGTCCGAAGGAAAATATGTGAGATCCTCGGAGTGGCGGATGCATACCGCAGGATCGGTGAGGTGAAAGCTGGAAAGTACGGCCGCACGGAGACCCATGACATTGAGTTCAAGTCCTCCTACGTCTTCCGTAACGACGGTGAGGGTGCAGACCTTGACTATCAGGGCAGGGGACAGGTCTTCGAGGCAGTGTGCGGATTCCTCAATGCTGATGGCGGAACGCTTTACCTGGGGGTCAATGATGCAGGGGAACCGATAGTTTCCCAGGATTACGGTCTGAACGCCGATATCAAGTACCTTACCGAGAACTACCAGACAGTTAACGCCCTCAGGTCGCGCCAGCTGGGACATCCGGTCATCAAAGCGGATACGATAGACCATTATGTGCTCTTCCTCAATGGTGAGAAGGAACTCTTCTTCAAGGAGTCACTCCTTGGGAATATCACGATTGAGGCGACAGAAGATGCGGACGCAATCCGCATCACGGTCCGCCCTGCGGAGTATGAGATAGCCTACCTATATTCAGACAAGCAGCACCAGGACGGCATAGCCTTCGTCCGGGACGGTGGACGGACTATCCCTATGAGTTCGGTCCAGAAGGAAAGGCGGCTCATGAGCCTCAAGAAAATAAGCAAGGAAATGGGGTTCGTCGTGACCATACAGGAAGCCATTGACCAGCACCGGAAACTCATCTTCAAGAACTACGCAAGCGGCAACAGCGGAAAGGTCAAAGACAGGTTTGTCGTTCCGGTGAACCTTTTCTACAACGACGAGAACGTGTATTGCTATGACCTTGAATCGCGGAGTTACAAACAGTTCCGCCTGAAGAGGATATCATCCATCGAGACAGACATTGAAAACCCCGTGTATCCGCTACCCCTTACCGAGCCCCGGCAGGCAGATGTGTTCCGCTGGCTTGATGAGGGAGTGCACAAGTACCATGTCAAGCTCAGGATGGATATAGCGGCGAAAAACTACCTTTTGGAGGAATACTCATGTGCAGAGAAACTGCCTAAAGATGAGTTGTATGAAGAAAGCAGGGACAAATGGATACTTGATACCCACTTGAACGGATTCGGTGCTGTAAGGCGTTTCTATCTTGGCCTTGCAGACAAGATAGAGATACTGGACACGGAAGACTCAGAGGCGTTGAAAAAGGATATTGCCGACTATGTGCGGGAGAATATCCTTTTGAATTAGAATCTTCAAGCAAGGAGACTTTCAACGACCGTTTCGTTGAACCCCTTTTCCCGGAGTGCACCGGCATCCCATTCCGGGTCCGACATTACGTCGAGAAGGAATCCGCGGATTTTTTCATCACTGGTGGTGCCGCTGAGTCCCGAACGAAGGGCCTTCAGGATAAGCGGTTCCCCGTTGCTGTCTTCCCGGTCATACAGAACTTCAGATGCGAGTGCCACGGCATCATCAATCCCTGCGTCCGGTCGCCTGTTACGGTCCGCCAGAATACCATCATAGTCGCCGTTTTCATAACCCTCAAGAAACCGGTCCCACATCAGGCCGAGAATTTCAGTCTGTTGTCCTGACAACCTGCGCGCGGAGATGTCTTCTTCCCACGGAAAATCTGGAATCGCGGCCTTGAGGTCATTCAATCCCAAGATTCCTTTTGGACTGTCCGGATGAAACATGTATGTCGGTCGGAGGTTGACCTTCTTGAACGAATCACCTCCATTTTTTACAGGGAAAGGGTCACTTATGAAAAACCCTTTCATGACGACTCCACAGTTGCCCTTCCCCGTCTTTACCAGGAAGAAATTGTCACCGCTTCGAAGACCTTCGGATTCCTCCAACTTCCAGCTGAATCCCCCGTATTCTAGCTTCGGAAAATCCCTCTGGAAGTCGATAAGGCTGTATGGGGAAGCCTCGGGATTCCACTTTAAAATGAATGTGTTCATCGCTCTTTGTTAATTGCTGCAAAGGTATTCTGAAGAATTGACAAACATCGTCAATGTCATACCGCACGGTAAAAATTGCAGTACATATCAATCTTGTACGACTTGATTTTTGTCAGCAGCCGGTCAGTATTACTCTCGGCGTTTAGTCTGTTGAACCGTTTTACGTCATACCAACAGTTTGGATTGTCAAATAACCTGCGATTAGTGCAGAGACAGTTTGTGATGGAACGATACAGGCTGCTGAGGGTGTCTACGGGGTAGCAGAATTCGCATAGCAGGGGATAGTCGTGTTCCCAGCTCACCACGATGAAAAGGGATACGGGGACATCCCCTCTGTCCGTCTGCTCCCAGCCCACCTGTATCAGCGCAAATGAATATACGGATTCCGCCAGGTTCAAGGTCATGATTTCGGGGTGGATTGTGCCGTGTCGGTCATAGGTCAGGCATCGCTCCATCCAGTCACGGATATCTTCAAGAACCGGATAGGTATCGCTTACTTCGCAAAAAAATGTTCCATGGCCGTCAATCTCAACCGATACGGGCAGTTTCCCTCGCCCGGGCTTCCCGAGAGAAAAACTGATTTGGCGAATGTTGCCAGGATGCTTTGATGTGCTAGCCTTTGATAGAGCTTCTTGAATTGCCATAGACCACTTCTCCTGCGAAGGAAAGAAGCGGGACAACATAAAAAGAAGCGATTATGACATGATATGTCGACTGTATCTTCTTTTTTGGAACAGGTCACAATTGATAAGCCCGAAAGACGGGAGGTTGTGGAAGTAATATTCGGGATTCAAATGATTTTCTACTCGGAGACCCTTTAGGGACGCCGCCGAAAAAAGAACGGATGTTTTCATCATCATATTTGGTTTATCGTTTTGTTATTGTGGTAGTTACTCACGATAAACAGCTCTATGTTGATTCCACGTAGTTGCTTTCAACCCACAAATCTAATATTGATAATTGACAGATATCGTCAACTTCTCGTAAGTGGAACCGACTATGACATAGCGAGAGAGACACTGATTATGAAGAAAATTCGTATCTTTGCAATGATGTTATTTTGAACATCAAAAAGACATAGAATACAAGTTATTCGCTTATTGCAGGTGCTGTGCTAAACTTGGGAGGTTTAAGAATTCAAGTCACTTTGCAACGAGGGAATCAACCTCACTTTAGTGTGGGCGTTGATCCTTGTTGTTGACTTGAAGGTGTCCTCCCAGACCCAGCATGGCACAACAAGGGGAGTCCACACTTTTTTATGCAACAGTCTGAGCTAGACGCAGCCATCTTGAAAATACGGAATGAAGGATTCGATGAGTCGTTCATACATTTCTGTGCGAAGACATTCTCATCATATACTTATCCACCTGAGACTGTTGCTGCAGCCAGGATGCATGCTTTCTACCTCAGGCTCGCGTTGGATGCCCTTTGCGATTCCGAGTCAAAAGTGAGGATCCTCTCGATGGAGCATCCTGGAGAAGGCGATGTGAAGAGTCCTGATAAGCTTTGCCTTTTCATAGCAGGGGAAACCTACCGTGCAGCACTCTGCGGGGAAAGCTCATTCCAGGAACAGTTCATAAGGCGTTGGTGTGAAGCCCTTGCCAAATAGAAAGGGGAGGCCTCTTTTAACCATTCTGCCTTCGGAGGGCCTCCACGAAGAAGGCCTTCCTGTTATCCTGTGAAATAGGGTAGCGGACAAGGCGTGACTCATCCTTCAGTCCGTCGGCCAGATTACACACGAAGAGGTCGTTGATGTCCGCAAGATACAGGCGGTCATAACGGATATCAAGGTACCTCTGCAGCGAGATGGTATAGTTCATTGCTTTCTCGGCGTCGACCTTCTTGAGGTTCTCCCTGTTGAAGACATAGAGTCCCATCTTGTCAAACCTTCCGTAAAATCCGTTTCCGACCTTGGATACCTTGCTCTCCAGTATTCTCCGGAGGGGGAGAGCCATGGACCAATAGGAGAGTTCCTTCACGCCGATATACTTCCCTTCATGAAGGCCATATGCGTAACCACTCTCCAGGATCTGTTCAAGGTCGTCATCCTTTGGCGCCGGCGTGATGCCGGAAATGTCCTTCAGAAGCGCGTCTTCGGCGGTCTTGCTTTCCTCCATCGCGCGGGTGACCTCAATCCCTATCGAGTGCCCGTCATTTGACTGGAGGTCCGGGCGGTCGATGTTCACAAGGCAATCGAACTCGTGCCCGAGGAGGGCAGATAGGGAGATCTGCGCATAGCTTTCAAAAAAGCATGTTCCGAATTGACGTTTTGCCATGGCTGTAAGGACTTGATTACAAATTTACAAATTCTTTCCGAGCTTACTTGACCGAGGCTTTGGGAATATCACTCCAGAGGGTCGTGTAGTGAGGTGACTTGTGCTCCTGGGTCATGTGGAACTGCCCGTCGCCCTGGACTCCGAAAAGGACCGTTCCCGGCCCGAGTGTCCGGTTGATGGCATCGATGGCCCCGGACAGGCGTTCGTCCCTCTCGTCGGTCTCATGGTCGGCAAAAAGAGAACGCACATGGGCCTCCTGCTGCTCGATACGGGTGAAGACAACGCCTCCCTTCTTGTAGGCATATCCTTCCTTAAAGAGTTTTCGCGCAGCTTCGGCCGCGGCCACGACGACCTTCCGGTAGTCCTGCGTCGCCTCCGGGAAGACGACATAGTGCCCGCCGCTCATCTGCGGAAGATATTCCTTGAAACGGTTGGTGATGGCAAAAACGATCATCTCACCCACGAAAGAGTCCTGTTTACGGAGCTTCTCGACAGCTTTCCCGGCAAAGGTCGTTATCTGTTCCGTGAACTCCTGGAGGGAGGTCACGTCGTGCGAGAAACTACGGGAGACGCAGATGCTCTGCTTGGGCTCTACCATATCCTCGAACTCCACGCAGGGGATGCCGCGGAGCTCCTTCCAGGTGCGGAATCCGGGAAGATGGAAAATGGTCCTCACGGTGGTTTCGGGAAGCTGCGTATAGTCCCACGCCGACTTCACTCCCATCAGTTCAAGCTTTCTCATGGACCGCCGGCCGATGCCCCAGACGTCTTCTGCGGGGAACTTCCGAAGAACTTTCTCGATGTCCTCCGGACGGTACATGTAACAGCCTCCCCTGAGTTTCGGGTATTTCTTGCAGAGCTTCGACGCAATCTTCGCGAGGGTCTTCGTCGGGGCGATGCCGACAGATACCGGGATGGAGGTCTGTTTCCAGCAGTCACGTGAGATTGTCTTGGCGAGGGAATCGAAGTCCATCCTCTCCATGCCGGAGAGGTCCAGGAAACTCTCGTCGATGGAGTAGGGCTCGACAGCGGGGGAGTATGTCTTGAGGACCTCCTGGACCCTTCGGGACATATCCCCGTAGAGGGCGAAGTTAGAGCTGAAGACGGCGATGCCGTTTGCTTCGATGAGGGGCTTGAGCTTGAAGTAAGGGTCGCCCATCTTCACCCCGAGGGCCTTTGCCTCGTTACTCCTTGCCACCGCGCAGCCGTCGTTATTGCTCAGCACGATGACTGGCCTTCCGTTCAACTCGGGACGGAAGACCCTCTCGCAGGATGCGAAGAAATTGTTGCAGTCGGCAAGGGCGTACACGGTACTGTCAGGCTTTCTTGATGACCCAGGTCACGATGCCCCAGATGAGGAAGTCGTTGTCCGGACCGACGGGGATGGGCCTGTACTTCGTGTTGTGCTCGTTGCAGGGCATAAGGACGGCTCCGTCCTCATGGATCTCCACGCGCTTGACGGTGTACTCCCCGTCGATGAAGCAGACGGCCTTGCAGTCGTTGTACGGCTCCACGGCGCGGTCCACGATGATGATGTCCCCTTCGTCCATGTCGGCATCGACCATCGACACTCCGTCGATCTGGAAGAAGAAGGTCGACGCGCTGTGTCGCACCAGGAGCTTCACCAGGTCGAGCTTCTCCTTGAAATCGTCCGCCGGGGAAGGAAATCCTGCCTTGACGGTTCCAAGAAGGGATTCGAAGGAATCGGAGTCAGTTATCGGATAAGGTTTCATCAGTCGGAAAGGTATTCTTCAAGGAACTCCGAGGCGTCGGCGACGCAGTCCGGACAGTCGCGAAGGGGCTTTCCCGTGCCGATGCCCTTCAAGAGCTTGCACTGGGTCGCTCCGTTGCGCTGCTGGAACTTCTCCATGATATCCTTCATGCGGGCGCGGGAGAGGTTGCGGTCCTTCGTGGCGAGGCCGACAATCATCCCGGCGCCGACGAGGGCCCCGCAAGTCCCTTCCATGTTCCCCATGCCGGTCCCGTAGGCCCCGGCGATATCTAGGGCGGTCTTCCCGTCAAGGCCGACGAAGTCGCAGTAGGTGCAGACTACGCTCTGGGCGCAGTTATGGGTATTCAGCCGTTTCTTTTCGGCTGCGAGATGTTTGCGGGACTCCATGCTAATTTTCCGTTGTGGCGTAAACCTTGGGGATTTCAACGGCCGGCCAGCCGTAGTCCTTGTAAACCTTCACGGGAAGATTGTGCTTGTAGACATATGCAGCGATGGCATTCTTCCTGGCCTCTTCCCGGCCCGCTTGGTCGGAGTTTATTTTCCGGAACTCTTCGAAGCGTTCCCCGAAGATTTGTTTTGCCGTGGGGAGGAACGTGCTTCCGTCGCCGACTTCATCAAAGTCGGTCACGGCGAAATGGCCCTCGCCATCCTGCTTGACATGCATCTTTCCGGGGTGGCTGCCGCCGGAGACGGACACGAGGGTGTCGCCCGCGACATTGAAATTGTCCACCCAGAAATCTCCCCATACCTGGATGTCGTCCGGATTGCTCTCGTCAACGGCAATGATCCTGTGGGACGGGATGCAGACCTCGCCGGGGGAGTATTGGCTGCCGATGACCTTGGTGAAGTAGTCGTCTATGGCGGTGAGGCTGGTTTCGGTTTCTTCCGCGGCCTTTGTCTCGGCAGCGGGCTCAGAGGTGGCTTTCTTGTTCCCGCGGGTTCCGCAGGAGACAATCATTGTGATTGCGGCAATGCCGCAGAGTATGGTTCGGATAGTATTCATATCGTATTGAATTTACTTTTGGAAGAAGAAATAGAACGCAGCCCATTTGCGTGGGATATCCTTCGCGTAACCAATCGTGCGATACGATGCATCTTGGACTGTCCCATCATCTTTGACATAGCCGACAGTCCGATAGGAGGAATCCTGGATGGTGCCGTTATCCTTGATGTATCCCACGGTGCGGTAGCTCCGGTCTTGGACCGTTCCGTTGTCTTTCAGGTAGCCTATGGTCCGGTAGGATGCATCCTGAACGGTTCCGTCCCTCTTGATGTAACCAACGGTCCGATAGGACTTGTCCTGGATGGTTCCGTCGGACTTGATGTATCCCACCGTCTGGTAGGAGGCATTCTGTATGGTCTGCGCCGCAGCTCCCATGGAAACTGCGAGTAGGAAGACTGTTATGAGTATTATTTGAAGTCGTCTCATAAATCTCTATAAAACAGTTATTATGCCAGCAACAATGGCTGCCGGGATGGCGAGCACCATGCCGATTAGAGATCCTTTTATGTGGAACCAGTAATCGTGGTATTCTTTGACCATGTCCTCTGTTCCCGGGATGACAAAATGTTTGTCATGGCAGAACCACAGGCAGTCAAGGACGAAGGCATCCCACCAGTTCACTACCACCCATAAGGCATACGCCGTAAGTGCCCCGCTCCAGAAAGAGGTGCAGCCGTTGACATACCGGACCAACAGGCCGAGAAGGATGCCGAACACAATGAGAGCCGTGATCTTCTTGGCATAGAATACAGCACCGCCGGGTTTGTTGGAATCGTCCACCAGCCCGAGGCTCCTGCATCGGTCGATGATGGCGGGAGGATAATTGAAGATAGTCTTCACGGGGTCCCTGGACATCAGGAACACGAACAGGGTGAAGACCGCGCAGGCAAGGACTGACTCAACGAGAAAAACCATGTTCTACTGGTACTTTTTGAAGTTGTATTTCTCCCGAAGGGCGGCTTTGGTCTCGTCGTTCTGATGGGTGAAGAAGTTCTTCCAGCCCGGGCAGAAATTGATGTGCCAGCGCCAGAAGCGTCCGAGGGCAGACTTGGGGTTCTCGTCATATTTCGCGCGCAACTTGCAGTTCTCGCAGGGGTAGGAGGTCTGTTGTGTCATGGTATTATTCCAAATTGTTGTTCATGAATTCCAGCATCCGGTTGTTAACCGTCTTTGATTCCGGAAGGTCCTGGTTGATGACATTGTGGACATGTCCCACTTTCTTGTCATCCGAGGGTATGTCCAGAAACTCGAACTTCCGTCCGAGGGAGTCGCAGTCCTGTTTGAGAAGAAGGGCCTGTCCCCGGATGAAATCATGCCTGCTGGTGGAGACGAAAAGCGGGCCCTTGTAGCTGCCTATGAAAGTCCTGGGTGAGAGGGATTCCAGATAGGCCTTGTCCTCATACCTCGGGCCGATGAACCAGGCCAGTGCCTCCTTCGTAAATCCGTCACCTCCGGCGAAAGATGCGTAGTCGTAAGTCGGGCAGTTGAGAAGGACTCCTCGAGGTTTGAATACTGACGGGCGAATGGGAAGAGAAGTGTCAGCGGATCCTTCGGCCATATAAAGCGCCAAGTGTCCTCCGGCGGAGTCACCAGTGAGGAACATATAGTCCTTGTTCATGTTCAGGACGGAAGCGTTGGACGCCAAGTAATCCAGTGCAGCCGCGCAGTCACCAAGGCCTGCGCCCACATCGAGCGTTCCGTCGTTCACCCGGTACTCCAAAAGGACCACATCGTATCCTTCCTTCAGGAATTCCGATGCGAACTTTCGGTTGTTCTGCCTCTTCCCGGCGACGTAGAATCCTCCGTGGATATCAATCAGGACGGCATCCTTCCGGACAGCCTTGTCTGCATAATAGATATCCATGACCTGCGAGGGAGTCCCTCCAGTTACATAAGGGACGCCAATCCTGTTGTCAAGGGAATCGGCATAAGCGGGTTCGGAGGAGATCTTGTCGCTTCCGGATACAATCATCCGGAGCATCGGTTTGGTTATCTTGATGCCGTTGCACCCCGAAAGAAGGAGGATGCAGAAAAGGGCGAGTACGACGCGATGTTTCATGGCTCTGTCAGTTTGAAAACATACAGTTCGTGAATCTCCCGGTCATATCCCTCATAGAATCCTTTCGGCATCCCGAGGACGATGCGTGCTCCGCGGTTGGATAGCACGACCAGGTCTCCGCCGGAGGGATTGACACACAGACCCTCTATCTCCCCGGCCCTCCGGAAGGAATCCATGATCATGTAGGGCTTGACAGTCACCTCGCTGCGGAGTTCTTTCCCTACCCCTTCATAGGGGGAGCAGACATACAGATGGTCCGCTTCCTCTTTGTCAGCGTCCCCGTCGTCGCAGGAGATCAGGATCTCGCCCGTATCCGTGCAGAAGATGCCCTGCTGGAGCGCGGGGGCGGGGGAGAGCGCCACCTTCCCGTGGTATTCCCCGGTCGAGAGGTCATAGCAGTACAGGTGGCTGCCGTTCACCCAGTCGGCCATCCAGACAATGTCCCGTTTCCTGTCGACGGCGAGCCCGCAGCACTCTACCTGCCCGGAGCCGGGGTTCCAGGAGATGGAACGCTTGTACTGAAGCGTCCCGGCATCATAGATGGCAACCTGGATGTTCTGCCCCTCGCCATCCATGAAGTACTCGCACCCGGCGTAGATCTCGCCCTTGTAGACGTCAATGTCGCCGATGTGGTTCGGGGCGGGAGAACCGGCAGTGATGGATGAGAAGGGGGTCTCATTGGAAAGGACGAGTTTCCCGCTGAGGGTGTACTTGTAGAGGGCGGTGGAGCCCGATACATAATAGTACTCCCCGTCACAGGCGACTCCCTGCCTTCCGTCAACCTCTATGACCTCTTTCAAGGTGACCGGAGAAGAAGGCTGCTTCTTGCACCCTGCGAGGGCAAGGAGAAGAAAGGCTGTTATGATAGATACATTCCGCACAGGCTATCCCTCCAGAATCTGCAGGGCGGCATTCTTGGTGTCGACCTTCTCGATGATGCGCTGGAGGATCCCGTTCTCGTCAAAGATGAAAGTGCGGCGAAGGGTCCCTACGACAGTCTTCCCGTACATCTTCTTCTCTCCGATGGCGCCGAATGCCTCGTGCATCTCCTTAGTGGTATCGGCAAGAAGGGTGAAGGGGAGCGAGTGCTTTTCGGCAAACCCCGCATGGGACTTCTCGCTGTCCTTGCTTACTCCGACAACATTGTATCCTGCGGCCTTCAGGGCCTCGTAGTTGTCCCGGATGGAGCAGGCCTCGGCGGTGCAGCCGGAGGTGTTGTCCTTCGGGTAGAAATAGATGATGGTCTTCTTTCCAATGAAATCCCCGGATTTCACTGTATTGCCCTTCTGGTCCTTGACCTCAAAGGAAGGCATCTTGTCTCCAATCTTCAGCATATAGTCTGTTTTATTGTTATCAGGCGTCAAGGTATTTTACGACAGATGGCCAGTCGGGAAATCGGTCACTTCCGAACTGAATCCATTCTCCCTCGAACTCGTCTGTCCCGTTCTTACCCCGGTCGTCAATGAGGTAGTCCCCTTTGACCAGGTCCTTTCTATGAGTCAGGATAAGCCTCTTGTAAAAGACTTCCCCGAAATGTTTCTTCACCCACAGGAGTTTATCCGACCAAGCGGAAGGATTTCCCCAAGGGGCAGTAGAGAGAATGAAAACGTCGTATTTCTTGGAGATGCGTTCAACGGCCTCCAAGGCTCCTGGCATCGGCTCCATCAGGGAGAAAATCCCGGGGACCTCGTCGGGCTTGTACTTCGAAAGAAGTTCCGGCGCCACCTTGGCCATTCCTGAAGGGAAATTGACAAGGACATTGTCCATGTCAAAGAAGACACGTTTCTTATGTGAATTGTCATTCATGGGTTTGTCTGCTCAAGATAATCAATCCTTTTCCCGTTCTTTCTGGCGTACTGAATCTCTGACCGGGTGCTATCCCCAATATAGCCGCCGACATTGATGACATAGATAGAATCTGCCATGTCAATCTTCCGTTTGTGCATGTCGTCGAGCATCTGCTTGGTGCCTTCCGTCCAGACCTCGTTGTCTCCGGAATGTCCGAACAGACCGACACTGATGACGATGTTCCCTTCGAGGGTCAGTCTTTTTTGTGCCTCAAGGAACTGCTCCTTGAATCGGGTGCTGCCGCAAAGGGTGATTACAGGGTATTTGCCAACCATGACCGTTATTCTTTGTTCTTTGTATCCATACAGATTGTGACAGGACCGTCGTTCACGAGCGCCACCTTCATGTCGGCACCGAACTCACCTGTCCAGACAGGTTTTCCGATAGCCTCCGACAGGTTCTCGCAGAACTGCTCGTACAGTGGGATGGCTTTTTCATGGCCAGCCGCACCGATATAGGACGGTCTGTTGCCTTTCTTTGTGGATGCCATCAGTGTGAACTGGCTCACGACGATGATATCTCCGCCCGTGTCCAGAACGCCGCGGTTCATCACTCCTGCATCGTCATTGAAGATACGAAGCCCGGCAATCTTTCTTACGAGCCATTCGACATCCTCCGGGGTGTCCTCATGGCCGATGCCAAGAAGAACGACGAGGCCAGGCCCGATCTCGGACCTGGTCCTTCCGCCAATTGTTACGGATGCCGAAAGGACTCTTTGGATTACGACTCTCATGGCGATGGACGGCTCTAGAGTACGATTTCGCCATTTATCCCGCAGAGGCGCAGGATATGCTGAAGCTCGTGGACATGGTAAACGGGAAGGATGCGCTGACCGTTTCCGTT